>Ga0255057_10002058_pt1 | contig 11036 bp, 15 predicted proteins | sample Cases_109_6_MG_FD_189022 | JGI IMG/M metagenome (GOLD analysis project Ga0255057, IMG submission 189022) | Seawater microbial communities from Amundsen Gulf, Northwest Territories, Canada - Cases_109_6 | ecosystem: Environmental > Aquatic > Marine > Gulf | place: Canada: Northwest Territories... | reverse complement strand
GCCGTGCCCATTGCATTAGCCGCCCTCGCCGGCGGTGTAGTCGGCTACTTCGTGACCGACGCTTCTTGCGCCCCCGAGTCGTGCACCTTCGGCGCGGTGTCGGTGGCCGTGGCCGTCGGCCTCGGTGCCGCCGTCGGAGTGGGCGTCGTTGTCGTTCTAGCCCTCAAATCGCTCTCCGAATGGCAAGAGCATGCCGACCGCGAAATCCTCACCGAGACCGATCCGGACGCGCCGAAGGCTCCTCCCACTTGTTGAGGGGATAGGAATTAGGAAAGAAGGTCTTGGGACGCCGTCCCGTCTTGGGACGCCGTCCCGCCGACCATCCCGGGTTTCCGCTACTCGGGAGCAGCAAATATCAGCGACACGTTGTGTCCACCGAACCCGAAGGAATTGGTCATCGCCTTGTCTACCGCCACCGACCGCGCCTCGTTGGGTACATAGTCGAGGTCGCACTCTGGATCGGGAGTCGTGTAGTTGATCGTCGGGGGTACCACACCGTCGCGGATCGCCAGGATGCACACCAGTGACTCCAGAGCCCCGGCGCCGCCGAGCAGGTGTCCGGTCATCGACTTGGTCGACGATATCGGCATCGAATAGGCGGACTCGCCGAAGACCGTCTTGATCGCAGCGGTCTCCGTGGCATCGTTGGCCTTGGTGGAAGTACCGTGAGCGTTGATGTAGTCGACATCGCTTGCCGCCATTCCGGCACCATCGAGGGCGTGCTGCATGGCGCGTGCGGCACCACCTCCGCCCGGGCGCGGCAAGGTCACGTGATACCCGTCGGACGACATGCCGTAGCCGACGACTTCGCCATACATGTGGGCGTTGCGGGCGAGAGCGTGTTCACGTTCTTCAAGGATCAGAGTTGCCGCCCCTTCTCCCATGACGAATCCGTCGCGATCGGCGTCGAAAGGACGGCTGGCGCCCTGGGGGTCGTCGTTGTTGAGGGACAGGGCCCGCGACTGCGCGAAGCCGGCCAACGCAAACTCGCAAACTGGGGCTTCGGCCCCGCCGGCCACCATGACATCGGCCGCATCGCGCTTGATTATCTCGGCGGCATCGCCAATCGCATTGGCGGAGGCTGCACAAGCAGTAACGGTGCAGGTGTTCGGGCCGAAAAGGTTGTATCGGATCGAAACCAGGCCGGCAGCCATATTGGAGATGATCTGCGTGATCGTCAGCGGGCTGACCCGATCCGGGCCTCGTTCGCGCATTGTGTCGATGCCGTTTTGGAACGAGATCATGCCGCCGATCCCGGAACCGACGGAAACTCCAGCGCGCATCGCTGCCGGATCATCTTCCTCGTAGGAGATCCCCGCATCGGTCAGCGCCTGATGGGAGGACGCCCAGAAGAGCTGGTCATACCGATCTAGCCGGCGCGCTTCCTTGCGCTCTATATACACCTCAGGGTCGAAGTCGGCGATCTCCCCCGCAATACGGGCCTTCATATGGCTGGCATCGAAATGGGTGATCTCACCGATCCCGGACTTTCCCTCTTGGGCAGCCTTCCAGAAGGTCTCGACGTCCAACCCCAACGGATTGACCGTTCCAAGGCCCGTAACAACGACGCGCCGCGACACAATCAGCCTCCGAGCTTCTCCATGACGACATCGACGGCGGCGCCGACGGTCCCGATGGCCTCGGCCTCTTCGTCGGGAATAGCCACTCCAAAGTTGTCCTCGAGCGCCATCAGCAGCTCGACCACACCCAACGAGTCCACTTCGAGGTCCTCTTCGAAAGTGGCGGTCATGGTGATCTTGTCGCGGTCGAGACCCAGCTCGTTGACGAGCAGATCGGTCATCTTGGCTTCAACTTCGGCCCTATCCATTGATTGGCTCCTAACTCGGTGTCATTCCGTAATTACTGAGACTCAAAAGGCGAGGCCGCCGTCCACGACCAACACTTGGCCGGTCACGTAGCCCGCCGCGTCCGAGGCAAGATACTCGACCGCCGCCGCCACGTCCTCAGGGGCGCCCAGCCGTCCCAACGTGATCGCCGGCAAGACCGCCTCGATCACGGCCTCCCCGAGCTCGCCGGTCATATCCGTCTCGATGAAGCCGGGGGCCACCGCGTTGACGGTTATCCCCCTCGATCCGACTTCTTTGGCAACCGATTTGGTGAGTCCCACAAGACCAGCCTTGGCTGCTGCGTAATTGGCCTGACCCGCGTTGCCGGACAGCCCGGAAACCGAAGTGACGTTGATGATTCTCCCCCACCGAGCCTTGAGCATCCCTCGCAGCGCTGCCCGGGTGCACAGGTAGGCCGACGTCAGATTGGTCTGGATCACCCGGTCCCATTTGTCCGGCTTCATCCGAAGCACCAGGTCGTCGTCGGTGATACCGGCGTTGTTGACCAAGATCGAAATCGGTCCCAGCCGCTCTCCGATCTCGCCGACCATCTCGGCGACTGCATCGGCATCGCCCACGTCCCCGGCAATGGGAAGAGCGGTGCCACCCATTGCCTCAATCGTCGCGACGACTTCGTCGGCGGCGTCGCGACGAGATCGATAGTTGACCGCCACGGCGTTGCCGGCCGAGGCGAGATTGGTCGCGATCGCTCGTCCGATACCCCGCGACGCTCCGGTGACGAGAGCGACCCGTTCCCCCACGTTCACACACCCGTCCCATGGGCCACGATGTTGCCCGCCAGGAGCTCTAGCGCCGTCTTGTCGTTGGGCGGCAGCTCGGCTTCGGAGGTTCCCACGGATTTGACGCGCGGTCCCCAGCGATAGGCCGCCGCGGCCCAGGTGAACCCGCCTCCAAACGCTGCGAACACGATCGTGGCACCGGGCTCGATCCTCCCGTCCTCAATAGCCTCGACGATGGCGATCGGGATCGTGGCTGCCGATGTGTTGCCGTAGGCGGCGATGTTGATGAACATCTTCTCGGGAGGGAGCTTGAGGCGCCGCGCCGTGGCGTCCAGGATCCGCACGTTCGCCTGATGCGGAATGAGCAGATCGACGTCATCGACCTCGATGCCTGCGACCGCCAACACCCGGGCCGACGCATCGCTCATCGAGGTGACCGCTCGCCTGAAGACTTCCGGCCCATCCATGATGAACGACGGCAGTCCTCCTCGGTCGGCGGGTCCCTCGGTCCCCGAGGAGGGAACACACAGCAGATCACCTGCCGTCCCATCAGATCCGAGTTCGAAGGCCAGCAGCCCGACTTCGGATTCGGTATCGGTCGCTTGCACGATCACCGCACCGGCCCCGTCGCCAAAAAGAACGCTCGTCGAGCGATTGGTAAAGTCGAGCCAATTCGACAACTTCTCGGCACCTACGATGAGAACGGTTTCCATTGCTCCGGTCTTGATCATCTGATCCGCAGTACTGAGAGCAAAGATGAAACCTGAGCACGCCGCGTTGAGGTCCATACCGGCGGCATTGGTAGCTCCGATCTTGCCCTGCACCATCGTTGCCGCTGAAGGAATCATGCGATCCGAGCTGCAAGTGGCCACCAGGATGAGGTCGAGGTCTTCGGCTGCCACTCCGGCCGACGCCAAGGCGTGCTGCGCCGCTACCGCCGAGAGATCGCTCATCTCGACATGGGAGATACGGCGCTCTTTGATGCCGGTCCGAGTGGTGATCCACTCATCGCTGGTGTCCGTCACGGTCTCCAGATCGCTATTGCTGAGAACCGCAGGAGGAACACACTTGCCCCAACCGGTAATGATGGCGTGGCGCACCTGCGCCTCCTCTCATGCCTGCCGCTGCTCAGTTCTGGAGCCGTCTCCGTCTAACCCCTCAGGCGGCGGAAAGAATCCCGACCGCCACATCGACATCTTCCAGCGAGGATACGACGACGGTCTCCGCTCCCTCTACCGACCTCTTGGCGAGTCCAGCGGTTACATCCCCGGGGCCGACATGAACAAAAGATCCGATGCCGGCCGCGGCCATCTCCTGCAGGGATTCGCCGAATCTCACCGGAGAGGTCAACTGATCCACCAGTGCCGGGCCGATTTCCTCGGTATGGGGCGAAGCCGCGACGTTTGACCACACCGGAAACGCAGGCGAACGGAACGAGGCTTCTGCGACGGCTTGTCCGAGTTCGACCGCGGCCGATTCCATATACGGTGAGTGGAAGGCACCGGCGACTTTGAGCGGAATGGCGCGTCGCACTCCAAGCTCACGGGCGTTGGCGACGACCCACTCGATGTCTGCCGCACCCCCGGCCACAACTATTTGGCCCGGCGCATTGATGTTCGCCACCCACAGGCGGCCCCCGGCTGCCCGCCGCGCTGCGGTGATGGTCTCGACCGATTCTTCGTCGGATCCCAGGAGAGCCGCCATGCCGCTGTGCTCGAGGTCGGCAGCTGCAGCCATGGCCCGACCCCGCTCCGCCACCAGGGCAAGGCCTTCGAAGAAGTCGAGTGCTCCGGCCGCAGCCAGAGCGGTGTACTCCCCCAGGGAGTGGCCGGCGGCGCCGGCGGGCCCGCCCGACAGACGACTCTCCAACTCCGACCAGAGAGCATATGCCGTGGCATAGAGTGCCGGTTGAGCGTGCTCGGTTCGAGTGAGTGCCTCCTCAGGACCGTTCAAGCACATCTCGCGCAGCGAGAATCCGAGCACTGCGTCGGCGTCGGCGCCGAGAAGCTCCGGTTTGGCATCGAACAAATCGGCTCCCATGCCCACGAACTGACTCCCCTGACCGGGGAACAGAACGGCATACGACATGGCATCTCACTTTCGAACGAAAGAAGCCGGAAGTCTACGAAACGTAGCGGCTCGGGAGCCGATCGAAACCCGTTGGCGGCGGGCCGGCCTCGGAGCGGCGTGTCAGGTGCCCGGTTCCCAGGCGGATTTTCCGTCTCTCGATACCTGTGGGACGGATTCGGAAGACTCGACTGAATAGTTTCGAGGCCGGCAATCTTGTCGAGTTTCCCGTGCCAGGCGTCGTTGCACGAGCTCTTGGCCTGCCCTTGCTGCTCGGCGAGTGGTCAGCGAGTGCGCCCGCCGTCAGTACATCCCCGCTTAGTAAAACATCGGCCAAAGCTCGCAACGAGGTTCAGGTCGACCACCGACCGGCGTGCTTGACCTCGAGACCTCCGAGGGCGACCAGCGCCCGGACCTCGAGCCGTGGCGCCCCCGATCCGACGGAAGACCTATCGGTGGTGTCGTCCCACCCGCCCAGCACCGGGATCCCCCTGACCTCGACCAGCCAGCCGCGAGGCACCAGCACGGTGATGCTCCCCAACACGGCAGTCGCATCGACGACGGCACCGGTAGTCGCGGGAGTCGCCTCGCTGAGGTCGAGAGTGACCCCGCCTAGGACCGCCGTGAGGGAAGCGTGACGGAACTGCTCAGATCTGGTCCCGACCCGCGACGCCGACAACACGGCAAGACCGTCCACGGTGTCGATGTCCGGCACGCGACGCACCGACCGACGACCCCAACCGAGCACCAGCCACACGCCGGCTCCAATCAGTGCGATCGGCCACGCCAGGCTCCAAGTGTCGGTGGCAAAGACGTCCGTCGTGATCGCCAGCAGGACTACGCCGACGAGAACCAACACTGCGGACCCAGACGTCACTCGGCGACGATCGAGAGCATTGAAAAGGCCCAGGCCGATGATGCTGGCCGGCCACCACGAACCGAGCGTCTCCCCGGCGTCGAGCACGTTGCTCGCTTCGAGTACGAACATGACGCCGATGGCTACCAGCACGGAGCCGACAAAGACCCGCCCGGCGTTCATGCGCCGATGAGACGCCGCAGTGGCTTCGGCATGAAGCTGCTCACGGTGGACACCAACCCGAGGAGGGCCTCAAGGCTCTTTTCCGACGCCTCCCAATGTTCACGCACAATCGTCTCCCCCGCATCGTCGATGAGAGCCTGCAGTGCGGTGGCACCGATCACCAGGTCGTCGACGCGACCGATGATCGGAAGACGGTCGGGGATGATGTCGAACGGCAACGCCGCGTATGCGAGTGCGGCCACCACCGCGGCGCGCTTCCGCTCATCAACCCGGTCATCGCGCAGAAGCTTGTAGACCAATTGCACGGTCGCCGGTACCGATCGGGCCACCTCTCGGAATATCTCCATCATCGTGTCACCTCCCGGCAACGTTACCGAGCAAGGAACCGGCCGCAATAGCAGCACCAACCAGACCGACCGCCTGCCCAAACACCGGCCGGACCAAAGGCGGCATAACACCGACGGCGAAGCCGCCTCCGAGAGACCCAAGATATCGGGACGCTGCGATAACCATTCAGATTCTCCGTTTTCCAGCACAGTAGAGCGCATTATATCTCGAATCACCGTATTAGGAAAATATGAGTCGCATTGCATCAGATTATGGTGTACTATCTGTAGCAATAGGAAACCAACACCACAGGAGGATCCTGATGGATCTAGTACGATTCGATCCCTTCTCGATGTTTCGTGAGTTCGACCGCTACGTTGACCGCTCCCCCGCCCCCAGGGCGTGGGCACCGCGGGTCGACGTGATCGACCTCAGCGACTCAATCCTCATCCGGATCGACGTCGCAGGCATTGACCCTGCCGACATCGACCTCACGCTCGAGGGTCACACGCTCAAGATCAGCGGCTCGCGCTCGCTCGATGAGAGTGCCGAAACCGCCACGTACCACCGTCGGGAGATCTTTACCGGTGACTTCAGCCGCACTCTGATCCTTCGCAAGGGTCTGGCCGCCGACGAAATCACCGCCTCCGCAGACAACGGTCTGCTCGAAGTGGTCATACCTCGCAAGCCCGAGGTATTGCCTCGCAAGGTCGAGATCGAAGTCAGCTAGGTATCAAGGGGTTAGGTATTAGGTGATTCGATCTGTCTGACACCTACCGCCTAACGCCTAACCCCTTCCTTTTCTACGGCTCTTCGCCATATGGCTCATCGCTGTGTGCCCCGGGGCCCCAACCGCAGGCCACCGAGTGCCCGCCCATAGGCGGGCACTCTTACTCCACCTCTATTCGCTCCGGACCCGACTCGTCCTCCGAGTCGCCGTCACTGTCGATCTCCTCCAGGAAGGCGCTGATCCCTTCGACCACCTCGATGGCCGCCTTCATCAGATGAACCCCTGCTCGTTGCAGGCCCCGCCGCGCCGCTTCGCTCAGGTCGTCACTCATCTCTCGTCCCAAATCTCACATCCAACACCCCTTCTTTGAGCCGGGCCCCAACGACTTTCCGCCGCTTGAGAGAATCCGGCAGCATCAAGGCCCTTCGATACGGCCCGACCGTCACAATCACTTCGTCATGATGGCGGACGACATCGACCTCCGCTCGCTCGACGAAGGGAAGTGTGATGGCCAAGACAACCTCATCTCCGTCGTCTCGCATCGAGAATGGTGCTGCGTCGGCCAACCGGTCTGTCGGATCCTGATCTCCGTACAGCTCCTCTCCGAGCAGCCTCAGCTTGGCGACTCCGACCATCTCTTCATCGAACAGTCTGAGCTTTAGCAATCTGAGTTCCGAAAACGCTTCCTCGACCGTGACCAGGTGCTCAGATTGCACCTCGCGCCAACGCTTGAAGTAGGGGTCGGTCACCGCTTCGGGGATGATCCGGTTGACAATTGCCGCATCGACCGCGTAACCAAAAAGTCCGAGATATGTGTAGGTCCGCCTGGCTTCTGCGATCACCATCTTCTCCAGGTTCATAACCATGCGGGCACTGGTGATATCCGGATCACTGAGAACTCTGCGAACCCCCTCGATCCGCTCGTAGAACCCCTCGCCTGCTTCGAAGACGTCGTCACCCGGCAGAGGCATCGACATCACCTTCGACAGAACCGGACGGACCACCCTGGCCACTCGCCGTTCCATCGGAAACAGCTTGTCCATGTACCAGCCGAGAACCTCGGGCAGACTCAACAATCGCAGAGTCTCTGCAGTGGGTGCACAGTCGACGACGATCACGTCGTGGTCGCCGGAGGCGACATGATCCTGCACCTCGGCAAGCGCGAACAGCTCATCCATCCCGGGAAACACCATCAACTCTTCGGTAGCAAGAGCTTGGGCTCCGCCCCAGTCGAAGAGGTCGGCCAAATAGTCGCGCACCGCACCCCAATGGTGTTCCAGACGGCTCTGAGCGTCGATCTGCTGGCCAAACAAGCCCGGGACGATCTCACCCGGATCATCCCCGAGGTCGAGGTCGAATGCATCCCCGAGACTGTGAGCCGGATCGGTCGACATCACCAGGGTTCGATAGCCCAGGTCGGCTGCTCGCAGCGCAGTCGCGGCCGCCACCGTTGTCTTGCCGACTCCCCCTTTGCCGGTGATGAGGAGCACCCTCATCCGGCTGCAGCCTGCTCCTCAGCTCTAAGTCTCAGACCCCGCAACGCAGCCTGCACGATCTGCTTCTCTGCCTGTCGGCGAAGGAAACCGGGCACTGAGAAGTTGGGGGCAACCCGGAGGGCGTATGCGATCGCGGTGCCGCCGCCGTCTATCGGGCGAAACTCGTACGAACCTTCCATCTCCTTGATGTCATCGCCGGGCACTGCTTTCCACGAGATGACGTGGGGTGGGTCGTATTCATATTCGAGTTCGTACGAGATCTGCTTGATGAACCCGTCGACGACAAACCCGGCCCGAGATGGTCGGCCGGCCTCGTCTCGCTCCAAGACCTCGACCTCCACGACGCCCGTGGCCCACTCGGGATACGTCTCGAGGTCACAGGCGACGGCGAACACGACATCCGGAGGCGCCGAGGCCTCTGTGCTTCTGATGGTTCCTTCCACGCACCGGATTTTAGTGCGGAGCGAGTACTCGAAGCCGCAAACGATCGGACCGGTGGAACGATGGACCCCACTGCCGGAAAGGGCGAATCTGGACCGGTCGGCACGCCCATGCAACTATGTCAACGATGACGCACCGGTATTCCGGTAGCCCTGAAATACCCGACGTTGCGACAGACCGTTCGGCCAAGACGCCAGGTCGTAGCCTGCGGCTGGTGGATGTCTCCGAAGTAGTGCCAGGCCGGCTGGACGTCTTCGAGGTACTCCTTGACGACCTTGGATTGCTTGAGTCGGCCGCCGATGACATCCCTGCTCAGCGGGGCGATTGCCGGAGCCACGTGGGTGCACAGGATGTCGATGTCGCCCAAACTCGCCAGTTTGTCGGCCATCTTCGACTCCGACACTTCACCGGGGACTCCGATTCCTTCTACTCCTCCTCCGACGAAGCCGACGGCATAGCCCTCCACCTCGACCACTTCTCCGTCCACGAATCGGGACTCCGGCGGGAGAGATGCCTGCAACAGGTCGGGCCGGTCGGCATTGCCAAAGGTGACATAGGCTTCGGCCCCGGCGAGGGCATCGGCCGCGGCGCGATACGAAGCTTCGATCAGCTCTCGATAGCGCGCCCGGATCTCGACCTCTCGTCCGGCGTGATGGTCTGCCCACAGCCGCCGTGATGCCTCCACCTCGCCCGAATTTCGCAGTTGTGACAGCTCGGCGACGAATTCCTTGCCCGTGACTTCGGCGAGCATCCCCTCGTTGGTGCGGTAGTCGACGAAGTTGAGGAGGTCGCCGAGTACCAGCAGCGGCTCACCCCGTTGGGCAACAGCCGCCAACGCCTGGAACGCACCATGAACGTCGGCTACCAGGAGCATCAGGCGAGCGTACCCAGCGGTGCGTCCGCCAGCGCCCGTTCGATCTCCTCGACGACGTCGGCATTCGTCTCCGTGAGGGCGGCGGCACGCAGTGCACCCAAGGCCCTGGGATCACGGCCGCGCCCCAAGGCCCAGGCGGCATGGGACCGCAGCAGGGGATCAGGATGACCCAACATCCCCGCCAAAACACCGGTGAACTCAAAGCTGGCGGCGTTTCCGAGTGCAACGATCGCATTACGCCGTAAGAACCGCGCCTCGTTACGCGGAACGTAAAAGTGGGCAAATCGTCGTCGTAGCGGCCGATCGGCCGACGCCAAAACCTCCACCAGATCGACTCCGCTCGAGTCCTCGAACGATGCTGCCGCCAGCCTCTCCCCCGGCGGGCAGGCCGTGAGACACTCATCACACCCGTAGAACCGGTTCTGCATGGCTGAGCGAAACTCGATCGGCACCGAACCCGGCGACTGGGCGATCGCCGCCAGGCAACGCCGGGCGTCCACCACCCCGGGAGCAATGATCGCCCCCGTGGGGCATGCCGGAATGCAGGCCTGACATGAACCGCAATCCCGACGCATCGGTCTGTCGTGCGACAGCATCGCATCGGTGACGATCGAGCCCAGCAACATCCATGGTCCCACTGCCGGTGCCAACACCATGGCGCTCTTGCCCCACCACCCGACTCCCGCTCGAACGGCAGCCGCCCGGTCCACCAGCCGATTGTCGTCGCAGAGAACTTCGGCTCGGTGCCCGGCGGCCACCAATGCCTCCCGCAAGATATCCAGCCCGCGTCGCAGCGGGACGTAGTTATCGCCCGTCGCAAAACGGGCTACCCGACCCACACCGGAACCGTTTACCTCCGCTGATCGCCCGGCATCAGCGAGGTAGGAGTGACCCACCACCACCAGCGACTCTGCCCAGGGGAACGAGGCGCTCGGATCCGAAGCCGTGGTCGGATCCCGAAAGGTGAAACCGAGAGAGCCGGAACGCCCCGACTCCACTGCCCGGCGAAGTGACTGTTCGACCTCGGGGAAGGGGTCGGCCGAACAGAACCCGATCGCCGCCAGGTCGACGGATCGAGCGATCCTGCGTAATTCCTGCTCTAGTTTCACCCCGCCAGCGTAGGAAGACGACCGATCCAGGACCTCGCCAACCAAAGCTCTTGCCTGGTGATCAGGCGAACGCCCCGGCGATGGCGATCACTCGGTCCCGGTGCGCGGCATCAACCTCAATTGGGGCACCAGGCCGGCATCTGCCAGCACGTCGAGCGCCTCGGCCCGTTCCTCATCTAGTTCGATCGGACCCATCAGGTCATGGAGCAGGTGGCCGACCACACAGTCGCGACAGGCCAGGGTGTGCTGCATGCTGCACTCACGGCAATCGATCAACATGTCTGAGTCCCTCCTCCTTGGTGTCAATGACACCGTAAGGGGAGGGTGTGACAGGAAAGGGCGCCGAGCGCCAAATCGGCGTCTGAC
>Ga0255057_10002057_pt1 | contig 11036 bp, 10 predicted proteins | sample Cases_109_6_MG_FD_189022 | JGI IMG/M metagenome (GOLD analysis project Ga0255057, IMG submission 189022) | Seawater microbial communities from Amundsen Gulf, Northwest Territories, Canada - Cases_109_6 | ecosystem: Environmental > Aquatic > Marine > Gulf | place: Canada: Northwest Territories... | reverse complement strand
GCACCATCAATGTCGGGGGAACCGTAGAGATCACGGTGGATCGGCGGGCTGCGGAGTCGACGCTGGCGCGGATCATCAAGCTGGTCGAGGAGGCTCGAGAGGCCAAGGCTCCCACTCAGCGCTTTATCGACCGCTTCGAGCAGGGCTACGCGGCGACGGTCCTCTTTGCGGCTCTGGTGGCGGTTCTCGTGCCGCTGGCCTTTGGCGAGCTCTTCCGGCCCGCCTTCTACCGCGCCATGACCCTGCTGGTTGTGGCCTCACCCTGCGCCGTGGTGATCTCGACTCCGGCGACCATTCTGGCGGCACTGGCCCACGCTGCCCGTCAGGGACTGTTGTTCAAAGGCGGGGCGCCGCTCGAGGAGTTGGCCGACATCGACACCGTGGCTTTCGACAAAACCGGCACCTTGACCGAGGGTCGGCCGGTGGTGACCGAGGTGGTGCCCTTCGGATCCTCGGAGGCTGAGCGAGTCCTGGTGCTGGCGGCGGCGGTGGAGCGTCTTTCCGAGCATCATCTGGGTAGGGCGGTGGTCGAGGAAGCGGAGAACCGAGGGCTCCAGGTGTCGGTGGCGACGGCGCTGAGAAATCAGCGTGGGCGCGGGGCCGTGGCTCAAGTCGGAGGCAAGCCGGTGGCGGTGGGCCGGCTGGAGCTGGTGGCCGACCAGAATGGGCCGGCTCCTTCCGCCGGCGAGCGCGCTCAGGTGGAGACCCTGCGCCAGGAGGGGCGAACGGTGGTGTTTGTTTCGGGTCACGGCCAATCGGGTGCGGTCGCCATCGAGGATCAAGTGCGGGCGGAGGCGGCGCCGGCCGTGGCTCAGCTCAAGCATCTGCAGATAGGCAACACCCTGTTGTTGACCGGTGACAACCCGCAGGTGGCAAAAAAGGTCGCCACCGAGGTCGGAGTGGATAGCTGGCAAGCCGATCTTTTACCGCAGGACAAGGTCGAGATCATCCGAGACCTCAGTCGATCGGGCGAGCGGGTAGTGATGGTGGGTGACGGGGTCAACGATGCTCCGGCCCTGGCGAGCGCCACTCTCGGGGTGGCGATGGGTTTCGCCGGTACCGATGCCGCGCTCGAGGTCGCGGATCTCGTGCTGGTGCGCGACCAACTGAGCCAGTTGCCATACGCAATTCGTCTCGCTCGGCGGTCTCGAAGGATCGTGCGCCAGAATCTTGCTTTTGCGTGTGCCGTCATCGCGGTGCTGGTGGTCATCAATCTGGTGCACGGTCTGCCGCTGCCCATAGGTGTCATTGGCCACGAGGGGAGCACTATTCTGGTAGTGCTGAACGGTCTGCGCCTGCTGCGACCTCTCCGTGACAATTCCAGTTGACCGTCCCTTGTAGAATGACGTTTCTTCGGCTCGGTAGGAGCTTTTTTGTGACGCGTCTGGCAGCAGCCATGGTCCCGCTACTCCTGGTGAGTTGCGCCTCCACGGCTCCGAGTCCGGACACCGCAAGCCCGGTGGGCGAGCAGCCGGTGCTGTCCGAGGCGGCGAATTGGTCGCGCTCCTCGGCGGAGCACGAAGCTGTCTTCCAGCAGATCTACCGGCTGGCCGCGATCCGGCTCGAGGAGCTGACAGGCGACCTGGAACCCGGTACCTGGGCCGTGAGTCTCGATGGCGACGAGACGGTCATCGACAACTCGCTCTATCAAAAAGAGATCTCGCTAGTGGGCGAGAAGTACACGAAGGAGACCTGGGACGCCTGGGTCAGGAGGCTCGAGGCGCCGGCGCTGTCCGGGGCGCTCGAGTTCCTGGGGCTGATCCACGACCGGGGCGGCAAGATCGTCATCGTCACCAACCGGGACGAGCCCTACTGCGAGCTCACCCGGGAGGACTTCCGGCGCCACGGTATCCCCTTCGACTTGATGCTCTGTCGCATCGATGGCAAGAGTGAGAAGGGGCCGCGGTGGGAAGCCGTGCGCACCGGCAAGGCCTCACCCGAGCTGCCACCGCTCGAGATCGTCATGTGGCTGGGTGACAACATCAACGATTTCCCGGGTCTCGACCAGCAGCTCCGCCACGCACCGCCGGAGGATTTCAAGGCCTTCGGCGACCGTTACTTCATCTTTCCCAATCCGATGTACGGCTCGTGGGAGAACAACCCGGACCAGTAGGGGCAGCCACTGAGCTATTCCAGGCATCGTAGGGGCGGGGCTTGTCCCCGCCCAAGGGAGGGCACGAGGCCCTCCCCTACGGGAACCTCATCTTCAAGCCCCTAGCTCTGCAAGCTCGTCGAGAGATAGTTCGAATCCGGTGACGATGGTCTGCGGATCCGGCACCAGTCCCGCATCCGTGGTGACCCCGAGCTGGACTCTCTTGTTGTAGCTCACCACGCTCAGTCCCAGCCCCAGGGATCCGGCCATGGGCACCCAGTGAAGGAGGTCGTAGACCTCCTGGCCGCAGAGATGGATCGGTCCGCGCGGGCCGGCGACGTGGGTGACGACGGCGGTGGCCTTCTTGCCGAGCAGACGGAGAGCTCGCTCCTCGAGCTCGGAGGTGGTCATCCCTGGAGCGGGGAAGGCACCAAAGAGCACCACCGAATCGGGTGACTCGCGCAGACGGGCCAGCGACGCCGCAACCTCGCCCAGCCTGGCCTCCGGGTCATCGATGCCCACTGGCAGATCGACAATGATCATCCCGAAGCGATTCCCCAGCACCGGTGCCTCCGGTGGTCGGAGATTGATGGGTGTCACGGCACGCAGGCGAAGATCTCGAGTCTCGGCGCCACGCTGCTCGAGGTAGTAACCGAGAGCCCCGGCGAGTGAGCTCAGCACTCCATCGTGGATCGTGGATCCCAGGCGTTTGGTCACCCGTTCGATACGCGCTAGAGAAATAGGCTGCGACCAGGCGACCTTCTTCTCCACCAACAGCTTGCCGCGAAAGACCGAATCCCGGTCGGAACGAGTGGTAATCAGTCGGGTGAGGGTTCGAGCGCCAAAGCCGCTGGTCTCGGCGAGCTCCAAAACCTTGGCCGGTCGTATGAGGCTCTCTAGGCTGTCGTGAAGCGGTGTCTCCGCGGGTTCGGCACCGCCGGCCATCTCCAGCAGGATACGGATCAGAGAAAGACCATCCCCGACAGCGTGGTGGACACGGTAGATAATCGCCGAACCGCCGTTGTAGTTCTCGAGAAAGTGAATCTGCCACAAGGGCTGGGAGTGATCGAGGGGAGAGCTCAGGAGATCGCCGACCATCTCCTCGAGAGCGGTTTTGCCAGCGGGTTCCGGTAACTCCACGCGGTGAAGGTGATGGCTCAGGGCAAAGTCCTCACCCTCTTGCCAGTTGGGTCGTCCGAAGGGGAGCCTCGATTCCACAATCCGTTGCCGGAAGCGTTCATGACACATGAGCTTGTCTTCGATCAGCTCCTTCAACAGCAAGAAGTCGACCGGTTTCCGACAGCTCATGATCCCCGAGATGGTCATCAGATTGTCGGGCTGCTCCAGCTGCAACCAGGCGTTGTCGGCGCGGGACAGGGTCTGTCGTGAAGCCGCGGCCATAGTTTCTCTCGAAGAGTGGGCTACTGGGCTCGCCGTTGGGCGACCAGTTCCATGTTTTTGAACTCTGCTCCGCTGGGGGTGACGATGAAAGACTCGTAGGTGTAGCTGTTCTCGTCGACCGTCGTCGTCACCCGCTTGTTGGTTAGCTTTTGGCCCGAGACCGGATCGGTGATCTCGGCACTCACGGTTCGCACCAGGCAGTCTTCGTCGCAGCCGCCCCGGAAGAACATGGTGTACGTACCCATCGTGTCCCTCCAGGTGGCGACGTATTCCTTGGCGTGGTTGTCATAGCCTTCGACACTTCGAGCCTCGAAGGGATGCCCCAGAATCTCCCCTTCGTAGGAGGTCTCGACAAAGCGATTTCCCAGGATCCAACGAGCCTCCGCCTGGCCGGCAGAGATCACCGGCTCGGAATCCAGGGTGCGCCACACCCTAATGGTGAGCTCCCAACTGCCGACCCCGGCCGCCAGGTACTCGTGGAACTTGCCGGGAGCACCAAGAGCGACGAGCCGGCTGCGGGGCGACTCGGGCGAAGCATCGTCGGCGGGGACCTCCTCGCCCTGGGGTGGCGACGGTTCGGCCTTCTGGGCCTGGACGGCGGCCGGCGCGGAGGCGACCAGGCCCACCACTAGGAGCCAAACGATTGTCCTGAGTCTGGGTGCCCGTCCTTTCATCACTTCAAGCCTCCTCATTCTGGCAAATCAATGATAGTCGAGGTGTTTCGGGTTGCGATACAGTGCCTCGCATGCCAGAGAGCCGGTTCGAGACCTACTGGCGGCCCAAGCTGCGCGAGGTCATCTTCGAGGCCGAGACCCCGGCCGGTAAGGCCTTCGATGTTGCCCTGCTGGTGGTCATCGTCGTCAGTGTGGTAGTGGTCATGCTGGAGAGCGTGCCCGATATACGTGCCGAGTACGGTCCAGCCCTCAGGACGATCGAGTGGATTATCACAATTCTCTTCACCATCGAGTACATGTTGCGGCTCGTCGCGGTGGGCAATCCTCTCCGCTACGCTCTCAGCTTCTTCGGTCTGGTCGATCTGCTGGCTATTGTCCCGACCTACCTGAGCTTCTTTATCGCCGGCTCCCAGTCTCTCCTGGTCATTCGGATTCTGCGTCTGCTGCGCATCTTCCGAGTCCTCAAGCTCGCGCACTTTGTTGGTGAGTCCCGCATGCTCCAGGCGGCGCTCCGCGCCAGCAGCCGCAAGATCATCGTGTTTCTGGGTGCGGTCCTGATGATCGTCCTGATCGTGGGGTCCTTGATGTATCTCATCGAGGGTCCCGAGAACGGCTTTACCAGCATCCCCGAATCGGTCTATTGGGCGATCGTCACCATGACCACCGTGGGCTATGGCGACATCGCTCCTCAGACCTTTATCGGCAAGTTGCTGGCCTCGCTGGTGATGATCCTGGGCTACGGCATTATCGCCGTTCCTACCGGCATCGTCACTGTGGAGATCGCCTCGAGCCTCAAGACCTCCACGCGCACCGACGCCTGTCCGGAGTGTGGGGCCGACGGGCACGCGACAGATGCCAAATTCTGCAAGTACTGCGGTACCGAGCTGGAATGACCGGGCTGGGTGAGACCGCCCGGTTCTTTCTCAAGATGGGGCTGGTGGCCTTTGGCGGCCCCTCGGTACACATCGCCATGCTGGAAGACGAAGTGGTCACCCGGCGGCAGTGGATGTCGCGGGAGCACTTCCTGGATCTGGTGGGCGCCACCAATCTGATCCCGGGGCCCAACTCGACCGAGATGATGATGCACGTGGGATACGAGCGTCACGGTTGGGTGGGCCTCGCAACCGCTGGCTCTCTCTTCGTCCTGCCCGCGGCTCTGATCAGCGGCTTTGGCGCCTGGCTCTACGTCCGCTACGGCTCCCTGCCGGAGCTGTCACCGCTGCTCTTCGGCATCAAGCCGGCCATCCTGGCCGTCATCCTGGCAGCGGTTTGGCGTCTGGGGAAGAGCGCCATCAAGGGATGGCTCTATATCGTCATCGGCGCCGCCGTCGCCGTGGCGGTGTTGCTCGGTCTAAACGAGGTGCTGGCTCTGGCGCTCGGCGCCCTGGCCGGCACCGTGGGATTGCGCTTTCGAGCCAGGATGGAAGGGGCTGCCGGGCTGGTGCCACTGCTAATCTGGGCGCAGCCGACCGCCGGTGCCTCGGTGGCCGCGCCCGTTTCGCTTGGCAAGCTGGCTCTCTTTTTTTTCAAAGTGGGCTCGATCCTCTACGGCAGCGGCTATGTCCTGATCGCCTTTATCAAGGGGGGGTTGGTGGAGCGGTTCGGGTGGCTTACCGAAAGTCAACTGCTCGACGCCGTGGCCTTTGGGCAGGTGACCCCGGGCCCGGTGCTCTCCACGGCCACCTTTGTCGGCTATCTTGTTCTCGGCGCCCAGGGAGCGGCGGTGGCGACCGTGGCGATCTTCTTGCCGTCGTTTTTATTTGTGGGGCTGTTCAATCCGTGGATCCCGAGGCTGCGTCAGAACCCGGTGATGGCTTGCTTCTTGGATGCGGTCAATGTCACCGCAGTGGCGCTGATGGCCGCCGTCATGATCCAACTGGGGGTGCTGACCCTGACCAGCGGACCGGCCTGGTTGATCGCCTTGGCCTCGGCGCTGGCGGTGCTCAAGTGGAAGGTCGCCGCCCCCTGGCTGGTGCTGGCGGGCGGTGTTCTCGGATATGTGTTCTACTTTCTGGGAGTGGCCTAGGACTCGACAGCCAGAGGAGGAGACAGGGTGTTCTGTCCCCAATGTGAAGCGGAGTACCGAGAAGGGATCTACGAGTGTGCCGACTGCGGGGCGGCGCTGGTCGAGAACCCTCCCGCGAGAGACGTTCATCCGGATCTAGAGCTCATCGCCGTGTTCGAGACCGCCGACCCGGCGCTTCTGCCGATCGCCAAGTCGGTGTTGGAGGCGGCAGAAATTCCTTTTTATGTCCAGGGAGACGAGGCCTTGGGCTTGTTGCCCGTGGGGCGTTTCGCCACCGGTCTCACCCAGAAGGGTCAGGGGATGGTGGCCATCGTTCATGTCACCAAAGACCACGAAGAGAGGGCCAAGGAGGTCCTGACACCCCTCGAGTCGGAGGAGCAGTCGGAGGAGCCGGGCGAAAGCTAGGGCGCCCGGCGATCGGACATGCCGCCGGGAGGCTGGTGAATAATGCAGGCTCGCAGGCCGCTCCGACTAGAGGTTCTGCCGTGGGTGCTTGCCGTCTGCCGGCTGGGAGCGGACGCTTCCTTGCCGGACTGGGCGCTGTCCAGCGCCTTTCTGTCGATGACCCGCATCAGCGATGAGCTGTCGGTGGTCTGCCCCCAAGAGGCGGTTCCTCCCGAGGTCCGGTGCGAAAAGGGCTGGAGGTGCCTCAGGGTAGAAGGCCCTCTGGACTTCTCCGAGATCGGCATTCTCGCCTCTCTGACCGCGGTGTTGGCGACGGCCGATATCAGCCTGTTCGCTATTTCGACCTTCGATACCGACTATCTCCTGGTGAAGGAAGACGATCTCCAAATGGCCGCGACAGAGCTGGAAGAAGCGGGTCATCGAGTCAAGTGGCCCGACAAGGCCAACCGCTGAGAGTGGGCGGCCCGGCGGCTTCGCTTCGGCATGTTGCCGGCTTGGGAAGCCGGTGCATTGCTGTATCGTTTTGCCGACGCCTGTATGAGAAAGCGTACGACGGTGCGGGCTCCCCCCTCGAGGATTGTGCCGAGTCTCGCTTTCATTGCCCCTGGCAGCCTCCGGCACGGGCCTTGCTCCTCTCGTGAGCTACACACACGAGTGGAGGATTCATGATGACTCTTGACAACACGCGACGTGTCCCATCCTGTCGTGCCGGCGCGTTCCTGCTCCTGCTGCTGATTGTCACCCCGGCGCTATGGGCGGCGGAGAGCGAGCCCCGCTTCGAGATCGAGACGATTACCGTCGAGAAAGCGTACAAATTCTCGCTGGACATCGTCATCGCCCAGTCACGATTGGAAACGGGTCGGGCCTACACCGAGCGAGAGCTGCGCGACGCGATCTACCGCATCGTCCGGCTGCCCCTCATCATCAACGCGGAATTCTCACTGCGCAAGGGGAGCCGGCGCGGACTCTACGAGCTGGTGATCGAGGTCGAGGAGGCCCGCCGCTGGTTTTTCGGCGTCGACGGCGATGTCAGCTACTGGGCGCAGCCAATCTCGATCACGGGTCTCGAGTCCACCGACGAGGTAACCACCGCCCCGGCGACGGTCGGCCGTCGCTACGGCGTGGGCCGTCACGGCATCTTCTTCTTTACGCTCAGTGGTCAGGTGGGGACGCTGGGGTTGGGGTACACCCACAACAACCTGTTCAAGCGCAACATCCTGCTCAGCCTGGGCTGGTCCTACAACGACTGTACCCAGCGCGACGACAATTCCAGTAACGAGCTCGGCGAGGAGGGCTGTCAGACCGAGATCTACGACCTCGGTCTCGACCCCACCTTCAGCACTTGGAGTCCGGACAACGAGGGCAACACGCTGCGCGGCACCCTCGGCATCCCACTCGAGGGCAACCAGTCGGTGCGGCTCCGTCTGGTCGTGCGGGGGGATTTCAGCGGGCTGCGCCGGCAGGCCTACGACACCGACCCCGATCGCTTTTATCGCTTCGAGGACCGTGAAGATGTCCGCTTCGAGGTCGCCTGGGTTTCCAACACCCTGGACGATCCGGTGTTCCCCACAAGCGGCGTGCTGGTCGAGGCCGGTGTGGACTTCTTCGACCTGAGCGCCGACCTGGTCAATGTCGATCTGACCGGCGAGACGCCTCCGTGGTCGGTGCGTATGCGCTCCAGGCAGCTCAGCGGTCGCTTTCTCGGGCGGAAACACTGGGCGTTGACCGACCGCAACTCGGTCTCGGGGAGCCTCCGTCTTTCCCTGGGGCAATCGGACGTGAACAATCTGCCCACCGAGAGCCGAGAGCTGATCGACGACCGGCTGAATGTCTGGGATGTGCGGGTCGGCTTCGGCCACTCGGCGCTGCTGTACTTCCGACGTGCCGAGCGCAGTTGGCGCGAGCTGCGCTGGCAAAACGAGATCGAGCTATCGGGTATGGGGACGTCGCCCAGCGGCGATCTTCCCGAAAACCCACTGGCTGGCTTCCGGCTCAGCACCGGCCTGTTCTACCGCACCACCTGGGGTGTGTTCGGCCTCCGACTCTCCTACGTGGACCTGGAGGGCCGCTGATGCGCAGGGTAGCGGGGATGGCGCTGTTGCTGGGGCTGGCCGTCGCGGCGATGGCACAGGAGGTCCCGCGACTCGAGCTCCACGGGGACCGCCACTTCGTGCTGTCGGGACTGCCCCCTCTGCTCTCGGACGAGACGATCGAGCCGCAGCTGCGCACCGGGCTGACCAGCACCTTCGTCTTTCGCGTCTCCGCTCCCGGAGCTCGAGGGGGCAAGAGCCGGGGAGGGGCGCGGCTGGAGATCCGTTACGACCTGTGGGACGAAGTGTTTCATGTGACGAAGCTCGAGATCACAGGCGAAGTCGCGCGCCAGAGACTCGACTCGGCCGAGGCGCTTGTCGAGTGGTGGGATGGGCTGCGTCTGATCGTTCTCGACGCGCAGACGGTGCGCGCGACGGCCAACCAGGCACGTGTCGAGTTGGACCTCTTGCCTTTCTCCCGCTCCGAAGAGCTCGACACCCAACGCTGGTATTCCGAGTCGGTCGGTCGCGCCGAACACAATCCCGACGGCAAGGGCGTACGATCTCCGTCAGGGGATAGCAACTCGATGGAGCAGGTATTCGGTCTTCTCATCGCCACCTCGATCCGTCGCCGGCCACTTGTTTCGCATGTATGGACGCTGGAGCTACCCGCACGGGAGACAAGCCCATGAAGCTGACTTCGACAGTCGTCGCGCTGGTGCTGATGGTTGCCTCCGCGGCACTGGTATTCCACCTCTTCCAGCGCCAGCTGGCCACAGCCTCTCTGGCCTTCGGTTTTCATCCCGACGTGCTGGATCAGTTGGAGCTCTCTCTCGACGACCAAAAGCGGCTGGCGTGGGTCGATCCGGCCCGGGAGTTGGAGTACCGATCCCGATTTGATTCCTTGGAGTCGACCGTCCACCGCCTGCAGATCCTGGATGGGAGCCGCGACGCGTTGTTGCGACGCTACAACACGATTGTCGTGGCGCTCTTCGCCGGTCTTGTGGTGCTCGTGACCCTGACCTACTCGATCCGCCAGGCCAGTCAGGCGCGCCGGCTGGCCGGCATTCAACGCGCTCTGACCATGCTGGCCGGGGGCAGCAACAACATCGAGCTGGGCGAGCGCAAGCGGGACACGATTGGACGCATCGGGGCGATGATCGAGGAAACGTCGCGCCTGATGGCTCGCGACCGCCGCCGGATAGCCGCCATGCAGAACCTCACTGCCTGGCAGGAAGCCACCCGCCGCCACGCCCACGAGATACGCATGCCGCTGACTGCCTTGAAGCTGGAGTTGGCGCAACTGCGGGACGGCCTCGACGCCGGCCAGCAGGCCGAGCTCACGCGTACGGCGCGGGATGCAATGGAAGAGGTCGAGCGCCTCGGCCGCTTCGCCGAGCGCTTCACCTCGTTCGCCCGCCTGCCTCAGCCGCGTCCCGAGCGCCGAGACCTGGGCGAGTTGCTGCGTGATTTCGTCTCCACGTATGCCTCAGCCTGGGCCAATCTCGAGCTGGAGCTCGATGCCGAGGCGGCGCTCGAGGCCGACGTCGATCGGGAGATGTTGAGGCAGGTGCTGGTCAACCTCTGCGACAACAGCTCGCTGGCGCTCGGCGAAGCTCAGGGCAGGGTTCGAATCTCGCTGCAGCGGGTGCAAGGGGGAATTCAGATCGACGTTAAAGACGACGGTCCGGGTGTGGACGAGTCGATTCGCTCACGGCTCTTCGAGCCCTACGTCACGACGCGCTCGGTCGGCGAGGGCATGGGACTCGGACTGGCCATCTCGAAGAAGATCCTGCTGGACCACGGCGGCGATCTCGAACTGCTCGACTCCTCCGGCAACGGTGCCGCATTTCGCCTCACGCTTCCCTAGAATAGACAGATGACCACGGCACTGATTGTCGAGGACGACGCCAAGATCCGAGCCGCATTGCAGTTCCAGCTGAGCGAAGAAGGGCTGGAAACGACCGCCGTGGAGGGGGCCGAGGAGGCCCTGGCCACGCTCCAAGGCGGTGCTACAACCTATCCAGACCTTTTGTTGGTTGACGTTCGCCTGCCCGGCATCAGCGGTGTCGAGTTGGTGCGACGTCTGGTCGACGCCGGGCGTCTACCGCCGACCATCATAGTGTCCGGCGAAGCCTCGATTGCCGAAACGGTCGAGGCGCTGAAGCTCGGCGTGCACGATTTCATCGAGAAACCGGTGAGCAAGGAGCGGCTGCTGCAGTCGGTGCGCAACACTCTGGAGACAACGGAGTTGCGTCGGGAGGTCCAAGAACTGCGCACCGCACTCGAATCCGAGCGCGAGCTGCTTGGCGAATCGCCGGCCATGCTCCGGCTGCGCGAGCAGATTGCCCGCGCGGCACCGACCGAGGGGCGCGTGCTGATCCGCGGCGAGAGCGGGACGGGCAAGG
>Ga0255057_10002056_pt1 | contig 11038 bp, 9 predicted proteins | sample Cases_109_6_MG_FD_189022 | JGI IMG/M metagenome (GOLD analysis project Ga0255057, IMG submission 189022) | Seawater microbial communities from Amundsen Gulf, Northwest Territories, Canada - Cases_109_6 | ecosystem: Environmental > Aquatic > Marine > Gulf | place: Canada: Northwest Territories... | reverse complement strand
AGCGAGCCACTCAGCGATCGCTGCTGTCGGACGAACTCGACCAGCTTCGTTACGACGCGGACTTGGCCCGCCGCCGTTTCGACAACGTGGATCCGGCCAGCCACGCTTACCTTCGGGCTGTGAACCACGGAGCGGGGTCGGCAGCGGCAAGGTCATTTCCAGACGCCCGCCGGCTCACCATCGTCGCGGTCTGCCAAAGCGAATAGGACCTCCGGGTCGGTCGCCTCGGCCAAAAAGTGCACCGAGCCATCGACTAGCCCGACGAACGCGCCGCCGGGGTGCGGCGACTGGATCGCGCGGTTCGGACCGCAATTGCCCGCGACCCCCTCGGCCGCCCACCGCTTATCGCCAACTGGGTGAGCGAGCGACGTCAGGTTGAACTGCCGGCTGAAGTTTACGATGCGCGGGCCCATCAGGAACCCGTGCAGGCAGCTGCTGTCGCACAGGGTGGGCGTGCCGTCATCTCGTTGGCACCAGTCGGACTGCTCGCCGATAAGCAGCGTCTTCGAGGCTCCGTCCGACACCCTGCTGAGCGAAATGCGCTTGCCAACCACCAGTGCGCCGCCCAGGCCGACCTTGCCGGGGAAGCCGTCGATCGTCTCGACAGGTCGCGCGGTCTCGTGACGCGCCGAACCGGCGACGCCGACGTACTGCGGCAGCGCGACGGTCGTCGTGCGGATGTCCGCCGTGGGGTCTTCGAGCGTCACGGTGCGGTCGACGTCGCTTGACGGGCAGGCCATGAACGGGAACTCGACCTTGTCGAGCGCGCGGGCGTTCGTCTGGTTGCCGCCGACGCCAAGCCAGCCGGTGTTGCCAGCGTTGGCGGCCGTGCCCTTCAACTCGAGCCGGGAGAATACGTTCGTCTCCTCCATGTAGGGGAGCACGTAAGGCCAGAATGAGTGGCCGTAGGCGCCCGCACCGCGTCCCGTGATTGTGCCGCCGGGCGGGAGAGACGAGTGCATCGACTCGTGGTTGAGCATCGCCAACACAACCTGCCGCAGATTGTTGGAACAGGCGGACCGCCTTGCCGCTTCGCGGGCCGACTGCACCGCGGGGAGCAGCATCGCGATCAAGACGCCCATGATTGCTATGACAACGAGCAGCTCAACAATGGTGAATCCAGAGCAGTATTGCCTGCATTGGCGAGACATGGTCTCACTTCCCGAACGGGCGTTTTGGCGGGGAGCGGTTGTCGCGCGGCGAGCGAGCGGCCCTGCCACGTGATCCGCTAGCGCGTATTCTCGCTCCGCGTCAAGGCGGCGTCAAACGGCGGCCGCTCGGATGAGGAGGTGGTGGTGGCGAAACAGGCGACTGCGGGTCAGCGGGAGCGGCTGAGGAACCCCACAGTGAGTGGCCACAAGCAGCCCTACGCCATCGGCATCCCGGTGCCATGCCGCCCGCGAAGCCATCACTGCCCTCTGAAGCCGCGGCTTGACGGACGAACTCCTCAACCGCGAGCTGTTAGGCAAGAGTTTCATAGGCGTCTTCGAACTTCCAGGCTACGACATTGGCTTTCGTCGATGAACTCGCCCGACGCGCGCAAGCGACAGTCGGATGAAACCGACGTTCGCCCCAACCGAGTGCACTTGCACCACTGAAGACCTTCGTACGGTTCAGCGCAACTTCTTTGCCTGCTTCGCCTTGAACGTTACAGCCTGTTCGGTTCTCCTGTGAGCTGACTCGGTCTCCCGGAGGTCTTCCTGTCTGCGTTGGGGCAGGCCATTTGGCGTCTCAGCCAAGCGGAATCTGCATCACCGAAGCTTGAGAGCCAGCGTCCGTTTCGTACCGCGGGCAGATTCCCCGCGGAACTTAGGGAACACTGCAAACTCGCACGGGTGGGCGTCACCCCACGCAGTTGGCCAACTGCCAATTCGTCAGCGGGTGTGCACACCGCCGCTAGTTAGCGACATGCTGTTCTAGGCTGAAGGCGGGGGCAACCTGCCTGTCGATGGCCAGTGGTCAGCGTTCGGCTCTTGGCAAATGTCCTACCGCTTCGATCTACTTCTTGGGATACTCGAACTCTCGGCCAAGGGCTTCACTTGCTTCCTCGTAGATGGGCCTGATCACATCGTCCATATCGAGTCGTCCAGCTTCGATCTCCCGCGAATAGGGGACGCGGTCCTTCGGGTCCGGTGCTAATGCGGGACTGGCCATCGGCGGATTCCAGGAGTGCTCGTTCACGATGGCCATTCGCTCCGTGATCTTATCCCTGGTGATGTTCCAGACCATGTGGTCCTCGGCCAGGCTGAGGGGCCCGAGTAGGTCTTGCGGATTCGTTCGAGGATGGGGCCGGTCGTGTCAGGGTCCTTGAAGAAGTGGTATGCGACAGCGTGGCGCGGCTTGATCATGCTCATCACCTTGCCAAACGCCTCCGGCGCCGTGTGAATTTGCGTTCCTACCTGCAGGGCCGCTTCCGGAGTCAGTCGCCACTTCTCTATGAGGTCGGGAACGGTAATGAAGCACTCGTGAATTGCGAGGTCGGCGTCCTTAGCGTATTCGTTGAACCACTTGTTCGGATACGTATCGCTACTGAAGACGAACTTGAGGCCCTGCCATTCGAGCGTGAAGCTCACGGCCCCGTCAATTGCATGAATCGCTGGAAACGATCGAATAGTGACACCGTTTTCCTCGTAGATGACCTGCGGCTTCTTATAGTCGAACTCAGTGACGTCGGTAGTGAAGCCTCGGATGTCGGTCTGGCCAAGCCGACCTGCGATGTCCCATGCAAACATTTTCTCCATGTGGTCTATCGCTGCCGCAGTGCCAAGCTCCGGCTTGGAACCGCTGGGACCCCAGATGCGGAGCGGTTTATGCCTTCCCATAAGTCCACCCCCCACGAACAGAGTGCCTATGTCGCCGAAATGATCGCCGTGGAGGTGTCCGAGGAATACTTTGTCCAGGAAGTCGTACGGAATCTGCAGCGCTGACAGCCGTTCGGCTGCTCCGTCGCCCATGTCAAAGAGAAACTTCTCGCCATTGCCGAGCTCGACCAGGAAACAGGCGGCGGCTTGCGCCATCCGCTGTGAGGGCATGCCGGTTCCGCACGCGATGACACGCATCTCGTCGGGCGCTAGTGTCTCGCTGTTGGGTGCGTAAAAGTCCCTCGCCCGCGCTTCGGTTGGAGAAACTAGAGCTTCGCTCTTCACGGTTGGTGCGGCGCTCGCAGACGAGATTGGAGAAGGTGTTTCGAGATTGTTCATGTATAGCCCAACTGTAAGCCCTACTACAAAAGTGAACACGACTACAGCCGCGAGTCCCCGACGTTTCATGATAAATCTCCAGGAAGTTCTTGATGCTAACAGCAACCTAACTTGTTATTAGTTGAGAGATTCCCAATTAAGCATCAGATACTTGCGATATTCCAAAAAAGTACACAGTCACAAATGTAACAATATCGAATAATCGGTGCAATGCGGCAAGAATCTTTTTTCGTGCGGCGGGGAATCTGACCGCCGGTAGATACGGAAGTTGGCTAACTCGCACGGGTTGCCCCCACCTCGTTGAGTTAGGCAGATGAAGTTTTCGTGACTGAGGCGAGCGTCACCCGTGCGAGTTAGCAAGCTGCCATTTCGTCAGCGGTTGTGCACACCGCCGTAGGATAATGGACGTTACAACGGGGCTCTATCGAGCCGCAATCCGCCGTCGGCTTATTGCCAAGCAGACTGTGGCTAGGGCTAGTGCGTTCGGGAGTAACGGCGGCGATTTATTCAGATGGCCAAACCACCACGACTTGAGCGGACATCTTCTTCGCTCTGCGGCTCGCCGAACAACTCGACAAGTTCGTCGCGACTGGCGGGCAGAGGTATCATCCGTCGGCCACTTCGATCCCCCACGAAGATGCGCTCTTCGCCGCTGGATGCACTGATTCTGATCGACTGAAGTCGGCCCTGCGCATCGAAGGTTACGGTTAGAGTCCCAGCACTAGATTCGATGCGCAGGTAAATCCAGGCATCGGGGGGATCATTGCCGTCGAGGCGGCCACCGGACTTTTTCGCTCCATGCGATTTGAGCTTGGCGATGGTGAAATCGCCGGGCTTGATGATCGGCCCGCCCGGCAACCGGACGGAGAACGCCGGGAGCACGTCTCTGCTTCTATTCGACGAGTACCCCAGAGACCCGAAACTCGGTTCTTCACCGGAAGCCGTATACGCGTTGGTGTGGGCTCCGGGCCACATGAGAGAATAGAGTCTCCCGGACCCACACCCGACGGCGAGCATAGTCAGAAGCAAGAGCCCAAGGCCCCGCGCCATGTGGACGTTCATTTGGCATCTCCGCTGCGTCGGCTAATCGCGAACCCAGCCTTCGCGTGAACGATAGTACGTCTAGCCGACATTTCCCATTTGGATGTACCTGGAACCGCTCCAGGCTCACAAGGTCGCTCATTGCATTGGCACGCCTCTAGTATCCGCGAAATGGCCGGAGGATGCCAGCAAGTTACCGGCAGCGGGCTTTGAGAACGCCCTAATCTGGCAAAATGCTAAGTTCAGCGGGGAATCTGCCCGCGGTAGGAAACGGACGCTGGCTAACTCGCACGGGTTGCCCCCACCTCATTGAGTTGCGCTGAGATAATTTTCGACGCTTGGGTGGGCGTCACCCGTGCGAGTTAGTGAACCGGCGTTCGTGCGGTCGGGCGTGCACACCTCCTGCAGTAAAAGTTGCCGCTATAGATTGGGCAAGGATTCAACATTGGTCAGTAACACAGCCGTTCACAGACTGTGATGTGTCCTCAGATGGACTGCGCGGTCGGCGAGACGCCGCGCCCAGTACTTTTCTCACCGCTGCGAGTTGCGGGGAATCTACAACCTCCGAGGTCGATGCAACCGCCAGCAGGAAGAAAACCGCGAAACTCGCATCGGTCGCAATCACCTGTGCAGGCTGGCCATATCGCGGTTGTCCTCTTTTCGAATGCATTCCCCGATGAGATCCGCCAATCTTGAGAATCAGATTGTTAGCTGCCGATGAGTGTCGGACCTCCGCACGTTTCAGGCACTCAAACTTCAGCGATGTTGACCCCGCGGGGGCAAATGATCCAGCTCCTGGCACGGGTCGACCTTAGAGAATCAATAATCGGACGAGTTCTGATCCGTACACTTCGGTGAGTAAGGCCAACGTCGCGGCGAAGGCAGAGCTGGCAATGACGATGATGGCGATTTGGCTCCCGAGGACTGACGCGATGGTAAACCGCGAGCAGCCCATCTTCGACATGGTCACGATTTCTGCGTGTCGCAGGCGGATGGAAAGGACAATCACGAGTGCCATCGTGAGCAGTGTCACCAGCGAGATGACGGCAATGATTGCGATCATGTAGCTGCGAATCATGACGACTCTTTCGAGTAAGGAGTCCATCACTACTCGCGGACGGACGATTTGGGCCGTTTCGTCAGGTGAGAAGTATTGCCCCAGGAGGATTGTCTGGGCCTTGTCGCTGGCCGGAGTCACGATTATTGCCGTGATGGGAAACTTGTCGCGAGTGCCGTGAAAGTGAAAGCTCGCAACGTTCTCTTTCGTTATGTCCGTATACAGATTCGCCTCTGGCGATCCGTGTTCCGTGCCGCGGGCGTGTCCGTGCCCAAGCCCCTCGATAATCCAAGTGGTTTCTAGATCGACAAAGATTGCGTCGTCATCTGGGGTCTCAGTGGTGGCGAACACGCCCACGACGTAAAGACGCAGCGGCGGGTTGTCGAGAGTAAACGCCGTTGATGTTGAAACCGGAATCTTGTCGCCCACTTGGACATTTAGCTGGTCGGCAACACGCGCACCAATGACACACTCTCCAAGCATCCTCCAATTTCTCCCCTGGGCCATGCGCAGGTTTCGCAGTTGTATGTAGTCGTCGGTCGTTCCCACAATCTGGCAATTACGCGCCTCAAATCTGGCATGCAGCGGAATCGCCTGCCCGAGTTCTTGCTCCTTGATCCGTCTTAGATGCTCCAACCGCAGTACATCTTCGTACGGTTTGTCGAAATAGACGCTGCCGAGGACCAGTTCCAACGCGCTACCCCGCGGGCCCACGACGAGCGGCGTGGAATCGGCCCGCGAGCGGAAGTGTTTCTCTGCGTTGGCAACGATGACTTGCAGAGCGGCTGGCAGGTAGATGATCAGCGTGATCGAAGCGACCAACACTATAGTTATGAGGCGGTGATGGCGAAGGTACTGCCAAGCCAGGTAGAAACTGTCACGCATTGCCGCCGCCTCCTGCTGGCCCCGGCTGAGCCGGCGCGCAAAATGCTGAAACGTCGATCGTCGCATCGAATCGCGACAAGCTGTCCGGGTCGTGCGTTACGACAACCAAGGTTGCAGCTTGCTTCTTGGCGTATTCATCAAGGATGTCAAGAACACGCGCTGCATTGTCGGGATCCAAATTCGCCGTGGGTTCGTCGGCCAGTAGCAGTTGCGGTTTCGCAATGAGCGCACGGCAGACGGCGACTCGCTGACGCTCGCCCTGTGAGAGCTGTGTCGGCCGCCGAAGCAGCAGTTTGCCGAGCCCGACATCCTCCGCGAGTTGTTGGGCGCGATGCCGCACGGTTGCTTCCAGGCGTAACGAATGATTGATGCGATAGGATAAGAGGATGTTATCCAGCACGCTCAGGTAATCCAGCAACGCAAAGTCTTGAAAGACGAGCCCGATGTTAGCAATGCGAAAATCTCGCCGCGCCGATTCCCGCAGGGCGGTGAGTTCCTTCCCGCATGTATCCACGCGGCCGCACGCAGGAGAGACAATGCCAGCGACCAAGTGCAGCAGAGTCGTTTTTCCAGATCCGCTCGGACCGATCCAGCCGACGCGCTGGCCTTTGGCGATAGAAAGCCTCTCCACCTGCAGCCCAAAGCCACTCTCGCCATACGCAAACTGCAAATCTCGAAGTTCAATCATGCTTCTGCCCCCTTTTGCAGTAAGCCCGCGTTCTGCGGTGGCTCAAGGGCCTGTTCGTCAAGCATATCGATGCCAGCAATCTTCCACCTGCCGTCGCGAGGAGCGACCGTGATGAGCGCCACGTGCTCATTGGCGCGGGCGTGGACATGCCCCCAGTGGCCAATCCATCCGGCGACACGCCACCGACATCGAAACGTGGACTCCAAGCCCTCCTCGCTTGTTAACTCCAATTCGGTCACGACTACTTCCTTGACCGAAATACGCAAGCCGCCTTGGTTTTTGACTTCCATGCTCTTGCGAGTTTCCAAGTAAACGTCTGAGAGTAGCTCGCCAGCAATGCTCTTCTCCAACCGGTCATAAATCAGGCTCTCATCATGGTGATCGAACGAACGGTAGACATTGTGCAAAAGGGCCGCGAGCAGTTCTCGTGCTGCGTTTTCGGTAAGACTTTCCTGTTCGGCGAAACGGTTGACGACGTTCAGTTTTGCAGACGGCAGCGCCATCATTCCAACGGCGAAAAGGGCGGTCGATGTTATCAACGCAAGTCGAGAAAAGCCCCGGCCTTTTGACCACTGCCTTCCCAACACGATGAGCATGACAACGAGTGCGACGCCACAGAGGGCGGAAAAAAGGGGAATCGCAAACCGTCGCTGTGTTGGCGGCTGGGCGATGGACATCATCTGAGGATTCGTCGGATTCGTAAGGTAGTTTTTCCACACCAACACGGGGTCGTCAGGCGTGACCTTGCTCGGTAATCCGCCTGCTTCATCGGAAGCGACCGCTGGAATCGACTGTATCTTAGGACTGAACAACTCCCACTTCATCGAGACTTTATCGGGCAACGCGTCAACCGGATAGACGAAGATGACGCCCAGCGTCGCGGATGTCGCATCAAGGTCGACAGGTGGCTCGATGATACCGGTCGTGCGAAGCGTCCGATGGATGAAGTGAATGCGGTCGAGTTGCCCTTGGGCCCTCCGCCCATCGATGAAAACGGGATTCTTCTCCGACAAGAACTGGGCGATGCGTTTCTTCAATTCTTCCTGCCGGTCGACGGGAATTACACCATCGTCCCGCAACCCAAGATCGACCCACTCTTGGAGATCCTTCGGTCGCACGATGATCTCTTGGCGAACCTCATATGGCTCAATGTACAAATAGACCGACAGCGGGGCGTCGAATTGCCGACGCAGGTTAGGGTGGCGAAATCGCGAATACCATGGATCGCTCCAGTCGAGGTCCAGAGTCACTTCGCCAGACAAGTAGCGAAAGTCATTGACGGGAAGCCCGTCGTGGTAGCAAACGAAGCCAATGCTGGCAGTCACTTGGTCGCCGACGCGCGGAGGAAGGATGGTCAATGTTCGCGGGCGGCTGGCAAGCTGATATAGCAAAGTGACGCTGACGACGCTTTCCGCGTCGCCTGGCTGTGCGGCCAACGCCTCGCCGGTCACCTCATCCCGAACCACGCGTTTCGCCAAGATGACTCGTTCGAGCCGGCCAACTAACGATTGGCCGTCGGCCCGGATCTTCCAGTCAGAGTCGAAGAAGGTTCGCAAGCGTTCCTGGAACGGCTGCGCGCGGCCGGTGATCTTCTCGTGGAGATTATCTGGAAGGACGTTCGCAAAGGAGTCAACATCCGCTAAGCCGACCTCAATCTCAACGCGGATCCGCTCTCCTTCGATGAAGACCTCGGCAATCGTCGATGCCTGCATGGCCCGAGTGACGACCAGTGCATCAGCATCCGCCTGCTCATCCGTCGCCACCAGACAGAAGATCGCGAGTACTGCAGGAAAATAGTTGCGCATGCTGCGTGACGTAGTCATTGCTTACTCGGCAACCCTTTGTGCTGCGGTCTCATCGGTGCATGTGGGCCTGGTTCAAACGCGCCAGATCCTTCGGGATTACTTCGCCATCAAGAACTTGTGCCGGAGTCGGAGCAATGTGCGACGTTCGTCCTCGGTAAGATCATCGAACGTGGTCTCCTCCCAGATGTGGTAAGCAACGAATAGCCGAGTCCGCATTTCCAACTGCTGTCCTCGAAAACCAAGGTCGGAGAAAATCGAGCGAACAAAGTCGAGCCGCATGCGGTAGACACTCCGCACCGCTTTGGCGGCGGCAGGATCATGTGCGGCCCATTCACGAATCGCCAAGTCGTACTTGCATAAGTCATGATCGAGGATCATGCGCATGCTGTCGTAGAGTCGCGTCTTTGGGTCGCCTTCCAGCAACTCAGTATTCGCAGTGACGATGGCCGTGAGTTCGTCTTTCCAGTAGTCGAGAATGCTCTGCAGCAGGTCGCTCCGGTCGCGAAAATGCCAGTAAAACCCCGACTTGGCTATGCCAAGATCGCGCGCCAATCGTTCGACACGAACCCCTTGAATGCCCTCGGACGCCAGCACTTCGAGAGCAAGAGCCAGCCATTCGGCCTTGGAAACGCGTTTGTTCTTCCCTCTCCTCACGTTTTGGGCTCTCCGGTAGTGGACGGTGGCATACAGTTCTATCATAATGGTCGATTGACTCGACGCCCAGAAGACGGCAAGTCACTATTTCACTCTAAGGACTACTTCATGACAAGAATCAAGCAAGCCGGGCTACCCGTCCTCGTAGTGGCCGTTATCGCCGGACTGATCGGTTACATCATCGGCTGCACGCGAGAGCAACGGGATCGTGACGCTCAAGCCAGCGCCCAGGAAACAAAAATTGCGAACGAAGACGACCGGAAGGAGTCGAGCCAAACAGACCAGGATGGCGGCGCTGCCACGAAATATTCCCCCGTTAAGGCGCGCGCTCGCGATTTCTACGCGCCCAACAGCGAGGACCTTGGGCCGGATGAGATGCGGCTAGTTGCTTGTGGCACCGGAATGCCCACTGCGCGTCCGAAACAAGCGGCATCGTGCTGGTTGCTCGAACTGGGCAACGGTGACAAGTTTATCTTCGATGTCGGTACCGGATCGAATGAGCGAATTGCAGCCACTCAGATCCCGTACAATTACCTCGACAAGGTCTTCCTGAGCCACCTGCACACCGACCACTTCGGTGATCTGGACGCATTGTTTGTCAGTGGTGCATTGGCCGGTCGCCAGAAACCGTTACGCGTTTGGGGCCCCAGTGGTGACACACCGGAGAGAGGCACGAAGTACGCGCTGGATCACTTGGTGAAAATGTTGACTTGGGACCTCGACGGCCGCAAGGGAATCACCGATCCACGCGGCTACCATATGGAGGTCACCGAGTTTGACTACAAGGGCATGAATCAGATCGTCTACCAGGAAAACGGCGTGACGATTCGTTCTTGGCCGGCAATTCACGCACTGGATGGTCCGGTCAGTTTCAGCGTCGAGTGGAACGGTTTAAAGTTTGTGTTCGGTGGTGATACCTATCCCAACAAATGGTACGACGAGTATGCAAAGGATGCCGACCTTGCCATTCATGAGTGCTTTATCACAGTCCCGGACATGATCAAGAAATTCAAATTCACACCGCAAGGCGCTTTAGCGGTGGGTACCCAGATCCATACCGCACCCGAAGCGTTTGGCAAAGTGATGTCGCGCATCAAGCCGCGAATGGCCGTGGCCTATCACTTTTTCAATGATTTCGACACGTCGACATCAATCTATGAGCGTATTCGCACCACTTATGATGGTCCGTTGAGTCTCTCCGTGGACTATATGGTCTGGAACATCACCAAGGACGATATTCGCGTGCGGATGATGAAAGTTGATGAAGACGTCTGGCCACCACCGGCCACCGAGAAGCCGCAAGTACCCGATCCAAGCATCAGGATTCCTTATTCGAAAGAGATTGCCGGCGGCAAACTCGACGTGAAGGAAGTGATTCAGCCCATCTATGACGAGGTCAACAAGGAGTATGGGCTCAACGAGAAACAGGACTGAACCCATGTAACCGCACCCGAGGGACCACCCCGCTGGCTTCGGCTGGCGGGGTTTTCTCTTTGGCTCCGAACCTGCTTCGGTCACATTACCCCCTGCGTAGTTTCGGGCGGAAGGGGCGGAGCCGAGGCTGTCACCTGATTGATGGCGCGAGATAAATGTCTTCGGCAGCCAACTTCTTCGCCGTGAAAGTGCGACGGTCGACAACACCGCCAGCGATAGGCCTGATCGCGAACTCGCGGAGGTTGGACAAACCTCTGTCTCAGACGATGCGGCG
>Ga0255057_10002055_pt1 | contig 11040 bp, 8 predicted proteins | sample Cases_109_6_MG_FD_189022 | JGI IMG/M metagenome (GOLD analysis project Ga0255057, IMG submission 189022) | Seawater microbial communities from Amundsen Gulf, Northwest Territories, Canada - Cases_109_6 | ecosystem: Environmental > Aquatic > Marine > Gulf | place: Canada: Northwest Territories... | reverse complement strand
CGAAGCTGGATCATGGCGGGGCTTCGTTCTGTACCAAAGCCAGCGCCGCGGGAGCACCGCAAGCGCCCGTGCATCGATACCTGGTAAGAGGCAAGATTTCCGGCAAACGATTTCGATAGACCAGGACGACGGACAGCTAATGAGGTCCGTCGTCCGTACCCAATCGCTTCTGCTCGTTCGATCTTTCAAAAAAGTCCTTGGTCAACACAGCGACCTCGGTTCTGTTCCTTGCCCGAAGCTTTCTCATGATGTGGCGCAGGTGAACCTTAACGGTATGTTCGCTCATGCCTAGTTCATAAGCGATCTGCTTGTTTGCCATCCCCTGACACAGCGCCTCGACGACCATCATTTGTCGCTCGGTCAGGAGATCGCCCGTCCTTGCCGCAACTTCTTGTTTGCTGCGATCCATCGCCAGGCTGCTCACAGGCACGAAGGTGCCGCCAGCTTCAACCAGCCGCACGGCCTCTACGGCGACATTGAACGACAGACTTGTCGGGATGTATCCGCGCGCTCCGCCTTTAAGAGCGCGCACGACATAATTCACGTCGTCGATATCCGACACAATGACAACAGGCGTATCTATCGCGGTGGCTTCAAGAAACTGGAGATCGGTGACGCTCGACGCGTCGTTGCCATCGACGAAGTACACGACAATGGAAGGGTGTACGGCGCTCTCCACCGGCGAGGCCCTCCATGTGTAGATATTGGCGAACGCCATGATGTCATGGCTTTCGTATGAAATCTCCAGGCAGCGAACAAAGCAATCACGGAAAAAAGCACGCGGATGAATTACAACGAGCCCTGGCCGTTTTGGGGTGGCGAGCGGGTCATCAGTTCTCGCGGTTCCATTGATGCGCGTTACCTCATTGGCTCTCGTCGGGATCTTGATATTGACGCGGTGCTGCGCCGAGGGATGGTTGTTCTGGGCATTCATCCCGCGCGGGTTCGAACAATTTTCCCGCGTACTGAGACGGAGTTCGTCAGACAAGATCTGCGAGGGGTGGCGAGGGCTGTTCAGTGCAGGTTGATTCGATACGGAGAATTGCGGGCGTCCGGCGGGAGGATCGCTACTACCTTTATCAATGTGATCAGATGCAATTTCACTGTGAGGCAATCGCTCTGGAAAACGATCAAAACTTTTTTGCCCTCGTCGCAATGAATGCGAATAACCGGTGATACTCATGACACACCTTTACTCGTAATATTCCGTACTAGAGAGATTCTCCGTGACTCTGCTGGCTTCGCTGTTGGCTCTGCTTAATTCGTAATTTTCTGCTCAAATAATTCATCCAACTTTAGGGCACCCTGCGTTTATTGCAAGCCTGTGATGCTTTTCCGACGTGCTTGTGGCGTCGCACAACCTATTGGTTCCATTCCGGCGGGAACTCATTTCAAAGAAAATCTGGACTGGATCAATGTTTCCGTTCAGGAGAATTCAAAGGGCGTTTTGCCCAGCTCTCTTCCGATGTCGGAAATATGTACTGCGACATGCGCATCAAAGAATCGTTCCTAAAGTGCAGATATATCATCTCGCTCCGACCAGATGATGCTGGCGCCGTCATCGCGTAGATCGAGATTGCGTTCTTGCCATTCCGTGCCGGGACCAGGCGTCAAAATTGAACTGCCGATGAGAGCCCAGCGTCATTGCGTTCTGACAGCCGATCTCGAAATCGCGATTTCGTGCAGCGTTCAGCAGAAGAACTTCTTCGCCGATCAAGCCCGATCTGCGGCCGGTGATGTCCTGCCATGCTCCCGCTTGCACGAGACACAGGGGTTGACCCTCGATCTTTCCGATTTCAGTTTTGGCTGCGATCGTAATCAGCATGACCATGAAGCCTACGACATGGGGGTTCGACCATGTGGCGTCAGGGATAACGCCCAGGCGGAGCCGGCTCCTTGCGATCAAGGGAGAGATCGCTGCGCAAGCCGCCTTGCGAGCTCTGCGGACTCTGGAGACGTCAACGATCCAGCGCAGCATGCTGTCGCTCCATCCGGTCGTTCCAAAAACGACCAAAATGCATGCGTTGCCCTTGTGTTGGTCAATGACCTGCCTGATCATACATCCAAAGACACGTAATGCTCCAGATCAAGTTAGGGGTAGACCAGTCTCATGGTGCTCAGCCAGCTTCCACCAAAGCCGGATTTCGAGGCGCTCGCCGCATCTGCGCCGGCAACCGCCGATCGCCGTACGCTGATTCTGGCGTTGATCGGAAACCTGGTTTCGAGCTGGTCTAACAATGAAAGCCTCTTCATCTATATTCTGATGATCTTGCTGAAAACAGACCAGGCGTCTGCAGCGCTAACATTCGCCACGCTCAACACCACCAGAGCGCGGCTCGATCTTATCCAGCGCCTCTCGAAGATCATGATCAAGGATAGGGCTCTCGACCGGTCGCTTTCGAAGATCATCGAACGGTTCAACGAAACGACGCATGTTCGAAATGAATTCAATCACTGCATGTACACGGTCGATGCCGGCGGTCAGATAGCACATACCCAGTCGATGCGAATTGTGCAGACCAAGAACAGTCTTCAGTTCGGCGAGATGAAGCCGATGGATGAGGCGCGGCTGAAGAGCATGCTCAAGACCATCAAAGAAATGACCCGTATCAATCGCGACATTTGGGATTTTCTGCCACGGCTTGAAGCTCACCTGCAATCAAACGCCGTGCTGTCCCGGGAGGGGGCAAGACAGCCAAATCCGCGCGGTGCTGAGAAATGACCTTCGGTAAAAAGGCTGCTAAACAATTCATTTCATTCCGCGTTTCTATGTTGCGCCAGGCAAGGCAGCATTTCGCAGGTTGAAGTTTCAGAAAATCTCGCGTGGTTGGAGAATGGAGCTAGCCGAAAGGATTAGCGCGGCTGCCACATGGCTTATGGTTTTGTCTTCAGAGCATCAAACGGTTACTGCGCCGTAATGCCTAAGGCTGCGGGAGGTGCTCGAATGTGCGGCTATTCCGTGACTTCCACATAAGCAACGCTGACGATGCGAAGTCTCGCAAAGAGTTGCGAGGGGATCGCAGTCGGGAGACCGACATCAACCGCATCGCAACGCAGTGACGATCGCAGACGCAGAAGATCAGCGATTTTCGAGGCGACGAGATGCTCCTTACCCAATAGGAGTTCGTCATGGGTCAGCGTTATCAGCCCAAGCCAAAGAGTGATCCCAACCAAGACCAGAAGCAGGATCAGGATCAAGACCAGAAGCAAGCCAATTTGCAGGCGCAGCTTCAGGGGCAGGAACAGGCCCAAGGTCAAGCTCAGCTCGCGGTTCAGTCGCTTGATTTCAAGAGCGAGAACGACAATGACAACAGGAACAGCAACGACAACAAGATCGAGAACACCATCGATAACAAGGTCAACGTCGATGTGGACGTCAAGGTCGATCTTGATCTCAGAGCCGATGGTCTGAGCAGCCCGGTTATCGACCTGCCATGCCTCAGCGACGTGCGTGGCGCGGTGATCATGCCGGACGTGGTGAACCAGACGCTCGAGGGAGACGGTAGCGCCTTCAACATCGATCACGTCAACAACCTTGTCGATCACGACGCGTCAACCGCCAGCGTTACCTACAGCGGAAGCGGATTCGATATGGATCCGAAGTCCGAAGGCGGCGACACCAAGATGGACTCGAAGATCGATGACGTCATTGGTGATAGCGCGAGCGGTGTCATTGCAAGTGCAGACGCGGCGCTCTCTCAGGACGCGTTCAACCAGACCATCACGTTGGGCGCGAACATCCAGTTCAATAGCATCACCCTGAATGCAGCTGGTAATGGCTGGACCGACAGTCACGATCTCGGCGTAGGCTGATCAGAAATAGAACCCGCGCAGCATCCGCCGCGCGGGTTTTCCTCGATTTTTCATAGGTTGAAACGATTTGTAGTTTGCGACTCGCCCAGCAGGATCGTCGCTCGCTTGAGCCTGACATAGGAGGCTCCCATGGTGCCCGGCGGTATAACCGAAATGGTCTGGCACTTCGCAGGCTATCTTCAGATCATAAATGATGCCGCGCGGGACCGTATCGACTACGACCCGTCGGCCTTCCGCAGTCTGCAAGATGATTACGTTACACCGCGCTCAAGTTTCACAAGCAGACCGGAAATGCCGCATTGGTTTCCGCTTTGGAAAGGCCGGAAATCGCCAACCGAAAAAATGGCAGTAAATTGAAAGGAAGCATATCGTTGATCGCGTAATGGCACAGGGTGAAGCAGCGTTGCTATAGCAACGGATGGTATCGAGCGGAGGCACCAGAACCCGCATGAGCAAGATCAGTATGCAGAATTTTGTCGAGTCCGTAGTTTCGGATGGATTCACATTTGGACCGGAAGGCGCGGAAAGTCCTGCAACTTTCAGCGCTGCCGCAATTGTCGACGCTAAATTGCTATTTTCCGGAAGCTATGACCGGTTGGGTGTCGATCTCGTTATTTCCCGCGAAACGGCAAGCGTCACTATCCCGGAATATTTCAAGGGTGAACATCGTTCGATGCTGATGTCTCCAGAAGGAGCGAGCCTCTCGGGACGAGTCGTCGAAGCGATGACAGCAAGGGTTCAATATGCCCAGGCAGACCAGATCGCGGGCGCGGTCGCCGCAGTTGGCAATGTTGTCAAGGTGGGCGGCACTGCGGTCGTTACCCGAAATGGTGTGCCCGTTGAGTTGAAGCAGGGTGACAGGCTTCTCAAGGGCGACGTTGTCCAGACGGGCGCTGATACCACGATTGGAATCAGTTTCGTCGATGGTACAGCCCTTGGCCTTGCTTCGAATGCGCGTATTGTTCTGGATGAGATGACGTATGATCCAAACGGATCGTCCAACTCGTCGCTTCTAAGTCTCGTGCAAGGAGCCATCACCCTCGTTGCCGGACACACGGCCAAATACGGAAATATGCGCGTTGAAACGCCTGTCGCGACGATGGGTATTCGGGGTACCGCCATTATGGTGGAGATCGCGGCGGACGATGGACCGAGCAAATTCTCTGTGCTCAAGGAGCCGGACGGAAAGGTCGGATCGTTTCATCTCTATGACAAGGTCAGTGGCGATCTTATTCGCGTGGTATCGCACGCCGGACTTGTGACGGTAGTTTCGCCGCTCGGCGCGGGCCAGCCGGTCTCAGCGGTTGATCAGCTGAAAACGCTCGCGGATATTCAGGGCGAGAAGAGCCTCATTCAGGAGGTCTTTCAGATCTACTATCCCAACTACAATCCGGACGGCCCCGGAAACGATCGGACCGGTTCCAGTGTGAACCCGCTTGCAAATTCCACTAGGAGCTTTGCCGCGCTGGGGAGTGAGTCCGGTGTGCCTGCGCTGATCGCTCTGGCAAACGGCGCTGTCCTCATACCGACCATCGCAACGGCGCAGGATCTCCTGATCTTTCCAGAGGCTCCCGCAGCTCCGGTGGTGCGCGCAATCGCAGTGGCAAACGTCGTGGATGTACAGGCGTCGCAAGGACCCGTCGAACGAAATTTTACTATCAGCGGTCAGGTCACGGTCTCAGTTGACGGGCGAGTTATCGAAGAATCGGCGGGACGCTATGTCCCAGGCACCGGCACTGTTACGAACGTGGAAAGCACTGTGCCGACACCTCAGGGCGTCAACCTCGCCAATTTGGTGCATGTTGATCCCGCTACCGGCGTCGTGACGTACGATGCGAGTCAGTTCGCATTTCTCGGCGTTGGGGAATCGGCGATCTATACGATCGGATTCGAGAGCCAGCCCGGAACATCCGCTATTCCGGAAACGCTGACACTGACAATCAATGGACTGAACGACGCGCCAACGGTGGAGCACGCGATTCCGGATCAGCGGGTGCGAGAGGGCTGCAGATTCGATTATGTCATCGCGGCCGGTGTATTTGCCGATCTCGACGCGAACGACACTCTGACTTACCGCGCGACATTGGCGAATGGCGATCCGCTTCCATACTGGCTTGACTTCGATCCGGTGACGATGACGTTTTCCGGAACGCCGCCCAAGGGTGAAGAATCTGTGATTCACATCAAGGTTATCGCGAGTGATGAGCATAATGCCACGGCCGTCGATGAGTTCGATCTCGTTATTGCGGACAATCATCACCACCACCATCATCACGGGTTTGACGATGATTTAACGAGCCGCGCGACCGCTTCGCAGGATCACAACCTCGTTGCGGACAAGGACGGTCGTCCTGACGTAACGGGGGACGACAGCGATGTTGCTTCCAGCGGTTTGGAACATGACAATCACAGATTCGAGGCACGAAAGACCGATGTCGCCAGCTGCGACGAAAAGTGCTCCCGAGAGTCCACGCTGGCGAGGGATGAAAATTCGGCATCGTCATCAAGACAGGCGACTTCGTCGTCTTCCAATGAACACGTTTCATATGAGGTATCGTCGAACAATGCGCATGAAAGCGGCGCGATCGGAGCGCGTGCACATGGGTCGCCCTACATGCCGGATCCAACAGACCTTGATTCTGATCGATCGGGATTCTCCGACCAGAATGCGGGCGGGTCGCGAGCGGTTTCCGAATATTCAAGTCAAACGAATGCATCACACCATGGTCATAACTCTTTCTCGACCAGCTTCAATGTGACATTCAACTGGAGCGGCACTTCCGGACATCAGCGCGATGTTTCGAGTACTGATAGCTTCGTTTTTAGATCGGATCTGGGCCGCGACACAGACCACGCCGTCCGCTCGGCCCCTGATCTGACACCTTCCGGCAGATCAGGGTCGGGGGATGGGCCTGATGTGGCAGCGCTTGTCCATGTGATGACAAGCTTTGACCTCTTCACGGCCCATGACGAACACGGGAGTGCCCGGCTCAGTTCATCGGTGGAACTTCATACGCATCAAAGCGATTTTCACCTGGCCTAGATGGATATTTGAAGGCGCCGCGGCGGCTCGGAACACCCTTCCGTTGATGCGCCACATGGCTTAAAGCACGGCCGAAACTCCTTGTTCCGGGTCCCGTGCACATATGATTCGTCTCGACAATATCAGCAAGCAAAATGGCCATCAGATTCTCTTTATTGAGGCGTCCGCGGCCCTTCAGAGGGGAGAGAAAGTCGGATTGGTGGGCCCTAACGGCGCAGGAAAGACGACGCTGTTCCGGATGATTACGGGCCGGGAAGTACCCGATGAAGGGCAGGTCGCCGTCGATCGGGGTGTGACCATCGGTTATTTCAGCCAGGATGTTGGCGAGATGTCTGGCCGCAGCGCGGTGTCCGAGGTGATGGACGGTGCGGGCCCGGTGAGTGCCGTCGCCACGGAACTGAAGGAACTGGAAGCTGCCATGGCCGATCCGGATCGGGCAGACGAGATGGACAGCATCATCGAGCGCTACGGCGAGGTGCAGCATCGGTTCGAGGAGCTTGACGGCTATGCGCTTGAGGGCCGGGCGCGCGAAGTCCTCGCGGGCCTCAGCTTCAGCCAAGAAATGATGGACGGCGACGTCGGCGCATTGTCGGGTGGCTGGAAGATGCGCGTGGCGTTGGCCCGCATTCTCCTGATGCGTCCCGATGCCATGCTGCTCGACGAACCGAGCAACCATCTGGATCTGGAGAGCCTCATCTGGCTGGAAGAATTCCTGAAAGGCTACGAGGGCGTTCTGCTGATGACGTCGCACGACCGCGAGTTCATGAACCGCATCGTTACCAAGGTGGTGGAGATCGACGGTGGCGGCTTAACGTCCTACTCCGGCAACTACGAATTCTACGAACAACAGCGTGCGCTGAGCGAAAAGCAGCAGCAGGCCCAATTCGAGCGTCAGCAGGCGATGCTCGCCAAGGAAATCAAATTCATCGAGCGCTTCAAGGCGCGTGCGTCCCATGCCGCGCAGGTCCAGAGCCGGGTGAAGAAGCTGGACAAGATCGAGCGGGTCGAACCGCCCAAACGCCGCCAGACGGTTGCTTTCGACTTCCTGCCGGCGCCGCGATCGGGCGAAGACGTCGTCAGCCTGAAGAATGTCCACAAAGGCTACGGCAGCCGGAGCATCTACGAGGGGCTCGACTTCCAGATCCGCCGCCGGGAGCGCTGGTGCGTGATGGGAATCAATGGCGCTGGAAAATCCACACTGTTGAAGCTTGTGACTGGCTCGACCGAGCCGGATGACGGAACGGTGGCTGTGGGAGGTAGCGTGAAGCTGGGCTACTTCGCCCAGCACGCGATGGATTTGCTCGACGGCGAACGCACGGTGTTTGAAGAGTTGGAGTACTCGTTTCCTCAGGCGGGGCAGGGTTCGCTACGCGCGTTGGCCGGCTGCTTCGGATTCTCGGGCGACGATGTCGAGAAGAGATGCCGTGTGCTTTCAGGCGGCGAGAAGGCGCGGCTTGTCATGGCGAAGATGCTGTTCGACCCGCCCAACTTCCTGGTGCTGGACGAGCCCACCAACCATCTCGATATGGCGACGAAGGAAATGCTCATCACAGCGCTATCGCAGTATGAGGGCACCATGCTGTTCGTTTCGCATGACCGGCATTTCCTGGCCGCATTGTCGAACCGGGTACTGGAATTGACGCCCGATGGCATTCACCAGTATGGCGGCGGCTATACCGAGTATGTCGCACGTACCGGCCACGAGGCTCCCGGCCTGCGTAGCTGAGCTTACCTGAAGTCGTTCGGCTCTGGACTATGTCGTTCGCAGAGCCAGCGGTGGCTCGGACGGGCGTATCAGCGCAAACGCAATCTGGATGATGCCAGCCGTCAGACCTATCGCGACGCCGACCTGCCACGCCAGCGTGTAGGAGCCGAGCGAGTCGTAAATCAGGCCGCCGCCAAGCGCGCCGAGGAAGCTGCCGAGTTGGTGGCTCATGAATGCAAGGCCGCTGATCATCGCCTGCCACTTCAGTCCGAACATCTCATCTATTGATCCGGCGACCAGCGGGCCGACGCCGAGCCACAGAAAGCCCATCAAGGCCGCGAAGATCAGTGTCGTCGTGGTCGTCGGCGTCTGCATGAAGTACCACGCCAGAATGAGAGACCGCGAAAAATAGATTCCGCCGAGCAGCGCGAGCTTATTCCATCTGCCGCCTGCCCAGCCGAAGAACAGGCTGCCGATAACGTTGAATCCGCCGATCACGCCGAGCGTCTGGGCGCTCAACATCGGGTCCATGCCACAGATTGCGAGATAGGTTGGAAGGTGTGTCGTGAGAAACACGAGCTGCATTCCGCAGACGAAATACGCCCCCGTCATCACGATGAAGGAGGCGTTTCCGAATGCGCGGCCGGCCGCGGTTTTCGCGGAAATATTATCCATATCAGTTGATGTCGTCGCGGGAAGCGGGACCTTGTCCACTTTTCCGGCAAACCATGTTGCGGGGATCAGCGCCAGCGACAGGATTACGAAACCGGCAACGCCAAAGCGCCAGCCATATTCCTGACTCAGTGCCTGACCAAGCGGCGCCGCGATCAGTGCACCCAGCGATCCCGCGGCCGATACGATGCCGAGGACCAGACTGCGCGATGGTGCCGGAACGGCACGTGCCGCCACCGCCATGCTCACCGACGAAGCGATACAGGACAGCGATGTGCCGATCAGGATGCCGGCGCCGATCATGATGCTGAGAAGGCCCTGAGCGCTCGCCATGAGAATGAGGCCGGCAATGTAAAGTCCCGCGCCGATCAGCATGATGGGCCGAAATCCGAAGCGCGCTGCATAGGCACCTGCAATCGGCTGCGTGAAGCCCCACGCCAGGTTCTGGATTGCGATGGCCAGCGTAAACTCGGAGATCGAGATGCCAACATCCCGTGTCAGCGGTTGCATGAAAATGCCGAGGCTCTGCCTGATACCCATGCTGAGGGTGAGCATCAAGGATGCGCCGAGCAGAATCAGGAAAACCGGGCGGAGTGCTCGCAGCGCAGTCATGACGTGGCGTTTCCCTTATTGTTATGTTTTTTGCTTCACCCGTTTGACGGCTTGCGTAACTGGATTGAGGCCGGAATATGATACTGTCAAGAAGCGCCGGAGCAGAGCAGGAAGTCGCAAGTCGATTGCGTGTGAGTCGTACATAAGCTTCGAAACTTTGGTCGCTTGGCGTACAATAACGGTCCCGGATTCCCCCGCATGACTTGAGCTGCGCCACTGAAAGCGGGTAATTTGCAACGGATGGCGCTCGGTCAGGTGCCTAATAGGCAACGAGCTAATATATTGAAATATAATCATATTTTCTCTATCGCGCCGATGATGGACTGGTCGGATACTCATTGCCGAGTATTTCACCGCCTGCTGTCGCGCCATGCCCGGCTCTATACCGAGATGGTGACTACGGGCGCGGTCATTCATGGCAATCGCGAGCGGTTGCTGGGCTTCGATGCCAGCGAGCATCCCGTAGCGCTTCAGCTCGGCGGTTCGAACCCGCGTGACCTCGCCGAAAGTGCACGGATCGGCGAGGGATTTGGCTACGACGAAATCAATCTCAACGTCGGCTGTCCGTCGGATCGCGTAAAGGGTGGAAATTTTGGCGCTTGCCTGATGGCGGAGCCGCAACTTGTGGCGGAATGCGTTGCCGCGATGAAGCAGGCTGTCAAAATTCCGGTCACGGTGAAGTGCCGCATCGGTATCGACGATCAGGACCCTGAAGTGGCGCTGGACACACTGAGCCGGACTGTGATCGCAGCAGGCTCGGATGCGCTGGTGGTTCATGCCCGCAAGGCGTGGCTCAACGGATTGTCGCCGAAGGAAAACCGCGACATCCCACCGCTCGATTACGATCGGGTCTACCGCCTCAAGGCGGCGTTGCCCGATGTGCCGGTCGTCATCAACGGCGGCATCACCTCCATCGCCGCCGCGAAAGCGCATCTCGATCATGTCGATGGCGTCATGCTCGGCCGTGCGGCCTATCATGAGCCGTGGCGGCTACTTGGCGTCGATCCGGAACTGTTTGGAGAGTCAGCTCCGCATGCGACGATGCATGACGCCATCGCGGCGTTGATGCCTTACATCGAGCGTGAGCTCGCAGCAGGGACCCGACTTCATTCCATCACGCGCCATCTGGTCGGCGCGTTTCACGGCGTGCCCGGTGCGCGGGCATTTCGCCGTTATCTAGCAGAGAACTGCACTA
>Ga0255057_10002054_pt1 | contig 11045 bp, 13 predicted proteins | sample Cases_109_6_MG_FD_189022 | JGI IMG/M metagenome (GOLD analysis project Ga0255057, IMG submission 189022) | Seawater microbial communities from Amundsen Gulf, Northwest Territories, Canada - Cases_109_6 | ecosystem: Environmental > Aquatic > Marine > Gulf | place: Canada: Northwest Territories... | reverse complement strand
CAGGTACTGCGGGATCCAGCCGCGCATCGTCGCTCCCACGACCTCGATCACGTGGCCCATGTCGCTGGCGTAGCGGCCCTGCATCTCGCCCGGGTAGGCCCCGAACGGCGTGTGCACCACCGCGTCGACCGCGTAATAAGGGATCGACGTCCGCGCCGGGTCGCGCTTGATCTCCTCCGTGTCCACGATCTCCTCGGTCGAGATGATGACCTTCTTCGAGGCGTAGGCCGACTCGACGTGCGAGATGCCGGTACCGAAGATGCGCGCGTTGCCGTAGATGTCGGCCTGGTGCGCGTGGATTAGCGCCACGTCGGGGTTGAGCGCCGGCACCAGCGTGATCGGCTGGCCCGTGTACGGGTCCTCGATCAGCTTAGCGCCCGAGTACTGGAAGCCGTCGGTGCCGCCGAACGAGCGAACGGGGATGAACGGCAGGCCCATCGCGCCGGCCATGATCCTGTTCGACATAACTACATTCGAGTATTCGTACGCCTTGACTCGGCCCTCGCGGATCGCCTCTTCGACGACGGGGCCGAAGAGGAAGAAGCCGACGTCCAGCTTCGAGACGCAGCCCGCGCCGACGAGCAGCGCCGCTGCCACCCACGTGAACTTTGCGCCCAGCCAGAGGTCCTCTTTCTTCTGCCGGATCACCTCGCGGATCAGGGAGGAGGGGCCGCGCTGCAGGTAGTTGCACTCGTAGACAAGGTAGTCGCCGTTCGCCACGAACTTCTCGACCGCCTCCTTCTCCGACATCAGCTTCGAGACCATCGCCCGCTGCTTGTGATCGCGCACGTACTCGCGGTAGCCGTCCGGGTCGACCTTGAGGTACTCGCCTTCGCCCTCGGCGAGGATCTTCAGTTCGGGCATGTCAATCCACCTTCCGGATTCGTTGTCGTCCTCACAGCCGGATCTCTCCCTCCACTACCGTTATCGCCTGGCCGCCGATCTCCACGCGCTCGTCGTCGCGGACGCGGACGTGGACGCGGCCGTCGCGGCCCAGCTCCAGGCCCTGGCTGGCCGTGTACGAGCGGCCGGTGCGGTCCAAAAGGCCGTAGCGTGCCAGGTATGCGGGCAGGGAGGCGTTGGCGCTGCCGGTCACCGGGTCCTCCGGCACGCCGAAGAACGGAGCGAAGCAGCGGATGCGCACCGCCGGGTCCTCGCCGGTCAGCGCGAAGACAGCGAGCCCTGTGAGCCCGTGCTCTTCGCTCAACCTGGAGAGCGCCGCCATGTCCGGCTTCATCGCAGCGATCATCGCGGCCTCCGGCACGTGAACGAACGTCCACGTCGGGCCGTTGCTGACGGCCGCCGGTGGGTTGGCGCTGCTGATCTCCACGCCCAGCGCTTCTGAGATGACGCCGGCTGAATTCTCGTACTCGTGCACCAGCTTCGCCTCCGGCGTCTCCGTGAAGATCAATCGCGACTCGCCCTCGCCCTCAGCGCGGATCGTGAGGACGCCGGCGCCGCACTCCATCCGCATGACGTCCGGGTCGAGGCGCGCACCGCCGTGCTCGAGGTAGGCGTGCGCGGAGCCTACGGTCGGGTGGCCGGCGAACGGCAACTCCTGCTGTGGCGTGAAGATGCGCAGGAGGTAGTCGGCGCCGCTGTTCAGCGTCGGCTCGCAGATAAACGTCGTCTCGGAGAGGTTCATCCAGTTGGCGACGCGCTGCATCTGCTCGTCCGAGAGGTCGTCCGCGTCAATTACTACGCCAGCCGGGTTGCCGCGCAGCCCAGCGCCTGCGAACACATCCACCTGCTTGAAGGCGTACGACCGCATCAGTCGGCCCTTTCCGCCAGCGCCAGAGCTTCGGTGCCAGTGATGAACTCAGTCTTTGCCTCGGTGTAGCCTACGCGGTCCGCTCCGTACTCGGTGGCCAGGCGGCGTTTCAGCGCGGCGTACTCGGCTGCCGTCTCAGCGTGCGTACGCAGATAGTCGCGGAAGGCGAGGTGGCGGCGCCAGAAGGCGCTGGTCGTCTCGACGGCGTGGACGTGAAAGAGCCGCTTGTGCCGGTAGCCCCGGCCGGGCGGGCGCACGAAGTAGCGGCGTTCGGGTAGCTCATCCTCGTAGTCCGCGATGTATTGGTAGCCAAGCCCTTCCATCGCGCTAATGACGGGTGGCGCGTCGTCCAGGCTGCGCAGGCCCGGCATCATGTCGACGATCGGCTTGGCGGCGAGCCCGGGCACCGATGTGCTGCCGACGTGTTCGATGCCCAGCAGCCATTCGCCGATCACGGTCTGGATGCGCGCGCTTTCTTCGGCGTACATCGTCGCCCAGCGCGGATCGTAGTCGGCGATCAGGATAGGTAGGGACGGGGCGTCTTGCGTCATGGCAAGCGCCATGATTGCGCCGAGCGACGCGGGGTGTCAAGGCAGTGGCGGCGTGGTCAAGCGGTGTAGATGTCCCAGACCTCCGCGCCCCAGAACAAGGCGATGACGGCGCCCATCGCCAGGTAAGGCCCGTGCGGCATGTAGTCGCGGCGGTTCCTGAGCCGGGCGACGATCAGCGTCGCCGCCATCAAGCCGCCGACAACGCTGCCAACGAAGACGCCGATGAGCAGCGAAGCCGGCCCGACGACGAAGCCGATCAGCGCGATCATCTTGACGTCCCCCATGCCAAACGCGCCTTTACCGAACGGCAAAGAGGCGATGAGCAGGCCGACTCCCAGCGCCAGCCCCGCCAGTCCGCCAATAAGCACCTCGGTCACCGAGACATTCGGCCACACCCACGAGAGAGCGATCGCCAGTACGATCAATTTCGATGGAGAGGGCGCTCTTCCTGGGCGAGATCCCCAGCATCTGGCTGCAGGAGCGGCTGTACTCGTTCGCCCGTCTGGGGCCACTGGAGTTCTACACGATGGCGGTCTACCTCAGCTACTTCTTCGTCCCGCACATCGTGGCGTTTGGGCTGTGGAAGTGGGACCGGCCGCGCTTCAAGAGCTACGTCTTCGCCTTCATGATCACGCTGTATGCAGCACTGCTGGTCAGCGCTGTGCTGCCTACGGCGCCGCCTTGGATGGCGGGTCAGCTCGGTTATATCCCGCACGTTTATCAGGTCGTCCCTGACATCTTCGGGCAGGTGACGCCGGGTACCTACGAGAACGTTTACGAGATCGCCGGTGCCAATCCCGTTGCAGCCATGCCATCGCTGCACGTTGCCGTGCCGTTCGTGATGGCGTTCGCGCTCTGGAAGTACAACTGGTTGCGCTGGTTCGGTGTCGGTTACGCGATGTCGATGCGGTTCGCCGTCGTCTACCTCGGTGAGCACTACGCCGTTGACGGCTTCGCCGGCCTGGGCCTCGCCGCAGCCGCCTGGGCGGGCGTCCGGGCTTACCTGGCACGGCGTGAAGCGTCTGGTGAGAAGGATGCCACAGAGGATGGATCGGTGGCCGGCGCGGCCCCCGGCGAGTCCCCTCGGATCGGCGAAGCGGCGGCGCCGGTTACAGGCAGGTGACGGCGGGGTGAATAAGCCTGCCGCCCACGCCAGAACCTGTAACGCCGGCTAGCAGGCCGCCATCTTAGCTTTCAACAGCCCGCTGAAAGGCCATTTGGGCAATCACTCAGGAAAGGAGGAGAACATGTTCTCCAAGATTAACGAAGCGCTTCGCAAGCTGGTCGTTCGCGTCCAGGATGATGCTGGTCAGGCTCTCGCAGAGTATGGCTTGATCATCGCCCTGGTCTCGGTAGCTGCGATTGGCGCGCTTGCCCTGCTGGCAGGCGGTATCGTCGACGTGTTTGGCGATGTCTCGGCCGAGCTGACTGGCGCCGGTGGCACCACGACCACACCGTAAGCAAGCACCGGCAAAGCGAAAAGGCGATGGCTGGCGGACGGGCCCGAGCGGTCCGTCCGCCTCCATCAGCCTCTTACACCCGAAAGGAATGAGGGTCCGGACAGGGCCCTGGAATGGACACTCAAGTGACTGTGAAGACTAGCAAGAACCGAAGAGACGGCGAGAAGGGGCAGAACCTCGTGGAATTCGCGTTGGTTGTCCCCATCTTCCTGATCCTGGTCTTCTCCATCGTCGACTTCGGCATGGGCTTCCACGCCTGGATCACGGTCACGAACGCGGCACGCGAGGGTGCCCGAATCGGCGCTGTCGGCGCAGACTCCGCGACGATCGAGCAGCGTGTTGGCGACACCGCCGGTTCTCTCGTCGCTGCTGATCTCGTCGTTACTGTCGTCAACGCACAGGGCGCACCCGGCGATTCCGTCTCAGTCGACGTCCAATACGACTACGAACTGATCACACCACTCTCCAACCTCTTAGGCATCTTCGGAGGTGGATTGGGGTCTCCCATCACCTTCAATTCTGAAGCCGAGATGAGAATCGAATAGCCTCGGCTGGCGAGCGATAGCCTCAGTGGGTCTGGTCCGGTGGCCGGGCCCTTTTTCATTAGTAGTGGCAGAATCCGGCCCTCCGGGAGGCCCGCCGACTCGCTATTAACAAAATTACTGTAACGATGTTGGGCACCCAGCGTCATTTATTCTGAACCTTCCAGAATTACATCCAGACCAAGGGGGAACCCCATGATCAAGAATCTGGCAATCGGCAGCGGCAACAACCGTGTACTGCTTCTGGTGGCACTGCTGTTAGGCCTGATCTCAGCCATCCTCATCGGCCTCTACTTGAGCAGCCTGGAGGGCGGCGAAGGCTCGGGCTCTTCGGCCACCAGTAGCACGGTAGTCGTCGCCGCAGTGGAGATCGATCCGCTGACTCAGATCAGCGCCGAGATGCTGACCGTCAAGGCGATCCCCCTCGACCTCGTCCTGAGTGGCGGCTTCACCGACACGACGGTCGCCGTCGGTCAGACAACCCAGGTTGCCATCGTGGCAGGTGAACAAGTGCTGCAGTCAAAGCTCACTAGCCCAGGCACCGCCCTGGACTCCTTTGGCATCGAAACGCCGCTCTCCCTCATCATCCCGGAGGGTATGCGGGCGTTCACTGTTTCTACGAGCGCTGTCGGCGCCGCCGGCGGCCTCATCCGGCCGGGCGACCACGTAGACCTGATCCTAACCGGTGGTATCCACAATGCGCCGGCAGGGGCGCTCACGGGCGCGTCGGCCTGCTACGTGCTTCAGAACGTCCAGATACTGGCCCTGAACACCTCTCTCAGCCAGACGACTAGCTCGTCTGACGCCGCCGCCATCGCCGCGGTCAGCGCCAACCCAGAAGCCAACCGCGCCACGCTTGCTGTCAGCTCAGAAGAGGCCTGGCAGCTTGCCGCGGCTCAGGGGAGCGTCAGCGGTGGTGGCGTCGACACCCAGTTGTGGATGTCACTGCGGCCGTTCGGAGACTCAAGCACTAACGGTAATCTGCCGGCCTGTCAGACATTCGCTGGTTCGTGAGCAAGAACATGACACGTAATCCGCAAGTAGCAATCATCGACCAGGACCTCAACGGCCGGTCCGACGTCAATAAGACTCTCGCTGTCTCCGGCTTTACCGTGGTTGGCGAGGCAGGCTACGGTATCGAGGCCGTAACGCTGGCCAAGAAGTCCAACCCGGACGTCATCGTGATCGCCGTCGAAGAGCCGGAGATTCGCGCTCTCCAGACGATCGAGGCGCTCTCGGACATGCTGCCAAGCACCGCCATCATCGGCTATTCCACCATCCGTGATCCGGAAGCGATGCGAAAGGCGATGCTGGCAGGCGTCAGCGACTTCCTTGCGGCGCCGGTCAAAGATGAGGACCTGGCCAACTCTATCTACACGGTTCTCGCTCAGCAGGAACGTAAGCGCCAGCGTATCGCCGGCGAAGCTGACGAGCCAGTGGCCGCCGGATCCGTGATCACTGTGTTCGGCGCCAAGGGCGGCATCGGCAAGACTACGATCGCCACCAACGTCGCGACCTCGCTCGTTCAAAAGACCAACCAGTCGGCAGTTCTCATCGATCTCGACACCCGCTTCGGCGATGTCGGGATCCTCATGGACATCCCGGTCGAGCGTAGCATCGCCGACCTGGCCGTGGAGGAAGATTCGATAACCAGCGAGATGGTGCAAGACTGTCTCTACGAGCACAACAGCGGAGTCCACATTCTTCCGGCGCCGGTCCGGCCCACGGACTGGCGCAATGTGCACGCCGGACACATCGAAAAGATCGTGTCGACTCTGACGCAAAGCTACGACTATGTCGTGCTGGACACGCCGGGCACGTTCAACGACATCGTCGCCAGGGCTCTGGAGCTGGCCTCCGCGTTGGTGCTGGTCGCCACCGTTGACATGGCCAGCCTCAAGGACACTCTGCTGGCCATCGACATGCTGCGCTCCTGGAACTTCCCCCAGGAGAAGATCAAGCTCGTCATCAACGCAACGAACGAAGCCACGAACGTGAAGCCGAACGAAGTGAAGCGGATGCTCGGCCGTGAAGTCTTCTGGACGATCCCTTACGACCTGAACATCAGCACGGCGACCCAGCTGGGTATGCCGGTCGTCCTGGCGAAGCCTCAGTCGAAGGCGTCCGAGAGCATCATAGAGATGTCGTTCGCTCTGAGCGGCGTTCGCCAGCAGAAGCCGCTGCCAGCCGAAGGCTCCGCGAGGGGTGGCATCTTTTCCAAGATCCTTGGCACACAAGACCGAACCGAAGTGAGTGTGGAGTAACGTCATGACAAACTGGCAAGCAGGCAGAAATAACGGTCCCAAGCGACTCGGCGACGCCGCCGCTGGCGATCCCGCCAACGCGGGCGCTGGCGATCCCGCCAACGCGGGCAGCGCACGCGCGACTCCCGGCCGCTACAACGAGGACATGGAGCAGCTCATCGCCCGCATCCACCAGATGCTCATCGAGGAGCTGGACTCCGATCAGATCGCGGCGCTGCCCGCGGACGAGCGTCGGGGCGTTGTCGAAGGGGCCGCTGAGACGCTCGTCAAGCGCGAGCTACCCAACGTTGGCGGAATCACCCGTGATCAGATCGTCGCTCGTGTCGTCGACGAAGTCGTCGGCCTGGGCCCGATCGATGCTCTGCTCCGCGACCCGTCTATCTCAGAAGTCATGGTCAACGCCCCCGACGAAGTGTTCTTCGAGCGCGAAGGAATCGTCTACCTTAGCGACGTTCGTTTCCGCGACCTGACGCACATCATGCGCGTCATCGAGCGCGTCGTTGCGCCAATCGGCCGTCGCGTGGACGAGTCGTCGCCCATGGTCGACGCTCGCCTTCCCGACGGTTCCCGCGTGAACGTCGTCATCCCGCCCGTGGCTCCCAAGAGCCCGACCATTACCATCCGAAAGTTCCGCGCCGACAAGCTGAGCATGGACGACCTGGTGGCGGCGACGACGCTAACGCCTGATATGGCCGAGTTCCTCAAGGCCTGCGTCAAGCTCAAACTCAACATCATCGTCTCCGGCGGTACCGGTACTGGTAAAACTACGTTCCTCAACGCGATGTCTGAGTACATCCCGGAGGGCGAGCGCATCCTCACCATCGAAGACCCGATGGAGATCAAGATCCGGCAGCCGCACGTCATCTCGCTAGAAGCCCGCCCGGCCAACATCGATGGCAAGGGCGAGATCACCCAGCGAGACCTACTGCGTAACACCCTGCGCATGCGCCCGGATCGGATCATCATCGGCGAGGTGCGCGGCCCCGAAGCCTTCGACATGCTGAACGCGATGAACACCGGCCACGAGGGCTCACTCTCGACTATCCACGCCAACTCCCCGCGCGACGCCCTCTCCCGCATCGAGAACATGGTCCTGATGGCCAGCCTCGAGCTGCCCTCCCGGGCGATCCGCGAGCAGACGGCGTCGGCCATCGACGTCTTCATCCAGCTCGTCCGCTTCACGGACGGTGTGCGGCGAGTCACCAAGGTCACCGAGTGCACCGGCATGGAGGGCGAAGTGATCACCCTGCAGGACCTCTTCGAGTTCAGGCAGGATCACATCGACGGCGAAGGCAAGATCCATGGCCAGATACGCCCGACCGGCATCCGCCCGAGCTTCGCCGAAAGGTTCGACGCCGCCGGCATCAACCTGCCCGAGGGCCTGTTCCTGGCGAGGAGCGCCTAGCATGGACTTGCTCCTGCTGGCGATCGGCCTGTTTGTCCTCGGCTCTGTCGTACTCTTCGTGCTCGCCATCGGCAAGCGCGAAGCACGCTCTCGCTTCGTGGAGGCCCGGTTGAAGGCCTTTCGCGAGGAAGAAGAGGCGCCGGAGGAGAAAGAAAGCGGTGACGCCTTCCGGCCCAAGAACGACTACTCTGGCATTCCACTGTTCAGCTCGCTGATTGCGAAGATAGGCGGTTCGGAGGCGCTGGCTGTGAAACTGGAGCGGGCCGGCGTGCCCCTGCGTGTCGGCGAGTTCTACATGATCCGCGGGTTTGCCGCGGGTGCCCTCTTCCTGGCGCCGTTTATCTTCGGCTTCTCGCTGTTCAACTTCGTGATCGCGCTTGTCTTGGGCGCAATCGGCTACATTGGTCCGTCCAGGTGGCTGACGCACAAACGCAATAGCCGGACCGAACGCATCAACGCTCAGCTCGTGGATATGCTGGGCATGGTCTCCAACTCAATCAAATCCGGCTATGGCCTGATGCAGAGCCTGGACTTCGCCGGCGGCCAGCTTCCCGCGCCGCTGGGTCTGGAGCTCCGGCGCACGCTTCGTGAAGCGACCCTGGGATTGACATCCGAGGACGCTCTCGCTGCAATGGGCCAGCGCATAAACAGCAAGGACCTGGACCTGGTCCTCACCGCAATCAACATCCAGCGCGCCGTGGGCGGTAACCTCTCCGAGATTCTCGACAAGGTTGCCTACACGATGCGCGAACGTGAGCGCATTCGCGGCGACATCGCAACGCTTACGTCACAACAGAGATTGACTGGGATCGTCGTCGGCGGTCTGCCGTTCTTCATGTTCGCGGTCTTCATGGTTATGAGCCCGGACTATATGAGTGTCTTCCTCACAGAGACCATTGGCCGCGTCATCCTCCTCGTGGCCTTTGGCCTCGAAGTGCTCGGCTACCTGGCGATGAAGAAAATCATGGCGATCGAGATTTAGGAGAGAACAATGATTATCCTTCTCATCGTCCTTGCTCTTTCCGGACTCTTCGCCTGCGTCGCGGTCGCCGCCTTCGGCCCCAGGCGCAGCTCAGTCATGGCGGGGCGGATCGAGGCGATCCGCGCCCAGACTACGGATCAGTCCTTCGATGAGGACGTCGACCTTGAGATGTCCTTCGGAAGGCGCGTCGTCAGGCCAGCCATCGACGGCCTCACGCGAACCGCGACCAGCGTTCTGCCGCAGTCCGTTCTGGCCGACATCCAGCACCAGCTGGCGATGGCCCGTTCGACAATGAAAGTGAGCACTTTCGTTACACTTTGGCTATCGTCGCTGGTCGTCTTCTGTGGACTTGGCCTGGCGGTCTTCTTCACCGTGGGTGGCCTGCCGGCGCTGGCTGTCAGTGTTGTACTGCTCGTGCTCGGCTACAAGCTGCCTCGGATGTGGCTCAGCAGCCGTGTCAAGGCGAAGCAGAAGGACGTCATCCTTGGCCTTCCCGACAACCTCGACCTGATTACGACCTGCGTGGAGGCCGGTCTCGGCCTGGACGCTGCTCTTGCGCGCGTCGCGGAAAAGAACGACGGCCCACTCTCCGGCGAGCTGCAGCGTATGCTGCGCGAAGTCTCGATGGGCAAGTTGCGGCGCGAGGCGATGCAGGAGATGTCTGAGCGTGTGGGCGTCGAAGAGCTTTCATACTTCATCGCTTCCATAATCCAGGCCGAGAAACTCGGCGTCGGGATCGCTCAGGTACTGCGCGTGCAGTCGGACCAGTTGCGCGTGAAACGACGCCAGCGAGCCGAGCGCCTCGCCAACGAAGCCCCGATCAAGATGATCTTCCCGCTGGTGCTCCTGATCTTCCCGGCGTTCCTCGCCGTGATCCTCGCACCGGCCGTCATCAGAATTTCGGAGACGTTTTGAAGAATCCAGAGATGGCCCTCGGGAAAAAAATCAAGCAGCTTCGGGAAGAGCTGGGTATCAGCCAGGCAGAGCTGTCGTCGCATGGCGGCCTCAGTCAGGGATACCTCTCCCAGCTTGAAAACGACGAAGTCCAGAACCCCAGCGCCGCCGTCATCTTCAGACTGGCGCAGGCGCTCAACATTGACCCCCGCGTGCTCATGGAGGCCGCTGGCTACGACAGCGGTACCAACGGCTCTGGCTCCGAGTTCGCAGTTACGGTGGACCCAGAGCTCTTGCGCTTCCTGGCCCGTTTCCCGCGCCAGCAGCAGACCTACTTGCTGGGCCTACTGAGGAGTCTCGACCAGCAGCAAACCGAGCCTGGCAAGACGCCAGCGCCCGGCGTAGCGGCGAAGAGCTAGAAGAGCAGCCGCAATGGTACGCATTCTCAACGTCAGCAAGAGGACGGTCGTCGCCGAAGGCGTCGCCGTCGCCCGCACCTTCTGGGGTCGCTTTCGTGGCCTCAGCAGGAAACGTGTGTCTGACGCACGTCACGACTCATTGTAGCGAGGGACGATATGAATCTTGGAGACAGTATCCGAAAACTGCGCGACCAGCGTGAGCTCACCCAGGGGCAGTTGGCCCAGAGTTCATCCGTTAGCCAGGGCTACCTTTCACAGCTTGAGAACGGCGAGGTGAAGAACCCGTCGGCGGCCGTCTTGCTGCGCGTCGCTCAGGCGGTGGACGTCGATCCCGACGACCTGTTCGAGGCCGCCGGTTACCCGACCGTCCGCACTCTTCGCGCAACCTACGAGCGTTACGAATCGACGATCGACGACGAGCTGCTTACCTACCTGGCGAGTCTGCCGCGGGACAAGCAGCGCCGCTTGCTATCACTATTGCAGGGCATCGAACGGGTGCTTACAGATAGCGATGTGGACACGGACGGCTCCACGGAAGAGGGCGATCCGGACGCGGCGGCGCGCGCTGCTAGCCTGTCCAAGGTATCCTTATAGCCCATGGCTGAGGGAACTGACGATAGGGCGGCGCTCGCGGAGCGCATAGACCCCGAACTGCTTCATATGCTGTCGCGCATGTCGCGCCGGCAGCAGCGACAGGTACTGCTGTTGCTCATGGTCGTCGAGAACCTATTGTTCGAGATGATTCGGGAGCAGCGGG
>Ga0255057_10002053_pt1 | contig 11048 bp, 11 predicted proteins | sample Cases_109_6_MG_FD_189022 | JGI IMG/M metagenome (GOLD analysis project Ga0255057, IMG submission 189022) | Seawater microbial communities from Amundsen Gulf, Northwest Territories, Canada - Cases_109_6 | ecosystem: Environmental > Aquatic > Marine > Gulf | place: Canada: Northwest Territories... | reverse complement strand
TGAAGATCGCCCACACCCGCGCCATGGTGAATGCCGCCCTGGAAGGCAAGCTGGCGGGAACCACCACGGTTCGTCACCCCTATTTCGGGCTCCAGGTGCCCGAGGCCTGCCCCGACGTGCCGACCGGCGTCCTGGATCCGAAGAGCACTTGGGACGACAAGACGGCCTATGACCGCGCGGCGCACGACCTGACGCAGCGTTTCGAGGCCAACTTCCGGCAGTTCGAGCCCTACGTCGACGACGATGTGAAGGCGGCCGGCATTTACGCGGCGGCCTGAGGGATCCGGTCAGGTATCGTGGTAGCGGCGCGAATCCGCCGGCGCGGCGTGGCGCTCCGTCATGCCGTAGTCGCGCAGGACATGGGCCACTTTGTGTCTGCTAAAAGCTAGATGCCAATCCTATTGTAGCGTACACGTAGAAAAGTGGATGCGTTTCTCCTTCAAGCCAAGAATCCAAGGAAAACCGCAGCAGTAGTAGTTTTCGGGAGAGATAACCCTACGATCCCTCCTGGAAGAACATCAATCGCGTTAGGAAGGTGTAGTCCGCTTCGAACACCGCGATCCCTACGAACACCAACACCAACACAGGCGGCACCAAAATAGCATACACCAAAGCCAGCCGTTCCCAGACCATGTGCATGAAGACGGCGACGATCAGCCCTGCCTTCAACATCATGAACAGAAGAATCAGAGCCCACCTGGGGTAACCTTCGACGTTGAAGTAGTCGACGAGATAAGACGCCGTGCTGAGAACAAACAGCCATCCCCAGATCTTGAGATAGATGCCGATCGGGTGTTGTTGCCCCTCTGTATGTTCCAAGGTTTCCCCCTTACCAAAGATAGAAGAATGCGAAAATGAACACCCACACCAGATCGACGAAGTGCCAATACAGACCCATGATTTCGACAGCCTCGTAGTGCGACTTCCTGCTGGTGAAAAAGCCTCGCCTATTGTTGTCGAAATCTCCTCGCCACACCTTTCGAGCAATGATGACCAAGAAAATCACGCCGATCGACACGTGCGTACCATGGAAGCCCGTGATCATGAAAAAGGTGGAGCCAAATTGAGGCGCGCCGTAGGGGTTGGCCCAAGGACGGACCCCTTCTTCCACTATCAGCTTGGTCCATTCAAAGGCCTGCATCCCAACGAATGTGGCGCCCAATGCCGCGGTCACCAGCAAAAAGAACGCCGTCTTGACGCGATGATGCCGATAGCCGTAATTGACCGCCAACACCATCGTCCCGCTACTGCTGATCAAGACGAAGGTCATGATGGCGATCAGAATGAGGGGCAGCCTTTGGCCTAATATCTCCAAAGCGAAGATTTCACTTGGGTCCGGCCAAGGCACCTTCGTGGACATTCGCACCGTCATGTACGAGAGCAAAAAACAGCTGAAGATGAAAGTATCGCTGAGCAGGAAGATCCACATCATCGCCTTGCCCCAGGGGACATTCTTGAACGCCCGCTGGTCCGAGGACCAGTCGGCGGCGATGCCTTGCAAGCCATCAGGCTGCGTGAGGGAGTCTCCTGTATCTGTCAGCGTGGATTGTGCCATGTGCTCTCAGTCCTCTTTAGGTAAACAACAGCAAGGCGAACAAAACCAGCCAAACCACGAGCAAAAAGTGCCAGTAAACGGCGCACAGTTCCACGCTCAGGCGCATTCGCACCACCTCAGAACCGCGCCTCACCTTGTCGGTGGTCCTGGCCCAGGCCACCAGGCCGCCCAGCAAGTGCAGCCCGTGCAGCATGGTGATCAGGTAAAAGAAGGCGTTGGCTGGGTTCGCCGCCGCGAAATACCCCAAGGCGATCAGTTGCTGCCACACCAAAATCTGCCCGGCCAGGAACGCAAAGGCGAAACCGCCCGCGCCAATCAGGCCGAATTTTACGCCGTCTAACTGGCCCCGGCGCGCACTCACCGCCGCCCATTGCAACGCCATGCTACTCAAGATCAGCAGCGCCGTGTTCAGCCACAACAGCCACGGTTCGGACAGGGGGCGCCAGTCCACAACCGTCATCCGGTCAGCGTAAGCAACGACCAAGAGCGAGAACAAGACGGTGGCCACGGCAAGAAACACTCTCAAGCCAAGCGTCGCCGTGGGCAGAGAAAATGCGCTGCCATCGTGACGGTCATCGACTATACGTTGCCCCGCCACCCAGGGCTTATTTGTCAGTTGATGGAATAAACTCACGTCTCGGCCACCCAGGCAACCAGCACCTTCGTTGGTTTCGAAGCCACTCGTGAGACCGTTGGGACCATCATTCGCCCCCTACTCCGCCGGCTGGACCGCAGCGTCGGGTCGGTCCTCATGGCCGCCTGCGGTGGGCTCTTGCTCCGGCGGAACGTTTTGCGGCACAAAGTCCTGCTCGACGCCCGGCACACTGTAATCGTAAGCCCAGCGATAGACCACCGGTTGCGCTGCGCCCCAGTTACCATGGCCAGGCGGCATTTCGGGTGTTTGCCACTCCAACGTAGTGGCCCCCCAAGGGTTCTTTTCCGCCTGTTTGCCTTTGAAGGCGCTCGACAGCAAGTTGAAAATAAACACTAGCTGGGCGAATCCCACGATCAATGCTACCACGGTGACGAATGCGTTCAGCGACTGAGCCGATTGCGGGATGAAAGAGGTTTCTCCCATTTCGTAATAGCGGCGCGGCACGCCCAGAAAACCCAGGTAGTGAAGCGGGAGGAAAATCGCATAAGCCCCAATGAAGGTGACCCAGAAGTGAAACTGGCCCATCGCCTGGTTCAGCATTCGCCCGGTCATCAGGGGGTACCAATGGTAAATCGCCCCGAAGATAACGAGGATTGGCGCCACACCCATCACCATGTGAAAGTGGGCGACCACGAACATGGTGTCCGAAAGCGGAACATCCACGACGGCGTTGCCAAGGAACAGGCCCGTGATCCCCCCGTTCACGAAGGTGACGATGAACGCAATGGCAAACAGCATCGGAATCCTGAAGTGGATGTTGCCCCGCCATAGGGTCAGCACCCAGTTATAGACCTTGAGGGCCGTGGGGACGGCGATGATCAGCGTAGTGGTAGCGAAAAAGAACCCGAAATAGGGGTTCATGCCGCTGACATACATGTGGTGCGCCCACACTATGAAGCTAAGGCCGCCGATGATCACGATCGCCCAGACCATCATCCGATAGCCGAAGATGTTTCTTCTCGCATGGACACTTAGCAGGTCGGAGACGATGCCGAAGGCCGGCAGGGCGACGATGTAAACCTCAGGATGGCCGAAAAACCAGAACAGGTGCTGAAACAAAACCGGACTGCCGCCATCGTAGGCCATCTGTTCCCCAAACTCGACGATGACCGGCATGAAGAAGCTGGTCTCCAAGAGCTTGTCGAACGTCATCATCACAGCGCCGACGAACAAGGCGGGAAAAGCCAGTAGTGCTAGGATCGTGGCTACGAAAATGCCCCATACCGTCAAGGGCAGGCGCATTAGCGTCATGCCCCGCGTGCGACCCTGCAGCACCGTCACCACATAGTTCAATCCACCCATGGTGAACCCGATGATGAAGAGAGCAAGGGAGAGGAGCATTAAAATTATGCCCCCATCCGACCCTGGGGTGCCGGAGAGGATGGCCTGCGGGGGATACAGTGTCCAGCCCGCCCCCGTGGGCCCGCCCGGCACGAACCAACTCGCCACCAGCACCAGCACGGCGAGCAGATAGACCCAGTAACTCAGCATATTCATATAGGGGAAAACCATGTCTCGGGCGCCGACCATCAGCGGGATGAGGTAGTTGCCAAAGCCCCCCAAGAACAGCGCGGTGAGCAGATAGATCACCATGATCATGCCGTGCATGGTGATAAACTGATAGTAGGACTCCGCGTCGATAAAGGCGAAGGTGTCCGGGAACCCCAACTGCAAGCGCATCAACCACGACAACACCAAAGCCACCAACCCTATGGCAATGGCGGTGAACGAATATTGGATGGCGATGACTTTGGCATCCTGGCTAAAGACGTACTTCGTCACCCAGCTTTTCGGATGGAAAAGTTCTACATCCGCGACTTCGGCAGGCGGGACATGTTCGGCTGAGGTAGGTGTGAAATAGGTCATCAACTCACCCTTATCGCCTATTTTGCATGCAGCTCAATTGGTTCGAGTCTCACCGCAAGACCCCGTTTTGCGGGGAATCCGCCTCCCCCTCACTCGAGGCCTGCTGAGATTCATCCCCAGTGCCCATATCGGCATCAGCCAACGAATCCGCGAACGTCGGCTGCTCTTGCAACCACGCCTGATAGGCGCTCTCCTCCTCCACCACGACGGAGCCACGCATGGCATAGTGCCCCGTGCCGCATAATTCGAAGCAGAGGATGTCGAAGGTTTCGGTTCTGGTGGGGGTGAGCCAGAAGAAGGTGATCATACCCGGCACCATGTCCATCTTGGCCCGGAACTGGGGCACATAAAAATCATGCAGGACATCTATGGAGCGGAGCAGCACCTTGACCGGCTTATCGAGCGGAAGGTGTAAGTCATCACTTTCTATCAGGACATCGTCAAGCCCGTTGGGATCATCCGGATTCAGACCAAAAGGGTTATCAGCGTTGATGTTCCGGGGATCGCTGGTACCCAACACGCCGTCATCCCCGGGGTAGCGGAAGCTCCACTGCCACTGCTGGGCCATGACCTCAATTTCCGTCGCCTCTTCCGGGACCGTGACGAATTGGTGCCATACGAACAAGCCAGGGGCCAACATGGCGGCGACCCCCACGGTGGTCAATCCGGTGAGCCACACCTCCAGCTTCGTGTTCTCCGGTTCGTACTCCGCCCGTCTTCCCTCCCGGTAACGGTAACGCCACGCGCAATAGGCCATAAACAAGATGGCGACGACAAAAACGGTCCCGGTGATCCAGAATGTGACGATGATCGTGTCGTCGACGTAGCCCCAATTCGAGGCGATGGGCGTCCACCACCATTCGCTCAGAAAGTGAAACAGGACAGTGCCAAGGACGATCAGAGCCAGAGCGAGTGAAACAACTATTCCTAACATCCCAAATTCATCCTTACCTCTAGACCCATCTCTCTTAGATAACGGAAGGAAATTGGCGTGCTTGCGGAGATTTCTACCAAGTTAATTTACCATTAAGCTTGGGTTTGTCGAGAGCAAATGCTGGTGTCCGGGTTTGCAGTACGTCGAATTGGCCGCCTTTTCTGTTGAGGTTGTTTTGGGGTTATGGAGAAGGCGCAAGTCTTATCCAAGGGCCCATAGAGCTGGCGCCAAATTAAGTGACCAGATCTTGGCTACCCTCGAGTACTCCGGCTAAGCTGTAGCGTACGCTGGGGCGCGGGCGTTATGCTCGACGATCCGGCGATTTTTGAAAAAGCGATTGGTCCGTTCGATGCTGGTGATGCCGGGCTGGTGATGCCGGGCTGGTGATGCCGGCGATTCGGAACCTTTGCGGCCGGCCCTTTCAACCCAGTACCCAGCGGTCGAGGATCGCGGCCAGCAACAGCAACGAAAGCTGAACCAAAATGATACCCGGAAGTTAGCACGTACAGCGGGAACGCCGGGCGCGCATACTAAGGCTGTCGACTTGACCACGAAGTAGCTGCCGCCGAGGCCCGTGCCGAGGAGATAGATCGGCCCCATACCCAACGCCCCGGCACCGGCGACAGGCCCGGGTCGATCGCCGCGGCGCCCGCCAGCACGGAAAGGGCCACCCCTTGCATCCGCTTTTCCATCTCACGCCCGATTTAGTCTTGGCCGCAGCCCGTTAGTCGGCCGGAGGATTCTCCGAAATTGGGTTGCGCGGTGCCCCCACGTCGGCCAACTGGAACGGACCGTGCCGACTATGGCTGACGACCTTGGCCTCGACCTTCACCAACTTTTCCTGCAGCGTGGTGAGCGACTAGATTTTTTCATCCCGGATTTAAATGGTGCGGATGTTCTTTGGGATAGGAATGAAGCGCCATGAGCCAGCCTGACGGAACTGTCCATATCGAGGATGATCATTTTCGGCGGGCACCGATCCTGCAAACGGTCAATCCACATCCCATTTGTGAGGACCATGGCTTACACCTTCTCGCCGGTGACCAGATACTCTACACAGCCGGTTTAGAGTCGGGCTCGTGCTGGGCCACGCTTCGTGTTAGCATCGCCAGCAAACGGGAAGAGCCACCTGGGAAATCTCGGGCCTAGCATCGCCGACGCTACGAAACGTTGAGGTCTAACCACTAGGAACTGAAGCCGGAAAGGAATGTGTGTAGTGATGGCAGAAGATTTTCGTCAAAAACACGTGGGAACAGTAGCGGGGGTAATCGGGATCATTGTCTTCTTGTTGGGATTACTGGGTATTATTATTAATCTTCTATGAAGCGTGTTCGGCGCGCCTATTTTTTTAACGTAGCAAAATTGGGGCGCGGAATTTTTTTTTTGCTGCCGCTGCCGCAGAAACGCGGTTCGATTTGGCTATCAGGGGAGTAGTGAGCCCACACGATCATGTCCGTGGGGGGGATGGCTGGTATTCGCGGCGCCGGTAAGGTTGTTGCGTCGACCTTGATCGCTTGCCCACACCACTGTCTAACGGCTGCCCCGATGGGCGTTATCTGCGCCGCAATCGAGTTTAGGACAAAGCCATCGGGCTCAGTTATCTAAATTCATCCGGCGTCGTTTGGAGCGAGTAAACACTCGACGCCTATCTCACCAAACCAAGGGACTTCATTCCAAAAAATAAAATGACCTTTGCCGGACTAAAAAAAGATGATCAGCGGGCGGACCTGATTGCCTACCTGAAGGAGGCGACGAAGTAGAATGCTGCCGTGGGATTAGCGCGGAGCGTCGAGCGGCCGTTAGCCCTCTGTTGGTTTTTAACACGGAATGGCGCTCATGAGCAGCGACTGGCTTGAACCCACCCATTCCTGCAGTGCGATCGCCAACACCAAGACTGCCAGACAATCCTCTCGAGATCACTCGTACCGATCATCGACGGCGGCCTTGTCAACTATGCCCGATAAATGGGCGCGTCAAAACTCCACAACCTTACGATAAACATGCCAGGTTGCATGCCCGAGCACTGGCAACGCGATTGCGAGGCCGACGAAAAAGGGCAAAGAGCCGATCAGCAGGACACCTGCAACGACGAAGCCCCACACGGCCATCGTCAGCGGGTTCGCCAGAACCGCCCTTACTGACGTTACAATCGCCGTCATGATGCCGACGTTCCGATCCAGAAGCATCGGAAACGACACCACACTCTGGGCGAACACCACAACGGCGAAAAGGAAGCCAACGCAGCTTCCTACGACTATGAGCTTCCAACCAGAGGGCGTGTCGAGTACTTGCTCGGTGAACTCCGCTATCGTCGACGGCACCCAGCTGCCAAAGATTTGCCCGTAAATGGCCTGCGCTGCCATCAACCATACGAAGTAGATCACCATCAGAAAGATGCCTAGCACCAAGATGGCGAAGATGGATTGGGATCGGAAAACGTCGAAGGCATGCATTCGGGAGGTCTCGAGGCCCAGTTCACGACGTCGGCTCAGTTCGTACATGCCGGTGGCGACGAACGGCCCGATCAAGGTGTATCCGGCCAAGATTGGGAACACCAGCGGCAACACCTCGTATCCAGCGCTAGCCCTGGCGAAAATGAGAAGGACGATAGGATATATCACGCAAAGGAAAATCAAGTGGGTTGGCACCGCCTTGAAGTCAGCGAAGCCCTTGACCAAAGCGTCTCTAAGGTCCGCTATGCCGATGGTCCGAATTATCGGTTGACCGGACCTGTACTCACCGGCATCTGCGATTGACTTATCATTAGTCATGGTTACGGCTCCCGAATCACTGGTCCTGACGGTAGCAATGCCAAAGATGCCAAATACCGACTTCCTTCCTGCCGCTGGTCACGTCGAGCTGTGACCCGGAGTTCTGCATCACTATACGCCACCATTTGAACCTTGTCGCCTCACCTTCGAGCATTTTAATATATCACGTGTCGGGCTTTATCATGAGCTTGAAGGCGGCACGGATTAGCCCTGTCGTTGCCAACGTCTTCCGCCACAGCCAACGTCTTCCGCCACAGCCAACGTCTTCACAGCCAACGGCATTGTCAATGCCGTTACAACGCTTGTTGGCAAACCGGCCGATCAAGCTCGCCGCGGTCGCCCTGGCCAACAAGATCGCCCGCATGCCCACTGCGCCATTTTGGACCTCAGAGACCGGTGACTCGATAGGTCAGTGAAGTTTCCGCGAGGTTTTTGTTTAGCCACATCAGGCAATAGGACTTGGCCTCTTCCGAGACGAACCGCCCGCTGTGAGCCGAGACTCCCGTCAATTTCACGGGGAACTGAATCCTCAGACCATCGTGGTAATGGATGTCGAACTCGATCGGCTGGTCGGACCGAAAATCGTATTGGACCTCGTCCTGCGCCGTTATTTCAAAGCACAGTTCCTGAAACTCGTAGGGAGCTAGAATCACCGTATCTGAAGGCGTCCGCAGAGAGCCCAAATTGGGTCCTCCAACGATCGGCTGGGAGAGAATCCACAAGCTCACCATTGTGTAGGCGACCATCAGAATCAGGAAGGGATACTGGCTCCTGAGTGCGGCACTAGGCGATTCGAAGACCCGCAGTGCGATGAAATGCGCTACGCCGACGGCAAAAACATGGCCGACGACGATCGCGATCACGGCAGTGTACCACATAAACTTGGCGCCAATGATGCCGATATCAATGCTATAGCCCGCGGTGCCGAAAAGATCCCAGCCGATCCCGAAGGGGTCGGAGGCGAGTGGGATAATGAGCTGCCCGGCGATCAGCAGGTAGGAGAGATAGTGTGCCAAATGGTAAGCGATGGCGATCGGCACCAGAGAGAGAACGAAAAGCCCGGCGATCTCCGTGACTGGCAGCTTGCTGTCGGGAACCTCTTTGGCAAGCCAGGAAAAGCCCAAGTAGATCAGAAGGAACAGAATCGGAGAAAGGGCGAGCATGACAGTGTCGAACGTGGCGATGAGATCGAAGCCGAGCTCGTGGAGTTTGAGGAGTATTGGGTAGAAAAGAGGCTCCGACGCGATCCATTCCAGAAGACTCGCATGAAGCGGCGTTTCCTTGAATCCATCGAAGGCAACCGTCGAGAGCATCAAGAGCACGAACACCATCATGGACAGACGGAAGGGTTTCTCTGTGATAAGACCGCCGGCATATGGCCTGAGATACCAGTGACTGGGCCCGCCATCGGAAGGGTCCCTTTCTGGCCGGTCGATCGGTGCAAAACGCCCCAAGATCGCGAACACGAGGGAGAAAGCCTCGCCGTGGGCAAGCCAGACCTCCCGTCCGAACGAAGCCATGCCCAACCAGGTGATGCCCGAATAGATCAGGATGGCCATCGCTAGGGTGTTTGGGACATTCGATGTTTCAATAATCAACTCGAACCAGGCAAAGAGACCGAACAACGCAACCGCCGGCCAAACTCCGAGCCACGACGGGTAGGAAAGCCCAAGGTCCAGTCGGTCTCGCGCTGTGAGCAAGCGAACCGCTTTCTCGAGTCCGGCAAAAACGATAGACCAGGGATTGATGACGGGCCAAACGTTGCCGGCCAAAGCGGCAACATAGGCAAGCCCAATCCACCAGATGACCCAAATGAAGGTGGGGGCGATGTTCTTCAGCGTATCCTGGGCGCCGAAGAACCCGGCGGCCAGGACCAAGAGCAAGAACCCCACTGAAATGGTCTGAAAGATAGCGATCACCGCCGGCTCCAACAGGACGCCCGACGGCCGGAAGCGGAGCAGGTCGATCCCTAGCCGCCAGTCGCGCGACGGCGGCGAACGGAAGACAAGCGCCAAGATCACGAAAGAAAGCGCCACCGCAGCCCCCGCGCCGGCGAGATAGAGGTCCAACGGCAGTGGCAGATCGTAGCGTGCACCAAAGGCATGCGCCTGGGCCGGTGCCGCGTTCAGCAACACCGCCAAGGTAGCGATGGGCAGTGCCAAAGCCAGACGGAGAAGGTTTCGCATGTATGATTTAGTCGGGATATACTTCAAGGTAGGTCAGCGCATCGTGGCCATGGCCACCGTCTTCCCAGCCGTGACTGGTGACAGGGAAACGACCAGTGGCGTAAGCCTCGACGACCATCGCGGCCGGCTCGTCCGGTCGAACGTGGAGCTCGATATCGTAGCCATGGAGGTGCAGCTTTACCGCTTCATCGCTCGTCCAACGCAACTCGATCACGGCGCCTAAGGTAATCCGAATCGCCTCATTGGGCGCCACGACTTTGCGATTTTCGATCCGCACTTCGATCACCCGTTTCGAGCTCTCCTGGGCCACAGCGGATCGGATCAGCGTGGCGGGCAAAAGTAATCTTGTGGCAAACCAAAAAAAGCAGGTTCTTCGGTAAGTACACATTGGTCTCTTCACGCCCGTGAAAATGTCCCGGCCCCTATAGTCGCCAGTTCGGATGACTATCTGTTTTGAACGTAGCATAGCTTCGTCGGGTCGCCGCACAATTCGACGCGCGCCGCAATGTTGCTATTCGCCACTGCCATCGCGCCTCAACAGCTTCCGCCTTAACTGCTTGCGCCTACGCCACTTCTTCTGAGCTACATAGATAAGAAGAAACGTGATGGCGACCCCGACAATAATCGATAGCGCAATCGCTCCCCCCGAGCTACCGGTTCCGGTTGTAGAGTTAAACGCCAGCGCCGGCGAAATCAACATTCCGACCTCCTACAGGCAGTGTGGCAGAATGCTACTACAAACCTTCTCTAATCGGGAGGTCTGATGGGGGCTCTGTCAGAGCAAATTTGCGAGATGTGAGCAGGCACATCGCTATTCCGTCCGCGGGAGCCGGTTACCGCATCAGAAGCGGACACGCGAGGATGGGTGCAATTGTCCTGTCAACCGTACAAAATCAATATTGAGGGATTTATGGAATGGCGCGACGGCGACAAGAGATCGAGGCGTTCGTACGGCGACCAATATGCGCGCCGTGCTCGACGCCATTTTCTATCAACTGCGCAGCGGTGGTCCGTGGCGCTATCTGCCATCGGAGTTCCCGCCCTGGCAGACGGTCTACCGTTACTTCCGCCTGTTCCTCAA
>Ga0255057_10002052_pt1 | contig 11055 bp, 4 predicted proteins | sample Cases_109_6_MG_FD_189022 | JGI IMG/M metagenome (GOLD analysis project Ga0255057, IMG submission 189022) | Seawater microbial communities from Amundsen Gulf, Northwest Territories, Canada - Cases_109_6 | ecosystem: Environmental > Aquatic > Marine > Gulf | place: Canada: Northwest Territories... | reverse complement strand
GATATCGAGCTCACCCATATGCGTTGCTGTCAGAGCCTGCCCGGTGAGTAAACGAGGCCGCTCGATGTACTGGGTGGTCGAACTGACACTCAGACCCGTGGAGAACTCCTTGGCGGCACTCTCGAAATCCCCGGCGTGGAAACTGACAAATCCGAGGTCAGCCCATATCGAGCTGGCCAAGAAATCGGCCATCGGGCCATGAAACGATGCCACCGCCCGCTCTCGCAGATCGGAAATGGGCTCGGTCAACCCCAACTCTGCATACATGAGCGCAGCTCCCGACGCACCAGCGGCAGAGATGAACGGCTGATTCTGTCGGTCTCCAACCCGCATGGAGTCGACAAAGCCGCCGAGAGCGTCTTCGAGGTCACCCATCTCGTGAGCCAAGACGGCCATGTTGCGGAGATTCATGGCCCGGTAAAACGAAGAGAACCGCTCCAATGTCTTGTCCGAACGTTGCATGATTTCCGACGCCTCAGACGGATGGCCGCGGAGAAAACGTTCCACTCCCACGCCGAAACCTTCGACGACGGCGTGGGCCTCGTCCTGTCCTGCTTCCCGGGTTTCTTCGAGGCCCTGTTCAACTGCGATCATTGCCTTATCGAAGTCGAGTAAGGCCGTGTAGTTGACGGCCCTGCGCACCATTCCCGTGATACGGATGACGTCAACGCCGCTCTTCTCGCCGAGCTCGACGGTCTTTTCGTCGTGTTCTACGGCAGTAGCAACATTGCCCGCCAGCGAGGCGACGAAGCAAGAGGTCATGTGATACTCGGCCAGACCGACATCATCTCCACACTCTTCCGCCAAGTCACGTGCATCTTCGAGATATTTGGTCGCTCCGTCCAGGTCGCCACCAAGTGTCGCTGCGGTCCAGGCGAGACGATTGAGGGCGGTGACACGGGCCGCTGGACGATCCTGGTTCTCACCGAATTCGTACAGTTTCTGATATGCGGCGGAAGCCTGAGAGAGATCGGGGACCAGGGAGTAAGCCTCCCCGAGAGCGTCATGAGCCTTTTCGATCAACTCTGGATCGGGTGACTCAGGAAGATTGTCCAGTGCAGTGGTCAACAGTCGTATCGATTCTCCCAGCGACATCGAACGGGATGCCAAGAGTCCGGCTTGGATCAGATACGGGAAGGCTTTCGTCGTCTCGCCTGCTTCGACGAGATGTGTGGAGATCTCGAGAGCCCGGCCTGAATGCTTCTCGACCAGGTAGTCCGCCAACCGCTGATGGAGTTGGCGTCGAGTGCGCTTGAGGATGGTCTCGTACGCCGCTTCCTGAAATAGGGCGTGGCGAAATCGAACAGTGTCGGGCTTTTCGGCCCCCTCCACCAGGATTCCCCTACGGAGAAGGTCGGTCATCTGGTCCTGGAACGACTGGTTGTCTAGAACCACTTCGAGGGTCTCACGATCGAACTCCGTGCCGAGAACCGAGGCGACCTGGATCAAGTACTTGGACTGATCGTCGAGACGGTCGAGCCGGGCTGTGAGTGTGCCGGTCAGGCTCGACGGCAAGGTCGACCCGGCGCCGACCTCCGCAAGCGACTTGGCGATTTCCTCGATGAAGAGCGGGTTCCCGTCGGCACGTTCGAGAATGTTGGCTCTCTCGTCTTTGGAGAGCGAACTGGTGTCGGTCAAAGATTCGAGCAAGTGCAATCCATCGTCGGCAGGCAGGGCACTCAGCTCGAACGGGTGGTATCGATGATGGTGATTTCGCTCGGCGACCTCATGAATGCGCCAGGTGGGCTCGTCGCGGTAGGGCCGCATCGAGGCCATGATCCCGACCTCGGCCCCTTCGGTGAGTTCCATACATCGTTCGATGAGGGCGAGAGAGACGTCGTCCGCCCAGTGGAGGTCTTCAAGGACGATCACAACAGAACGCTGCCCGGCCAAGGCGGAGATGTACTCCATGAACGCCTCTCCGACCTTGGCATTGAGGGCGGGGGTTTCCAGGGCGTTTATGAACGCTTCGGCGGGCTCCGACAGCGCCGCCCCACCGATATGAGAAAGCGCAGCGACGGTATCGGGGTCGTCCATCTCTGTGGAATCTGCTGCCTTGGCCACGAGATCGAAGTCAGGTGGTCCGTCGGCGGCGCCCCAGAATTTTCTCAGCAAATTGCGCACAGTGGAAAGCGGATCATTGGAGTCGTAGGAGCGACATGCCTCCGAAAGCCACACCACATCACCGTCACTGTCATAGGTGTCGGCTATCTCATAGGAAAGCCCGGCGAGGGCCCGCCACTCCTGGAGGAGTCGCGTCTTGCCAATGCCGGCTTCAGCAATGAGAGTGGAGATCCACCCGGAGCCACCGGTAAGGGTCGTCAACAAGGAGCCCAGTGAGTCGAGTTCCGTCTCCCGGCCCACGATGGGTGAGCCCCCAGCATCTTCGACCTCGCCGACATATCGGACCACACGATGTGATGTCACCGGCAGGGACTTTCCCTTCACCTCGACCGGGCCTATCTCCTCGGTGGCGAATGCACCGGCCGTTCTCAACAGGGTTTCGTCAGTGATCTGGACGGTCCCCGGTTGAGCGGTCTGTTCCATGCGTGCCGCCACATTGATGGCGTCACCCAGGGCGGTGTATTCGACCCGAAGGTCGGAGCCCACCTCGCCAACGACTACCAGTCCGGTGTTGACGCCTACCCGAATCTGGAGGGGAATCCCCCATTCGGCTTGAACCTGGGTCGAGTAGTCGGTGATCGCTTCGAGCATCTCCAGTCCGGCTCGCAACGCCCTCACCGGGTCGTCCTCGTGCGCAATCGGGGCCCCGAAGAAAGCCAGGATCGCATCGCCACGTAGCTGGGCGAGCGTCCCCTCATATCGATAGATGGGAGCTATCAGGTGTTCGAATGCCCCATTCATGATCTCGACCCAGTCCTCCGGGTCGAACTGCTCGGCGGCGGCTGTCGAGCCAGTGACGTCGGCGAAGAGCATCGTCACTGTGCGCCGCTCGCCTTGCATCGCGTGCCCGGCTCGGGCCGATCTCATCTTGGTGAGAAGCTCTTCGGGCAGGTACCTCGACAGGTCGTCCTGGGACGCTTCCACGGCCGCATCGGGCTCTAGCGAAGATCCACAGTTGCTGCAGAACTTGTCGCCGGCCTCGGCGACGGTTCCACACACGGCACAGGTAATCCTGAGACTGGTTCCGCAGTCCGAACAGAACTTGGCATCGGCCGAGTTTGCGTGACCACAGTTAGGGCAATTCATAGAGACCTCATCTGATTTGGGTCACCGATTTCAGTCGGACGGACTCTCCGGCTCCCTCAACAAGCATATCCGTTGGCGAGGCAACACTTGCCGGAGAGGATCTGTTCTTCTGGGGGAGTGGCGAGGACCAGAGCGTGTCGCCAGCTCAGAGGCCGCTGGCGTAAGCGATCGCGATCGCTCCGGCGGAGAGGTAGGTGGAGGCGAGAAGCATGGCGAAAGCAATGGGGGTCGACCATAGTGGCTATGTCGCTATTCGCTTCTCCAACCACGCCCCGGTCAGACCGATCAGAATCAGAAAGTGAGTGCACCGGCGAACTCAAACGTCAGATAGCCCCATAGGGTGGGCGAACCTACACGAAGAGTGACTATCAGGTCTGAGCGGCCAGACGGCTTGCCAGGGTGCCGAGCATGGCCAACGCCACAGTCGGTCTCTCCTGAAGGATGGAGATCAGATCGACCTTGTCGATGATGAGGGCGAAGACGCCCTCATCGCCGGCCGTGACATCCGCCGATCGTGTCGCACCCTGCAGCAATGCCAGCTCACCAACGTGCTCACCGTTCCCGTAGCGAGCGATCTCCTTGGTGGCTCCGTCATGCTCGGCTGTCACCACTACGTCGCCCTCGATAATCACCATCATCTCGCCGCCCTCTTCGTTGACGTGATAGATCGTTTCCCCAGAGTGGTAGTTGATCTCGGTCGCCGGTATTGCAACTAATCGAAGATCCTCAGGGTCGAGACCTGAGAACATAGGGACGCGTTGTAGTGCGATGACACGGTCGACCAGATTGAGGGTGTCGATTGAGTCGGCGGGCATGGCCTCGAAGTCTGCCACGTCATCGGCAGCGGAGCCATACCCGGATGGCCGGCCCGGGGCCGGGTCGACCGTGTCATCTTCCAAGCTGCGTCTCGACAGAATGCTCAACCAAGGGTCGAAGTCCCTTGTCAAGCTCTGCAAAGCCTGGCTCTGTGTGAGTTGGGAGTCTTGAATTTCTGCGTCGAGCAGGCTGATCAGGACTCGGGATAGTGATCTATCGCCAATGGCTTCTAGCCCTTCGAGAGCTTGCGCCCTGGTCTCGACGTCCGCCGAGAAAAGTCCCCTCTCGACGACTGACATTACCTCGGTCGTCTCTTCTGTAGTCATCGCCAGTATCACCCAGTCGCACAGTGTTTGAGACCTCCTCGTAAGAACCAGTTGGAGAAATTCACTCGATAGTGACATCGGCTCGGAGCGGATTGCCGTCGCTAGATCGGCCAAAGACCTCGCTCGTGCCGCTTCGCGAGCGGCCCATGCCAGGAAGTCGTCGGTGAACCTGCCTACTGGGGTCAGCGCACGAAGAGCTACCTCCGATGCCGACACCGAACCTTCGTCGAGCACCTGAAACAGGATGTCGCGGCCTTCGTCGGTGACGGACAGGGCATCGGCGGTTACGTGTCTCACCATCATCGATGGGTCCTCCAACCCGTCCTTGAAGGAAGACGGATCCGCCCAGGTGACTCGAGCTAGACGCGTTGCTGAAACTCGAACGTCCGGATCCTCGTGTATTAGGTATGGCGCTGGATCTATCGTTGCGCTTCCTGCCGAGGCAATCTCGTCCAGCACTGCGCAGATCGTCGGTGGGTCGTTGGTTTCGAGAATCTGTTCGAGTACCACCAGACCCCTTTCGTCACCGACGACCACGGCGGCAGCAGCTCTCACTGTCGGGTCAGGGTCGTCGAGAAGGGTTGCAGCCGCGGTCCGATTGGTGTTTGTGGGATTCGCCCCAAGCATTCGCAGGACCCGCTTTCTCATCTCCGGAGACTCATCGTGGAGACCCTCTGCGGCGAGTGACGGCACCTCCTCGGGAAGAACGGCGCACATGGAATCGAACGCGGCTGCCCTGACCCCGGGGTCTTCATCGTTCATGAGCGGTGCGATCAGTTGTCCACGGTTTGAGGCCCCTGCGGATGACAGAGCCGTCACGGCCATCGTCCGCTCCTCGGGGTTGGAACTCTTCAGGTATTTGCTGAGAACCTGAATCGACTCACCACCGAACGGTGAAACCAAGCCCTCTTGTGGCGCATCGAAGACACCTACCAACCCCTTCCGCACCGCGGTTACGAGTGCCACTACGTATGCCGACTTCATCTGGAGGACGACCAGGAAAGAGCCAGCCGCGATGACCAAACCGATCAGCACGAGACCCCGCTCCCCGAGTTTGGTGGCAAAGATCAGAATCGCGCCGCCGGTGACGACCCCAATCTGCCCGGGCACGGCGGTCATGAACGAGATGACCTGCCCGCGCCTCCGACCGGTTACAACGTTGTACATCGCCGTCATCGCAGTCGCCCCGATTGCGTTGACCGCGACCCATTGCGCGCTCCGTACAAATGCAGCTGTCGTCAGGTTGAAATTTCCCAGCCAAAGGCTGAAACCTGCCACATACACAATTGGCAGAATCAGGAGAGTGACGACAATTCCCAGCCTCGCAAATAACCGGTTGATGAGGACCAGGGATACTGCAAATGTCAGTCCGGTCGCGACCGACGCGAACAGACCGAGGAATCTGGCAACTTCGGCCTCCGTGGCGTAAGAGGCTGCCACCACTTCGTTGAATGGGAACACGACCAGGAAGAAGAGAACGGAGAAGCCAAAGCTGGCAATCACGGCCAATCGCAGGAGACGACTCGACCGGATGGTCCCGAGCGCGCCGGCGAAGTCCTCCCGTATCGAGGGGGCAACACCCGTCAGGTCGGTGGTGAAGAAGCTGGAGACCCTGGCCAGCAAGAGAGCGCTGATGGACAGTCCCAAACCTTGAATGGCGAGGAGCACCTCGGTCCTGAGTAGTGAGGCGAGTGGGCCTGTCGCCAAGTTCCCGAGGATGGCGCCGGCAACTCCGGCACTGGCAAAAAGGGGATAGAGCCTTTTCGCCTGACGAGTGGTCGACGCCGCCGCTGCCGCATTCCACATGACTGTGAAAGTGACCATGATCAGGACCTGGCTCGAGATCCAGATGAAGGGGTAAGTGAGTGCTAAGTCGGTGAAAGAAGCCGCCCAGTTCACAAATGCCCACAACCCGCAAACCGCCGTCACTCTGGGGAGCCATCGCACTGGGCCACGGTGACCCAGTCCGGCCATATGCACGATGAGGGCGGCCATGACGGCGAAGCCGGAGAGAAGAATCATCAATGGAAGTCTGTCGACGCCGTACCTGAGAAAGAAGAGAGCATCCGACGCGTTGGCGGCGAAGGCATGGGTCGATTGGGTGACAGCAAACACGGCCGATATGCCGACTACCAGTCGTTCCTCCCCGACTCGGATGCCGAGACGATGCTTCCAAGTGCTCATCCAGGCTCAAGGTCTACCAGGGTGGTGACTTCGGAAGAGGGACTCAAGCGTGTGGATACCGACCCGCCCGGCATCAGGTCGAGATCAGCGATGAGTCGATGGCATCCCAGATCCTGGCGGGCGTGAGGGGCATGGCGAGGTGGCTGATGCCAACAGACGCCTATAGCTGTTGACAAAACCCACTTGACGCTCAAACAAGACCCCATGAAACGCGCCGCGAGCGCCTGACCTCATAGAAACCGACTCGAACAAGAGGGTCCGAGTAACCGTGTTGGTGTCAATACCTCATGCCACCGTTCCCCGGGAGCAGACTCCATGGAAACCACAGCGTTGAGGCTGTTGTTCGAGGAGCTTTAGCCGACGCCGTTAGACGGTTCGCATGATCGTCACACCCATCGGTCGATACCACGGGACCGCACCCGAGACCCGGGAAGGTATCCCGTGTCCACTTTTCTGAGGCGAGGAAAGTGCCTTCCTGTTGCCTGTTCCGAAGTGTGCTTGTGTGTTCGGCCGCCGGGTTCGAGTTGAGGTCTTGTGACAGATGTTCGCGGTTTCCTTGGGATGACACCCGGAGTGTCGGTATCCCGTGCCGATCGGAGAGAGTGCTTCTGTGTGACGAGAACCAGGCCTTCACCGGGACCGTACGTGTCTTTTCAATGACATCGAGCGCCCAACTCGATTCCTAAAGGCGGTTAGTGAGGACAGATCCACCCCAATTCCCAGGACACCACAACTCGATCATCGGGGCCTCGCTGAGTTGGGCTGAGTACCATTCTTGCTGTCACCTCAAAGCTGAATAGTGACACAACCTCTGCACAGCACCCCAGAACTACGATCCAACGACATGCGGGTTGGATCCGACCGGTAGTGACCGAGTCCATCGATCAAGCGAGATCAGCGTTCGACGCCCACGATTGGGAAGAAGCGATTGCTGCTCTTGAAGGCGCTGACGCACTCTCGTCCGACAGTCTGGTTCTCCTTGGTGACGCGCTGTACTGGACAGGACAGTTCGACGCGTCAGTTGATACCTTCGAGAAGGCGTTCTCAAACCTCGTTGCTGAAGAAAAGCATGCAGAAGCCGGGCGGATAGCGTCTCTTCTCGCCTATTTCGCGTTTCGCAGACAGGCGTTTGCGGTGGCGGGCGGCTGGCTTGCTCAAGCGGAGCAACATCTCCGTGACGAGCCCGAAACTGTCGGTCACGTCTGGCTGAAGCTCATCCAGATGGGCAAAGCGCTTTTCGCCGACGGAGACCTAAACGCCACCCTGGAATTGGGCGGTGAGGCCTACGACGTGGCGGGTCACGTCGGGAGTCTGAGTGGGCAGGCGATGGCAATGAGTTTCAAAGCGATCGCAATGATCCAAACCGGCGACTGGCGTGAGGGCGTCACACTCATGGATCAAGCAAGCGTTATGGCGATGGCGGGAGACGATCTACGCATGACGGCCGATGTCTACTGCAATACCATTTCCTCGTGCCGCAATCTCGGCGACTACAGGAGGGCGGGAGAGTGGACCGAAGAAGCGGAACGGTGGATGCGCTCGAACTCGGTGGGTGGATACACCGGTGCGTGTCAGGTGCATCGAGCGGAACTGAAGCGGCTACATGGCTCGTGGCTGGAAGCAGAGGACGAGGCGCGCCGAGCCTGTGAGGAATTGGAGCGGTTCCGTTTGACGGACTATCTCGGTGCTGCTCACTACGAGATTGGGGAGATAAGGAGACGGATGGGTGACCTCGACTTCGCTCAGATGGCTTTCGAACGTGCCTACGAACAAGGGCACGACGCCCAGCCTGGCCTCTCGCTTTTGATGATGGACCGTGGAGAGATCGAGGAGGCCCTTGAGTCGATAACGACAACCTTGGCTCGGCTGGCTTCCGACGCCGACCGACCGTGGTCCCGAGGACCGTCCAGGGCTCGGCTGCTGCCCGCAATGATAGAGATCGCTTTGGAATCCGGGGAAAGAGATATCGCGACAAACGCGATTGAACAGCTCGGAGAAATAGCGGTCGCATATGACAGCCATGTTTGGCGGTCGGCCGCGACCACCGCTGAGGGCTCTCTCCAGCTGAGTGACGGGGACCATGGAAACGCTATCGAAACGTTGGACAAGGCGTGGAGGATGTGGCAGCGAGCGGAGCTTCCTTACGAGATGGGCCGCACCAGGGCCTTATTGGGAGAGGCGAAACGAGCAGCTGGAGACGAACCTGGAGCGTTGCAGGAACTGAAAGCCGCTCAGTCGACGCTCCAAGCTTTGGGCGCAGTCACTGAGACGTCCAGTATCGGCGAGCTCTTGGGCGATCAAGCTGTCGAATTTGCGGGAGGCTCGGGTACGAGGGTGACGAGGACGTTCATGTTCACTGACATCGTGACGTCCACCGACTTGATAGGCCTGATTGGTGACTCCTCCTGGCGGAAGCTCCTCAATTGGCATGACAAAACACTTCGGTCCGCCATCGATGCAACCGGGGGAGAGATGGTGAGACATACCGGGGATGGATTCTTCGCATCGTTTGTCGAGACGAGGTCTGGCATCGATTGTGCGGTCTACATTCAGCGACAGCTGGCCAAACACCGGACGGAGGAGGGGTTTGCCCCGTTGGTGAGGATCGGCATCCACCGAACAGAGGCAACTCGGGAGCGTGGGGACTACTCGGGTGGCGGTATTCACCTAGCGGCTCGAATCGGCGACTACGGCTCGGGGGAGGAGATCGTTGTGTCCTCCGAGACTATTGAGGATGCTGGTGTCATCCCTTATCCGATCTCGAAGCCCTCAACCGCAGACCTGAAGGGGATCAAAGATCCAGCTCGATTGCGTCTGATCGACTGGCGCTGACCGGGCGGGCCGGAGGTCTTCTCAAGACGAACGAGGTCACAAATACAAGTTTTCTAGGGCGCACCCCATACTCAGACCCCAGGGAACCCGACCTGAGAGTTAGACCCATGGAAGCCACACCGTTGAGGCTGTTGTTCTACGGAATCCAGCCGACGCCGCTAGACGGTTCGGATGGTCGTCACACCTAACTGTTGGTACCGCCGCATCCCATCCGAGACCCGGGAAGGTATCTGGTGGACATTCGGCAATTGGTGGGCGGCCCTAGGGGTGTTCCCGGTTTTCTGAGGCGAGGAGAGTGCCTTCCTGCGCTCTGGTTCGAAGCGTGTTTCGGTATGTGGTCGCCGGATTCTGCTTGAGATCTTGCGAGGATGTCCGCGGCCCTCTCGGGATGACACCCGGAAGACACCAACGAGAATTCTCCTTTGGTTGGGCATGTCGCGGATATGTTGGGGAGCACGTCGCGACCGCATCTTCCGCCCTGCTGGTCGACGATGAGTATTTGAACGCACCAGGGTGTGGGCCTAGTGGGCTTGGCTGGAAGCCTTGCGGACAAAGACGCTCTGGGTGTCATTAGGTTGGCGGCCATGGGGCGCTGTGACCCGGCACCGGATCGGGTAGATTCTGAAGGTAGGGCTTACAAGGGCAGCATGTTGCAGCTGCAGGCATATGTGAATCGTCATGCTGAGGACCTGGATTCCGAGATTAGAGCATCGATTGCGGGTGTTGCGGCGTGGCCCGGAATCCGGTGGGTTTTCAATATATGCAGAGGGTGCTCACATTCGACCCCTCGGACGACCCCGGCAAAGCCTACCTGGACCGTCGGGATCCCACCAGGCCCCGGTGGGCAACTGCACAACATCTTCCATGAGATCGCCTCTGACTGCAACGGCAGCCAAACATGCCCCGCGATCGTTAAAGACGCGTACTAGATCTCCGTTTTGCAGAGCGCGGTCAGAAGCATCCCGGGCGTTCATCCCGACCTGTTCTCGGCCGTCGACCTTGCCGTTGAGGCTGGTTTCGCCGTGATCCCACTGTGAATGGAGTCGGGTCTTGGGCTGATTCGAGATCATGTGGAGCGGGTAGTCGGTCGCATTGCCTAACCATTCGGCCGGCTCCAGCCAGGCGGGATGTGGAGGACAGTCGTCGTATCCGTAGCCTTCGATGGTTTCCGAGTAGAGCTCGATTCGTCCCGAAGGAGTCTTGAGAGCCGATCCGACTGGGTCGTTCCTGAACGATGTGAGTTGTGAGGGGGTCGGCGGAACCCATTCCTCGGGTATCTGGAAGTGCCCCGAGTCCTTCAACTCTTCGAGTGTCGGATAGTCCGGGTGATATGAACGGAATTTGTTGTAGAGATGCTCGAGCCACTCGTCCGATGTTCGGCCTTCGCTAAACCTGTCTCCTGCGTCGAGGCGTTGGGCAAGGTCAGAGAAGATGTCGAATCGTTTCTTGCCTCGCCTACGGGATCGATCACTTTCTCCATCCAGAACAAGAAGTCGTCCATCCCGCTGCCGCCGATGTCGTTCCTTTCCAGTGTTGTGGTCGCTGGCAGGACGATGTCTGACTTTGTTCTTTCCTTGGGGCAGGACGGGCAACGAGTGATAGCCGACACCATGACCGTTGAGCCCAACAGCTCCATATCCGTATCCGACTCCGCCACCGGGAAGGCCTATGTGTCCCAACATCGCTG
>Ga0255057_10002051_pt1 | contig 11056 bp, 10 predicted proteins | sample Cases_109_6_MG_FD_189022 | JGI IMG/M metagenome (GOLD analysis project Ga0255057, IMG submission 189022) | Seawater microbial communities from Amundsen Gulf, Northwest Territories, Canada - Cases_109_6 | ecosystem: Environmental > Aquatic > Marine > Gulf | place: Canada: Northwest Territories... | reverse complement strand
TGTGAATTGGGTCCATGGGCAGCCCCCTTCAGAAGTGGCCGACCTAAAGGTCCAGGTTCGCTATCGTGCACCCGCCGTCTCAGCCAATATTGAACTCCTTTCGGATAGCACTATGGTGACAACGGGTGAGCCCCTGAATAATGTCGCGCCTGGTCAGGCCGCGGTGTTTTATGAGGGAGATGAGTGTCTGGGAGGCGGCATAATTTCACGATGACTGCTCCCGGTCTTTACTTCTCGCTGCTTATTGCATCGGGCCTTGGATTGGTTTTTCATCTCATTCGCGGCGGCAGCTTGGGACGCCTTTTGCTGTATCTCGCCGCGGCCTGGGTGGCTTTCATGGCCGGTCATTTTGTTGCGGAGTGGTTGGACTGGCACTTGCTGAGGGTTGGCCCCATCAATCTTTTTGCAGCTCTCCTTGCTGCAATTATCGGCCTGTCAGCAGCTTCATTGCTGGTTGGTCCTGAGCGACCCCGTCGTCGAACCAGCAGGCGCAGGCGCAAAAGCTAATATGGTAGAATTCGCGCCCTGAGCGATATTGTGGCATTACCTTCCCCAGAAAACGGCGAAGAAGAATCTGCCTCCAGCAAGCGCAAGCAAATTGCACTTATCGCTGGGGGCGTAGTTTTCGTACTTGTCGTACTGATCGTGCTGGTGCTAGCGGCCCTGGTCATGCTCAATGATCCGGCGAGAACCGAGACGATCCGCGATATCGTAATTATCTTTTTGGCGGCCGAATCCGTAGTGTTTGGCCTGGTTCTTGTAATATTAATCGTCCAGGTAGCAAGGCTTAGTGCTCTCATCGAGAACGAGCTTCGGCCGATTCTCGAATCAACAAATGAGACGCTCGGCACAGTTAGAGGGACCACCCAATTTCTCAGTCGCAATATGGTGGAGCCTGTGATAAAAGTAAACAGCACAGTAGCGGCGGTGAGGCGGGCACTTGGTGCCTTCCGTGTTCGCCGAACTCGATAATTAGGAGGAATAGAATGGCTGACAACGACGATTTTGGTTCTTTTGTCTCTGGTTTCATGATTGGTGGGTTGATAGGGGCAGCGGTCGCGCTCCTGCTCGCCCCACAGTCGGGCGAAGAGACACGTTTGATGATCCGCGATAAGAGCGTTGAACTTAAGGATCAGGTTGAAACCACGGCCGGTGACGCAAGAATTCGCGCCGAGGAACTCGCCAAGGACGCTAGAACGCGTGCTTCAGATGCCCAGAAGAGCGGTCAGGTTGTGCTTGAGCAGCAAAAGTCTCGCATTGAAGATGCACTTGAGGCGGGAAAGGCGGCTGCGAAAGACACCAAAGCTAAGCAGGACGGTGCGCAGACTAAATCAGAGTCCGAAGCTAAGTCTTAATTTCTGACCTTCGGCGCAAAAAACGGAGCCCCAGGCAAATTGCCCGGGGCTCTATTGTTTGGTGGGCTCTCTATTATTGAGTTCCCTATTGAGACTCCTCCAGCTCAGCAATCGCCATGGGTATCGCGCTCGCAACATCACTCGCCAAGACGGATGCTGTTGTGCCGAGCTTATGGGCAGCCAGCGACCCCGCCCGAGCATGTACGTAGCAGGCCAACACGGAAGCTTCATATGCCGCAACCCCTTGCGCACGATACCCCACCAGCAATCCAGCCAGAACGTCTCCGGTGCCGGCGCGGGCCAGAGCAGGGGTTGCGATCGGAATTAATGCGGATCTTCCATCTGGATGGGCGATCACGGTGAACGCCCCCTTTAGAATCACAATCTGGCCCCACTCCGATGCTTGTTTCGTGGCGATCTCGGTGCGATTGTCCTGGATCTCCTGAGTTTCGATGCCTGTCAATTCCCTCATCTCACCCGGATGAGGCGTTAGGACCGAATCTGCGGGCAATATTGAATGCCATCCTTCTATTCCAGCCAGCAGCTTGAGGCCGTCGGCATCAAATACCGAGGGAGGGAGCTCTGAATTACCGCTGTTGACTTGAAGCAGCGCTCTCACAAACTCTGCGGTTTTCGATGCCACCCCGAGGCCAGGTCCTAGCAAGAATCCCTGAGTTTCGGTCAACTCGCTCACAAGCAGATCGACGCTTGATTCCTCCAACACATGTCCAAGCGGCAGCCAGATGCATTCGGGAATTCCTCCGGCGATCATGGTTTGGACCGGGGTCGGCACCGCCAACGACACCAGGCCTGCGCCGGCCAGATAGGCAGCTCGGCCGGCAAGTGCTGCTGCGCCCGGATAGTTGATCGAGCCCGCCGCAATGAGGGCCTTGCCAAAGGTTCCTTTGTGAGCATCCGGTGGACGAGCGGGCAAGAGCGCACGCACATACTCGGCTGTGGCTATCTCTCTTGTTATGGACGTTAGCTCTTTTTGATCAGCCGACAGACCGATGTCTCCAACGACGATTTCGCCTACTTGAGCGGCTCCCGGAAATTGGAACAGACCTGGCTTGGCCGCCGCCAACGTCACGGTGAGATCGGCCGCTAAGCTCTCATCGGAGATTTCCCCCGTATCGCAATCAAGCCCTGATGGGCAATCAACGGCGACCACAAATTGGCTCGCCTTTGATCGCTTAGCTGCTTTCAGAACCTGCTTGGCCGCTCCCTTCAAAGGGAGCTGAAATCCCGTCCCCAGGACGGCGTCGATGACAATGTCCGCCCGTCCCAATTGAAGATTCAACACGCGGTCTCGCTGATCCTCTTCACTATTCGCGATCAGGAGTCTATGCTCTTTCAAGGCGGTCAAGTACGGATCGTCTGCCGGCCTTTCCTTCGTGAGATAGATTGCCACGGAAGCTCCGGCTTCGGCCAGCAAACGCGCCGCAACCAACCCGTCCCCCCCATTGTTTCCCGTTCCAGCCAGCACCAGAATATGATTACCGGCAATTTCCGGAAATCGAGCAAGCACCGCCTCCGCCACCGCTTTCCCGGCATGCTCCATCATCTGATCATAGGAATGCCCGGCCGCATTTGCAGCCTGTTCGATTTGCACCATTTCTTCGACCGAGACGATTTTTCTCAACGCCATACCCTTCTATTGGGACATTTCGAATTCGCAGCCAGCTTGGGTTTCCCCGTCCCACAAAATGTAGCATTCATTTGCGATTCAAATGCCTCTCTGCGGTCGATTTTGGGGAAGACTATGCTCCCTCGGATTATCTGCGATGGCCAAATGCGTGTCAACGAGGCGTAACGCTTACCTACGCGTTGTTGACACGGATCGCCGCAATCATTAGACTTCGGCCGCTTATGATCACGCGCGAGCGTCTGGAAGAACTCGAAACCGAAGCCCTTTCTCCATACGGACACCGTACTCGCGGGTCCCGCGGCCGACAGTTTCCAGAGGACGAGCATCGCTATCGCACCGCGTTCCAACGTGATCGAGATCGCATCCTGCACACCACTGCGTTCCGCCGGCTTGAATACAAAACCCAAGTCTTCGTCGTCACAGAAGGCGACTACTATCGAACGCGCCTCACTCACACCCTTGAAGTCTCACAGATCGGCCGCACTCTCGCGAGAGCGTTGGGTGGCAACGAGGACCTCGTCGAAGCCATTTCACTCGCCCACGATCTTGGGCACCCTCCATTCGGACACTCTGGCGAAGCAACTCTGGGTCGTCTGATGGCCGATCATGGCGGCTTTGATCACAATAAGCAATCTTTGCGAATAGTTACCGATCTGGAGCGGCGCTTCCCTGATTTCGCCGGGCTGAATCTCACGTGGGAAGTCCGAGAAGGGATTGTCAAGCATGAGACCGAATATGACATTTCGGATGCAGAAGGATACGAGCCCGAGAAGCGTGGACATCTCGAAGCTCAGATCGCCAACGTGGCAGACGAGCTGGCCTATACGGCTCACGATCTTGATGACGGCCTGCGATCCAATCTAATTTCCACTGGACAGCTTCAAGGACTAGCGTTATGGGAAATGACACGCGAGAGCATCGATTGGACGACGGACGATATGGACGAACTTACCCGTCATCGACTAATTCGGCGCCTCATTGGCCTGGAGGTTTCCGCATTATTGGAAGCCACTCAGCAGCGAATCACCGACGCGAAACTCGAGTCGGTGGAGGCCTTGCAATTGCTAGACCACAATGTAGTTGGCTTTTCCGAAGAATATGTCACCATGAACCAGGAAATGAAATCCTTTCTGTTTGCAAACATGTATAAGCACTACCGTGTGGTCCGCATGCAGACCAAGGCCGAGCGGTTTATCGAGGAACTGTTTAACGCCTACGTCGATAAACCCGAGATCCTTCCAAAAAAGGTCCAGGCTCGTGCCCAAACCCGTGAGTTCTATCGAACCATATGCGACTACCTGGCCGGGATGACGGATCGCTTCGCACTAAAGGAGTACAGCAAGCTTTTCGACCCCGCTACGCTGCCCTAGCTCAATGAAAGACGAACTTTATCTAACCCCCGATGGGGCGGAAAAGCTCCGCAAAGAGCTTAAGGAGCTAAAAGGCCCAAAGCGGAATGAAATTGCCGCCAGGCTCAAACATGCCGTAAGTCAGGGCGACCTATCTGAGAACGCGGATTACATCTCGACCAAGGAAGATCAGGCGTTTCTCGAGGGGCGGATTCAGGAACTCGACCTCATCCTCAAGGATGCGACGATTGTGGATCAGGGAGGCAGCTCGGAGAGCGTGACGGTAGGAAGCACCGTTGTAGTTCAAAACGAAAACGAGGCAGATGAGACCTTTTACATAGTGGGAGAAAAGGAAGCCGACCCCAGGAACGGCAAGATCTCCCACAAATCTCCTATCGGCAAATCACTGATGGGAAAAGGCGTGGGAGATGTAGCGGTGGCGGAGACTCCGGGCGGTGAGCTCAGGTTTAAAATCTTGAAATTGGGCTAACTCAAAGGCGGCATCACAGATATAAAAAGAGCTCGCCAATGGCGAGCTCTTTGTTTTCAAATTGAGTTGTAGAGGGCTTAGGCTGGAGCCTCTCGAGACCAGGCACGGAGTTCGATCGTCAGCCGCTCAAAGAAACTTTGAGATGGCAGAGCGCTCTCCCCGTAGGTCATGTCGACAATGCGTGCTTCGACTTCCAAGGATGCAGTTTGCAGCGAGATCACAGATCCGGCCTCAGCCACGATCGGATCTCCCTTGGCGGAAAGCCGGTTTCGCGTCTCTGCATCATTGTGCGCATAGTTGCTCATTAAGACCTTCGTAACGGTCTGAATATCGTTCTTGTCGAACAGCCACACCTCAAATGCCGATACCTTGTTTGGCTCTCCGGCTCCGATCAAATCGCCGATTCCTACGCCGCACTCACCAAGGAAATCACCTGTCGGGCTCTCGATGCTGAAAGAATCGTCGTAGTCGTCGTCTCCCAGAGCATAGATGGTTCGGAATGTGGCCAGACTATCATCGCCTACCGGCTCTGGCTCAAACTGGAGAGCCTGTTCAGACGGCATCGCCTCTTCGACCTGCATGACTGGGTCGGACGCAGGCTGAGCCATGTCGGGCACTACCATTCCCTCTTCATTTTCACCGTCACGTCCACGTGCCCTTAAGACCAGGACCACAGCAAGCACGAGTCCGATAAGCACCGTGGCACCACAAATAGGAACGATGAGCCCGGAAATTCCATCCAAAAGTCCGCTGGATCCTTCTGCCGAATCCTCGGCGGTGCTTTCCTCATCGATCTCGATAACTGCTCGAAAACTCTGGATGGCGTCTGCACTCAGTTCCTGGGGGTCCTCGGACACTGCGACGAGCGTGACGCTCCCGTTCTCGCCAAGAGCTTCGAAACGTATTAAGGCCAATTCGGCGTCCCGATTTACCGAATGGGAGTCGATGGCCATTCGCATATAGTCTTCCTGCAGATCGGCTCTCAACTGTTGCGGTACTCCGTCTACCCACTGAACTGGATTGATCACCCAAGCATAGACCATGCCGACGGCCACGCCGATGATCGCAGCAACAAGTGGGAGTACCCATTTTCGATTTGTGATATCTGAGATCGATTCCATAGTTATCCTCTTCCCCGGACCCTTCTGGAACCCTGCGAAAAGCCGGCGAATTCTAGTCTGATCGCAAGGCGAAGGCAAACTAGGGGTTGCACATACTATGCCAAATCTAGTTGTTAGGCCGGATCTGCTTGCTTATCTACCTGCTCGTCCGCCTGTACGGCTGCCTGATCATCTGCTTGCTCGTCAGGTTGCTCGTCTGCTTGCTGACTATGGATTTCATCATGCTCGTAGACGTTCTCGCACTCGGTGCATTGAATCTGTTTACGGTTTTGGTTAACCAGCAAGCCTCCACAATTGGGGCACGGCGTAGGTATGGGACGCTTCCAGGATGTGAACTCGCACTCTGGGTAGTTAGTGCACCCGTAGAATGTGCGCCCCTTGCGAGTGCGCCGCTCGACAAGTTCTCCGCTATCTAGTGGGCAAATTACGCCAATTTTTTCCAGCCAGGGCTCCGTATGACGGCACTCGGGGAAATTAGAGCAGCCGATGAACTTTCCATATCGGCCGTGGCGAATTACCAGTTGATTGCCACACTCCGGACACATGCGATCTATTGGCTCTGGCTCTAGCTTCATTTCGGGCATAAGCTCACGCGCCTGCTCTAGCTGTACTGCAAACGGTTCGTAGAACTCGCGCACAACCTCTACCCACTCCCGGTCGCCTTCTGCGACTTCGTCCAATTCCTCTTCCATGCGCGCGGTAAACCCTAAGTCCACGATATTAGGAAAGTGTTCGACCAAAAGATCGTTGACGGTCATTCCAATTTCAGTGGGCGTCATTCGCCGCTGCTCGCGCTCAACGTAGCCGCGCCGCTGAAGCGTGCTCAGGATTGGAGCATAGGTCGAAGGTCTTCCGATCCCATTCTCCTCTAGTGCCTTGATCAAGCTGGCATCGCTGAAGCGTGGAGGCGGTTGAGTGAAGTGCTGCTCCGGATAAAGCTCAAGAAGCTTGAGCGGATCCTCTTTCACAAGATCAGGGAGTCGATCCAGGCTAACTGAGCTCTTAGGTTCCTTGGACTTGCGATCGGCCATCACCGCAAGGAATCCGGCAAATTTGAGGGCCGAGGCAGTGACCCGAAAGCGGTATTCATGAGTATCTGAAGTTCCAACTGCCTCAATCGAAAGCGTGTTGTACTCAGCTGGCTTCATCTGTGAGGCCAGGAAACGACGCCAGATCAGCTGGTAAAGCTTGAACTGATCGTTGGACAAGAAATCCTTAATCGAATTCGGCGATCGACTAACCGATGTCGGTCGAACGGCCTCATGCGCTTCTTGCGCTCTTCTCGAACGTGTCTTATAAGTTGGCGCCTCCTCAGGCAGATGCTCCTCGCCGAATTTATCGAGGATGACCTTCCGGGCTTCGGACTGCGCCGACTTCGCCACCTGCGTTGAGTCGGTTCGCATGTACGTAATCAGGCCGGTAGGCTCGTGACTATTCAGGTCAATTCCTTCGTAGAGCTGCTGTGCGATTGCCATCGTCTTGCGTGCCGAGTATCGCAGTCTGCGGGATGCGGACTGCTGCAGGCTGCTTGTTGTGAACGGGGCTTGTGGGCGTCGCGTACGGGAACCAGGTTTCACGGCACCCACCTTGAACGTCGATCCTCGCAAATCTGCTAGGTATTCCTCTGCTGTGGCTTCTGACGAGATTACGGGTTCTTTACCGTCGACCTTGCGCAGCCCTGCCCGAAATTCAGGGGGCTTTTCTTCATTTACAAATTCGCCATCGAGACTCCAATATTCCACGGGCTCGAAATCTTCGATCTCCCGCTCTCGATCGACGACAAGCCTGAGGGCCACAGATTGCACTCGGCCTGCCGATAAGCGGTTGCGAACCTTAGTCCACAAGAGGGGGCTGATATTGAAGCCTACAAGCCGATCCAATATGCGGCGTGCCTGCTGGGCATCGACCAGGTCGGTATCAATGCTCCGAGGATGCCCGAAGGCTTCCTCGATCGCTTCTTTGGTAATCTCGTGAAAGACAACGCGTCGGGCCTGTTCGTCATCGATTTCTGCGGCTTCAAGTAGATGCCAGGCAATCGCCTCTCCCTCCCGATCGGGATCGGTAGCAAGATAAACCTCTTCTGCCTTGGCGGCTGCTTTCTTCAAGTCTTTGACGATTTCGCGCTTCTCATTTGGCACCCGATACTTGGGGGTGAAGCCATTTTCGACATCGACTGAGATTTGCGATCGGAGCAAGTCCCGCACATGGCCAACAGATGCCTTGACGGTATATCCCTTACCCAGGAACCTGCCAACTGTGCGTGCCTTAGCCGGCGATTCGACGATCACCATCTTGCCCTTACGTTTCTTTTTCTTACTTGCTCTGGGCTTGACTTCCGGTGGCTCAAGGCCTTCGTGTGCCTCGGTACGCCCCATTCGATAGAGTTTCGATCCGCAAACTGGGCACGTCCCGCGCGTGGCTGGAGAACCGGTTTTAGTGAAAGTGGCCTCCGAATTCTCGATCGGGCGTTTTACCTTGCATTTCAGACAATAGGTCTCTATGTCAGGCATAATCCTCCAGACCGTTCTCAGATAGCCCGGCAACCAGACTCCTTACCTCTTCTGCTCGCTTACGATCGCAAACCAATAAAACGTCCTCTGTATCAACGATGACAATATCCTTAAGTCCTAAAGTCGCGACCAATCGGCGCAGCCCGGGTTCTTGATAGATCACTGCTCGGTTGGTATCTGAAAGTAACGCTTCGGCCGCTTTTACCGTATTCCCATTCGGGTCGGTTTCCACAAGGTCTTCAAGCCGATCCCAACCACCTACATCCCACCAACCAAGGCCGTCTGCCGGGATCACCACTACATTCTGGGCCCCCTCCATCACGCCGTAGTCAATCGTCTCACTTTCCAGGCCTTGCCAGATCCTCGAGATGACCGCGCCTTCCTCGGGCGTTCCTAGAGCATTTTTGATCTCTTGCAGCGCGGCGTGCAAAGAAGGCATCAAACGTTCAACCTCAAGCAATATCCGCTCAGCGGTCCACACAAACATGCCTGAATTCCATGAATACTCACCGCTCTCAACATATTCCTTTGCGGTTTCGGCGTCGGGCTTCTCTTTGAATTGGCGAACAGATCGAATGTCGAAGCCCTGCTCGGTGGCCAGCTTTTCTCCCAGATGGATATATCCATAGCCGGTCGATGGAGTAGAGGGTGCGATACCAAGTGTCACCATCTCGCCTTCCAGAGCACGCGCCTCCGCAGCCGCAAGAACCTCCAGAAATCGTTCTTCGTTCTGTATTACGTGATCTGCGGTGAGGCATGCCATGACCGATCCTGGCGACCGATGCTCTAGAACGGTTGCCGCGTACCCAATAACAGAAGCTGTCCCGCGCGGCATCGGCTCATTTAGAAAGTTGTCCGAAGTCAAGGAAGGGATTTGAGGCTGGAGGATTCCTATCATGGAATCCACCGAAACGATGAGCACGCGGTCGATCGGGATCTCGGTGGCGATCCGATCAATGGCCATTTGGAAGAGTGTACGATCTCCTACGATGGCCAGGCTTTGTTTAGGGCGATTGGTTCGGGAAAGCGGCCAGAGTCGAGTGCCACCGCCTCCCGCCATTATCACAGCCGTCGTTCGCTCGAGTGTCATCCTAGCCCGTATTCTGCGCGCGGCTCACGCGCACGTATGTAGTGCATTCCGCCCACCTGGCGTGCCTGCCCACGAATTTCGAGCACCGACAAGCAGGCTGTCAATTCCGCAATAGGCAGCTTACAGCGAGCTTTGAGCTCGTCGATATGGATTGGTTCGGATCCAAGTGTGCTCAATACAAGTCTCTCGGTTTCATCTTCTGGCAGCGCGGCCGGCGCTGCCTTAGCCATAACGTCCAGGTTCAGCACTTCTAATACATCGTCAACCGAAGTCGCGGGAAACGCGCCTTCACCGATCAGTCGATTGGCGCCCTTGCTCCCGTGGTCATAAATTCGGCCCGGTACCGCAAATACGTCTTTGCCCTGCTCAGCCGCGAAATTGGAAGTGATAAGCGCCCCGCTCCGTTCTCCAGCTTGCACCACAATCACCGCCAGCGAGAGGCCCGAGATGATCCGGTTCCGCGGCGGAAAATTGCCCCCTTCAGGACGGGTTCCAAGCGGATAATCGCTGATTACTGCCCCGGCTTTCGAAATCGAATTCGCGAGCTTTCGATGCTCCGGTGGGTAAATCTGGTCCAGACCCGATCCAAGCACCGCAATCGTTCGCCCTCCCGCCTCAATAGCCGCTTGATGTGCTACGCCGTCGATGCCGCGCGCCATACCCGATACGACCGTCACGCCATTTGCCGCCAATCCTGATGCCAGATCACGCGCGACTGCTTTGCCGTAGGGCGTTGCGCGGCGCGTTCCTACAATCGCGGCCGCCACGTTATCTTGTGGCAGCAAATCACCCCAAATGTAGAGCAAAATCGGTGGGGAATGGATCTCGGCGAGGTCCTCGGGATACCCTTCATCGCCCAAGGACAGTAATTGGTAGCCTAATTGGTGTAATCGCGCCAGTTCCGCATCGAGGTCCATCGCGTCCCGCGCACGGACAAATTTTTCTACCGTCTTTCGACTCAAGCCCGCTGCGCGCAGCTCGCTCGGCGGCGCGTTCCATGCGGATTCGACGTCTCCAAAGACCTCTAGCAGCACCTTGAGTCGGGCTGGGCCGATGCCAGGCGCTCTGTTGAACCCCACCCAATACTTTTGTTGATCAGAAATGATGCTGAGCCCCCCGAGAACCGGCCGAGCATACCACGCCGATTTTTAGGGTGTCAAGCAGGGGATGTAGGGGGAGGCGCAGGATTGCATGCCGCCTGCTCCCGTATCGGGAGCAGCATTCCGCCGGACTTGCATGGGGTGAAGGAAGCCAGAGCCTCAATAAAAGCAATTAGGCGGCCGAAATTCTGCCCGATCTTCCTGAATCTGCGAACATGATCGACTAGAATCCTGACGTCTGAAATAAGTCGATGCAATTACTCTCCAAGTTTTATCCATTATTTTTTGCCGCATTTCCCGTCCTCAGCCTGATGGCTGCGAACATATCGGAAATTGAGCTTGCAGAAGGAGTTCGGCCGCTTTTGATCGCCCTTGCTGTCGGAACCTTGGTCA
>Ga0255057_10002050_pt1 | contig 11061 bp, 9 predicted proteins | sample Cases_109_6_MG_FD_189022 | JGI IMG/M metagenome (GOLD analysis project Ga0255057, IMG submission 189022) | Seawater microbial communities from Amundsen Gulf, Northwest Territories, Canada - Cases_109_6 | ecosystem: Environmental > Aquatic > Marine > Gulf | place: Canada: Northwest Territories... | reverse complement strand
CCCGAGTAAGGCCGCGCAGATCCAGGAAGAGCTCCGCACAGCGAGCGCTCTAGCACGGGCGTTGCGCGACGTGCGAGGCTACGTTGACTGCCTCGGGGCCCCGTGTATAGTCCGCACCCGATTTACCGGGATTTCCGGGTCCTTGGAGGAAGCTTTGGCTAACGATCCCGCCGAAAATGAGAAACAAGCGCCGCTCAGTGCTGGGGAGCGTCTAGCTGCGTCGCGCGCTGCGAAATCCGCTCGCAAGGCCGCCGACCGAGGGCGTCAGGCCGAGCTCGTCGAGGACAAGGCGCTCGCTCAAGCCGCCGTGGCGAAAGATTGGCTCTCGGAAAACCTCAAGCCACTCGGGCTTGCGGCGGGCGGTGTGATCCTCGTCGCGGCGATCGGGATCGGCTGGTCGACGGTCGCCGGCAACAAGAACAAGGAGGCGGGCAGTCAGCTTGCCGTGGTGCTCGACTCCAACGTGTACGACGACGGGGAGCTTGCCGAATCGTACGCCGCCGTCGTGCGCGACCACGAGGGCACAGTCGCCGCCACCTGGGCACTGATCGGCGAAGGCCGTGCGCTCTACGGGCAGGGCAAGCACGAGCAAGCGCGGGACGCCTACAAGGCCGCGCTCGAGAGCACCGACGATGAAACGCTCCAATGGGCCGCGCTCGAAGGCATCGCCTACACGCTCGAAGCGGAGCAGTCGTACGAGCAGACGCTCGAGCAACTCGACGCGTTGCGCGCGCTCGGCAAGGAAGTCGCACCGATCGCCGTCTACCACCAGGCGCGAATCCTGATCCAGCAGGGCAGAATGGACGAGGCCAAGATAAAGCTCCAAAGCGTCCTGGCCGCCCTCCGTCAGCCCAATGCCCCCTCGCTTCCGTTTACTCGCGCGGAAGCGGAATCGCGGCTCGCGCTCCTCGACCCGAGCCTCGCGCCGAGCACCGGCCCGGACATGAGGGCGCTGCAGGAACAGTTCAACGAAATGATGCGTCAGCAGCAGGCGGGTCAGCCCGCTCCTTGAGCGATGGTCCGACGCATCGCTCCGATTGCCCTGGTGCTTTCGCTCACATGCCCCGGCTGTGCGTCCGCGGGAACTGCAAACAAGGCAGACACGTTTGGCTGGGTGGAGGAGAGCGACAACTATGCGCCCCCGGGTGAGGGCGGTTTCAACGTGCGTTGGTCGAAGCAGCTGACCGACCATCGCGAGGCGCCATACCTCCCCGTGGAGCTTGCGACGGCCGCCTTCGACCCGCGGCGGGAGCGGGTATACATCGGCACGAGCGATGGCGACTTCTTCGCGTATCGTATCGACGGACGAAGGCTGTGGCTGTACGACACCGTCGCCCAGATCGAGTCTCGGCCGGTCGTCGACGACCGCACGGGACAGGTATACCTGCCGTCGATGGACGGGTTCGTGCACGCCCTCGACGTCGATGGGGACTTGCGCTGGAAGACTCGGCTCTCGGGGGCGCTTCGAACGCAGCCGCTGCTCGCCGAGGACGCCATGTACATCGTGAGCGAAAACGACATCATCACGGCGCTCGCGCGAGACGACGGGCGCGTGCTCTGGGTCTACGAGAAAGAACCGACCGAAGAGATCACGATCGAGGGGCACGCGGGGCTTCTACTCGAAGAGGGGCGACTCTACGCGGGGTTCACCGATGGCGCCGTCGCCGCGCTCAACCCGTACGATGGACGGCTCTTGTGGGAGATCGAGACGGCGACCGACGTCGAGATCCGACCGGGCGACGTGCCTAAGTTTCTCGACGTCGACACAACGCCAGTCATATACCGAGGCACGCTCTTCATCGCCTCGTTCACGGCCGGCCTCTATGCGCTCGACGCGACCAGTGGCACGGTCGAGTGGCGCGACCCGGCGTTCAAGTCGGTGACCGGGCTGGCGGTTACAGGGCGAATGCTCATCATTTCGTCGGCGCGGCGCGGGGTCCTGATGCTGGATCTTCGATCGCGCGAAGTGCTATGGGAAAAGTCGCCGGAGCGCGGGGCACCAACGCCGCCCGTGGTGACCCCCACTGGAACCGTGATCTACGGGGAAACGCAGGGCTCGCTTCTGGCGCTTGCGCTGTCGGACGGACGCGAGGTCGCACGCGCCGAGGGCGGCTCCGGTTTTTCGGCCACGCCCGCGGTATCTGGCGGTTACGGTGGCGCGCTCTCGAACGGCGGCCGGTTTTTGCTGCTACGGGTGAACTGAGCGACCGCCTTCAGTCGTCGCCGGCAACCATCGGGTAGACCACACCCGCAAGCGCGCCGCCCACGATCGGCGCGACCCAGAACAACCAAAGCTGCTGTAGGGCCCAACCACCCGCCACGACGGCGGTGCCCGTGCTCCGCGCGGGGTTCACCGACAGGTTGTCGACGGGAATGCCCACCAAGTGGATGACGATTAGCCCAAGGCCGATCGCAATCGGGGCAATCCCGGCCGGAGCGCGCTTGTCCGTCGCTCCGAGGATGATGAACAGGAAGATGAAGGTGAGGACGATCTCGGCGAGAAGCGCGGAGGTCATCGCGTAACCGCCGGGCGAATGCTCGCCATAGCCGTTCGACGCAAAGCCGCCTGTCTCGAAGCCAGGCTTGCCGGAGGCGATGAGATACAGCACGCCGGCCGCAGCGATGGCGCCGAGAACTTGCGCGATGATGTAGGGAACGAGCTCCGACGCGGGGAACCGTTTGCCGACCAAGAGGCCGACCGAAACCGCCGGATTGATGTGGCAGCCGGAGATGTGGCCGATGGCATAGACCATCGTCAGGAGGGAAAGCCCGAACGCGATCGACACGCCCACGAATCCGATCCCAAGCTCGGGAAAGGCAGCCGCAAGCACCGCGCTGCCGCACCCGCCAAACACCAGCCAAAACGTTCCGACAAACTCCGCCGCAACCTTGTTCCCTAGCGCCATACCATCCTCCTCTGCCCGCAGATAGTGAGGCGCGCGGATACTCTCATCGGGCGAGAGCAATGTACAGTGGCAGCGTCAGCGCCATGTCCGGCGGGTCGGTGTCGAAGACGGCGAGCACCGCGGCCCCGTCGCTACTACTCTATGCACGCGCATCCAACCGTGACAAACCGGCGCTGCGAGCAGCCTGGTAAGCATCGGTCATTTCCCGATCGCTCGGGCGACGACCGATCTCCTGATACCTGGGCTTGCCGTCTCGGGCAATTTCGCCGACTTGGTATTGTGGCTGGTACTGACCCATGACGTTGACATACGTATGGGGGGAGAGCTCCTCAGCAAGCCAGCGCATGATCGCCTCGGTTTCATCGGTCTGGCCCGGCATGACGAGGTGACGAACGAGCAGGCCGCGCCGCGCGAGCCCATCGGGCCCGAACCGCAGGTCGCCAACCTGGCGGTGCATTTCAGCGATCGCTGCTCGCGCTACTTGTGGGTAGTCCTTGGCCTTGCACAAGACGCGCGCGCTTTCTCGATGCCAAAATTTGAAGTCGGGCATGTAGATGTCGACCAAACCATCCATCAGTTGCAGAGAAGCAGGGCTGTCGTAGGCGCTGGTGTTGTAGACGATGGGTACGCGCAACCCTCGCGGGATCGCCGCGGCGAGGGCTTCGACGACTTGAGGCGCAACGTGCTCGGGCGTGACGAAGTTGATGTTATGGCAGCCACCGTCTTGAAGCTGAAGCGCGAGGTCGGCGATGTCGTCGGGTTTCATCTCCCGGCCGGTCTCTTTTTGGCTGATGTCCCAGTTCTGACAGAACACACAGCGCAAATTGCAGAGGCCAAAGAAGATCGTGCCGCTTCCTTTCCAGCCGCGCAGGCAGTCTTCCTCACCGAAATGCGGAAACGCCGAGCTCACGATTGCAAAGCGCCCCGTGTGGCAAACGCGCTGCTCGTCTTTGAGGCGATTGATGCGGCAGTTGCGCGGGCACACCTCGCATTCCTCGAGCTCCTGCAAGGCCGCTTGCACTTTTCGCTCGAGCAGGCCCTCGCGCCAGGTCTGCAGATACACCGGCTCGAAGTCCTCGATCACAAAACGAGGATCAGGGGGCGACAGCCGGCACTTGAGCAGCCTCACGCACGAAAGCTTACCACTCGCGTCCAATTCTGTGGACCGTGCCGTTCACTTCCCCCGACCAATAGGTCGAGCCCAACGACGATGCCCAGTCAGCGTCACACGGCCAACTTTACAAAACTTTACCCACCAGCAAGACGCTGGAAAAAGGCGCGCACTAGGTTCTGGCCGTGAGGGGCGCACGCCGCGTCCCCGAGAGTCTAGGAGCGAACATGACTGAACCGAACCAACCCGTTGACCCGACACCACCGGCTTCGCCAGAGGAGGCCAACAAGAAGCGTCGCCGTCGCTGGCTTTTTGTCCTTGCCGCGCTGCCCCTTCTCGCCTTTGCCGGTTTCGCAGCGACGCGAGCCGCGGCAGGACCGTGGAGCCATCATCACCACTGGGGTAGCCATGACCCCACGCCCGAAGAGGCGCGCGAGCACGTGGACCGATGGATGGAGCACGTGCTCGATCACATCGACGCCACCGATGAACAGCGGGTCGAGATCAGTCTGATCGTCGACGACGCCCTACCACAGATGCTGGCTTTTCGTCGTGAGGGTCGCGAGCTCAAGCAACAGGGCCGCGAGCTGGTCATCGCAGAGCCGATCGACGGGGCCGGCCTCGAGCGCGTTCGGACCCAGGGGATCGACCTGGCCAACCGGGCTACCGCGCGCGGCCTGGAGGTCTTCATCGGCATCTCCGAAGTGCTCACCCCAGAGCAACGTGCTGAGCTGGCAGACCATTGGCGCCGCGGCCCCTTCCGCCGTTGAGCCGTGGTAGCGTGACGGCCCGGAGGGGACCTTGACGCCACGGATCCTGCTCATCGATGACGACGATCGGCTCGCCGAAATGCTTCACAGCTATCTCACCAAACACGGGGTGAGCGTGGAGCATCGCGGCGATGCCGAGGCCGGGATCGCGGCGGTCGGCAAAGGTGAATTCGATGCAGTGGTGCTCGACGTCATGCTGCCCGACATGGATGGTTTCGAGGTGTGCCGGCAACTGCGACGGAAGTATGACGTGCCGATCTTGATGTTGACCGCCCGCGGCGACGAAACCGACCGCATCGTGGGGTTGGAGCTCGGTGCTGACGACTATCTGCCCAAACCGTTCAATCCACGCGAGTTGTTGGCGCGGTTGCGCGCGATCCTCCGTCGTCGTGGGCCGCTCGCGGGGTCCGAGCAAAACGTGATGCGTTTTGGTCGCCTCGAGATCGACCTCGTACGCCGTGAGGTCCGGCTCGATGGCGAGGTTAGAAGCCTCACGAGTCACCAGTTCGCGTTGCTGAGCGTGCTTGCGGAGCGCCCCGGCCGGGTTCAAAGCCGAGAGCAACTGATGGAGGCGGTGCGTGGCGAGCCTTTGGACGCCTATGACCGGAGCATCGACGTGCATATCTCCCGCATCCGTGCGGCGATCGAGGACGATCCCCGCCGACCCAAACGCATTCGCACCATGCGTGCCGCTGGCTACGTGTTTGTGGCGCGGGACGACTGATGCGGCGCCTGTACCTCCAGATCTATCTGACGTTCATTGGGGTCGTCTTGCTGTGCGTGGTCGTTGCCGGAGTCGTCGGCAATACGCTGGGCAGTCGTCGCGAGCGCATTCCCGAGCTCGTATCCGTGTCGGCCAATATGCTGGACACCACGCTGCGCGACGCATCCGATGCGGGGCGTCAGCAGGAGGCTGACCGCTGGGCCGATCGGTTGGATATAGATCTTGGGATCTGGCGAGTCGACGGTGGTCTGGTCGTGCGCACTGCCGACCATGTCACCGAGCCGGCTGCCGAAGCGGAGCCCGGATGGTTTCGCGACTCCCGCGAACATGGCATGCGCCTACGCTTGGACGACGGAAGTTGGTTCGTCGGCATCCCGCGACATCACGACCTGGGCGCTCGCATCGCAAAGTTCGTCTTTGCCCTCGCCTTGCTGATGCTGGTGATGGCTTTGGGATGCTACCCTATCGCACGACGCATCACTCGCCGCCTCGAGACACTCCAGGTCGGTGTCGACCAATGGGGGCAGGGCAACCTGGACACCCGCGTGGCCGTGCAAGGTCGCGACGAAGTTGCCCAGCTTGCGAAAACCTTCAACCACGCCGCAGGGCGGGTGGCAGACCTGCTGAGGCAACAGCGTCGGGTCCTCGCCCACGCCTCTCATGAGCTGCGCTCGCCACTCACCCGTGTGCGCATGGCCGTCGAGCTGCTGGCCGATGAGGACACGTCAGCCGAGCAGCGGGCGAAGCTGGTCGAGAACGCCGAAACAGACATCGCCGAGCTGGACGAGTTGGTGGGCGACGTCCTGTTGGCGGCGAGACTCGAGGACAGCGGCCAGCCGAAGCGCTTCGAGCCCGTCGGGCTCGAGCCCCTAGTCCGTGAGGAAGCCCGACGCGTGGGCGCGCGTGTGACGGCAGAACCAGTGTCGATCGAGGGCAACCCGCGAATGCTTCGGCGCCTCTTGCGCAATCTGTTCGAAAACGCCAGACGTCACGGCCGCGGCGCGGCTATCGAAGCGCGCCTCACGAGCGACGATCATCGCGCGCTGATCATCGTTGCCGACTCCGGTCCGGGCATCCCCGAGTCCGAGCGGGAACGGGTGTTCGAGCCCTTCTACCGAACGGCAGGTCACCATGAAGGCGAGGATGGCGGCGTGGGTCTCGGCCTCTCCCTCGTTCGTCAAATCGCCGAGCATCACGGTGGATCGGTCCAGTATCAGGCCAATACCGGCGGCGGGAGCCGTTTCGAGGTCGAGCTCCCGCGCATCGCGTCGTAGTTGCCGGTGCTCATGGCTTCTGCGGCGATGGACGGGGGCTACGGCTCGGCCAGAAACGCCTGGCAGTTGCCAATGAACTTGGCGATACCATCGAGCGCTTCGTTGGCTTCGGGCAACACGTGGTGGAAGATCTGCCATACGTGCACCATGCCTGGCCACGTCTGGAGCATGACGGGGGAGCCTTGGCGCTGCGCCTTTTGGACATATCTGCGGGCGTCGTCAAAGAGCATCTCGGACTCGCTGGCCTGGACCAACGTCGGCGGAAGGTTCGACAGGTCTCCGTGTAGTGGCGAGATTAGAGGATTACGTGGACTCATCCGAGCTGCGAATCCTGTCAGGCCGAGTAACGCCCACGTGGGAAGCTTCATCAGGCGGCCGAGGCCCGGTCCCAGCATGGCATCGGTCGGGACGTTCCCTCTAAGGCTAGGGCTCCCAAACGTACTGTCGGTCGCAGGCGAGAGCGCTACGGCTCCGTCGACCTGTCGAAGTTGTTGATTGCGAATCCATGCCGTCATCATCAGGGTGAGGTTGCCGCCGGCCGAATCTCCCGCGACGAACAAATGCGTCGGTGCCCCCGGCGTCCCTGGGCCGTTTCTCAGAATCCATAGGTACGCCGTGTGGCAATCGACGATACCGTCGAGCCGCTTGCTCTCAGGCATGAGTCGATAGTCGATCACGAGCACCGACAACCCCGTCCGCTTCGCGAGCTCAGCGGTGAGCGGCCGATGGCTCAGCGGGCTGCCCACGAAGAACGCCCCGCCGTGCAGGTACAGCATTCTGCGATTCGGATCGGCGTCGGGCGCAAGCACCCACTCGGCCGAAACGCCATCGACGTTGGCCTCTTGCACGCGCACGCCCAGCTCATCTGGACGGCGCGACTCGCCCACGGCAAACGTATCCATGCCTTCACGAAGCGCAGCTAGACGCTGCCGCGCGGGCACGCTCCGTGTTTGGCGACCGAAGTCGGCGACCAACCTGAGCACCTCCTGGTTGGCGTCGCTCGCCGTATCCCGGGTGCTGGCACGAGCTGCCGACGGATCTCCCAGGGCTTGCCGAGCGAGCCTCCGAACACGGAGTCTCCAAAGCAACCACAAGGCAAGCAGGGCCAGGGCCGCGGACAGCCAGAACTCCCAGGTCATGAGGATGCTTAGCCCACAGTGGTCCCAGCAGCTAGGATCTGTTCAGGGCTCTTGTACTACGGCGGCATGATCAACTACCCCCACTCGCAATCGTGGTATGTGCACGACCCCGACGGCTACGAAATCGAAGTCGCCGCGTGGGATGAGCTAAGCGCTACGGCGAGATTGTACGGACCGGCAAGCGCGGGCATGCCGTGGAAGGACACCCAGGTGCCGATACCCATCCGCATTGAAAAACGGAAAGAGCCCGGTCAGGAAGAAGGCCAGTGCCGACGCCCACGCACTCCCAGACACGACTCCCCGCGGCACGGGTCGAGTCTCCGCCCAGGGGCGACGGGGCGTCAAAGAAGTGGGTTCCGGCAGCTCAGGGAACGTCCACGAGATGGCCGCTGAGGGTGACGCGGAGCTCGGATTCAAGCTGGAGCGCGCCGTTCACGAAGATCTGCGTTCCTGGATCGGCGTACAGGCGCACGGAGTGGAGGGCGGTGCGCGCCTCCGACGCGACAACCGTACCTTGGGTCATCAACACGAGGTGGTGATCCGCTGGCGTCACGTCGGCGGTGGTTTCCACGCTCAGGAACCCGCCGGGTGCCTGGGCAACCGGGAAGATGACGAGCACGGAGACCGTCTCGATCACGGCGCGCTGCCCAGCGGGCACGGTGAACAGCGGCTCGTGAAGGAACCCGCTGACGTTGATGTTGGTCTGGATCTGGAAGGGCTGGCGTGCCGCCTCGCCCACGTCGACGACGGGGACCGGCTCGCCGACCGTGTTGATCACGATCACGTCCGCGGGCGGGGGCGCCGCGGTCGCGGGAGTGTCCGAGACCCAAGCCGCCGCGACGACGAAGAGGATCAAGACCTTCGGGATCGGGTGAGGCTGAGGGGGGGTACTGCTCATGTGGAAACTCCTTTCGGGCCCATCATATGCACCATCGCGACCGCGGGGCGAGAGCGAAGGTTTGAGACGAGTGAACGCACCATTTTGGCTAAGCCGAGGACGTGCAGTCGGTGATACCGCCCGGCCGTACAGTCTGTATCTCAATTTCGCAGAACATATATTATGTAAACTTTTGTGGGGAGTGGTTCTAAATATTTGTTATCATTGCGTTATTTTGTATTTCGCACGCAGATCAGCCATCCTCAGCGTGGCCTCGTTTGCACGCTAGATGGTTGAAATCGTTTAGAAATGTCGAGTGGCGTCTAAGCGGCTGCTGCACGCCCTTCGGCGCGACTGAGCCGGTGCACGGGCTTGCGGAGCGGTCGGAGCACGGCATCCATCGCAGGCTCCCAGCGGTCACTGAGTTGGAGTGCTCGAAGCTGAAGGACTTCGTCGCCCGTTCGGGGTTTCCATCGACAGCCTGAGCGCTTCATGCGCTGGCTCACCAGGCTCTTGCACGTCGCTTCGACGGCGCCGCTTCCAATCGGAAAGCCGTGCCGATGCGCTTGTGCGTAGCGCATCAAATCTTTGCGCGCGCTCAGGTATCGAATCGCGTCGCCGACCGGACGACGACCATTCTCGTCTTGCACGCGCTCTAGACCACCACGCTCTAGTGCTCGCAGCACACGCTCCACGCCGCGCTCTTCTTCAAGGAGCCAGCGCTTCATCCGCCGGAAGCTTCCGGGCCACGCCCACTCGTGCTTTTCGAGCAAGCGGCACGCTGCGCTCACGTATTCGAGCGCATGCCAGGCATCGATCAGCGACCGCGGCGCAACGCCGAGCGTTCGTTCGTTCAGGTATTCCTCGAAGAGGTTCCAGAGCTCCGGTGCGCCATCGGCAAGGAGCACCACCGGCAAGTCGGGACGCTGCACTCGGAGAGCCGCAACGTCGCGTTGAAGCCCCTCCATCAGTCGCTTCACCTGCCGATGGGTGAACGACTCGACGCTGCCTGGCGTCGGGGGCATCCGTCCGTAGCGAATCGTGTGAAGGGCCTTGCCCTCCCCGTCGTGAAGCGTGACCGTCGCGCAATACGCCATTCGGTAGTTGCGGGCGACCTTCGGAGGCGACGCCCTGGCCTGCTGTTCTTGCTCGCGGAGCGTGGCCCGCGTGCGTGGATCGAGCCCCGGTCCTGGGTGGCGTTCCGAAGCAACGCCAGGCGGAAGCTTTGCGCGCACCGGCGGCGGTTTCGACGGGACCGGCTCTTCCATCGGCACGGCCGTGCGGTCCACGGACACACTGATGGACCGCGCTTCATCGGGCACCGGTAGCCGTTCGATGAGCGCGTTTTCCACGGGCTCTCGACGCCGAAGGTATTGTCCACCGACTGCGTGTCCGACGCGCTCGAAGGTGCTTCGCGAATACGGAAGCCGACAGAGTTCCCGGCTCGTCACTGCCGCTTCGCGCGAGGTGCCCTTCGCGATCAAATGACCGATCGCCCGCGCGGTCCGCGGAAGCCACCGCCCGTCGACAGCCCCGACGCGGACGGCGATGGGGTCGAGCACGGGCGCGTTGCGGCGACCCACTTCGCGATAGAGCGTGCGATGCACGCGCGCGGTCCCGGCCATGGTCCCGAAGTTACGCTCGCTGCGGTGCACCCGGCGATACGTCTTGCCCCACACCCGCACAAACGGCGCATCGATGTTGAGGCCGCTGAGCGCGGTTTCGTGCACAGCGCATTCGAGCTCGGCCGTCGCTCGACTCACTTCCTCCTCGAATGCCCCGTAGTCCACCGCATCTCCGCTCCTCTGTCCTCGCGCATAGAGCGCGTCGGCCATCTCCAAGACCGCCCGCATCTTGTCGGCCAAGGGGACCAGAGGGTTGCGTGACATTGTGGCCTTCTTGGTCAACCACGGTCGGGTCGTTGCCACTACAATCGCGTATACCCTCCGGCGAAACGGTAGTACCGTGTGCTCCTAGGAATGTGAGGTGGCGATGAACGCACGCCGATTGAGCGAACTTCCGGGGCCCAAGGGCCTGCCACTTCTCGGTAACCTACTCGAGCTGGACCTGCAGCACCTTCATCAGGTGTTGGGGAACTGGCGCCAGGAGTACGGCGCCGTCTACTCCTACAAGCTGGGTCCAAAGTCGTTTGTTGTGATTGCAGAACCGGATCTGATTCAGAGCATCCTCCGAAATCGTCCTGCGCGGTATCGCCGATTCGGTGCGATCGAGACGGTTCTCGAAGAAATGGGTGTCACGG
>Ga0255057_10002049_pt1 | contig 11063 bp, 6 predicted proteins | sample Cases_109_6_MG_FD_189022 | JGI IMG/M metagenome (GOLD analysis project Ga0255057, IMG submission 189022) | Seawater microbial communities from Amundsen Gulf, Northwest Territories, Canada - Cases_109_6 | ecosystem: Environmental > Aquatic > Marine > Gulf | place: Canada: Northwest Territories... | reverse complement strand
GCGTACACAGTTGTGGCCGCTCGGTTTCTAGCCAGGATGCTCAAGGAACTAATTACGGAATGAAGATTGAATTTGGTTTGAACGGAAAGCCAATTGAATTAGAACTTCCGGCGTCTACGCCGTTGCTTGCTGCCCTCCGTGATGAGCTCGCGATGTTTGGTGTCAAACACGGCTGTGAAACTGGAGAGTGCGGCGCCTGCACCGTCTTGATGGATGGAATGCCAGTAAACACCTGTGTCATGTTGGCCGCACAAGCAGAAGGAAGCGATCTTCAAACCATCGAATCAATTGGCGAATATCCCGAGCTAGGGTGGCGCCGCACGGAAGGTCTGGATCCGATCCAGGAGGCATTTATCGAGACGGGCGCCATTCAATGTGGCTACTGTACTCCCGCCATGGTGCTGGCCGCGCAATCGCTGCTGAACAACAACTCGACTCCGAGCGAGCAAGAGGTGCGCGAGGCGCTTTCAGGAGTGTTGTGCCGCTGCACCGGCTATCTAAAACCGGTTCAGGCCATCTTGCGCGCGGCAGCCGTGCGGCGCGGTGAAACACCCGAGCCGATCGAAGGCCCGATTCTGGCCCCTCCTGAGCTATTCGGTACTCCGGATGATGACCTTCAAGCATCAGATGCAGGACCGGAGATCGGTACTCGCACAAGCGTGATGCCACGGATAAAAACTGTTCCGGAAGTCGAGTCGCTTCAAATCGTTGGCAAGCCGGCTCGAAAGGTCGATGCGATCAAGCTCGCTCAGGGCAAGCCTGCTTTCGCGGCTGATATCGAAATGCGCGGCATGCTGACCGCCAAAGTGTTGAAGAGCCCCGTGGCGCATGCCCGCATCAAGAGCATCGACTCCTCGAAGGCAAAAGCGCATCCCGGTGTGGCTGCCGTGCTTACCTGGGAAGATCTCCCGCGCGTCGTCTATTCGACCGCCGGCCAGTCGGATCCGATTCCGGGACCGCTTGATGCGTTTTCACTCGACAATAAAGTGCGCTTTGTGGGCGATCGCGTGGCGATGGTAGCGGCCGAAACGGAGCAGGCGGCCGAGGAAGCGCTGGAGCTCATCGAAGTTGAGTACGAGGAGTTGCCCGCCATTCTGGATTCGAGCATGGCCATGGAGCAAGGCGCGGTTCAAATTCACGACGAGCCGGAATACGTCAATTTCGATGAATCAGATGCAAGCCGAAACCTGGCAGCCCAAATCCGCATTGATATTGGCGATGTCGAGAAGGGATTTGAAGCGGCGGACCTGATTGTGGAACGGACTTATGAAGTCCCCAAGGTTCAGCAGGCATCCATCGAGCCGCATGTGGTCGTCACTTATTGGGATGAAGACGATCGGCTGGTCATCCGCACAAGCACCCAGGTCCCGTTTCATGTGCGGAGGCAGATGGCGCCGGTTCTTGGATTGGCGCCCAAACGCATCCGGGTGGTCAAGCCGCGAATCGGGGGCGGATTTGGCGGCAAGCAGGAAGTAATGATTGAGGATGTGGCCGCGCATCTGACGATCGCCACTGGGCGGCCGGTACGGTTTGAGTTCACTCGCGCCGAAGAATTTCATGCTAGCCGATCACGGCATCCCATGCGCGTGCGGATGAAAACCGGCGTCAAGAAGGACGGCACGATCACAGCCAATGAGATGGAGTGCTTGAGCGACACCGGCGCTTACGGATGCCACGCGCTTACTGTGACGGGCAACACGGGCCATAAAAGCATGGCGCTCTATGTCGGGGACGGCGAATTTCGAAAGTCACCAAATATTCGATTCTATGCAGACGTCGTGTACACCAACACCCCTCCATCTGGAGCCTTCCGCGGCTATGGCGTCCCGCAGGGCTTCTGGGCCGTCGAGCGCCAAATGGAAGACATCGCCCGGCAGCTCGATCTGGACCCGCTGGAATTTCGATTGAAAAACGCACTTCGAGCGGGAGAGCTTCAGCCTTTCAGCACCGCCTGGTCAGAAGGCCGCGAACCAAGGCCGGAGATCATCAACACAAACGGATTGGAAGAGTGCGTGGAGCAGGGCATCGCCGCTATTGGCTGGGACGACAAGCATGGTCATGAGGACTGGCGCACTGTGCCAGGGAAGCCTTATCTGCGACGCGGCATCGGTGTAGCGCTCGTCATGCAGGGCACAGCAATTCCCTATCTCGATATGGGTGGCGCAAGCATCAAGATCAATGACGATGGATCCTTCAATCTCTTGGTCGGTGCAACGGATCTTGGAACTGGATCCGATACAGTGTTGGCCCAGCAGGCTGCGGAAGTGCTTGGTGTGCCGCTTGATGAGATCGTGATCCACTCCTCCGACACGGATTTCACTCCCTTTGACAAGGGAGCCTACGCCTCCAGCACGACCTACATTTCGGGCGCGGCTGTGGTTGGTGCAGCGGAACAGGTCGCAGTGCGAATTCAAACGCGGGCCGCCCGCATGATCTCGGAGCAAGGGGGCAAGCCGATCAAGCCGGAGCAAATCAAGCTAGCTGATTCACAGGCCTGGGCTCCGGATGGGCGATCGGTCACTATAGAAGAGGTTGCGCTCAATGCTCTGCACCATGAGGATCAAGAACAAATCATGGGTGTTGCTTCGTATGTTTCACCGGTCGCGCCGCCTCCATTCGCAGCTCAATTCGCGGAAGTGACCGTGGACACCGAGACGGGACAGGTCACGGTTGACCGATTGGTCATGGCCGTTGACTCTGGGATTATTGTGAATCCGCTGACCGCCTCTGGTCAGATCGAGGGCGGAATGGCGCAGGCGCTCGGCTACGCGGTGAGTGAAGAAATGCTGTACGACGATGCCGGGCGGCCGCGCGAGCTGGACTTTACTGATTATCATATTTTCGCCGCGCACGAGATGCCAGAGCTTGAGACTCTATTCGTCGAGACCTATGAACCTTCTCATCCCTTCGGTGTGAAAGCGGTGGCAGAGATTCCCATGGATGGGGTGGCGCCCGCGGTAGGAAACGCAGTGCTCGATGCCTGCGGCGCCAGTGTTACTGTTGCACCAATCACTCCGGAGCGTGTCTGGCGCGAGCTCAACGCGGATGGCTGATACGGGAGCTCGGATATTCGCTCGAATTGCGGAGCTGCAAGAGGCGGGTAAGAATATGGCGCTCGCCACCGTGGTTCGTACCTCAGGATCGGTTCCCCGGCACGAGGGAACTCGCATGGTCATCTTCCCGGATGGCCAGATTGAGGGGACAGTAGGCGGGGGAGACCTTGAGAGTCGAGTGATCCAGGCCGCGTTAGAGATCCTCGATGGGAGCGCCTCGAAGACCCTGCATTATGAATTCCGGGACATTGAGCAAGGAGACGTCGGCGTCTGCGGCGGAGAGATGGAGGTTTTCGTGGAGGCAGTGAGACCATCACCAACGGTGATCGTTGTGGGAGGGGGACATGTGGGAAGCTCTGTTGCCCATCTGGCAAATTGGTTGGGATTCCATGTCGTGGTCACCGATGATCGACCTGATTTCGTAAATCCAGAAGCAGTGCCGGATGCCGACGAACACATTCTGACGCCGCTGGCTGAATTGCCCGACAAGATCAACATCACCTCTGAAACCTATATCATGCTCACCACCCGCGGCATTCCGATCGATGTAGACGGATTGCCACCGCTGCTCGATAGCGAGGCTGGATTCATCGGAGTGATCGGTTCCAAACGTCGATGGGACACTTCTGCAAAGCAGCTGGCGGAGCAGGGAGTTTCTCAGGAAAAGATCGATCGTGTTGTGTCGCCCATGGGGTTGGAGCTCAATGCCGAAACGCCGGAAGAAATTGCGGTCAGCATGTTGGCTGAAATCATCATGTTGCGAAGAGGCGGCAGTGGGGAACACATGGCGCACGACGCGAATGTTCCGAAAGCAAAAGGATGATCTTGGAAGCGAATTCTCCCAGGGGACTCTGAACTCGTCATGTGGGAGCACTATCACACCGTCCGGTCAGTGGACGAGGCGGTCGAACTGCTCGCGAAATACCCTGGTTCAGCACGGATCGTGGCCGGCGCTACAGATTTGATCCTCGAGCTCGAAGGCGGCTTACGTCCAGACATCCATGGGTTGATTGACATCACCCGCGTCCCCGGGCTTGATCACATCACTACCGACGACGATGGCTGGATTCACCTGGGCCCGCTCGTCACCCACAACCATTGTGCGGTTTCCAGTCTGATTGTCGAACAGGCTTATGCGCTGGCACGCGCCTGCTGGGAAGTTGGCGCGCCTCAGATTCGCAATCGGGCAACGATCGCAGGAAACTTGATCACTGCTTCTCCCGCCAACGATTCGATCACCCCCCTCATGGCGCTGGGAGCGCAAGTGACATTGCGATCTACTAGTGGCGAACGAATCGTGCCGCTTGCCGATTTCTATACAGGTGTGCGAACGACCGTGATGCGGGCCGACGAGTTTATGGCCGACATCGCTTTTCCCGCGCCGCCTGAGGCAAGCCGTTCAACATTTATCAAGCTGGGACTGCGCCGCGCTCAAGCGATCGCCATCGTCAATGTGGCTGCCCTGCTTGAGCTGAAAGAATTCGAGGTGGTCGAGGCCTCGATCGCACTGGGCTCCGTCACGCCAACCATTATGCGCATAGAAGCTGTCGAGGAATATTTGCGAGGAAGGAAGCTCGACGACGAGACTATTCAGCGCGCGAGCGAGCTAGCGGTGGAAGCCGCTTCGCCAATCGATGATGTGCGAGGTTCCGCCCGCTATCGGCTAGAGATGGTGCAGGTGTGTACACGCCGGGCATTAGAGAGCCTGGCGGAGGGTACAGAGCGGGCGGATTATCCCGAGGCTCCCGTCAGTCTCTGGGGACCAGATGAGTGGCATTGGTCGCGAGAACTTGAACAAACAATGGTTCATCCTGGAGCGATCGACACCACAATCAACGGTCGTCCGCATCAATTTAGATCAGGCTCATGGAAGTCATTGCTTCGGCTCTTGAGGGAGGAAGGCAGCCTCATCGGCACCAAAGAAGGCTGTGCGGAGGGGGAGTGCGGCGCCTGCACCGTCGATCTCGACGGGATGGCGGTCATGGCCTGCATGGTACCTGCGCCGCGGGCTCACGGAGCGGAGATCCGAACTGTTGAAGGCCTGGCCTCCGATGGCGTGCTGCACCCGATCCAGCAGGGATTTGTGGAGGAAGGTGCGGTCCAATGCGGGTATTGCACGCCGGGTTTTCTGATGTCGGGCGCAATGCTGCTTGAAGAGCGGCCGAACCCGGATTCGGACGAAATACGGCAATCTATCACAGGCAATTTATGCCGCTGCACTGGCTATTATTCGATTGTCAGCGCCTTCGAACGGGCGGCTGAGCTAAATAGGAGTAGCTCCAATTCGCCGTAGACGGCGATTTTGGCTACGATTACATTAGGAGTTGCAAGACCGAACTCATGCGCATAGCCAATCGTGGAGTGTATGGCGAAGGTTTTGATTTCACTGTGGGTGCAAAGAGGACCCGAAGGCGAAATCCAAACGCCAGCCTGAAGTTAGCGAGAGAAAAAGACCTCGGATCAAATGGGTCTGAAGAGGAAGCTAAAATGCCGGCGGATCACCGGATAGGAGGGACACATGGGTAGAAGAAGCTCATGGCAGTTCGCGCAGCAGGAGCGAGAGCGCAAGGAATCCCAGCGGATGAACCCGGTCTGGCGCGGAGTAGGCTGCCTGCTGGTGGTCGCAATCGGAGTGTTGGGATACTTATTCGCGAATTGGTTTTTAGTCCAGAACTCAATTAATAGATGGGTTTTCTTGCCGAGCGGGCTCATAAATCCCAATATTCCGGGGATTGGCGATCTTCTTGCAGGAGGTAACCTGGTGCGGATCGCAGTTGCGTTGATGTTTCTATTATTCTCCTTTGCCTTCTTGAATTTCTTTTATGCAATCGTAAAGCCTATACAACCCGGAGAGCACGACCTCCCTACGCCTAAGCGTCGCAAGAAAAAGCGCCGCTAGCGCGCCTCGTACAACCTGAGCATTTGAAAGCCGGAGGACACACTTGATTGGTGAATCAGTTTCGCGCGTCGATGCGCTTGCTAAAGTAACAGGGGAAGCGCTCTTCCCCGGCGACATCGACATGCCGAACCAGGCCCATATGAAGATCCTTTTTGCGGGCCGCCCCCACGCAATTATTCGTGACGTTGATACGTCAGTTGCCGAAGCTCTTCCGGGAGTCTTGGGCGTATTCACCGCGAAGGACGTTCCAGTCAACGAGTACGGGATGATTCTCGATGATCAGCCGGTTCTTTGCGGGCCCGGATCAAGCAAACCACATACAGACCGCGTGCGCTTTATCGGCGATCAAGTAGCGGTTGTTGTTGCGGAAACCGAAGAGATCGCCGCGCAGGCAACAGAGTTGATCGAGATCGAATTCGAGGATCTGCCGGCAACTACTGATCCTGAAGAAGCCATGAAGCCGGGAGCCTCGCTGATTCACCCAGAGCGAGAGAGCAATATCTTTCAGCACAATCGGATTCGGAAGGGGGAAGTTGAGGCCGGCTTCGCAGATTCGGCAGTGGTGATCGAGAGCGAATACCGCACGCCGGCCCAGGAGCATGCCTATCTGCAGCCGGAGGCGGGTCTTTCCTATATCGATGACGAAGGACGAGTGACGGTCGTAGTTGCCGGACAGTGGACGCATGAGGACCAAGAAGAAATCGCCCATGCACTCGATCTCCCACTCGAAAAGGTGCGGGTGAAGTATGCCGCGGTGGGCGGCGCCTTTGGCGGCCGGGAAGATATGTCGGTTCAGATCGTACTTGCGCTGGCAGCCCTGCGTCTTCACGAGCGAGGCATTGACCGTCCGATCAAAATTATATGGTCCCGTGAAGAATCCATCATGGGCCACCACAAGCGGCACGCATTTATTCTGCGCTCCAAGTGGGGAGCCTCTAGTGATGGCAAACTGCTGGCGGCCGAAGTCGAGGTAATCCAGGACGGCGGAGCCTACGCCTGTACATCGACCAAGGTGCTCGGAAACGCGACGCTGATGTGTACCGGGCCCTATGTGATTCCAAATGTGAAGGTGGATGCGTATTCGGTCTACACCAATCACATCCCGGGCGGCGCCTTCCGCGGGTTCGGCGGACCTCAGGCGGCCTACGCAGCGGAGATGCAACTGGAGAAACTGGCCACAGCTCTTGAGATGGACCCGGTAGAGGTGCGTGCCCGCAATGTGCTGAAGGAAGGCGACATGCTTTCTGTCGGGTCGCAGCTGCCCGATGGCGTGACGCTGGATCGAGTAATCGAGAGCTGTGCCCGGGAAGCCGGGTGGGAGCAAGCCGACGAAGGGTGGCAGGCCCCCGTGGTCTCCCAGCCTCAAGAATCGCATCTGCGCCGAGGAATTGGATTTGCCTGCGGTTACAAGAATGTTGGGTTTTCATTTGGGTTTCCGGAGCAATGCTGGGCGACGGTCGAGCTCCATGGCGAGGCAGAGATCGATGAGGTTATATTGCGGCATGCCGGCGCAGAAGTTGGACAGGGCGCACACACGGCCCTGATTCAGATGGCGGCTGAAGCAGTGGGTGTGCCGCTTGAGAAGGTACGTTTGGATCCTTCCGATACCGCAACCAGCGGGAACTCGGGCTCAGCTTCCGCATCTCGTATGACATTTATGGCGGGTCATGCCATTCGCGGTGCGGTCGAGGCCGCGCTAGTGAAGTGGCAGGACGAAGATCGGCCTGCGATCGCCAAGTATCAGTACATACCACCTCCCACCACGCCATATGATCCCGAAACCGGTCAATCCGAGCCGAATTTCGCCTATGGATATGTGGCAGAGGCCGCGACGGTGGAAATTGACACAGAAACCGGAGCAGTTCGCATCCTGGACGTGATCTGCGCGGATGATGTCGGCCGGGTCGTCAACCCGCAGGGCGTGCGCGGGCAGATTGAGGGCGCAGTCGTACAGGCTGCTGGGTACGCGATTCTCGAAAATTTCCAGCAGGAGGGCGGCGAGGTCCAGACCGGTCTCATGTCGACTTACCTCATACCCGGCATCCTCGACATCCCTGAGCAAGTGCAATCGGTCATTTTGGAATATGCTGACCCCGGCGGCCCGTGGGGCGTGCGTGGAATGGCCGAGATGCCCTTTATCCCACTGACGCCTGCCGTCACTGCCGCGGTTCATGATGCTATCGGCGTCTGGTTCGACGAGTTCCCTCTCACTCCGGAGCGGGTGCTTTGGGGGATTCAAGCGTCCGCGTCCGATTGAATCGAAAGCCATTTCTGGCTCAGGCATTCGAAAACCTCGTTGATCTAACACCCAGAAGCCCAACCGCGTTCGATCCGCTATACTCCGATTTCAATCCCATGATTGCTAAGAATCCGATTGAATTTCGATCTCAAGATCGCCGACAGATATGGGTCGAGTGCGCATGACGGATCTAGCGCCTCTCGTGCTGCTCCGCGGCGGCGGCGATTTGGCCACTGGCGTAGCTGCTCGGTTGGGGCGCAGCGGCATTCGAGTAGTCGTTACTGAGATTGAGCGGCCGCTTGCAGTGAGGCGGCTGGTGTCTTTAGCGGAAGCGATTTACGAGGGGGAAACATCGGTCGAGGAATTGCGCGGTCAAAGAGCCGAAGGCACTGCGGACGCTCACAAGATCCTGGGCGATAGTTCCATACCTGTGCTGGTCGATCCGACCGCGGAAAGTCGGCACGAACTAAACCCTACCGCTATCGTCGATGCCCGCATGATGAAGTCGGCATCCTCACTGCCATTGGAATCAGCCTCAATGATGATTGGGCTTGGGCCCGGCTTCACGGCTGGGGAGGATGTGCACGCGGTCGTGGAAACCAATCGCGGCCATCGCATGGGGCGAGTATTTTGGGAGGGATCGGCACAAGCCGACACTGGGGTGCCAGACTCGGTTGACGGTCAAGACGTCGAGCGAGTACTGCGTGCTCCTGCTGAAGGAGTCTTTGAGTCCATTGCCGAACTAGGAAGCCTGGTGACTTCCGGCTCGCGACTGGCTCAAATCGGCGGAGCGGATCTCGTTGCGCCGTTTGATGGAGCCTTACGCGGCCTGCTTCACAGCGGAATTGAAGTTAGCGCGGGAATGAAGGTCGGCGATCTTGATCCGCGAGGCGATTTGAGCTTGTGCATTCTGATCTCCGATAAATCGCTGGCGGTTGGGGGCGGCGTACTGGAAGCAATGCTCAGCCAGCCGGCCATTAGAGAGCAGCTTGCTGCGGCCTCCAACAGATGAAGCGGCTCGCATCGAAGAGAGAAAATCGGCCCCAATGTGCTTAGCAAAGCGCGCCGCTTGGTCGTACGGCCTCGCACCGAAGGGAAAATAGGCCTGAATGCAGCTTAGCAAAGCGCTCCGTCTGAAACCGGGCTTCGCAATTGCTTTTGTGGGAGCCGGGGGAAAATCAAGCGCCACCCGCCGCATCGTCGATGAAATGTCCGGCGAGCTGCCTGTGCTTGGACCGCAGGCACAAGTGAGCGACATGTCTAAATTTGTTTTGATCACGACCACCACACGACTCGGCGAGTCTCAGAAGGACCTGGCAAATCACCATCTCATTGATCCATCAGAAGATCAGATGGCCTCACTTCCCGATTTACTCGAAGATCAACGCAGCGTGCTCATTACGGGTCCGGAACTGGAAGATAAGTGGATTCCTCCAAAGGATTCCGTGCTCAGTGAGCTTTACAAGATTGCCAGGGAAAAGGGCGCGCTCCTTCTGATCGAGGCAGACGGGGCGCGCGGACGGAGTTTGAAGGCGCCCGACAAACACGAACCGGTCATTCCGGAGTTTGTTAATCTCGTCGTACCGATGGCCGGCCTGGATATTCTTGGCCAGACAACCAAGTCTGAAGCGATCCATCGACCTGAGCTCGTCTCCGCTCTTCTTCGGTCAAGAAAAGAAACTGAGATCGGACCAGCTGAGCTGGCGGCAGTCATTGGCTCAGATAAAGGCGGCCTTAAGGGGATCCCTGACGGCGCGAAAGTCCGTGTTCTCTTGAATAAGGCTGGTGACGCCTTAGCTGAGCCAGGTGGTCAGGTTGCACAAAGGCTGTTAAAAAATCCAAGAATCCAATCCGTTGTACTCGCCTCAGTGACAGAAGACGATCCTGTTCTAGAAGCACACGGTCGTGTAGCAGGGATCATTTTGGCGGCTGGTGGATCATCACGATTGGGGGAGCCAAAGCAGGTGATCCAGTGGCGAGGTCATACACTGATCTGGCACGCCGTGCGTGCGGCGGATGGGCTCGATCCGGTGGCGGTGGTGATTGGCGAAGCGGCTGGGGAACTGCGACGCGCGCTGAAAAAAGAGCCGGTCGAAATTATCGTAAATGCAGACTGGGAAGCGGGTCAGAGCAGCTCGGTGCGGATCGGACTAGAAGCAATCCCGCCAGAAGCGGAGGCGGTGGTCTTCCTCCTGGCCGATATGCCGTTCGTCACCCAAGAGTTGGTCAGCGCTCTGGTTCAGCGCTATCACCAGACGTTAGCCCCCTTAGTGGCGACCTGGGCAGGGGGCCGTCGAGCCAATCCGGTGTTGTTTGATCGGGAGACCTTTTCCGACCTTCGGGAGCTCAAGGGCGATCAGGGCGGCAGAGCGATATTCAGGCGCTTCGAGCGGGAGTTCGTCGAATGGGACGATCCGGTTTTGTTGGACGTTGACACGCCAGAAGACTTGGAGCGTCTGAAATCGATGGAGTGATGCGCGAAGCGCGCATGCTATAATCCTCGGCGCTATGCGATCCGATGCCCAATCCAACTCGAACGATACAAATCCCGATATTCATCGGGCGGGCACGCGCGCAAGCTAACAGAGACAAAATTGATTTGCGCCGCCGCCTGAGAGGCTCTTTCGGGCGGCTTTGTTATTTGTAGGAGGCAGAATGTACAAGACACTGGACTGTGGCGAGCTTCGTGCCGAGCATGTTGGTCAGCAGGTCGAACTGGCCGGATGGGTCAATCGCCGGCGAGATCATGGAGGCCTGACTTTCGTCGATCTGCGTGATCGATCGGGTGTGGTCCAGACCGTATCGAATCCTGAAGTTGAGCCGAAAGCACACGCCACCGCTGAGCAGGTTCGTTCCGAGTGGGTGCTTAAAA
>Ga0255057_10002048_pt1 | contig 11064 bp, 14 predicted proteins | sample Cases_109_6_MG_FD_189022 | JGI IMG/M metagenome (GOLD analysis project Ga0255057, IMG submission 189022) | Seawater microbial communities from Amundsen Gulf, Northwest Territories, Canada - Cases_109_6 | ecosystem: Environmental > Aquatic > Marine > Gulf | place: Canada: Northwest Territories... | reverse complement strand
GCATTGAACGGCCCCTCGTCGATATGCCGCATTCCAAAGTAAAGCGCGGCTTGGCCGAGGTGTTGAAGCGGGAAGGCTACATTTGGGATTGGCACGAAGAGGAGGCCAACGACGCTCCCGGCAAGCGGCTCTGCATCGACCTGAAATACGGCCCCAACGGCGAGCGCGTCATCCGGCACATCAAACGCGTCAGCAAGCCGGGCCGACGCGTCTACAGCCGGGCGACCAACCTGCGGCCGATCCTCAACGGTTTGGGAATTTCGATCATCAGCACTAGTCGAGGAGTCGTGAGCGACCGCGAAGCCCGTCAGAAAAACCTGGGCGGCGAAGTTTTGTGTGAGTTGTGGTAGGAGGGCTGTTAGCTATCGGCTATCGGCTGTCGGCCGGAAGGGGTCGAGCAGCATCTAGCCGAAAGCCGAAAGCCGAAAGCCTGGAAATGTCACGAATTGGTAAAAAACCTGTTGCGATTCCCACAGGCGTGAAAGTCAGCGTTGCCGATCGGGAGATCAGAGTCGAAGGCAAGCTGGGTAAGCTTGTCTGGAGCCATCGTCCCGAGGTGGACGTTCAGGTCGACGACGAGGCCAAAGCCGTCGTGGTATCGCGCAAGAACGACGATCGCCAGGATCGCGCCTACCACGGGTTGACCCGGGCGCTGATCCAAAACATGGTGGTCGGCGTGACCGAGGGCTACCAAAAGCGGCTCGAGATCCACGGGGTGGGCTATCTCGGGGCCGTGCAAGACGACACGCTACAGTTGCGCGTGGGATTCGCCAACGAAATCCACAAGAAAATTCCGGCGGGGCTCGAAGTGACCTGTCCTGACCAAACCCATGTGGTGATCAAAGGCATCGACAAACAAAAAGTGGGTCAGTTTGCCGCCGAAGTGCGTGCCGTCCGCAAGCCGGAACCGTACAAGGGCAAGGGCGTTCGCTACGAGGGCGAACAGGTCCGTCGCAAGGCGGGCAAAACCGCGAAGTAATCGACAAGATAGTAACTCAAAGTGAAAGCTGTCGGCTGTCAGCTATTGGCTGTCGGCCAGAAAATGTATGTCGTCTGGCGGTTCTCTTGCTGAAAGCCGACGGCCGAGAGCCGATAGCCCATGCAGCGAGAATTGTGCTTTTATGCAGAGCAGGTCAGCAGAAGTTTTCACTCTGAGATAGTGAGGCGAGAATCATGGATCATGCCAAAGCAATCGGAAAACAACGGCAACGACGCCGTTATCGCGTGCGCAAACATACGCGGGGCACCGCCGAGCGGCCCCGGTTGTGTGTCACTCGCAGCCATCGCAATATCATGGCCCAGGTGGTCGACGATCTGTCGGGTAAAACGCTGGCCAGTGCGTCAACCGTCGACAAGAATTTAGCCAAGCAGGTGAAATACGGCGGCAACGTCACTGCTGCCGAGGCGATTGGCAAAGTCCTTGCCAAACGCGCCGCCAAAGAGGGCATCAGCGAAGTGAGTTTCGACCGTGGCCAGTGCAAATACCATGGTCGCGTGGCTGCGTTGGCCGAAGCGGCCCGGGCTGGCGGACTCAAGTTCTAAGAATTTTTTTGACGGGAGCATACCAACCGTGTCTACGGGTACTCGAAGAAAACGACGTAGCGAACCGAAAGAGGGTCAGCGCGGCGAACTGGTGGAAAAGATCGTCAAGATCAAGCGGTGTGCCGCCGTGGTGAAGGGTGGCCGGCGCTTCAGCTTTGCCGCGATGGTTGTCGTGGGCGACGGCAAAGGCAAAGTGGGCTGGGGTTACGGCAAGGCGAATGAAGTGCCGCCCAGTGTCGAGAAAGCCGTCAAAGAGGGCATGCGCAACATGATAGTAGTCCCCTTGGACGAGTCTACCATCCCGCACATTGTCAAAGGTCGCTTCGGAGCGGCCCAAGTAGTGCTCGTTCCCGCCTCGCCTGGTACGGGCGTGATCGCCGGTTCCGCCGTGCGGGCCGTCTGCGAAGCGGCCGGTATTCACGACATCTTGACTAAGAGTTTCGGATCGAATAACCCCATTCCGCTGGTGAAGGCCACGATCACTGCCCTCCAGCAGCTACGGCTTAAGTTCGACGTCGAGCGCTTACGGGGAGTGACTTTGCCATGATTCTCAACGATGTCCATCGCGGGGTAAGCCGCAATAAGAAGCGCAGAAGGATCGGCCGAGGCACGGGGTCGGGTCATGGCAAAACCGCTGGCCGGGGGCACAAAGGCCAAGGATCCCGTCGAGGTTGCTCTTTCAAGCCAACCTTCCAAGGCGGTACCATGCCGCTAGTGCGGCGGGTGCCTAAGCGAGGCTTCAACAACCGTTGGGGCCTGCGGGTGGCCGTCGTGAATGTCGGCCAGATTGAAGGGGCCTTTGCCACGGGCGATGAAGTGAGCCTTGAGGCGCTAGCCGCCAAGAACCTGGCCCGAGGCCGGTTCGACGTGCTGAAGGTGTTGGGCGACGGCGAACTGAAGAAAAAGCTGAAAGTCTCCGCCCACCGATTCAGCAAATCCGCCCAGGAGAAGATCGAGAAGGCAGGGGGCAAGTGTGTGGTGTTGCCGGGTAAGACGCCCGTTCGTGAGAAGAAGGCCGAAAAGAAAAAAGCGGAAAGAATGAAGCACGAATGACGAAGTACCCAAGCACGAATGAATGTCGAATGACTAAATCCGAATGACGAGACAGTTATTGCGTTCTGGTTTCGTTATTCGACATTAGTCATTCATTCGTCATTGGGTATTTCGTCATTCGTCATTCGTCATTGCCATCACCTTTGCCTTGGCTCTACGGTACGAGCATTACGAGCGTGACCCACGCATCCAAGCAGAACCAGGACTGAGCCATGTGGGAAAAGATACGCGTCGTTTGGCAGATTCCCGAATTACGGCAGAAGATTCTGCTCACATTGGGTCTGCTGGCTGTCTATCGCTTAGGGTTTCAGATTCGGCTGCCGATTGTCGACAAGGATAAGCTCGATGCCATGCAGAGTGGTTCGGGCGGCATGGCCGACATTCTTCAACAGGTGGCGGTGTTTAGCGCCAGCCAGTTGAATCAGGTCACGATCTTCGGCCTGGGCATCATGCCCTATATTTCCGCGTCGATCATTTTCCAATTGCTCGGCAGCGTCTATCCGCCTCTGGAAGCTCTGCAGAAAGAAGGCGAAGCAGGCCGCAAGAAAATCAACGAGTACACGCGATACGCCACCGTGGCGATTTGCCTCGTTCAAAGCTTTATCTACATGAATACCTACGTCGTGAACTTTATCGACGACGCTTACCTCGTCAATGGGACACTGCCATTTACTTGGAAGCTGACTGCCGTGCTGACGATGACCGCCGGTACGGTGTTTTTGATGTGGATCGGCGAACAGATCGACGAATTTGGCATCGGCAATGGCATCAGCCTGTTGATCATGGCTGGTATTTTGGCCGCGATGCCGGGAGCCGGTTTGCAATTGATTAAGGAGTCGTCGCTCGAATTGGGCGGGGGTCAAGGCAAGCTTGGCATCGAGTCGTTGCTGATGTTGGCTTGCATGTTCGTGGCCGTGGTTGTGGGAGTGGTGTACATCACACTCGGCCAGCGCCGCATCCCGATGCAAAGCGCCAAGCACGTGCGGGGTCGCCGCGTTTTTGGTGGCACACGCCAATATCTGCCTCTCAAAGTGAATCAAGCTGGCGTCATGCCGATCATTTTCGCCAGCAGTCTGTTGATGCTGCCCATGATGATATTTGGGCAGATTGCCAAGATACCATGGGACAATCCAGACGGCTACCTGGCGGGCTTCTTCAACTGGACCAGCGATGCGTTCGCCCGCGATTCGTTTACCTACATCCTCTGCTATGTCGCGTTGATCTACTTCTTCTGCTTCTTCTGGACCGCGATTACTTTCAACCCGAAGGACGTTTCCGAAAACTTGAAAAACTACGGCTCGTTTATCCCCGGCTATCGACCGGGCAGACGTACGGCCGATTACCTGGAAAAAGTGATGTTTCGCATTACCTACGTGGGCGCCGGATTTCTCGCGTTGGTGGCAATCATCCCCACGATGATTTCCACGTCGCTGGGCGTTTCTTTCATGGTGGCAAGCTTCTACGGCGGTACGGGACTGTTGATCGCGGTGAGCGTGGCTTTTGACTTGGTGCAGAAGATCGACAGCCACCTGGTCATGCGCAACTATTCCGGGTTGTTGGAGAAATCGTAAACCAGACCTCTCGCCTGGGCCCGTTTCCGCGATGTGGTTGCGACTCCCGAGTGATTCTGGAAGAAAAGCAGCAGGTTGTCATGTTAGTTGTTTTTATGGGTCCGCCTGGCGCAGGTAAAGGGACGCAGTCGAAACGGCTGGCCGAACATCTGGGGATTCCCCATTGTTCAACTGGTGACATGTTCCGCGACGCATGCCAGCGGCAAACCGACGTCGGCCGAAAGGCGACCGAGTACTTGCAATCGGGCCGCCTGGTTCCCGATTCGTTGGTCGAGCAGCTGGTTGTGGAACGACTCGCCGAGGTCGATCGCCGGCAGGGCTGTGTGCTGGACGGCTTCCCACGCACCGTGCCTCAGGCCGAGCAGTTCGATCGCTGGGCCGGCCAGAACTACCAACCCGTGTCCGTCGTCGTGGCGATCCAGGTCGACGAACAAACGCTCTTGGATCGCCTGGCCGATCGTGGCCGTCAGGACGACGATCGCGACGTCGTCCAGGAACGGTTTCGCCAGTACGAAGCGTTGACCCTGCCATTGTTGGAATACTATCGCGGCCGGGGTGTTCTGAGGTCCGTCGACGGCGTGGGCGATTTGGACGAAGTGTTCAAGCGCATTCAACAGACAATCGAAGACACGAAATCCAATTGTTCGTTGCACCAATGAGCCGTACGCGCTAGCATCGGTTGGAGTCGCAAAATACCCGAGGCTAGCGCCTACGGCTTAAATCGGAGGCTGCGTAAACATCAATGAAATTCCAGCAGAGACGATGAAGCGAGATATTTCTCACCAGATCGAGCTTAAGAGCAAACGTGAAATCGGCCTCATGCGCAAGGCGGGACTCGCCGTGTGGCAGGCCCACCAGATCGCTGCCGAGATGGTTCGCCCCGGGGCGACAACCGCCCAGGTCGATCGGGCCGTGGAAGAGCACTTCGATCGCTTGGGCGCCACGCCGCTGTTCAAGAATTATCCGAACACGGCCCGCAACAAGCGGCCCTTTCCGGCTGTCTGTTGCATGAGTGTCAACGAAGCGGTCGTGCACGGCCCTCCCAATGATCGGCCACTCAAGGAGGGCGACATATTGAGCATGGATACGGGCTGCCGGCTCAACGGCTGGTGTGGCGACGCCGCGGTGACCCATCCGGTCGGCCGGGTCAGCCCCGAAGTGCAAAAACTACTTGACGTGACCCAGGCCGTCTTGGATTTGGCCATTGAACTGATGCACGAAAAGAGCCGTTGGAGCCAGATCGCCGAGCAGATGGCCATGTACGTGGCAGACCACGGTTTCTCGACGGTCGAGTGTTTCGTGGGACATGGCATTGGCCGCAACATGCACGAAGACCCCCAGGTGCCGAACTTTCGCAGCCGCTCGTTACGCGGCAGGGGCGATTTCCGCCTGCAGCCGGGCTTGGTGATCGCAGTGGAGCCGATGGTCAACATGGGCACCAAGAAGGTGAAAATGCTGAAGGATCAGTGGACCCAGGTCACCGCGGACGGCCGCCCCAGTGCCCATTTCGAGCACACTTTGGCGATCACTGAGGACGGGCCGTTGGCGCTGACGGCAGCTCCCAGCCCGGCCGAACAGGCAGAATTGGCCGTTTGAGCCGTCTGGGCCCTGTCTCCGGCCGGTGAGACTCGACAAAAAAGGGTTTCGACATAGCCCAGGAGCCCTTGAACCCTTGGCCATGGGCGGTCTATATTAACCTGTTTCGCGAGTAGCCGCTGCTCGCCACAGGAGCGAGAGATGAAAGTGAGAGCCAGCGTCAAACGGATCTGCGACAAGTGTAAGATCGTGCGCCGCCGTGGGGTGGTGTACGTCGTTTGCACCAACCCGCGCCACAAGCAGCGCCAGGGTTGAGCTGTCGCCGCCTACAATACATCAAGACAGTACTTCCAAAGGTTTTCGTGCAACAGAAGTTGGAGTAGCAGAAGATGCCCCGTTTGTTAGGTGTCGACATTCCCTCGGATCGTCCGACGGCCGTCTCGTTGACGTACCTGTATGGCGTCGGTCCGAAAACATCTCGGGAGTTGTGCCACAAGGCGGGGATCGATCCGCACGTGCGAGCGCGCGACCTGGGCGAAGACGAAGTCGCCCGCTTGGCGGCACTGTTGGACAAGGACTATATCGTCGAGGGCCAACTTCGCCGCCAGACAAGCCAAAATATTTCGCGGTTGCGCGACATCGCCTGCTACCGCGGCCTACGGCATCGCCGCGGCTTGCCGGTCCGGGGCCAGCGCACCAAGACCAACGCCCGCACCCGCAAGGGACCCAAGAAGACCGTCGCAGGGAAGAAGGGCGTCAAAGATCTAAGGTAGTTCTTTGCCAGTTGTTCGTTGTATGTTGCAACTGACCACTGACAAGAATTACTTGACAGCACCTAGCAATCTCACGTTCATTTGTTTGGAGTTTAGCACCAAGTGGCCAAAGCAACCAAAGCAAGTAAAGCAAGTAAAGGCGTCAAGAGCGCAAAAAAAACGAAGGTCAAGAAAAAGACCGCGCGTCGCAACGTGACCGTGGGAATCGCCCACATCGTGGCGACTTTCAACAACACGCAGGTCACGATCACCGATACCAAGGGTGACACGCTCTGTTGGGCCAGCGCCGGCACGAGCGGGTTCAAAGGAAGCCGCAAGAGCACTCCGTTTGCCGGCCAGTGTGCTGCCCAGCAAGTGGCTGAGAAGGCGCGCAAGTTTGGCGTGAAGGACGTCGACGTAAAAGTAAAAGGCCCCGGCAGCGGCCGCGAAAGTGCGATCACCTCGCTGGAAGCCGCTGGCCTGAAGATTAAGTCGATCGAAGACGTCACGCCCTTGCCGCACAACGGCTGTCGCCCTCGCAAGAAACGAAGAGTATAGCAGTAGAAATAATGACGAATTCCCGAATGACGAATTGATGAAGGAATAACGAAATACGAATGACGAATTAAGAGTTAGAGGTGACCTGCTTTCCGTCATTAGAATTTCGACATTCATTCGTCATTGGGTATTTAGGCATTCGTCATTCCACCAGGCAAGAGTAAACACACCGCAAAAGACGCAAAGAAATGGCACGATACACCGGCCCCGTTTGTCGCCTCTGTCGACGCGACGGAATGAAGTTGTTTCTCAAAGGCTCGCGCTGCGATACGCCCAAGTGTGGCATCGAGCGACGTGAATCGCCCCCCGGACAGCAGCAATACCGCCGCGGCAAGATCACCGACTATGGTTTGCACTTGCGTGAGAAGCAAAAGGTGAAGCATTACTACGGTGTCTTGGAGCGTCAGTTTCGCCGCTACTTTCAGCGAGCCGAACGCACCAAAGGCAACACGGGCGACGTGTTGATGAGCCTCTTGGAGCGTCGGCTGGACAATGTGATCCATCGCCTGGGCTTCGGCCAAAGTCGCAACCAGGCCCGTCAGATGGTCAACCACGGTCACGTAACCGTCAACGGTCGCCGTGTCGACGTGGCGAGCTACCTGGTGAACGTAGGCGACATCATCCGCGTGAAGAATCGGGCCAAGAGCCTCGACTTGGTCCGCGGGGCGATGGCTGAGAGCAGTCGCGACGTGCCCGACTTTCTGGCGATTAGCCAGACCGATCTCCCCGAAGGAGTTGTTGGTCGATTGCCATTGGCCGAGGACGTGTCGATTCCGATTCAAACCCAGTTGATCGTCGAATTGTGCTCGCGATAGAAAGTCGTTTGCCGCGTGGCCCGAAGTTTTGTTTTCACTGAACAACAATAATTTCCTTAGCCGTTTTAGGTGGAGGTATCTGATGCATATCCGATGGCGTGGACTTGAATTACCGAGCATGGTGACGTGTGACACGAGCACATTGTCGTATACTTATGGCAAGTTTGTGGCGGAGCCCTTCGAGCGCGGTTTTGGCACGACCATTGGCAATGGTCTGCGCCGCATCCTGCTCTCCAGCCTGGAAGGCAGCGCAGTTACGCAGATCAAGGTCCATCATGCTCAGCACGAGTTCACCACGATTCCCGGTGTACTGGAAGACGCTACCGATATCGTGCTGAACGTGAAATCGCTGATCGTCAAAAATCACAGCGAGAGCACCAAGGTCTTGCGCGTCGAACGCAACATGGCCGGCGAAGTCACCGCCGCTGACGTCGAAACCGACGAGTCGGTAGAGATCATCAACAATGATCTTGTCCTGGCTACGCTCACCGAGGACGTTCCTTTTATCATCGAGATGGTGGTTGAGAATGGCCGCGGCTATGTTTCCGCGACCGAGCACGGCCAGAACATTCAGGAGATTGGCATCATTCCGATCGACGCGATATTCAGTCCCGTGACCCGCGTCAGGTACTCCGTCGAGGAAACTCGCGTTGGTCAGAAAACCAACTACGACAAACTGACGATAGAGATTCAGACCGACGGTTCGATAGGCCCCGAAATGGCGTTGGTCGAGGCGGCCAAGATCTTGCGCAAGCACCTGACCCCGTTCGTGCAATACACCGAACTGGGTCCGCAGGTGCACACAGCCGCCCGGGGCGGTCCGATGTCGAATGCCGACAGCGCGCTGGAAGTGAAGCTGAACATGAGCATTGCCGAGATGAACCTGTCGGTTCGCGCCAGCAACTGCCTCGAAACAGAAAACATCATGTCGGTCCGCGAACTGGTGACCCGTACCGAAGACCAACTGCTGGAAGTGCGTAACTTCGGCGAAACCACATTGGCCGAAGTGCAGATGAAGCTTCGCGAGTTGGGTCTGCACCTAGGCATGCGGGTCCCCAGCCCCGCCGCTAGCATGTGAAAACGCGTTGAAACGGGAGACTCCTCTCTACTGAGATAGCGATCATGAGACACCGGAGAAAAGGCCGCAAACTGGGCCGCAACCCCAGTCACCAACGGGCCCTGTTACGCAATCTGGCCAGTGCGCTGCTTCTGACGGAACGCGATGCTGAGTTCGACGACAACAAACCGAAGGTCAAGGGTCGTATCGTCACGACGATCTCCAAGGCCAAAGAGGTGCGGCCGTTGCTGGAAAAGTGTGTCACGATCGCACGTCGCTCGCTCAACGCGGAAAAGGCAGCCATCGAGCATGGCACCTCCGCCGAGCGCGGCAGTCAAGAGTGGAAACAGTGGCGGGAGAGCGACAATTGGCGGGCCTGGAACCAGGCGATCGCGCCCGCGCTAGCCGCACGCCGACGTTGTCTGCGACTGCTGCAAGACAAGGAGGCGGTCGGGATCTTGTTCGACGAGATCGCACCGCGGTTCGCCGATCGGCCAGGCGGTTATACCCGCATCATTCGTTTGGCCCAACCGCGATTGGGCGACGGCGGCGTCCGGGCGATCTTCGAATTTGTCGGCGTTCGCGATCGGGTGATCGAGCGCAGCCAGAAGCCGGCCTTCGATGGCGTCGACGAAGCGCCGGCCGACAAAGCGGCTGTCGGGGAAGAGATCAGCGACGAAGAAGCTGCCGCTGACCGGCCGGAGACGGCCCAGGACAACCAGGAATAAGACGCCGAGTAATGCGGCTGCTGGCGGTTTCGCACCCCGCCGCAGCGATCATCTATGAAACGCTCAAGTCACGGATTCGACTTCACCGCGGCCATGCGCCGTCTCTGCCGCGACATGGTCGCGCGGCTCGCCGAGTTGAGCCATATCAATCTGGAGCGGGTGGCGATCAGTCTCTGTCAGACCCGGCAGAACGGGTCCCACGGTTTCCACGCCTCGCTCACGCCACTCAAGTTTGAAGCGGGTGCTGACCAGCAGGTTCTCGGCGGCCGACGCTATGGGGTCCAGCGACTGTGCGACCAACAGGGTCGCGAGTTGCTGTATATCCTCAGCTTCTTCCTGCCGCGGTTTCAGAACGCGTCGCTGGAAGAGAAGCTTTCGACCGTGCTGCACGAACTGTGGCACATCAGCCCAGAGTTCGACGGCGATCTGCGGCGACACGCGGGCCGCTGCTACGCCCACGGCCCTTCACAGCAGGAGTACGACGCCCAGATGGACCGCTTGGCCCAGCGTTGGCTCGCGCTCGATCCGCCGGGACATCTGTACGAGTTTCTCACGCTCGATTTTTCCGAACTCGAGGCCGAGCACGGCCAGGTAGTCGGCGCCCGCTGGCCGACGCCCAAGTTGCTTCCGCTCTAGACCCTTATGGGTCCAAAAACGTGAATTTTGTTCGCGCTTTGCTGTTGTAATATAGGGTTCGGGGTTCAGGAAATCACTCTTTTCTGAACCCCGAACCCCGAACCCTCCCATTCGATTCCATTGGGATTTCAAGGGCTTCGCCCTTGGCTAGTGTTTTGACGTTGCTAATTCTAGGAGTAGACAAAGCACTCGTTCCTCAATTCAGTTGAAGTTGCGAGTTCCGGAATTCCGCCTTCCGCATGACACCGGCCTATTCTGCGCGCCGCGTAGGGGTCCCATAAACGCGTGCAAAACTCACCGGCTTTTGCGCGGCGCTCTCGCTGCAAGGTGCTGCCCTAGCAGTCTTGCCGCCGCATCGGGTCGTGCAAAAAGGCGAGAATTAGCGTTAGTTTCGTGCGCCTTTAGCATAGCCACGATGGGGGGTTGTAATTCGAGTTGTAAAAGAACATGCGCAGTGGCGCGCCAGGGCCAATATAGCAAACCGCAGAGGGCAGTTCAGCAACGATTCTTGGCCACTTCGGTTTGGCGGTTGGGTGCCACTGCTGGCTTGTCCAGCAGTGCAGTGGAAGGGTAACCATGGCCAGCCGGCTTCACTGTCGGTGCTACTGATACAAGCCCGATTGAAATGTTGCTCGTTCTGGTCGGCAGCAAAGTTTCAAAGCCTGCCCAGACACAGCACTGCTGGGCAAGCCAGACAGTGGCACCCGGCGTTTCATTTCCTCTTGCGGCGATGCGTGGCGCCCAGGCCGTACAGCCCGGCGAGGGTGGCGAGAAGAAAACTGGAAGGCTCGGGCACCGAGGCCGAGCTTGCCGAGA
>Ga0255057_10002047_pt1 | contig 11067 bp, 10 predicted proteins | sample Cases_109_6_MG_FD_189022 | JGI IMG/M metagenome (GOLD analysis project Ga0255057, IMG submission 189022) | Seawater microbial communities from Amundsen Gulf, Northwest Territories, Canada - Cases_109_6 | ecosystem: Environmental > Aquatic > Marine > Gulf | place: Canada: Northwest Territories... | reverse complement strand
GAAGTAAAGCGCAGCGTTAGCGAGCCATGAGGGAGAGCGTTCGCCGCCCATAGCCACAAGCAGTCGGTCGCAGCTCCTATTGGATGTTTTCGGGTCCGGAGACGACGTTGTCTGCAAACAGTTTGGTAACGTCAACCACATCGAAATTGCGCCGCTGCCCGCAGTATTCACAGGTGACTTCAATGCGGCCCTGCGCATCCACTGCCTCGCGCGTTTCGCCCTCACCGAGCATGCGCAGGACTTCCTCGGCGCGCTCCTGCGAACAACGGCAATGGAATGCAAGGCTCCGCCCACCGAAGACTCGAACGTCATCCTCCGCAAACAGTTTGCCGATCAGGTCGATCCCGTCAACACCGGGAAAATCATCTGTCTTGAGTGTCGCAGCGAGGAAACCCAGGCGATTCCAGTCGTCCTTGTCGATCACCTGACCGGGCATCTGCTGCAGCAAAATTCCAGCCGCGAGCGAATTATCGCTGACAAGCGCCACGTGACTGGGCACTTGCGCCGAACACCAGAAATAGCTTTCCAGGCTCGCGGCCAGTGAAGCCTGGTCGACTTCAACGATGCCCTGGTACGGTCGCTCACCCGAATCGACCGTAATCGCACAGTGTGCGTTCTGCACAAGCTGGTCGAATGAGCGTGCGACAACGTCAGACGCCGTGGTCGCCATGCCGCGCAAATCAAGTTCGCTGGTGCTTTGCATTACCAGCATCCGCAGGTCGCCCGTGCCCTGAATCTGCAGCGTCACAGCGCCATCGAACTTCAGGCTTTGTGCGATCAGTCCGGTCGCCGCGGCTGCGTGCCCAAGCGTCTGTTGAACGATGGCGTTGTAGCTGTGATCGCGCAGCATCCGGCGCCACGCACGTGACAAATGGATGAGCGCACCTCGAACGGGCAAGGACTCAAAAACAAACGGAATGACGTGATCAGCGGACATGGTTACAAGGACCAGAATGCACCGCGGGAGGTTCAATTGCTAGGACGAAAGTTTGTCCTTGAGCATCTTGTTTACCTGCCCCGGGTTCGCCTTCCCCTGGGTGTCTTTCATGACCTGTCCGACGAAAAAGCCGATGAGCTTGTCCTTGCCGGCCCTGTACTCGGCGACCTGCCCTGGGTTGTCTGCAATGACCTTGTCGACAACTGCTTCGATCGCGGAGCTATCGGTGATCTGCCTGAGCCCGCGCGACTCGATTATGGCGTCCGCAGTGCCATCACCGGCCCACATCGCTTCGAACACCTCCTTGGCAATCTTGCCCGAGATCGTATTGTCGCTGATGCGGCCGACCAGCCCGGCGAGATCCACAGCCGCTATCCGGCTGTCTTCGATGTCGAGACCGTCCTTGTTCAGCGCCCCCAACAGGTCGCCAATAATCCAGTTCGCGATCGCTTGTACCTGGGGCGTGCCGGCGCTTGCTGCCGCCTCGAAGTAGTCGGCCAGCGCGCGACTCGCAGTCAGGATGCCCGCGTCGTCGGCCTTGAGACCGTACTCATCGACGAAGCGCTGCTGTTTTGCATCGGGCAGCTCCGGGAGGGTCTCGCGGACTGCGTCCACATACTCGGCGCTTATTTCGATTGGCAACAGATCCGGATCCGGGAAGTAACGATAGTCGTTCGATTCTTCCTTGGAGCGCATCGGACGAGTCTCGTTTTTTTCCGCGTCGTACAGCCGGGTTTCCAGCCGAACCCGACCGCCGTCCTCGATCAGCTCGATCTGGCGCTCGACCTCGAAGTTGATCGCTTTCTCGATGAAGCGAAACGAATTCAGGTTCTTGAGCTCCGTTCGGGTACCAAGCTCTTCCTGACCACGCGGGCGTACCGATACATTCGCATCACAGCGGAACGAGCCTTCCTGCATGTTGCCGTCGGAAATCCCGAGGTAGCGAACCAGCGTATGAATCTTGCGCAGGTAGGCCACAGCTTCCTTTGCCGAGCGCAGATCAGGTTCTGAGACGATCTCAAGTAGCGGTGTGCCCGCGCGATTGAGATCGATGCCGGTGGAGCGGTCAAGGCCCTCATGGATCGACTTGCCCGCGTCTTCCTCGAGGTGCGCCCGCGTGATGCCAATGCGTTTGTCCTTGCCATCGGCGTCCTTGATGAACAGCTCGCCGCCGACGACGATCGGCAACTCAAACTGGCTGATCTGGTAACCCTTGGGCAGATCAGGGTAGAAGTAGTTTTTGCGGGCGAACACGGAACGCGGCGACACCGTGGCGTTCACGGCAAGCCCAAACTTGGTCGCCATCCGCACGGCTTCTTCGTTCAACACAGGCAGCACCCCGGGATAGCCGAGATCGACGAGGCAGGCCTGGGTGTTCGGCGCGGCCCCATACGCGGTCGATGCGCCCGAAAAAATCTTCGACTGTGTCGCGAGCTGGTTGTGAATCTCGAGACCGATAACGACTTCCCAGTTGCCGTTCATCGGTAAGCCTCAGGACAGGCCCGGTGCCAGTCGGTCTGCGCCTGGTACTGGAAAGCCGTGCGCAGCAAGGACTCTTCGGCCCAGTGCGGACCCACAAGATGCAGTCCGACAGGCAGGCCGTCGACCATGCCGCAGGGCGCAGACATCGCCGGCAGTCCCGCAAGATTCGCGCCGATCGTATAGATGTCATTGAGGTACATCGTGATCGGATCGTCGGTCTTGTCGCCAAGCCTGAATGCCGGTGTCGGCGTCGTTGGGCCGGCAATGACATCGACGCTCGCAAATGCTTTTTTGAAATCGTCGCTGATCAGCTGGCGTACCTTTTGCGCCTGGAGGTAGTACGCATCGTAATACCCGGCCGACAACACATAGGTGCCGGTCATGATGCGGCGTTTTACTTCCTCGCCAAACCCTTCACCGCGGCTGCGGCAATACAGATCCAGCAGGTCCTCCGGGTCTTCGGCACGATGACCAAATCGAATACCGTCGAATCGAGACATGTTCGATGAACACTCAGCCGGCGCGACGACGTAGTAGGTGGGGACACAATAATCGAGATTTGGCAGGTCCACCTCGCTCAAGGTCGCGCCCTGCGACTCGAGCACGGCCAATGCTTCGCGGACAGCCTTCCCCGTGGCGTCATCGAGGCCGCTGTCAAAGTGCTGCCGGACAATTCCTACGCGCAGGCCTTTGAGCGATCCACCAAGCCCGGCGACATAGTCGGGCACCGGGTGATCGACGGAGGTCGAATCGCGTTCGTCAAAACCCGCCATGATGCCGAGCAAGAGCGCCGCGTCTTCAGCCGAACGCGTGATGACGCCCGCCTGGTCGAGGCTCGATGCAAACGCAATCATGCCGTAACGGGAGACACGGCCATAGGTTGGCTTCAAGCCGACCGTATTGGTCAACGCAGCAGGTTGCCGAATCGATCCGCCCGTGTCGGTCCCGGTCGCGGCCGGTGCCAGTCGGGCCGCAACCGCGGCTGCCGATCCGCCGGACGAGCCGCCCGGCGAGCGCTCGAGATCCCACGGGTTTTTCACGGGACCGAAATAGCTGGTTTCATTCGACGAACCCATCGCGAATTCGTCCATGTTCGATTTTCCAAGAACAACCGCGCCGGCTGCGGCAAGTTTTTCAACGACCGTTGCGTCATAGGGTGAGACAAAATTCTCGAGCATGCGCGAGCCGCAGGTCGTCAGGACACCCTGCGTACAAAAAATATCCTTGTGTACGATCGGCAGGCCATTCAATACACCGCCGCCACCTGCGGCACGGGTTTCATCAGCGCGCTTCGCCGCGCCGAGCGCTTCATCCCCCATGACGCTGATAAACGCATTGAGTTTTTCGCCGTGCCGGGCGATGCGATCGAGCAACGCCTGTGTCAGCTCAACCGAACTGAAGTCAGCGCGATCCAGCCCGCCTTGAAGTTCGGTCAATGTTTGCGTGTGCAGGTCCATCACTCGATGACTTTCGGCACGAGATATAGCCCGCCGGACACGGAAGGCGCGTTTTCCTGCATAGCATCGCGATTATCGGTCTCGGTCACCTGGTCGGGACGCAGCCGCTGCACCTGGTTCAACGGGTGGGCCATCGGCACGACCTCAGCGGTCGGCGCAGCAGACAATTGATCCACAAAAGCGACGATTCGAGACAGCTTGTCGACGGTCTGGGAGAACTCGTCGTCGGCAAGTCGAAGCCTCGCCAGCATCGCAATGTGCTGTACCTGATCTTTATCGAGTGACACGGGGCAATTCCGGGGTTTGAGCCTTGGCGTAGCGCTCGCTGGCGAGCGCGCACGCAATGATACACGCCACCTTGTGCAATGTCGTGGGCATTGCTAGATTACACCGTTAACTCGCTCCGGACCCCTCCCCGCATGTTCAAAAATCTCCTGGGTTATTTCTCAAATGACCTGTCGATTGACCTTGGCACCGCTAATACACTCATTTACTCGCGGGGCCACGGCATCGTGCTCGACGAACCCTCGGTTGTCGCGATCCGCGAGGACAGCGGCCGCGGCGGCCGCGTTGTCGAGGCGGTCGGCGCTGAGGCCAAGAACATGCTGGGTCGCACACCGGGCAACATCACAGCTATTCGGCCCCTCAAAGACGGCGTCATCGCGGATTTCACGGTCACCGAAAAGATGCTGCAGCATTTCATCCGCAAAGCGCAACCGACACGTTACTTTCGCCCGAGCCCGAGAGTCCTGATTTGCGTGCCTTACGGCTCGACCCAGGTAGAACGTCGTGCGATTCGCGAATCGGCCGAAGGCGCCGGCGCCCGCAAGGTTCACCTTATTGACGAACCAATGGCGGCGGCGATCGGCGCGGGTCTGCCCGTACACGAGGCGCGCGGCTCGATGGTACTCGATATCGGCGGCGGCACGTCCGAGGTCGCGGTCATTTCCCTGAACGGCATCGTTTATGCGGCGTCGGTCCGTATCGGTGGCGACCGCTTCGACGAGGCTATCACCAACTACGTGCGCCGCAACTACGGCATCCTGATCGGCGAGGCAACGGCAGAACGCATCAAGCATGAAATCGGCTCGGCGTTTCCGGGACAACAGGTACTTGAGATATCCGTCAAAGGTCGCAACCTGTCCGAAGGCGTGCCACGCAGCTTCACTTTGAACAGTAACGAGATTCTCGAGGCGCTGCAGGAACCCCTGCAAGGCATCGTCGGCGTGACCAAGGAAGCGCTGGAGCAAACACCCCCCGAACTCGGCTCCGACGTCGCGGAGCGCGGCATCGTACTGACCGGCGGTGGCGCCATGCTGCGCGAGATCGACAAGCTGCTCATGGAAGAAACGGGCCTGCCGGTCGTCATCGCTGACGACCCGTTGACTTGTGTTGCGCGAGGTGGTGGCCGCGTGATCGAACTGATTGACGAACACGGTCCGGCAGTTTTTGGCCTGGAGTGAGCGGTCAGCGGCGCCCGGTTCAAGAACAGCCTGCTGAGTCGACACATTCGCCATGGCCGCAACCCGCAGCTACAACAGCAATCCTGCGAGAATTCCAGCGCTTGGCGCACGCGCGTTCGCACTTCTACTGCTGAGCCTGTTGCTCATGTTCCTGGATCACCGGGATAACCATCTCGACACGGTCCGAAACGCAATCAGTGCCGCCATCTATCCGATACGCGTACTGGTCGACGCACCGTCACGGCTTTTGGCAAAGGCGGGCGAGATCATCGAATCGCGTGACGAACTGCAGCGCGAGAACGACAGGCTAACAGACGAGATACTACTCACCGCCCCCAGACTCCAGCAACTTTCAGCGCTGCGGGCCGAAAATGCGAGGCTGCGGGGGTTGCTCGACGCGCGCCAACGGGTCCCCGATGAGGTTCGGGTCGTCGAAATCATGGCTGTCGATGCAAATCCGTTCAGACACAGCATTGTGCTCGACCTCGGCAGCAATGACGGTGTCTACGATGGCCAGGCCGTCATTGACGCCGATGGCATCATTGGCCAGGTCATGCAGACGGGCCCGATGACGGCCGACGCCATCCTGATCAGTGACCCGGGACATGCATTGCTGGTCGAGGTCAACCGCAACGGCCTCAGAACGGTCGCCTACGGAACCGGTGAATTCGGGCGCCTTGACCTCCCGGGATTGCCAAACAATGCCGATATTCGGGCGGGTGACCTGCTCGTGACGTCCGGGCTCGGCGGCACGTTCCCATCCGGTTACCCGGTCGCCGTCGTAAACACCGTAACTCGTATCCCGCAGGAAGCCTTTGCTGACGTGACCGCAACGCCGTCAGCCGCGCTCGACCAGGTCCGCGAGGTCATGCTGATCTGGTCGTCGCGACGCGAAGACGAGATCGCAGCAAAAGCCGACGACGATGAGTAAATTTCGCGCCGTGAGCAACTTGCCCGTTCTCGTGACAATCGTCGTTGCGCTGATGTTGACGATGATGCCTCTGCCGGATTCGATTGCGGCGTTCCGCCCCGACTGGGTCGCACTCATCATGATTTTCTGGGCACTGAACATACCGCGAAGTTATAGCGTCGGCGCCGCCTGGATTGCCGGTGTTTTCGTCGACGTCACACAGGGCACACTGCTCGGCCAATACGCATTGGCATTGTGTGCCATCACCTACATTACCGTGAAGTTTCACCTGCTTATGCGGGTGTTTCCGTTGCTGCAACTCACGGCCACAGTCTTCGCGCTGCTCGCGCTGTACCAGTTCCTGTTGTTCTGGATAAACGGCGTGGCTGGGGTTAATGCGCCTGCAGTAAGCTACTGGGGCCCGGTATTGACGGGCGCGCTGATCTGGCCGCCGCTGTATTCGTTCATGTCGCGCATGCTCTACCGCGTACAATCAGGCAACTAAATGGACCTGCTGTCACCCATCCGGGACCATCACGCCGAGCGCCGGCTGTTTTTTTCGCGGGTCGTTTTTTCCGCGAGCGTATCGGTGTTGCTGCTGGGCGTCGTTGTCGCGCGCCTGTTTCAACTGCAGGTGGTCGACTACGAACATTTCGCAGCGCGTTCGCAAGGCAATCGTGTCCGAATCGAGGCGATCCCGCCTATACGCGGGCTGGTGTTTGACCGTCAGGGCCGCGTTCTCGCCGAGAACCTGCCCGCCTATCAACTTGAATTGATACCCGAACAGGTTGAGGATATCGACGCAACGCTGGCCCGCCTGGCGGCACTGGAACTTGTGGAGCCCGCCAACATCCCGCGCTTGCGGAATCTGATCGACAACAGTTTGCGCTTCAAGCCGGTAACGTTGCGGCTGCGACTCAGCGATGAGGAAATTGCGAGCTTTGCGACACGGCGCCCGCGTTTCCCCGGCGTCGATTTCAGGCCGCGCCTGGTTCGACACTATCCGCACGGCATCGCGGTCGCGCACGCGGTCGGCTATGTCGGAGCAATGTCCGAGGACGATCTGCGAATCCTGGACGCGGCCCGCTACGCCGGTACGGGAATCGCAGGCAAAACCGGCATCGAACAAAGTTTTGAATCCAATCTGCACGGCGACTCAGGCTATCGTCACGTTGTAACCAACGCGCTTGGGCGAGTGATACCTGCTGACTCCAGCGATATTCTCGATTCCCTACCCGCCGACGCAACGCCCGCACCGGGCTCAAACGTCTACATGAGCATTGATCTCGACCTGCAAATAATCGCTATCAAGGCGCTGGAAGGACGCCGCGGCGCGATTGTTGCGATCGAACCCTGGAGCGGTGAAGTGCTGGCTTTGGTCAGCGCACCGTCTTTTGATCCAAACCTGTTCGCGGTCGGGATGACGACCGCACAATACGCTGACCTCCAAGGCAATCCCGACAAGCCACTGTTCAATCGTGCCGTCCGCGGTAATTATCCGCCCGGGTCCACGATCAAACCGATGCTCGCGCTGGCGGCGCTTGAAACCGAGGCAACGAACCTGACGCGCAAGAACCTGTGCATCGGCTATTTCATGCTGCCGAACACGACCCACCGTTACCGTGACTGGAAGCCGGAGGGCCATGGCGAGATGGACCTGCACGACGCGATATCACAGTCATGCGACGTGTATTTTTACGAGGTCAGCGTCAAGCTCGGTATCGACAACATGCACTATTACCTGGATCAGTTTGGTCTTGGCCAGGCAAGCGGCGTGGATGTCAGTGGTGAGCGAGTCGGTATAAACCCATCGCGGAAGTGGAAGGAACAGGCGTTTTCCAACCTGGCGGACAAGCGTTGGTACCACGGCGAAACAGTCATTGCGTCGATCGGTCAGGGCTACATGCTCGCCTCACCGCTGCAATTGGCCAGCGCGGCAGCGACGCTCGCGACACGCGGCGTTCGCTACCAGCCGCACCTCGTGGCCGCGTGGGAAGACCCGCTCACCGGCGAGCGTACGCTGGCGAAACCGAAGCGCAGCGGTCAGGTTGAAATACAGAACGAGTTTTACTGGGACAGCGTCATCGGCGCGATGAACGAGGTGATGCAGGGTCCGCAAGGGACCGCGCGTGCCGTCGGTGTCGGTGCCCCTTACAGGATGGCTGGCAAGAGTGGCACTGCACAGGTCTTTTCACTCGGACAGGATGAGGAATACGAAGAGGAAGAAATTGCCGAACGTCTCCGCGACCATGCATTGTTCATCGCGTTCGCGCCACTCGACAATCCGCAGATCGCCGTAGCGGTCATCGTCGAAAACGGCAGCAGCGGTAGCCGCGTCGCGGCTCCGATTGCGCGTGCGATCATGGACCAATACCTCGGGTACAACGATGCGACTGAGTGACACGCGTCAACTACTGACTCCCAAGGCCGCGCCGCTGTCCAACGCCGCGCGGCGTATGCGCCAGTTCAATATCGATGGACCGTTGCTCGGCGGTCTGCTGTTGATCTGCGCGTTTGGACTGGCTGTCCTTTACAGCGCAGTCGGCGAAAGCATGCGCCTGACCCTCAACCAGTTGATTCGCCTCGGCGTAGCACTGGGCGGCATGATAGCCATTGCGCACATGCCGCCGGACTTCCTGCGCCGGTGGACGCCATGGGGCTACCTGGCGGGACTCATCCTCCTGGTCCTCGTGTTGGCGACGGGCGACGTTGGTCAGGGCGCACGGCGCTGGCTCGACCTCGGCATTCGTTTCCAGCCATCGGAAATCATGAAGCTCGCCGTACCGATGATGGCCGCCTGGTTCTTGCATGACCGCTCGATACCACCGAGACCCGGTCAACTGCTGATCGTCGCGATCATCATCGTGGTGCCAACGCTGCTCATTGCGCGCCAACCGGACCTGGGAACCGCATTGCTGATTGCTGCAGCCGGTTTTATGGTGATCGTGCTCGCCGGCCTGTCCGTGCGACTGATGATCGCCCTCGGCGTTTTGGCCGTGCCAGGTGCATGGCTGCTGTGGACCTTCATGCAGGATTATCAACGGCAACGCGTGCTAACACTGCTGAACCCGGACAGCGATCCGCTGGGCGCCGGTTACAACATCATCCAGTCGAAGATCGCGATCGGTTCCGGCGGGTTATTCGGCAAGGGCTGGACCAACGGTTCACAGGCACAGCTCGAATTCCTGCCCGAGCGCGACACGGACTTCATCTTCGCCGTGATTGGCGAGGAATTCGGGCTGTTGGGCGCGCTGGCGTTACTCGGCCTGTACATTTTCGTGATAGGCCGTGGCCTGTACATTGCATCACAAGCACGCGATACCTACTCGCGGCTGCTGGCCGGCTCGATCAGCCTGACCTTTTTTGTCTATGTTTTCGTCAATACGGCGATGGTCACCGGTCTCATACCCGTGGTTGGCATCCCGCTGCCGCTCGTAAGTTTCGGCGGGACATCGATGGTGACGCTCATGGCAGGATTCGGTATTCTGATGTCGATTCATACGCACCGGAAACTCCTGCCCCACTAATGAAATCCTGCAAGCTCGCCGGCGTCCTTGTTGTTCTTGTTTACAGTGCTGTCACATTCGCCGCCGACGGCGGGCAGATCGTTTACATCGATACCGAACAAGCCGAAGTCGCATCGTTTGTCGACGAGATGGTCAGTGAGCACGAATTTGATCGCAGCGATCTGGAAGCCGTTCTGGGCGCAGCGGTCGTCAGGCAATCGATCCTCGATGCCATCAGCAAGCCGGCCGAAAGAATCCTGAACTGGGCCGACTACCGCAAGATCTTCATCACTCCGGAGCGCATACAGGCGGGCGCCGCGTTCTGGCGCGAAAATTGCGAGACCCTGTCGAAGATAAGTACGTCGTCAGGCGTGCCCGAGGAAATTCTCGTCGGCATTATCGGGGTCGAGACCTATTTTGGTCGCATCACGGGCAACTACCGCGTGCTCGACGCGCTGGCAACACTCGCGTTTCAATATCCGCCCCGCGCAAAGTTCTTTCGCAAAGAGCTCAAACAGTACCTGCTACTCGTGCGCGAGGAAGGCATGCAGGCCACTGATGCGACGGGCTCCTATGCAGGCGCAATGGGAAGACCGCAGTTCATGCCTTCCAGCTATCGTGCCTACGCCATCGACTCGACGGGCGACGGCAAGCGCGACATCTGGAACAACTGGGCAGATGTCGCCGGCAGTATTGCCAACTACTTCAATGCGCACGGCTGGAGAACGGGTGAAGAGGTAACGTCACAGGCTACACTCGGCGAATCCTGGCGCGGCGTCGTTCCCAAGCCCGAAAATACCCTGAAACCCGCTGACACCGTCAGCTCACTGAGCAGAATGGGAGTCATGTTTGCGACGGACCTGCCCGGCGACAGCAAGAGCCAGTTGCTGACTTACGACGGCAACGGTGGCATCGAGCACTGGGTGGGTTTTCACAACTTTTTCGTTATCACGCGCTACAACCACAACGTGATGTACGCACTGGCCGTGCATCAACTCGGTCAGGAAATCGCATTGAAACTCGACGACCATGCGGGGTGAGACGCGACGCGCAATTGTCAGCGTAGTCGTGTTCGCAATGCTCGGTGCATGCGGTGGCAAAGGCGTAAAAGACAGCGGGCCAGGCGGCAGCGTTTCCATACCTGATTTACCGGGCGATGCAATCCCCAGGCCCGAGGCACGCAGCCGATATGGCAACGGCCCGGTCTATGAAGTCTTCGGCAAAAGCTACACGATCATGGCCTCGGGCGCCGGGTATTCAGCGCGCGGCGTCGCCAGCTGGTACGGGCAGAAATTTCACGGTCGAATGACGT
>Ga0255057_10002046_pt1 | contig 11068 bp, 8 predicted proteins | sample Cases_109_6_MG_FD_189022 | JGI IMG/M metagenome (GOLD analysis project Ga0255057, IMG submission 189022) | Seawater microbial communities from Amundsen Gulf, Northwest Territories, Canada - Cases_109_6 | ecosystem: Environmental > Aquatic > Marine > Gulf | place: Canada: Northwest Territories... | reverse complement strand
GATGCCTTTCTCGCCATTCCTTGGATCCTGTTCCTGCTCTTGATCGTGTCCGTGGTGGGACTCGGCAACACCGTGCTGATTCCCACCCTGGCATTTTTCTACGGCATCCCGGTCGTACGGATGGCGCGAGCGGCAACCCATGACGTGGTGGCGCTCGACTTCGTGACGGCCGCCCGGGTGCGAGGCGAGGCCCGGTCCACCATCGTGAGACGAGAGCTCTTACCCAATGTGCTCGATGTTCTGCTGGTCGAAGGGGCCATGCGTTGGTCATGGATGCTGCTGGCGTTCAGCTCGCTGTCGTTTCTCGGGTTTGGTGTCACACCGCCCACGCCGGATTGGGGCCTGATGATTTCCGACGCGCGAAGCTTCATGTCGCTCGCGCCGTGGGCAGCACTGGCACCTGTCATCGCGCTCAGTTCGTTGATTGTCGGGATCAACTTGAGTGCCGACGCGCTGGCCAAGGCTTTGGGTATCGATCGAGCCCAAAAGGCGCCCGTCTAGTGTTGCGATTCCAACATATGATTCCTGCGGTTCGGCATGAAGCTCGCAGATTGCCTCGGTTCCATGGGAACGAAGTGTCTCGAGCGGAACACTAGGTCTCGCGATGAGCGATCCACTGGTCGAAGTGAAAAACCTCAGCGTCGGCTTTACCAGCCGGGCGGGGATCACGCTACCAATCCTGCGGAACATCGATCTGACGTTCGGCAAGGGCGAGACGATCGGACTGGTCGGCGAGTCGGGGTGCGGCAAGAGCACCCTGGCCCTGGCCATGATGGGCTACCTGAAAACCGGCCTGCGGGTGTTGGAAGGCGAGTCCCTGTTTCGGGGACGCAATGTCTTTGAGATGGACGAAGGTAGTCTGGAGGGTATTCGCGGCGGTGATCTCGCCCTGATTCCGCAGAATGCCGGCCAGTCATTGACGCCGACTTCGAGGGTTGGCCAGCAGATCAAAGAGTCCGTAAAACTACACACCAAGCTCACAAAGGAGCAGTGGCGGGACCGCACGATCGAGTTGTTTTCGCAGGTCCGCTTGCCGCAACCGGAGGTCCTGCTGGAGCGCTATCCCCACGAGCTCTCGGGCGGTCAGCAACAGCGTGTTGCCATTGCCATGGCGTTGGCGGGCGAACCTGATGTCCTGTTGCTCGACGAGCTGACAACGGGTCTCGACGTCACCACTCAGGCCCATATCCTCGAGCTGTTGCGCGATTTGGCGACCGAGACCGGAACCGCAATGGTCTATGTCAGCCATGACCTGGGGGCCATCGCGCGGGTCAGTGACCGTGTTGCCGTCATGTATGCGGGAGAACTCGTGCTCGAGGGTCCGGCGCGCCGCCTGTTGAAGCAGCCGGCTCATCCCTATGCCCGCGGACTGCTCTTGTCGATTCCCAGGCTGAAGGAAGCGGTCGTGCCCGCCTCGATGCCGGGACGGCCTCCGCCTCCTGGTGGAGCGGGCCATGGATGTGCATTCGCCGAGCGCTGTCCCCTGGCCGAGCAGCGGTGTCGAGACGAGAAGCCGGCGCTGGAACCCACGGCGGTTCAGGAGATGGTGCGCTGCCATTTCCACGAACGGGTAGAACAATTGCCACCACCCGTACCCCCGAAACGACCTAACCGGGCGAGCCTGGAGGAAGCGGACTGCATCCTGCGACTCGACAACTTGGCGATCAGCTATGCCAAGCCCGGCATCGTTGATCAGATCCTGGGCCGGCGCCCGAAGGTGCCGTCAACCGTCGACAAGATCGATCTGACCGTCCGCCGAGGGGAAACCCTTGGGCTGGTTGGCGAATCCGGAAGCGGCAAGTCGACGATCCTTCGGACCATCGCCGGCCTTTGGCCGCCGCTAAACGGAACCATCGAGTTCGCGGGGACCAAAAGTCTGAACCATTCGGTCGATAAGCGGACGAAAGATTTGCTGAGATGCATTCAGCTCATCTTCCAGAACCCGGACGCGTCCCTTAACCCACGGCACACGGTGGCGGAAATCCTGGCTCAGCCGCTGAAGCTTTATTTCGGCCTTGGCGGCGACGAATTGCGGGAGCGCATCGAGGCGTTGCTCGAGCGGGTCCGTTTGCGAACGGATTATCTCGAGCGCCTGCCGAGCCAGTTGTCCGGGGGGGAAAAACAGCGCGTTGCGGTAGCGCGCGCGTTCGCGGCTGAACCGGACTTGGTTTTGTGTGATGAGGTGACCTCAGCCCTCGATGTCTCGGTTCAGGCAGCCGTGCTCGATTTGCTGACCGAGCTTCAGGCAGATCGGGCCACGGCTTACGTTTTTGTCTCCCATGACTTGGCGGTCGTCCGTGCTGTGGCCGATCGGGTGGCTGTGCTCTACCAAGGCAGACTATGCGAGATAGGTCCTGCGGAAAAAGTATATAGCTTGCCTTCTCATCCCTACACTGAGGTGCTGCTGGACGCGGTGCTGGAGCCTGATCCCGACACTAGGCCCAGCCTGGCAGCCGAGGGTGTCGTTGAACTCTCGCCGCCACCGTTCGGATGTCCATTTCAGCGGCGCTGTCCGCGGCGCATCGGCGAGATTTGCGACAGGGAAGCACCGCCTTGGCAGCCCACCGAGCAGGGCCATGCGATCGCCTGTCACATTCCCCTCGATGAACTGCATGCTATGCAGCGACAGACTTATAGTGCCCTTGCAGCCCAGCCGAGCACCTCTGAAAGCGCCTCCGAATTGGACGGTAATACCAAGCCTCGAGGTAAGTGATTAAGCTACCGTGCGCAGAGCGCTCCCGTGGACCCGCGACCACAGAGTTCTCATTTAGCCGGCGGTCTAAGGCCCGAAACTCCTAGCTGGCGCATTTGCCGTTGTGCGGCGCTCCTTGGTATAAGAGGCTCACCTAAGGCGACTTCAGCGACGGAGCGCAAGTGATACGCCGAAAGTCCGGAACTGGCTGTTAGGCGACCAAGTGAGGGGTGCTAGAGAGCGACCGCCTGGCAGCCGGACGTTCGGGGCTGTTTTTCGTGTTGAGCGCAACAGATTTCAATCTGAGAAACTCCCCGCAACAACCAATCTCGGAGGACGGTGGCGTAATCTTTGGCGACGATTCACCCCTGTGCGAATCGGGGATATCTGGCACAATCCGGTGAGTTTCAAGGACTTCCCATAAGTTCATTTGTGGATTTATCTGTGGACAATAACTCATTGAAAGATTTGATACTTCTAATATGGTAACGGCGTGCGCGCAAGGATCGAGATGAAGGCCCGTGGGAGACGATGACATGAGCGAAGCGGCGATGCAGGCCTGGTTGCCGAATGTCGAGGAGCCGAGCCGCCGCACCGGCATCTACCCGGCGCAATGGTACCAGGGGGCCTTCCAGCGCAAGGAAATCGTGACCGCGGTTCCCCTCGACGAGGCGCAGCTTCAGCCCGCCAGTCTCGATCTGCGGCTGGGCGAAAAGGCTTACCGGGTCCCGGCGAGTTTCCTTCCCGGCCGCCGGCACGGCGTCGCCGAAAAGCTCGCCTGGCTGGCCGAGGAGGAGTTCGACCTCACGAGCGGCGCCCGGCTCGAACGCGACCGGGTCTACATCGTGCCGCTGCTGGAGGGGCTCAATCTGAAGAAGCGCATGTCGGCGGTCGCCAACCCCAAAAGCTCGACCGGCCGGCTCGACGTCTTCGCCCGGGTGATCTCCAACCATTCCACCGAGTTCGACAGCATCGCCGAGCAGTACGAGGGCCCGCTGTGGGCCGAAATCGTGCCGCGCAGCTTCCATGTGGTGGCGCGCACCGGCTCGCGCCTGGTGCAGCTGCGCATCAAGCGCGGCGCGCCGCGCCCCAGCGAGCGCCTGGTTCGCGACCTGCAGAAGGACGACACCCTCATCAAGGGCGAAAACGTCGTCGACATCAAGCAGGGGCGGATCGGCATCTCGGTCGACCTCATGGGCGATCCGACTGCGAAGCTGGTCGGCTATCGGGCGCGGCGGGTCGAGGAGCCGATCGACATCGACCGGGTGAATCATTACGAGCCGGCCGATTTCTGGGACCCGGTCACCCGGCCCGAGCGCGGCGGCCTGGTCCTCAAGACGGACGACTTTCATATCCTGGCCTCCAAGGAAACCATCGCGATTCCCGACGACCATGCCGCGGACATGATCGCCTACGACACCCTGGTGGGCGAGTTTCGCGTCCACTACGCCGGCTTCTTCGACCCCGGCTTCGGACTGTCGGAAAGCGGCCACCAGGGCGCCAAGGCCGTGCTGGAAGTGCGTTCTCACGAGGTGCCGTTCATGATCGAGGACGGCCAGATCGTTGGGCGGCTCGCCTTCGAGCGGCTGACGGAAAAGACCGACCGGCCCTACGGCCGGGGCATCGGCTCGTCCTATCAGTATCAGGGTCTGGCGCTCAGCAAGCACTTCCGGCGCTAGAGCGGCCGGGCGGGGATCAACATGCAAAAGCGTCCGCTCGGCAACAGCGCGCTCGAGGTCTCGGCCATCGGGCTCGGCTGCATGCCGCTCTCCTCCGGCTACGGCCCGAGCGACGAGGCGGAGGCGCTGGCGACGCTCCACCGCGCGCTCGATCTCGGCGTGAATTTCCTCGACACCGCCGACCTTTACGGCGGCGGTCACAACGAGACCTTGATCGGCCGAGCCATCGCGGGCCGGCGCGACGAGGCGGTGCTGGCGAGCAAGTTCGGCCAGGTCCCGCAAGGCGACGGCACGGTCCGCGCCGACGGCCGGCCCGACTATGTGACCGCGGCCTGCGAGGCCTCGCTCACGCGTCTCGGGGTCGAGACCATCGATCTCTACTATCAGCACCGGGTCGACCCGGAGGTGGCGATCGAGGAGACGGTCGGCGCCATGGCGCGGCTGGTCGAGGCCGGCAAGGTGCGCGCCCTGGGCCTCAGCGAGGCCGGGGCCGAGACCCTCCGCCGGGCCCACGCGACCCATCCCTTTTCGGCCCTGCAGTCAGAATACTCACTCTGGACCCGCGATCCGGAGCCGGAGATCCTGCCCGCCTGCCGCGAACTCGGCATTTCCCTGGTCTGCTTCAGCCCCCTGGGACGCGGGTTCCTCACCGGCGCGGTGCGCCGGCGCGACGACCTCGGCGAAAACGACTACCGCCGCACCATTCCGCGCTTCGAACAGGCCAACTTCGACGACAATCTGGCCCAGCTCGCCGTCCTCGAAGACTTGGCCCGCGCCAAGGGCTGCTCGACGGCGCAGATTGCGCTCTCCTGGCTGCTCGCCCGCGGCGGCGACATCCTGCCGATCCCCGGCACCCGCACGCGGAACCACCTGGAGGACAACGCCGCGGCCCTGGACCTGGTCTTGAGCGCGGACGAGTGTGCGGCGCTGGACGGGGCCTTCGCGAGTGGGGCGGCCTCGGGCGCCCGCTACCGGCCGGCCAACCTCGCCATGGTGAACCGTTAGGTGAGCGTCGATGACATCGTCGCCTTGGCCGGCCGGCTCGCCAAGGGCGAGCGGCTGCTGGGCCTCGACGTGGGGTCGAAGACCATCGGCCTGGCGCTCTCTGACCGGGGCCTCACGGTCGCCTCGCCGCTCGAGACCCTGCGCCGGGCCAAGCTGGCCGACGACGTCGCGGCGCTCAGCGATCTCTGCGAGGCCCGCGCGGTTGGCGGTCTGTTGGTCGGCCTGCCGGTCAACATGGACGGCAGCGAGGGGCCGCGCTGCCAGTCGGTTCGCCAGTTCACCGCCAACCTAGCCGACCGCGGCCTGGACCTGCCCGTGGCCTTCTGGGACGAGCGCCTGTCGACCGCGGCGGTCGAGCGCCTGCTGATCGCCGAGGCCGACATGACCCGCAAGCGCCGCGCCCAAGTCGTCGACAAGATGGCCGCCGCCTACATCCTGCAGGGCGCATTGGACGCGCTGGCCGCCCGGCGGCGCAGCGATACCTGAAACGCCTCACCCCGTCGCGACGATGGGCTGGGAGAGGATCCACAGGCTGATCATGGTGTAGGCGACCATCAGCAGCACCAGGGGGAACTGGCTGAGTAGGGCCGCCCGGCCGCTGCCGAAGAGCCGAGCGCCATGACATGGGCCAGATAGACGGCGTAGACATGGCCGACGACGACCGCGACGACCGCGATCCACCAGACGGTCTTGATGCTGACGATGCCGAGGTCGAGGGTGCGATTGGCGGTGCCGAAAAGGTCCCATCCGAGGCCGAAGGGGTCGGACGCCAGGGGCAGGATGAACTGGCCGGCGAGGAGCAAATAAGACAGGTAGTGGGCCAAGTGATAGGCGAGCGCGATGGGCACGAAGGTGAGCACGAAGGCGCCCGCCGCGACACAGGTCGAGGCACCAGGTCCATCGGGCCCCCCGGCCCGCGCCGCGACCACTGCGGTCAGGCGGCTGAACAGCGCGAAGGTGGCGAAGAACAGCAGCGGCGTCACCAGGAGGCCCAGGCTGCGCAGGAAGGCGAGCAGGTCGACGCCGCTCTTCTGCAGGGCCAGCAAGGGCGCACGCAGGCTCTCGCTCACCACCACCCAGTCGAGGAAGCCGGCCCACAGCGGCGTCTCGCCGATCCCGTCGTAGGTCACGCTGGCCAGCATCAGCAGGACGAGGCAGATCGCCGAGGTGCCGAGCGGCCGAACGGCCAGCAGCCCGACGCCGTAGGGCCGCAGGTGCAGGCTCCCGGCGCTTGGTATTTGGGCGCCGGTTTCTCCGGTCTCGCCCCCGCCGGTCTCTCCGGCCGGGGGACCGGCGCCGGCCAGCGGCGCGAAGCGCGCCAGCAGGCCGAAGACGACGGAGAAGGCCTCGCCGCGGGCGAGCCACGTCTCGCGGCCGAACATCAGCATGCCGCCCCAGGTGAGGACAGAATAGATGAGGATCAGGACGCCGAGCGACGCGGGGCGTTCGGCCGCGTCCGAGACCAACTCGAGCCAGGCGAAGATCCAGAAGAACAGGACGGCCGGCCAGTGGCCGAGCCAGGCCGGATAGGCAACGGGGCCGGCGATCCGCGCCGGACGCCCGGCCCGCCGCAGCAGCGCCGCGGCCCAGCCATAGAGCACGCGCCAGGGATTGACGACCCGCCAGATATCGCCGACTAGCGCCTGCAGATAGGCGAGCCCGATCCACCAGATGACCCAGATGAAGGTCGGCGCGAAGTTGCGCGTCGGGTTCGCATCGCCGAAGAAGGCGGCGAGCAGCACCAGCAGGAAGATCGCCACCGAGAGCGCCTGCAGCGCTGCGATGACCCAGGGGTGCGTCATCAAGCGCCCGGCAAGCGAAGGCGCCAGGTCGAGGCGCCAGGGCGCACGGCCCGCCCGGCCCTCGCGCACGAGGAGCGCCATGACGACGAAGGAGAGCGCGACCGTGGCGCCGGCGCCGGCGACATAGAGCGACAGCGGCAGCGGCAGGTCGTAGCGCTGGCCGAAGGCATGGGCGAGAGCCGAGCCGCTCCACAGCCAGGCGGCCGCGAAACCGGCGGCGGGAAACGAACGACGTGGCAAGCGACCCATGCTCAAGACCGGCCGCTATTCAGGACGGAATTGTCAGTAGAAACATTCATGGCGGGCCGATTGGCACAAATGAAACGGGGCGAGAAACACTGGCGAAACAATAGATCGTTACGTTCGGCGTCTTTGGACCGCTGGTTGGCTCACGGATACAGCAAAGCCACTTATCCGGCACAGATGCCAGCTGGAATATCACGTCGCCCCGGCGGATCGCTGAACCGTCTATGCTAAGAAAGTCCGCCAAGGGAGCCAACCATTACCCATGGGAGACGTGCAATCTTGGCACTAAACTTAGAAGAAATGCGAACCACGCATAGGAGAGGTCTCATGAAACGAACAACGATTACCGCCTTGGCGGCCGGGCTTTGGCGACTGGCGGTCCACGCCGGCATCGACCGGATCCTGGTCACCAGCACCATCAAGGGCGACCTGACCGATCCGCGCGAGACCATCTCGGTGGTCGAGGCGAGCAGCCACAAGATGCTGGGCTCGCATAAGATGTCCCACAAGGACTCGCCGTCCGGCGAAGCACCGGTCGAAATCCTCTTCGTTCCGGGCAGCGAGCCGCCGGTGGCCTACATCACGAACATGTTCGGCGGCACCCTTTGGTCGGCGACCTGGAATGCCGAGGCGGGCGACTTCGAGGTGGCGCAGATATACGATTTCACCACAGAGGAAGTGGGCGTCCCGTTGGAGATGTACTTCAACGAGGCGGCGGACCGTCTCTACGTGACGACGGCGAAGCCCGGCAAGCTGCACATCTTCGACATCAGCGCCGGACCCAATGAACCCAAGCACATGAAGACCCTGCCGGCCGGCGAGGGCGCCCACCACGTGGCGATCACCAAGGACGAGAAGCTGGCCTTCGTGCAGAACTCGCTTCTCAATCTGCCGGGGATGAGCGCGGGCACGATCACGGTGATCGACCTGGAAAAGCAGGAGGTCGTGGCGAACGTCGAGACCCTGAAGAACATGGGCCTCAACCCCAACTCCATCGTCCTCCTACCGGAGTGGAATTCGCTCGCCGGACACTGAGGGACCGGCATTCCGAATTGTGACAAAGCTGTGCGGGAGGGCCTCACCGGTCCTCCCGTTTTCTTGCCTTGCACCCGGCAAGCGGCGCGGCTTACATGAGCCGCGAACGAAAAAGACCCTAGCTAGGCCAGTCGATAGCGGCGCTAACATGAGCGAAGTCGGGAACGAGCCCCACTCGAAAGCTGCGATGGCATCAAAGGCGGTCGGCATATCCGCCCGGGTCCGCACCTCGCCCTTCTTCGAGGCGACCCAGCGCTGGGGCTGCAAGGGTTACACCACCTACAACCACATGTACCTGCCACTCTATTACGAGGGCCTGGAAGCGGACTTTTGGCGGCTGGTCGAGCATGTCACCCTGTGGGATGTCGCGGTCGAGCGTCAGGTCGAGATCACCGGGCCCGACGCGGCGCGATTCACCCAAATGCTGACACCGCGCAATCTTTCGACCTGCGCCGTCGGGCAGTGCAAATACGCGCCGATCACGGACGAGAACGGCGGCCTGATCAGCGATCCCGTCCTGCTGCGCCTCGGCGAAAACCATTTCTGGCTGTCGCTCGCCGACAGCGACGTCTTGCTTTGGGCCAAGGGCCTGGCGGCCGGCACCGGGATGAACGTGAACGTGGGCGAGCCCGACGTCTCGCCGCTGCAGGTTCAGGGACCAAAATCAACCGACGTCATGCGCGATCTCTTCGGCCCCTGGATCGACGAGCTGAAGTACTTCTGGTTTCGCGAAACCGACCTCGACGGCATTCCCCTGGTGGTTTCGCGCACGGGCTGGAGCAGCGAGCGGGGCTACGAGATCTTTCTGCGCGACGGCGCCCGCGGCGACGAACTATGGGAGACCGTCATGGCGGCCGGCCGGCCTTACGAGATCGGCCCGGGCGCGCCCAACCAGATCCGGCGCATCGAGGGCGGGCTCATCTCCTACGGCGCCGACGCGACCCTCAGTGAGAACCCCTTCGAGCTGGGCCTCGACCGGCTGGTCGACCTGGACCAGGAGGCCGACTTCATCGGCAAGGCCGCGCTCAAACGCATCAAGGCGGCGGGCGTCGACCGCCGCCTCGTGGGCGTGGAGATCGCGGGCGCGCGTCTTGCCGTCTCCAACGAGCGCTTCTGGCCCCTCGTCGGCCACGACCCGGCGCGGTTCAAGATCACCTCGGCGGTCTATTCGCCGCGGCTCGAGAAGAATATCGCCATGGCCCTGGTGCCGGTCGACCTAACGGCGGAGGGCACGCGCCTGCACTTCTAGGCGCCCTTCGGCAAGCTCGACGCGAGGGTCGTAGCGATGCCGTTCTACGACCCCAAGAAGTCGCTCGCGAAGGGCTAAACCGCTCGGAGCGTCAATCCAGCGCCCTTATTCGAGCAGCTTCTTGAGCCCTTCCGTGGCCTCGTCCACTGCCTCGCCGGCCCCTTCGGTCGCCTTCTCCAGCTCCTCCTGGGCCTCGCCGGCCATTTCGCCCGCGCCCTTCAGCAGGGCATCGACGTCGACCGACTGGACCGCCTGCTTGGCCGAGGCCGCAATGGCGGCCATCGCCTGGCTCGCCACCTCGCCCGGCGTCGCGCCGCCACCGTCCTTGCCGATGTCGGTCAAATGGATGTCGGGCAAAGGCGCGGACAGCGTTTCGTCCGTCATCCCGGGTGCGCTCACCGTGACGGTGCCGTCGCGCATATAAAGATTCTCGATGATTATTTTCGGGCCTTCCGACGAGCCGCCGCCTCCGCCGCTGTCCTCCGCGCCGGCATAGTCGTTCACGTTCTTCTCGATCTCGTCCATGTTGCTCGAGCCCTCGCCGATGGCGTAGGTGATCTCAGGCTTCGCGATCACGATTTCCTTGATGACGACGGGGTCGCTCAAGATCGTCGTGACATCGATGGTGAGGCTGACCTCGTCGAACTTGAAGGCGTCGCCCTCGGCAAAGCCCTGGGGATTGGTCATGCGGAAGCCGCGCAGCGCGCCATGCCCACTGGTCGGCGAAATCTCGACCTCGTTCAGGGTTACTTTCGTGCCCGTCGCATCGGAGCCGATCTGCTCGACCGCCGTCTTGACGACCGAGTCCAGCGAGGACAGGAAAACGTAGGCACCGACGCCGACGACGGCGACGATCAGGATCACGCCAATAATCAAAATCTTTTTCATTTCAGGCCTTTAGGTTGTGAGGAACGTGTGCAAGGCAGCCCGCCTGCAAGTCCGAAGCGCAAACTGCCGCCCTGCCTACCCGATCCCATCGAACCCGGCAAGTCGGGAAACCGCAAAGCCGAATCCGAAAAGACGGTCGGCTGATACGAGAGCTACAAAGGGAGGGCCGGCCGGCCGGGGATGGCGCGTCCGAACGGGACGTTCCCGGGCCAGGCGCGCCTTTCAGGGACTAGGAGATATAGCGCGCGATGATGCCGGCCATGGCTTCGGAACTGAGGACCGGCGGCAAGATGCTGAGCAACGCCCCGTCCGGGCCCATCAGATAGATGTAGGAGCCGTGGCTGATCACCGGCGTGCCCTTCCAGGACTGGCCCATCGGCTTCGCGTTGACCTTATAGGATTTCATGGCCGCCGCGATGGCCTCCGCGCCCAGGCCGAAAACGCCGTTCTCATCGATCAGGCGCTGGACCTC
>Ga0255057_10002045_pt1 | contig 11072 bp, 10 predicted proteins | sample Cases_109_6_MG_FD_189022 | JGI IMG/M metagenome (GOLD analysis project Ga0255057, IMG submission 189022) | Seawater microbial communities from Amundsen Gulf, Northwest Territories, Canada - Cases_109_6 | ecosystem: Environmental > Aquatic > Marine > Gulf | place: Canada: Northwest Territories... | reverse complement strand
TGCGCTGGAGGTCTTGTTTCTTCAGGGCAAGGTGACCACGGCGGATCGTCCCAATTTCACGCGCATGTATGACGTGACCAATCGGGTCATTGCCCGGGAGCATCTAGACGCCCCGGGGGTGACACGCGAAGAGGCCCAATCGGCGCTCCTCATGCAGGCTGCCCGGTTGATGGGCGTAGCAACCGCCGATGATCTGGGTGACTACTACCGAATTCGGATGCCGCAGGCTCGACCCCTGATCCAAGCGCTGGTGGAACGTGGCGGGTTGATCGAGGTGGATGTGGACGGCTGGGACAAGCCCGGCTACCTGCATCCCGAGGCAAGGCTGCCACGCAAGGCTCAGGGGACTGCCTTGCTCTCACCCTTCGACAGCCTGATCTGGTACCGACCGCGAGTAGAGCGGATTTGGAATTTCCGCTACCGAATCGAGATCTATGTGCCCGAGCCAAAGCGGGTCTACGGGTACTACGTGCTCCCGTTCTTATTGGACGGCGCGCTGGTGGGAAGAGTCGACCTAAAGACAGACCGCCAGCAACGGAGACTTTTAGTGAAGGGAGCCTTCGCCGAGCCCGACGCGGACAAAAGGCACGTAGGGCCAGCATTGCGTCAGGAGCTGGAGTTGGTGGCCGCCTGGCAGGGCATGGACGACATCGAGGTGGCCAAGAACGGGGACCTTGCGCCGTTCTGTGCGGGTTAGCGGCGCGTGAGGCGCGGTAGACCCGCACGGAACGGTTAAGTGAAGGCGCTGAGACCTGTGATTGCCTGACCCATCACCAATGTGTGGATTTCGTTGGTGCCTTCGTAGGTGAAAACCGTCTCCAAATTGGCCATGTGTCGGAAAACGGGGTACTCGAGGGTGATCCCATTGGCACCGAGAATCGACCGGGCAGTCCTAGCCACCTCCAGCGCGTTCCGCACGTTGTCGAACTTGCCAAACGAAACCTGTTCCGGAGAGAGGGTGCCGTTGTCCTTGCGACGGCCCAGGTGGAGGGCGACAAGCGTCCCACGTTGTACCGCGACCATCATGTCGACGAGTTTTTGCTGGGTCAGCTGGAATGAACCGATCGGCACGTCGAACTGAACCCGTTCCTTGGCGTAGGCGAGGGCTGTCTCGTAACAGGAGCGGGCCGATCCCATCACCCCGAAGGCGATCCCGAAGCGAGCCTCATTGAGACATGACAGCGGTCCCCGCATCGAGGCCACCCCCGGAAGGACGAAGTCGTCGGGGACTCTGACGTCCTCCAGGATGAGCTCGGACGTCACCGAGGCACGCAGTGACGCCTTCTTCTTGATGTCCACCGCAGAGAATCCAGGGGTGTCGGTAGGAACGATGAAACCCCTAACGCCATCGTCAGTCCGGGCCCAAATGATGGCGATACCCGCAATCGATCCGTTGGTGATCCACATCTTCGACCCGTTGATGACCCAATCGGTCCCATCTCTGAGCGCGTGGGTGCGCATTGATGACGGGTCAGACCCCGAGTCCGCCTCGGTCAGCCCAAAGCAGCCGATGACTTCTCCTTTGGCCATCTGGGGGAGCCAGGTCTGCTTCTGCTCTTCCGATCCGAACTTCCAGATTGGGAACATTGCAAGCGACCCTTGTACTGAGACGAATGAACGTATTCCAGAGTCACCTGCTTCAAGCTCGAGGCTGGCGAGCCCGTAAGCGGTGGCCGATGTGCCGGCACATCCGTAGCCCTCGAGATGCATGCCCAGCATGCCGAGGTCACCAAATGATTTGGCGAGATCGGCGTGGGGAATGACACCTTCGTCCCACCAGTCACCGACGTTGGGCGTGATCTCCTTCTCGACAAAGGTGCGCACCGTGTCACGCAGAAGGATCTCCTCATCGGATAGGAGGGAGTCGATATCGAGGAAGTCGTGAGGGTCGGGCTTGTCGAAAGAGATCTCGCTCATGTGAGCCCGATGTTATCGGGCCGGGTGCTTGATCAGCCAGCCAGCGTCTTGGCGGCCAGGTCCCTGCGGTACTGGGCCAGTTTCTCAGTTAGCCCGTCATCACCGATGGCGAGGATCGCCACAGCCAGAAGAGCCGCGTTGTTGGCGCCGTCAATTGCGACCGTGGCAACAGGAATTCCGGTTGGCATCTGAACCGTTGCCAACAGCGCGTCCATCCCATCGAGGGTGGCGCTGATGGGGACGCCGATGACAGGAAGCAGCGACTTAGCGGCCATCACACCGGCTAGGTGGGCGGCCTTCCCAGCCCCGGCGATGATCACCTCAAAGCCTTGGTCGCCAGCCGTTGTTGCGAATTCGATGGCCTCATCCGGTGTTTTGTGTGCGGAGAGAACCCGGGTGTCATGGTCTATGCCGAACTGCTCTAGCATCTCTCCGGCCTTTTCCATGACCGGACGGTCGGACCCGGATCCCATCACGATTGCGACTTTGTGACTCATTGGTCGAGACCGTAACCGGTAGCGATATCGGTCCGGAACTCGACACCCGGCCAGCGGACAGCCTCCGCCGCCTCGTAAGCGCGATCCCTCGCTTCCTCCACGGTCACGCCGGTCCCGACCAGGTTGAGCACCCGGCCACCGTCCACCATCAGTCTGTCACCCTCCCGCTTCGTTCCGGCGTGGAAAACGATCACATCGTCTGACACGTTGTTGAGGCCCTTGATCACCGCACCCTTTTCCGGGGCGGTCGGGTACCCCTGCGCCGCGAGAACTACGTTCACCGTCGTCATCTCCGACCACTCGGGCGATGTCCCTTCTAGAACATCGAGGAAATCGGAGCTCATCCGGGGGAGCACGGCCTGCGTTTCGGGGTCACCCAGACGGACGTTGAATTCGAGGACCTTGGGACCGTCCCTGGTCAGGACCAGACCGGCATAGAGGAAGCCCGTGAAGGTATTCCCGTCGGCTCTCATCTGGTCGAGTGTGGGGTTGATGACATCACTCATCACATCGGAGACGAGATCCGCCGGCAGATCGACGACCGGCGAGTATGAGCCCATGCCACCGGTGTTCGGCCCTTCGTCACCCTCGAGAAGTCTCTTGTAGTCTCGTGCCGGCTCTAGGGCAACGGCACCAATCTCGGTGCAGACGGCGAAAACGCTTACCTCTGGCCCGTCGAGATATTCCTCGATCATCACCGATTCGCCGGCGTCGCCGAAGCCACCGTTGAGGCAGTAGTCGACCCACGATTCGGCGTCCGTGCGGGATTCTGTGACCAGGACTCCCTTGCCGGCGGCGAGACCGTCCGCCTTGATCACGTAAGGCCCTTCAGACTCAGCAATGTAGGTGACCGCGTCCTTGTGCTCAGTGAAGATCGCGGACGCTCCTGTGGGAACACCGGCGCGTCTCATCACATCCTTGGCGAACGATTTCGACGACTCCAGCCGTGCTGCGGATCGGGTTGGACCGAACACCGGGATTCCGAGTGAGGAGACAGCATCGCTGACGCCAGCTGCCAACGGTGCCTCTGGTCCGACCACGACGAGGTCCACACCATGAACTCGCGCCATGGCAGCAATAGCTCCAACGTCGGTGACACCGATGCCTTCGACAACCGACCCCAAGTCGGCGAGACCGGGATTGCCTGGCAGCGAAATGAGCTCATCGACCCGCGACGACTGTGCCAGTTTCCAGCCCATGCAGTGCTCTCGCCCGCCGCTGCCGATGAGGAGAACCTTCATGAGATCTCGATCAGCTGTGACCGCTCAGGCCCTACCGAAACCCAGCCAACGGGGACCCCGACGGCGTCTTGGACGTACTCGATGTATGTCCGAGCCTCTTTGGGCAGGCCGTCGTATTCACGGACGCCGGTGATGTCGTCTTTCCATCCAGCTAACTCGTCGTATTGCGGCTCGCAGTGATACAGCACCGATTGTTGAGCCGGGAACTCGTCGTACCGCTCGCCGTCCGACACATACCCGGTGGCAACTTTGATGGTGTCGAAGGCGGAGAGTATGTCCATCTTGGTGAGAAAGAGCTTGGTGAGGCTGTTGATCCTCACCGCATATCGGAGAGCGAGCAGGTCGAGCCATCCGCAACGTCTCCGCCGTCCGGTGACAGTGCCGTACTCGCCACCGAGCTCGATCATCGTGTCGCCGACTTCGTCGTGAAGCTCGGTTGGGAAGGGTCCTGTTCCCACTCGTGAGATGTAAGCCTTGGCCACGCCGATGATCTCATCGATGGCCTTCGGGCCGACACCCGAGCCGATAATCGCTCCTCCGGCAGTCGGATTCGATGAGGTGACGAACGGGTAGGTCCCATGATCTATGTCGAGCATTGTTCCTTGGGCGCCTTCGAAGAGAACTTCGCTGCCTTCTTTGATGGCGTTCCAAAGCAGTAGAGATGTGTCGGTGACGTGCGGACGTAGGAGCTCGGCGTACTCGAGGTACTCGTCGACAATCTCGTCGGCTTCCATTGGGAGTGTGTTGTAGACCCTGGGGAGAATCTTGTTCTTGTCTTCGAGGGCTGCCTTCACCTTTTCCCTGAAGATCTTCGGGTCGAAGAGATCCTGCACCCGGATTCCGAACCGCGAGATCTTGTCGGTATAAGCGGGGCCTATGCCCTTCTTGGTGGTTCCGATTTGGTTCTTGCCCAGGTATCTCTCGATGGCTGCGTCAAGTTTGCGGTGGTACGGCATGATCAGATGCGCATTCGAGGAGAGCCGAACCCGGGATGGGTCGAGGTTCTTCTCGCTAGCCATGGCCATCTCATCGAGCAGGACCTTGGGGTCGATCACGGTTCCGGAGGCGATGACCGGGATGCAGTGTGGGTAGAGGATCCCCGAGGGGATCAGGGAGAGGGCGAGCCTTTGGTCACCGACGACGATGGTGTGCCCGGCGTTGTTTCCACCTTGGAACCGGACGACGTAATCGGCCTTTTGGGAGAAGTAGTCAACGACCCGGCCTTTGCCCTCGTCACCCCATTGGGCACCCAAGACGATGGTGGCTGGCATGACGTGGCGCGACGGTAGCCGCCTCTCACTTCACTGTGCGAAGCAAGAGGTTGGCGAAGCTACGGATGGGTGGGTTTGACGAAACACAGTGTTCACAATTCAGCAACCGAACCGCAACCACCAATTGATACAAAGTTGCTGTTCACATTCAATGACCCGATCCGAGAGGAGTAATCGTGACTGAGACGGCTTCTGACGTCTTGTCCCTTGTCAGCGACGAGGGTTACGAGTTTGTCGACCTTCGATTCTGCGACCTGCCAGGCCAGGTTCAGCATTTCACTGTTCCCGCGAGACAGTTGACCGAGGACTCATTCGAAGAGGGCTTCGGCTTCGACGGTTCTTCGATCCGTGGCTTTCAGGACATCCAGGAATCCGACATGCTCCTGATCCCTGATCCCTCCACCGCGGTCAAGGACCAGTTTCGAGCGCGGAAGACCTTGATCATCTATTGCTTCGTCAATGACCCGATCACGGGGATGCCCTATGACAAGGACCCCCGCTATGTCGCCAGGAAGGCAGAGGATTACCTGGTCAGCACGGGGATCGCCGACACCTCGTACTGGGGGCCTGAGGCGGAGTTCTACATCTTCGATGATGTTCGCTTCGGTCAGAACCAACACTCCGGGTATTACTTCCTCGATTCGGTGGAAGGTGCGTGGAATTCGGGTGCGGAAGAAGAGGGAGGGAACCTCGGCTACAAACCCCGTTACAAAGAGGGCTACTTCCCGGTTCCACCGACGGATCATTTTCAGGACCTGCGTTCGGAGATGACAGCCAAACTCGAGGAAGCCGGTATCGAGATCGAGGTCCAGCATCACGAGGTTGGGACTGCAGGACAGGCCGAGATCGACATGCGTTATGACACGCTGTTGCGGACGGCTGACAACGTCACCCTCTACAAGTACATCGTCAAGAACACGGCGTGGGAGGCCGGAAAGACGGTGACCTTCATGCCCAAGCCCATCTTCGAGGACAACGGTTCGGGCATGCACGTGCATCAGTCTTTGTGGAAGAACGGCGAGACGCTGATGTTCGACGAAGGGGGCTACGCCGGCTTATCCGACCTCGCCCGCTGGTACATCGGTGGCATCCTCAAGCATGCGGGGGCGATCCTGGCTTTTGCCGCCCCTACGACTAACTCCTATCACCGGCTGGTGCCCGGTTACGAGGCACCGGTCAACCTGGTGTATTCGAGTCGAAACCGGTCGGCTGCGGTGCGGATCCCGCAGTACTCGCAGGCACCGGAGGCCAAACGACTCGAATTCCGCTGTCCCGATCCAGCAGCCAACCCCTACTTGTCGTTCGCGGCGATGCTGATGGCCGGTCTGGACGGAGTCCAGAACCGCATCGAGCCCCACGATCCAGTCGACAAGGACATCTATGACTTGCCGCCCGCGGAGTTGCAAGGGCTCCCATCGGTCCCGGGGAGTCTTGATGAGGCCCTTGCGGCACTCGAAGCGGATCACGACTTCTTGTTACAAGGCGGGGTGTTCACCCAGGACCTGATCGACTCGTGGATCTCCTACAAGATCGAGTATGAAGTCGACCCAGTGCGATTACGGCCGCATCCGTACGAGTTCCACCTGTACTACGACATCTAAAGGCTATCGAGGATCTAGGAGGTATCGCCCGCAGCGTTGTGGGCGTTGGTGACTTCGGTATCGAAGTCCTCGGTGGCCTGGGCGTAGGCTTCGACCGCAGCCCTTCGCAGCTCTCCTGTGTCGGTGGAACGCAGACCGTCGAGAGCGTCGCCGGCGGCTAGCGAGGCGAATTGGATGGCGGTCTTCAGTGCCTCGTGGTTGACCTCGAGCCCGGCTGGCACGGTCATGGCGGCCACCTGGTCGGAGAGGTCGCTTGTGTCGTTGGCAACCACCTCGAGCCGCGCCTCGGCGTCTTCGTACTCGATCTCACGTGGATCGGCGTCAAAGCCTTCGTTGACAGTGATCATCTCGGTGGTCAGGAGCTGAAGCGAGTCGTTGACAACGTCTAGCTCGTCCAAGTAGGCCTGAGTCTCAGGATCGAGCTCGCTTCCACCACCATCGACCGTGGTGTCTGTCGTGTCGGGGACCGTGGTCGTCGTTGGCTGTCCCACAAGGGTGGTGTTAGGAGAAGCTTCCGGTAACTCGCGTACGAAGAAATAGGTGAACGCGATCATCCCCAGTATGACGAGGGGGAGGATCCAACGTCCCGGCTTCGGGTCGGGGTTGACTGCCATGACCATTGAGACGATAGCTGCGGTCCAAGAAGTTCCCCGGTTGGAGAGCTCATTGAGCCAACCCCCTTGAACCGACCGTTGCCATTCCATACGTTCGGGGTATGGATGAGGAACGAAATGAAGTCTACGAACGCATACCTTGGGAAACTCTCGAGAGGCAGGGAGGTGACCGTCAATGGCTGTTGATCGCCGTCGCAGTCGCTGTGGCTGTTGGCGCCCTTGCCTACTCCTTCATGAAGAATCAACCGCCACCGGCGCCGGTCGCTGAGTTAGCGGAGCCGGTTGCCGAGGCCCCGGTGTCATTGGCAGTCCCCGTTGCCCCAGTCTCCGCGGTCGTCGGTCCCCTTGTGGTGGCAGAGGCCGATCTGTATGCCGTCGATCCCGAACGCGTCATCGACCAGGCACGGGCCCACGCTGAATGGTTTGCCATCGAGTATTTCGGGATGGATGGATCTGAGGAGTCCCAGACGACTCTGAGATCACTGTTGCCGTCAGGGATTCCCCTCCCCGAGGCTCCCGAAGGAGTCCAGGTGTTCGTCGATTGGGTGGGAGCCCGGACAGTGACGGAGACCGCTCCCCTCGCATATGACGTCGAAGTCATTGTGCGGTCGCTCATGGCGCAGGGAGAGAGTGGATTCATTCGTCAACCGACTCGTGTTCTGACGGTCGGAGTCGTGATGGGTGATGACGGATTGCCCAGGGTCGCCCACCCGCCGACGATAACCGTTCAGGGCGCGTCGTCACCGATGGAATTGACGTTGATGTCCCTGCCTGTCGAGACACAGCAACAGGTCGAATCTCTCTACGGGACGGCGATCGGTGGCGAGCAGCTGGTTGACGGGCGATGGCGCGTCGTGGTCATGGCCGAGGGTGTTGATGGTGTGCTTCGGCCGACAACGGTTCTCGTCCCCTAAGCGACAGACCACTAAGTCTCCAAACACCGGGGTCAGATCTTGAAGTGACTCTCTAGGATCGCCGTCGCCGACGGGGCGATTGTGTCCCACGAACCGGTAGGAGTTTTAGAGATGGTTACGAAGTCTGCGGTGAAGAAGACGCTATCCACGTCGTCGATGGCGAGGAGGTCGACGATAAAACCTTCGTCCGGTTCGGATCCCTTCACATACGTGCCTGGGCCACCCACAGGCGAGCCCACACTGAACTTCATTGCGTTGGGATTGGGAGTCGGATCGGATCTAACAGGCATCGATCGGCGAGGGTAGTCCCATGGCCAGGATCATCGGTGTAGACGTAGGCGGTACCTTCACCGATGTGGTGGTCCTCGATGGTGATCGCATCTCCGGGCTGAAGGTGTCTACTACGACAGACCAATCCGAGGGAGTGGCCGGAGCGGTGTCGGGGAGCGCCGACGACATATTTCTTCATGGAACTACTGCTGCGACCAATGCCCTTCTTGAAGAGAGGGGCGCCCGTGTAGCGTTGATCACTGACGCCGGATACGAAGACATCATCGAGATAGGACGCCAGGATCGCCCTTCTCTCTATGACAGCCGGATCGACAGACCCACCCCCCTCGTCGACCGCGCCAACCGTCATGGATTCGACGGTGACCATGGTGCCCTTCTGCGAAGTGTTGAGGCTTCTTCTCCTGAAGTCATCGCCGTGGGGTTGATCGATTCGTATCTGGATGCTTCTACTGAGCAGGCTCTCGCGGCCGAACTGAAGGAAGCGTTGGCGATCCCGGTCCTCACGTCATCGGTGGTGTCACCGGAATTCCGCGAATACGAGCGTTTCAGCGCTACAGCTCTATCGGCATACCTGACACCTTCGGTTGCGAACTATCTAAGAAATTTGGATTCCCGGCTCGAGATGGAGACACGTCTGATCATGACTTCTTCCGGAGGTCTTCTTCCGTTTGCCCAGGGACCTGAGTCAGCCGGACGACTTGTTCTTTCAGGCCCCGCGGGTGGAGCAGTCGCTGCGGCTGCTCTCGGGCGCCATTACGGCTATCGGACGGTCCTTTCGTTCGACATGGGAGGAACATCCACAGACGTGTGTCGGATCACCGATGGGCTGCTCGCTGTTGGGTCAGGGCATCGAGTTGCGGGTCGGATGAATCGGGTGCCTTCAGTCCCGATTCGAACCATCGGCGCCGGTGGAGGAAGCATCGGTTGGGCGGACTCGGGGGGTGCCCTCAGGGTTGGGCCACGTTCGGCCGGGGCTCGACCCGGCCCGGCCGCATACGGTCATGGAGGCGTTGAGCCGACGGTTACGGACGCCAACATGGTTGCCGGGATCATCCCTTCCGATCTGGCGATGGGTGGGTCCGTCAACCTCGATGCGGATGCGGCCCATCAGGCAGTTGAAATATTGGCCAACAGCCTCGGGCTGTCAAGCACCGCGACGGCGAGTGGGATTCTGGAGGTTGTCGACAGCCATATGGAGCACGCCCTGCGGTCTGTATCTATCGAGGAAGGCGCCGACCCTCGGGATGCCGTACTGGTTGCGTTTGGGGGCGCCGGTGGTCTGCACGCCACCCGACTCGCTCAGCGCCTGGGGATCAGCAAGGTCCTCATCCCCCCACTGTCAGGGGTGTTTTCTGCTCTCGGCTTGATCATGTCGGCACCCAGGGCTGATGCAGCAAGAACTGTGATGATGGAGGACGGTGATGGGCGGCTTGCGGCCGAGATCGGACGAGTGAGCGCTGAGGCATCACAGCGGTTCTTGGAGATATTCGCCATCCAAGAAGTGTCCAAACGGACCACCGCTGACGTCCGGTACGTGGGCCAATCCCACGAGTTGGAGATCGAGGCCGGTGATTCCTGGTCTGGAGTTAGGGAGCGTTTTGAGTCCGCCCATCTTCAGATGTTCGGCTTCAATCGACAAGGAGAAGCCATTGAGGTCGTCAACGTGAGGGTCACCTCAAACGGACAGCCTCCTCTGAACTGGGGAGACCTGCCTCCGATCAGCTCCGATGTCGAGCCCGTGGATCGCGCCGGGGTTTGGGATCGTCCCTCATTGCCGCCGGGATTCGTCATTGAGGGTCCAGCAACGATCACCGAGACCAACTCGGCCGTGCTCATCAAGGAGGGGAACCGGCTCGAGGTTCTCGTAGACGGGACACTGGAGGTATCCATTTGAGCCTCGACACTTCTGCGGCCTGCCGCTATGTCTCTGCCGCACTTGCGGCAGCGGCCAACCCCGAAAAGGCCATGGGTATGCAGGCCTACATGAAGACCGACATGCCTTTCTACGGAGTGCAGAAACCGGGGAGAACGTCGATCCTTCGTCACCTGGTGAAGGAGTTCGGCCCCGAGGATCGAACCGAGTACGAAGAGCTCGTTCTTGCTCTCTGGACCCTTCCTCACCGGGAGGAGAAATACATCGCACAGGCTGTGGCAGTGAGACACAGGCAGTTCATGACCCCGGAGTCTTTGCCTCTCTACAAGCAGATGACCACCCAAGGTGCTTGGTGGGATTTCGTCGACGAGACCGCCACGCACATGGTCCGACACCTGATAATCAACTACGCCGATGACACCTGGCCGACCGTGGACAGCTGGATCGACGATGAAGATATGTGGTTGCGGAGATCGGCGATCATTTGTCAGGTCGGTGCCAAGGAGCACACCGATCCCGAGCGACTGCTTCATTTCTGTGAGAAACGTGCCTTTCAGAAGGAGTTCTTCATTCGCAAGGCCATCGGCTGGTCTCTTCGTGAGTATGCAAAGACCAATCCCCAGTTGGTCGCCGATTTCGCGATAAGCCACAGGGAGGAACTCTCGGGCTTGTCCTTCCGCGAGGCGACCAAACACATCGGTCATCTGATCGAATGACCGTCGATCCGATCATGCTCGAGGTTGCACGCAACCGTTTCTCGGCGGTCGCCGAGGAGATGGGTGGTGTCCTTCGTCGAACGTCGTTGTCGCCGAACATCAAGGAACGTGCTGACTGCTCAGCGGCGGTCTTCACG
>Ga0255057_10002043_pt1 | contig 11078 bp, 8 predicted proteins | sample Cases_109_6_MG_FD_189022 | JGI IMG/M metagenome (GOLD analysis project Ga0255057, IMG submission 189022) | Seawater microbial communities from Amundsen Gulf, Northwest Territories, Canada - Cases_109_6 | ecosystem: Environmental > Aquatic > Marine > Gulf | place: Canada: Northwest Territories... | reverse complement strand
CGGGGTGCAAATAAGCGCTGACCTGCATCGCCCGGCTGACGGCTCCGGCGCCGCCCAGATGGTCGATGTGAGCGTGAGTCAGCAGCAGAGCCACCGGGGTCAGGTCGTGCTTGCGCAACAGCGCCCCAACCCCGTCGGGATCGGGCGGGGCGTCGACCACCACGGCAGGGCCACCGGAGTCCGGGGCAACCACATAGCAGTTGGTCTGTGCCAACCACAGCGAAACAGAGTCGATGAGCACCCCACGAGGTTACCGGCACGCGAGCGGGGCCCGGTTAGCACCGGGCCCCGTCCGTTTGTCGCTCTCTTCTACTTACAGCTCCGACCACCGGTCGATGCTGACGTTCCAGATCGGATTGACGGCCCCGTAGTTGGGGATCGAAAGGCCGCCGTTGTAGGTGACCGTAGCAGCACCAGACAGCTCGTTCTCGCCCTCAGGGGAACCCGGAGTGTTGCACCGCGAGCTTCCCACGATGACGTTGTTGGCGCCCGGTGTGCCGGCGAGCCCGACCTGCTCCCGAGCGAGAAGCGCTCCCCACACGCTCGCATTGCCCTGCACGGAGATGTCGCGGCCGGCGACCATTGCCAGATCTCCAGCTGACGAGTGAGGACTGAACATCGTTCCGCCGGCGATCTTGATATCGCCTCCGGCGACGGTGCCAATTCCGGTCGCTTCGTCGCAGGTGAGGCTGCGCTCATTATCGGCGGCCGCGATGATGGTGGCGCCGTTGCTGCCGGTGCCGGAGTCTTGGGAAATGACGTCGATATTGCCGCCGGCGACGTAGAACACACCGGCCCCGCTCTGGTAGTCCCAGACGCCGAGTTGAAATTGCCAACCAAAGCTGGTGGGTAGTCCGAGGTTGTCGCCGGTGCAGGGTTTGCCGTCAACGGCCGGTGTGCCAGGACCGCTATAGGCCGGCCCGGCTCGCACCACGCCGATGCCACCTTCAACACAAAGGTCGAACATCGCGAGCGAGTGGAAAAAGAGTGGCTCGACCTCGGGAACAGCGTCGAAAACCCCCGTCGCGGCGCCACAGCCGGGCGGGTTGGTAGCGGCGAAGTCGTTAACACGATACGCACTCGTACAACCTGCGACGGTGGCTCCTCCGCTTGCGAGAAGGTTCTCGTTGGCATGGGCACCTCCGACGGTGCCAAAAATGCCTGCCGACGGGGAATCTCCAACCGTGAGGTTGCCTGCTGAGGAGAACCCGACGTCCGGAAGGAAGGGTGACCCCGGTACCGGAGGAGAAACAAAGAGGTCGGCCTTGATGATCCGCACCTGGGCGTGGGGGACATCGCGCGCCGGGGAATAGGCCACGGAGTAGGCGGCGTCGGTCCCCTCGGGCTTGACGATCACATACTCGCCATTCTCTCCCTGAATAGTGGGAAGGCCGGCGGCCGCGCCTATGACCCATGCCTTCTCCGCCGCTTCATCGAGCCCGTCCGGCATGACTCCAACCGTTGTGAACGCGTTGTCATGATTCAGCTCGAACACAGCCTCATCAAGACCGCCCTCCGCGAGCACCAGCACCTCACCGATTTGACGCTCTTCCCGACTCTCGCGGTAGTTGCGAACGGTGTTGACCAATAGGACAACGAGCAGCCCGGCTACGGCTACGCCAACGAGAGTGACCGTGATCAAAGCTATCCCCCGATCATCTGCCAGCCGCGTCCGAGCTCGCCGGGTGAACCCTTCCGTTCCCCTGGTGGTCTGGTCGTTCATTAGTCTTTACCTTTCATCCTCCGGTCATCTACTGATTGATCGTTACGTGACATTGCGTGGTGTTACGATCGCCTCCAGGGTCACCGGCTCTCCACCGGCTCCATCGGTCTCTGGTTCCACAATGATCGTGATCGTGATTTGCTGCGTGCCCGGTGGCGCCGACGGTGTATAGACAAAGGGGACGTAGCCCGTACCATCCGGCGAGCGGTAGTGGATGCCGTTGGGCTGATCCAGAATGGTGGGATCGACTACAGAGCGGATCAACTCTGCTTTACCGCCGGGCAGACCATCGATGTCGACGAACCGCCAGACGATTAGCTCGTCGGGATCTTTAACGTCGTCGTTGTTTTCGTCGAGCCACAGCGCCAGAGCTGAAGCCGTCGACGCGGTGAGGATTTCATCGGCCTGCCGAACTTCTCGCTCCATCCGCTGGCGAGCGATCCTGGCGGTTGTGAGTGTCTCGGTGTCCTCAGCCACGATTCTGTTGGTTCTGCCGACCATCATCAGAGCGGTGAACATGAGCGCCGAAACAATCACCAGGATAAAAGAGCTGATGGCCAACTCCACGAGCGTCATCCCCTGCTCGTCACGAAACCTCACAGCGCCACCGCCGCGAACTCCAGGACGGAAGCAGTGTCAATGCCGTCGAAGTAAGCGGTCAATCCACGCTGCTCCGGGTTGCCATTCGCCACCTTGGTGATCGTCACATCGACGAAGAAGAATTCTCCGGCCAAGACTGTGCTCCCCTCAATCGGGAGGGTCACCTTGCCGAGTTCCGGCGTACAGCCGGCAATGGCAACGTCGCCGGAAGAGGCAGTCGCCCAGATACCCGAAGTTGTGCGGATCGTTACGTCGTACGCGACGGTCTCGGGAGCACACGTCCCCCGCCTGCCGACGTAGAGGCGGAAGTCGCCATCCGAGACCGCCTCCCATCCAACAGATACCGGCATCACCCAGGTGAGGGTGGTGCCGCTGGGGCCGGAGGCCGTGCTGGGAGCGCCTATCGGCTCTGCCGGGCTCAAGGTCATGCCCGACTTTAGATAAAGGGCTACGTTGCTCGGAGTGAACTCGCCGGTCGAAACGGCAATGTCGTTGGCGGATGATGAGCTACCGGGATCACCCACCGAGGTAGCTTCCATGGTGGTCAGCGAGAACTCTCCGACCGGCATGCCGGCCGGAACCGAAACTACGATTTCGACGTCTAGCGTCGAGCCGGCGTCCGGATTAGGGGTCAACAGCCCGGTGTCCGGTGTTCCCTCACCGGTCCAGTCCACGAGCGGTAGTCCGGATACTGCGTCGCGGATCGTGACCGGCCAGCCCTGGTCATTGGTAATGGTCATCTCGAAGTAGTCGTCGCGATTTCCGATGTTGGTGATCGTGTGCAGGAAGACAATGTCCGTACTCTCACGGCCAAACTTCTTGTCGAACGGCGGATTGAAGGACGCGCCATAGGTTGGGTTTGATGCCCCGACTTCAGCACTTTGGAGCGCTATAAAGGTTTCGAGTTGCTCGGTTCTCGTCACTCCCCGGCTCGTCCAGTCGGCAATCACCGTGAAGCGCTTGTAATCCTCGGTCTGAGAGTCGAGAGGATCATCATCGACCCAGGTCACGTACCGTGTCAACGTATAGGTGATTCCGTTGAACGTCTCACTTGTGACCTGTAGGGGGATGCCGCCGGCAGGGTCTTCGAAAATGTTCTCCGGACCGGTTCCCGGGTCAAAGGTGGAGACAGGCAGACGGGTGGGATCACTGGCAGGTGGTAGCAGCGCGACCTCATCAAACCCGAGATCTCGTACCAGTTCCACAGCCTCATTAGTCAGGGCGGTCGCCTGCTGTTCGAGCCGGCGTTCCCCCGACGCGCGCAAGGCAGTCGCCACGGTTTGGCCTAGCGCGGTGAAGATAAACGCAGCAATGAGAAGGGCGACAGCCGACTCGATCAGAGTGAAGCCGCGGTCACCACTATGTGCAGTCCGCATGCCGAGTACATCGACGGCACGGCGCCGAAAGTGAAGCGTTTGGAGGGGTTATCTCAGGTTGGCGCGGCGTGACTAGTGCTCGGGGCACTAGTCAGTCGAAACCAGTCGATAGGCGTCGAAGACCCCTTCCATGCCCCGCAGTTCGCCGAGAATCCGCTCGAGCTGGCCGGGATCAGACAGTTCCACCTCATAGCGGAGGACGGCGACCCGGTCCTTATCGGTGGCGGACGACGAGGCGTGGATGTTGGCGTCGAGCTCGGAAAGCACCGTGGTGACGTCACGCAGTAGACCGGGCCGATCGAGGGATTCCACCTGGATCCAAACCGCAAAAGTGCCGGTGCGCTCCTTGGACCACGTCACGTCGATCATACGCTCAGCGCGGGTCGTCAAGTCGCCGACGTTGGTGCAGTCGGTCCGGTGAACCGACACTCCCCCGCCCACGGTGACAAACCCAACCAGCCCGTCCCCCGGCACGGGAGCGCAGCAGCGGGCGATGCGTACGGCCAAATCCTGCTGTCCTTCGACGATTATCGCCGGGGTGAGCCTTTGCGCGGTTCGCGGCCGCGGTGGCTCCAGGAGGTCGGCTTCAGTGGCGTCCTCGTCCGACTCGGGGCGGACTTCACGGGCGAGGCGGGCGGCCACCGAGTGAGCCGAGACGTTCCCCTCCCCCACCGCGGCATACAGGGAGTCGAGGTCCTGATAGCTCAGCCCGTGGCCAACTTCCTCCAGCAGTCGATCACGACGGGCGGCCTTGAGGCCCAGTCCCTCTCGCGAAACCGCGTCGTGGATCTGCTCCTTGCCTTTGGCGACGGTCGCCTCGCGGCGCTCCCGATTGAACCATTGGCGGATCTTGGCGGCAGCTCGCGAGGTCTTGGCGAACTTGAGCCAGTCCTGGCTCGGGTGGGCCTGAGCCGACTTGGACGTTGTGATCTCGACGATGTCGCCCGAGCTCAGTTCGGTGCTCAGCGCAACCAGCCTGCCGTTGACCTTGGCTCCAACACACCGGTGACCTACCTCGGTGTGGATTGCATAGGCAAAGTCGACGGGCGTGGCCCCCTTGGGAAGAGTCACGACTTTGCCAAGCGGCGTGACGGCGAAAACCTCATCCCGATACAGCTCGATCTTGAGGCCGGCTAAGAACTCCTCGGGATCGGCGAAGGTGTCCCGCAGAAAGTGGATGTCCGCCATCCACGGCAGGTCGCCACTGTCGGCCCCTTCCTTGTAGCTCCAATGGGCGGCTACTCCTCGCTCGGCTCTGGCATGCATCTCCTCAGTACGGATCTGGATCTCGAGTGGCTTGCCTCCTGGCCCGACCACTGTGGTGTGGAGGCTCTGGTAGAGGTTGAACTTTGGAGTGGCGATGTAGTCCTTGAAGCGTCCGTGGACGGGAGGCCACAGAGTGTGAATCACGCCGAGAGCCGCATAGCAATCCGCGATGTTGCCGGTGATGATGCGGATGCCGAGCAGGTCATGAATCTGCTCGAAGTCATGGCCGGTCTCCACCATCTTGCGATAGATCGAGTAGGGGTGTTTGGGACGCCCTGCGATCTCCGCCTTGACATCTGCGGCACTCAGCGCGGCAGACACCTCCCGGGTAGCGGCCTCAATAACGCCTTCCCGAGCCGGAGCCCGCCTGGCCAGCAGCTCAGAGATCTCTTCGTTACGCCGGGGATGGAGAATCGCGAACGCTCGATCCTCCATCTCGTGCTTTATCTCTTGCATGCCCAATCGGTGGGCAAGCGGCGAGTAGATATCGAGCGTCTCTTTAGCGATTCGATCTTGTTTGGCCTGGTCGAACGGGGCCAGGGTGCGGACGTTGTGGAGCCTGTCGGCCAACTTGAGCACCAGGACGCGTACATCGTCCGCCATCGCGATCACCATCTTGCGGATGTTGGCCGCCTGGGCCTCGTCACGGTCCTCAAAGTCGATCCGGTCGAGTTTGGTGACGCCGTCGATGAGATCGGCCACCATGGAACCGAAGCGATCTCGTAGCTCGTCGAGCGTGACCCCGGTGTCCTCCACGGTGTCGTGCAGAAGGGCGGCTACCAGAGTGTCCTCGTCGAGCCCATAGTCGGCAATCATCTCGGCAACTGCCAGCGGATGGAAGATGAAGTCCTCTCCGGTGCGCCTGGTCTGGCCGGCATGGGCCTCGCTCGCCAACGCGAAAGCATCCTCGAGTCGTTCTGTGCTCACCCCGGGATGGTGCCGCACATATGCCTCGAGAACCAGGGCGTAAACGCTCTCAACCGTGTCAGGTTCAACAGTCATGATGACCTGACCCCTTTGCGGGAACCTGAGCCCTGCGGATGAACTCGGTTAGGCGCTTCATCACAGGAGTCTATCTCTTGCGCCTACGACCCTTCCGGGGGGGCCGGGGTATCGCGCCCCCACCCGGGGCCGGTGGGCGGGCCGGCGCCTTCTTCGGCAAATCCACTTCGTCTGGCGAAACGGGAGGCTTGGACGGCAACTTCTTGGCAGGCTTCTCTGCCGTCTTCTCAGACCGGGGGGTTGCTGCGGTCCGGCTCTTCTTGGGCTTGGGTGGTGAAGCAATGACGGCAGGGGCAACGGTGACTCCCTCGAGCTCACGCCATTCCGGTTCCCGGCTCTTCCATGTCGCCAGGAGCGGCGCGGCAATGAAGATGGAGGAGTAGGTGCCGGCCGCGATGCCAACGAAAAGCGCCAGGGCAAATTCGCGCAGTGTGGTGGCTCCCAGCAGGAACGAACCGACGAAGAGCAGGCTCCCGACGGGCAACAAGCTCGTGAGTGATGTATTGAGTGATCGCATCAACACGGTGTTCATCGATCCGTTGATAACTCCCGACAGCGAGGACCTCCCCTCGCTGATCTGAACTGTTTCGACAATCTTGTCGAACACCACCACCGTGTCGTAGAGCGAATAACCGAGGATGGTGAGAATAGCTATGACCGTAGAGGGTGTGACCTCAAACTGGGTAACCGAGTACACGCCCGCCGTGAGCAGGAGGTCATGCAGCAGTGCCGTGAGCGCGGCCAGAGCCATCTTCCACTCGAAGCGCCAGGTGATAAAGGCCGCCACTACCAGGAGGAAAATGACGAGAGCCTTCACCGCCGAGCGAGTCACCTCGCGACCGAACGATGGCCCCACTGAGGTGACAGAAGCATCGTTGGAGTCGACACCGGCCTCCGCGGCGATCGCAGCCACAACCAGGCTCTCTTGAGCAGGCTCAATCACCACCGTCTCGACCCGGACGCCGCTGGCGTTGCCACCGCTCGTCAACTGAATCGTGGCCGACTCGAGGCCGAACTCGCGCAGGACATCTCTGATATCCGTAACAGAGGCATCGGCCGGGTTCTCGACCTCGATCACCGTCCCCCCCTCGAAATCGACGCCAAGATTCAACCCGAGCGTCACCAGCGAAACCACCGAGACGCTCAAGAGCACAGTGGAGATAATGAAACCGATGCGTTTGCGGCCTACGAAGTCGAAGGTGGTTTCGCCCCGGTACAAGCGTGAGAAGAGGCTCATGGGGAAGCCTCCGCCAGCTCGACGCCGCTCGCGCCCCGCATACTGAACCGTCCGCCGTCGCCGAACCGTGACTCCGACAATATCGCCACCGCCGGCCTGGTGAAAAAGTAGGCAACGATCACGTCGACCACCGTCGCCAGACCCAACGCGAGGGCGAAGCCCTTCACCGGCCCGATGGCGAGGAACCACAACAGGATGGCTCCGGTGAACGACACGAAGTCGGCAGTGAGGATGGTGCGAAAGGCTCGGCCGAAGCCGTCGCCGGCGGCATCTTCGACGGTGCGCCCGTGGCGGATCTCTTCCTTGACCCTCTCGAAATACACAATGTAAGAGTCAGACGTTATGCCTACCGACACGATGATCCCGGCCACACTGGCCAACGTCAGCGTCAGCCCCTGGGTCGATCCGAGGACCGAGTAAGCGACGAAAACCAGTGACCCGAAGATCGACAGGCCCACCACGGTGATTACCCCGAGAACGCGGTAGTAGAACACCATCGCGATTGCCACCAGTGCCAGCCCACCGAAGCCGGCGACCAATCCGGCGTTCAGCGAGTCCTTACCGAGAGAGGCGGACACGAACTGGTCCTGCTCGCGCTCGAGCACTATCGGCAGCGCACCGAATTTGAGAACAATCTCGAGATCCTTGGCCTCGGCCTCGGGATCCTCAGCCCCTCCCATCGTGATCTGGGCGTTCCCGCCGGAAATCCCCTCGTCGGGAGCCACCCGGGGCGCGGAAATCACAACCCCGTCAAGGACGATGGCGAACCTCCTGCGGAGATCATCGGCAGGGAACGACCCCAGTTCCCTGGTAGCTACGGCGAACTTGGCGGCTCCGTCGGATGTAAAGGAAACCGAGACCGACCACTCCAGATTCACAAACTGCGCATCGGCAGACCTGATGTCACTCCCCAGGGCGAAGGCAGGGCCCACGAGCAGGTCAGGCTGGGGGACGCCATCGCTGTCGACCTGGGCAAGGACGGCCTCACTGTTGGGATCGTCGCTGGCAGGATCGATCGGCTCACCCAGGTCAGAAAAGAGCGAATCAGCCAAGACCTTCCTGAAGGAGAGCTGGCCGGTCGAGCCGATCGCCTCGAGGGCCCGCTCCCGGTCCGTTACGCCCGGGAGTTGAACCAGCACGCTGTTGCCGCCCCCAACTTGAATCTCGGGCTCCTGCACGTTCCCGAGGGCCTCGATGCGATTGCGCATGACCGCCACCGCCTGGTCAAGCTGATCGCTGGTGGCACCCTCTGGAGCGCGGAGCACGACTGAGAAACCACCCGCCAGGTCGAGGCCCAGCTTGGGAGTCGACCCGGAGCCGACAACTGCGGCCAGCCCTCCCCACGCCACGGTCACCATCACCAGCACTGAAACGATCCTCCGAAGCGTTACATTCTTAACCGGCTCGTCATCGCGCGCCCGGCTCTCCTGCCAGGCAGTCACGGGTTTTCGACTCTGGCCGCGATGGCCGCCCTGACTACTCGGAGCCGGGTGTTTTCGCTCACAATCACGAGATATTCGTCATCGATACTGACGATCTCCCCCACAACCCCACCATAAGTGCGCACCTCGTCCCCGGACTTCAAGGTGGAAAGAAACTCGTTACGCTCCCGCCCTCGCTTTCGCTGGCGGTAGCTCATAAACATGAACAGGCCGCCAAAGATGACAACGATCACCACGAGATTGGTGAAGCCTGAGCCGCTGGATGAGCTTTGTGCGATGAACATTGCGCCTGGATCGTAGGCTAGGACTGGCGTTGAGTGGCGCGTTCGCGCCTGAACTCTTCGAAGCGACCGGCTTTGATCACCTCTCTGGCCGCAGCCATCAGGTCGAGCGTGTAATGCAAATTGTGCAAGCTGAGGAGACGATGGGCCGACAGCTCGCTGGTTACCCGCAAATGACGCAGATAGGCCCGCGAGTACCGGCGGCAAGTGAGGCAACCACATCCGACTTCGAGCGGCTCCGGGTCGGCAGCATTTTCGGCGCGCTTGATCGAATAATCTCCGCCCGCACTGAGCACCTTCCCGTGGCGGGCTAGTCGGGTTGGCCACACGCAATCGAACAAGTCAACGCCGCGCGCTACCGCATCGAGAACTCCATCGGTGTCACCCACGCCCATCAAGTAGCGGACTTTGTCGGCGGGAAGATGCTCGACCGCGGCCGTCAAAGCTTGATTGCGCTCTGCCGGCGGCTCGCCGACCGAAAGGCCGCCAATCCCAAAGCCGGCGAATCCCAACGCGGCGGTTGCTTGGGCGCTGCGAGCTCGCAGCTCGGGGTCGGTGCCGCCCTGCACGATGCCGAACAGGGCCTGGTCATCGCGACTATGCGCCGCCAGCGAGCGCTCTCCCCAACGCAGCGTCCGCTCCATAGCCCCCTCCAGCTTGTCACGATCAGCCGGCAGCCCCACCAGCACGTCCAACTGCATGGCTATGTCCGCTCCGAGCAACTCCTGGACCGCCACCGCCTCCTCGGGGCGAAGGTGCACCCGGGAACCGTCATAGGTTGACCGAAAGGCCACCCCGTCTTCGTCAACCTGCGGCGACAGCGAGAAGACCTGGTAGCCGCCGGAGTCGGTGAGGATCGGGCCGTCCCAGCTCGCGAAGCCGTGCAATCCCCCCAGCGCGGCGATGATGTCCGCCCCGGGACGTAACATCAGGTGATAAGTGTTGGCGAGCACCATTTGCACCGAAAGCTCTTCGAGGTCTCGGCTGTCAAGCGCTCGCACACTCGCCCGGGTCCCCACCGGCATGAATGCCGGTGTGTCGACAACACCATGGAAAGTGTGGAGCCGGCCCAGCCGGGCCAAGCCGTCGCGGCCTGCCGACTCCCACTTGCCGGTCATGGGAGACGGGGAATGAACATGGCGTCCCCGAAAGACAAGAACCGGTAGCCCTCGGCCACAGCATGCTCATAGGCCTGGCGCCATGCCGGGTACAAAGCCGCCACCATAACCAGGAGGCTCGAGCGCGGCATGTGGAAATTGGTTACCAGGGCATCGACCACCCGCGGCTTGAACCCGGGCCTGATGAACAGGTCGGTGGACCCGGCTCCGACCGCCACTCCGTTGCCGGAAGCCGCAGATTCCAGAGCCCGCACAACTGTGGTTCCCACCGCTACGATCCGTCGTCCGTCCGTTTTCGCCGCCGCGATACGCCCGGCGGCAAGTGGCGGAATCTCATAACTCTCGGAGTGCATCACGTGGTCCTCCAGCCGGGAGGTGGTGATCGGCCGAAACGTGTCGAGACCGATGTTGAGATAGATCGAGACAAGTTCTATCCCCCCATCTTCCAGGCGTCCCAGCAGCTCCGTGGTGAAATGCAACCCGGCCGTCGGGGCCGCCGCCGAGGCTGTGCGGTCACCGTAGATGGTCTGGTACCGCTCGGGATCGGTCGGCCCGCTTCTGATGTAAGGCGGGTAGGGGGCGCTCCCGGCCCGGGCGATGGCGGCTTCCACGGTCGGCTGACCTCGCAGATGAACCACCACTCTTCCCCCGGTATCCAGGGCCACGACCTCACCGGTGACTTCGCCAAAGTCGAGGGCTTGTCCCGGAGCCAACTTGCGAGCCGGCCTGGCCAGCGCCTCCCAGTCATCTCCCCGCGGGGCCAGCAAGAGCAGCTCAACCGCTCCCCCGTAAGGGCGCCGGCCGACCAGCCGGGCAGCTCGCACCCGGGTGGCGTTGACCACCAGCAGATCTCCGGCCTGTAGGAAGCCGGGGAGCTTGCCAAAGCTGGAATCTTGCAGCGGATCAGTCACCAGTAGACGCGAGGCATCCCGGTGTTGGAGCGGTACCTGGGCTATCGCTTCCCGGGGCAGGTCGTAGTCAAAGTTATCCACCAGCATCGGCCTCAGAGTAGAAGGGCGGCTACAGGAGGGTG
>Ga0255057_10002042_pt1 | contig 11081 bp, 9 predicted proteins | sample Cases_109_6_MG_FD_189022 | JGI IMG/M metagenome (GOLD analysis project Ga0255057, IMG submission 189022) | Seawater microbial communities from Amundsen Gulf, Northwest Territories, Canada - Cases_109_6 | ecosystem: Environmental > Aquatic > Marine > Gulf | place: Canada: Northwest Territories... | reverse complement strand
AGCTACGGCTTCCTCAGCCACGGTCTCCTCGGTCACGGCTTCCTCAGCCACGGCTTCCTCGGTCACCACTTCCTCAGCCACGGCTTCCTCGGTCACCACTTCCTCAGCCACGGCTTCCTCGGTCACCACTTCCTCAGCCACGGCTTCCTCGGTCACGGCTGCCTCTACCTCCTGCTCCCCTTCTTCGACGCCGGTCACCTCGGCCTCTGCCGCTGCCATCTCCTCGGCCTTGGCGGCCTCGGCCTTCTGGTATTCGGCCTCCAGCTCGGCGGCCTCCTCCTCGCTCGGTTGTGTAACCCCGCGCATGGTCAAGCCGACCTTCTTCTCATCATCCTCGATCCTCAAAATGCGCGCACTCGCCCAGTCGCCAACAGAGAACTGGCTTTCCAGGCCCCCACTGCCGACATCGATCTCACTGACGTGCGCCAGCCCTTCGAGTCCCTCGAAGATGTCTACGAACAGACCGAAGTCGGTTACGTTTACCACCCGTCCCGTCACCGTGTCGCCGACCCTGTTCTCGGCGACAAAGGAATCCCATTCGTTGGGCAGGAACTCCTTGATCGAGAGAGAAACACGCTGGTTCTCGACATCGATATTGGTCACCCGAGCTTGGACGTCGTCTCCCTTCTTGACGATTTCGCTCGGATGCTTGACCCGCTTGGTCCAGCTCATGTCGGAGACATGGATCAAACCGTCGATCTCTTCCGTGATCTGGACAAAAGCTCCAAACTCGGTCAGGTTGCGGACCTTACCTTCGATCACCGAGCCGACCGGATGGCTGACAGCGAGCTCCTCCCAAGGGTTGCGTTCGGCCTGCCGCAAGGACAAGCTGATTCGGCGCTGTCCCAAGTCGAGCTCCGACACAATGGCTTCTATCTCGTCTTCGACGTTGAGAATCTTTGCCGGATTGACGACCTTTTTGGTCCACGACATCTCGCTCACGTGGATGAGGCCCTCGACGCCTTCCTCCAGCGCTATGAAAGCGCCGTAATCGACCAGGCTGACGACTTTTCCCCGGACTCGGGAGCCCAGTGGATATTTCTTGTCGACCAGAGTCCAGGGATCGTCCGACCGCTGCTTGTAACCCAACGATACCCTCTCGGTCTCGGCATCGAACTTGAGAACCACGACCTCGATCTCGTCGCCGACAGAGAAGTACTCCGACGGGTGGTTGACTCGTCCCCAGGAGATATCGGTGATGTGCAGCAGACCGTCGATACCACCCAGGTCGACAAACACACCATAGTCGGTGATGTTCTTGACCACGCCCTGCAAATGGACGCCCTCGGCCAGCCGCTCGAGGGTCTCGGCCTTCTTGGCGGCGAACTCCTTGACCAGAACCGCCTTGCGGGAGAGTACGACGTTATTACGGCGGCGATCCATGCTGATGACTTTGAACTCGAGGTCCTTGCCCCGCAGGGACTCGAGATTCTTCACCGGTTTGATGTCAACCAGGGACCCCGGCAGAAAAGCGCGGATGCCGACGTCGACGGTCAAACCGCCCTTGATTCGTTCGATGACCCGGCCGTGAATGATCTCTCCAGCCTTATAGCTCTTCTCGATCTCCGCCCAGACCTTCATCCTCTCCGCTTTTTGTTTGGAGAGAACAACATGCCCTTCAGCGTCCTCGACCTTTTCCAGCAGGACCTCGACATCGTCGCCCACCTCTACCGTGACATTGCCGTCGTAGTCGGTGAATTCCTCGATCGGGACCAGGCCTTCGGACTTGTAGCCGACGTCTACAACGACATGGTTGGAACTGATGCCGATGACATGCCCGGAGACGATCTGCCCCTCCGCGAGATGCCGCATGCTCTCGTCATAGAGCGACACCATTTCATCGTAATCGAGATCGGTCTTCTCTTCTTCGTTGCTGTCGGCGTCGGTAACGTCGGACGACCGCTCCTGTTCTTCAATGGACTCCATGAAAAAACAACCTCCTGAGTTTCTTGGGATCAGGCTGAACGCCTGTTCTTCCCTCCGGCGGGAAGGTCGAGTCCTGCGCAAGTCGTTTAGAACTCGAAGGTTCAGAGTATAGGGCGCGACTCCGGCGGGTGTCAACCCGAAGCTGTTTCCGCGCCTTCCAGGGCCCCCCGAATCTCGCTCCGCACTTCTGTCGACTCCTCGATCACCAGAAACTTCCGCAGGATGTCCTCTGCCGTTTGGCCTCCAATCCGCCCCAGCGCCCAGGCCGCATGCCTGCGGACGAGATTCGAGCCGCTCCCCAGGGCTGCCGCCAGGGCTGGCACGTACCCGGGGTCTCGCAAATTGCCCATGGCCACGGCCGCATTTCGCTGTAGCCCTTCCTGTTTGGCCCGTTTCATGGGACTGCCGCGAAACCGCTCGACATAGCTCTCTCGTCCGAGGGTGAGCAGTCCGGCCAGATCGAGGTCGGATCGATCCCCCGTCAGCCGCAACTCCGGATGGTCCCGGGCCTCGGGCTCGGTGTTGACCGGGCAGACCTCTTGGCAGATGTCACAGCCGAAAACCCAGCTACCGAGAGTCGGTCGCACCTCCGCCGGGATCACTCCGCGATGCTCGATGGTCCAGTAGCTGATACAGCGATTGCTGTCGAGCCGGTAGGGCTCCGGCAGGGCACCTGTCGGGCAGGCTTCGAGGCAGGCCACACACGAACCGCAGAGATCGGCCACCGGCGTGTCCGGTTCGAGGTCCAGGTCGAGAAACAGCTCGCCCAGAAAGAACCAGGAACCGGTTTCGCCATCGAGGAGATTGGTGTTCTTGCCAACCGCACCGAGACCTGCGCGGGCGCCGAGCTCCCGCTCCAACACCGGGCCGGTGTCCACATAGGGACGGCACTGGGAGCCGGGGAAACCCTCGGTGATCCTCTCCGCCAGGTTCTGTAGGCGTCGGCGGAGGAGGTCGTGGTAGTCGAGTCCCCGAGCGTATCGGGCCACCCAGGGCCAAAGATCCCCCTCGGCAGCTTCTTCACCCGTGAGCGGGTGGTATTGGAGGGCCACACACAGGGCCGTCTTGGCTCCCTCTTCGAGCATCTGCCTGGGGTCGAGACGCAATTCGACCCGGCGGGTCAGATACGCCATGTCAGCGTGATCTCCGCGCTCGAGCCAGCTCAGATAGGCCTGCCCAGTACTGGCGCGCTCCAGCCGGGCGACGCCGGCGCGATCGAACCCCTCCTCGAGGGCCCATCCCTTCAGCACCTCCGCTCGCTCACCGGGGTTCATTGCCAGGTTATTCTAGCCTGCAGGTCTCGCCGCTCTTGCAGAAGCAGCGGCAGAGGACCCGCCAGGGCGCAGGCCGGGTGATTTGCCGCCATCGGCGCCGATCGAGTAAGATCGGAGCTGTTCGACGACCCGCGAGCCGGAGCCATCCGCTCTCCCCGATCGGGTCACTGAAACAGCCAAATTCCGGCACCCTCGAGCGCTGAGCCGGCGAGATCTTCAGGGACTTTCTGCCCACCGGCGTCCGTACTTGGCTCGGCTCGAGAAGCGACCAAAGGAGCCGAGATGGAGACCTTCGAAAAGCTCGCCGAAATGGGCCACGAGAGAGTTCTCTTGTGCTCGAATGCCGATGTCGGTCTACAGGCCATCATCGCGGTTCACTCGACCGTTTTGGGCCCCAGCCTGGGTGGGGTTCGAATGTGGCCCTACAAGAATTTCGACGAAGCCATCAAGGACGCGCTGCGTCTCTCCAGGGGGATGACTTACAAGGCCGCGGCGGCCGGTCTGAACCTCGGCGGTGGCAAGGCGGTGATCATCGGTGACCCCAAGAAGGACAAGAGCGAAGCTCTGTTTCGATCCTTTGGCCGGTATGTCGACTCGCTCGGTGGTCTCTACATCACCGCCGAAGACGTCGGTACCGACATGGAGGACATGGAGCTCATCCTGACGGAAACCAGGTGGGTCACCGGTGTCTCTCCCGCCCACGGAGGGAGCGGGGATCCGTCTCCGGTCACCGCCTATGGCACCCTGCAGGGCATAAAGGCCGCCGCCAAATGGAAGTACGGGGACCCATCACTGGACGGCCGCTCGGTGGCCATCCAGGGCCTTGGCAGCGTTGGTTACTATCTCGCCAAATACCTCAAAGAAGAGGGCGCAAAGTTGATCGGCGCCGACATCGACTCCGAAGCGGTCGACCGGGCATCCTCGGAGCTCGGCGTGGAGATCGTGTCGACCGACGAGATCGTGGAGGCGGACTGCGACGTTTTGGCACCCTGCGCCCTGGGTGCGGTGCTGGATAAAGACAGCATCCCCAAGCTGCGTTGCAGTATCGTCGCGGGAGCCGCCAACAACCAGCTGGACAAGGCCAAACGTGACGGCCTGGCTCTGCATGAGCGGGACATCCTCTACGCACCCGATTTCGTCATCAATGCCGGCGGTCTGATCAACGTCTACAACGAGCTCGCCGGTACCTACAACCAGGAGCGGGCCTTGCGCATGACGCGCGGGATCTACCTCAACCTGATGCGGGTTTTCGAGATCTCCAAGACCGAGGGGATTCCTACCTATGTGGCGGCGGATCGGATGGCCGAGGAGCGGATCAACACCATCAAGAAGCTAGGTGTTCGGCATTGGGGCAGGTTTATCAGCAACCACCACCCCGAGGGCTAGCTTTATGGCAGGTTAGTGGTACTTCGAGATCTCGCCGATGCGGCGCACGATCTCCTCCACCACCTCGTCTACGTTGACATCGCCGGTCTCCACTTGCTCGTAGGTGGCATCCAGAGTTAGCGGAGAATCTGCTCGAGTGGTGTCGCGAAAGTCGCGTCGCCCGACCTCGTCCCTGACCTCCTCGATCGAGATCGAAGTCTGGCCGGACTCCCGCAGCTGGTTGAATCTTCGCTCGACCCGCACTTCCATCGGCGCTTCGAGAAAGAACTTGAAGGGGGTTTCGGGAAAGACCTTGGTGCCGGTGTCCCGACCCTCCAGGACCGCGCCGGTTTCCTGTGCCAGAGAACGCTGGAGAGTCACCATTTTCCGCCGCACCTCGGGGTGGGCCGACACCTGCGACGATGCCTCGGACACATCCGTCTCGCGGATTCGATCACCCAGCGGCTCCCCATTCAGGAGAACCTCGAGGCGGCCGTCACCACGCGGCTCCAAACTCATATCGAGTCCGGTGAACACCTCGGCGACGGCCTTTTGATCATCCGGATCGACGCCTTGGCGCAAGACCTCGAGGCCGAGCGCCCGGTACATGGCGCCCGTCTCCAGATACGGGATTCCGAGTCGCCGCGCCAACCAACGGGCCACTGTGGACTTGCCGACCCCAGAAGGTCCGTCAATCGCGACAATCACGACCTTTTCCTGACCGGGCGCTTTTTGCGGACTCCCCGACGTCCCGTCCCCGCGCGGCGACCGCTCCCGAGTAGTGTCTTCACCTCGTCTTCCTGCAACTCGCGAAAGCTCCCAGCAGACAACCGCCGATCGGATACCGGCCCGATGGCTATGCGGCGCAAACGGATCACTGGATGACCGATGCGAAAGAACATCTCCCGGATCTGCCGAGTTCGACCCTCGCTGAGCTCGACGGTCCACCAGGAATTGACCCGGTCTTTTCTGCCTCCGGGCAACTTCGAGACCTGGATCTTTGCCGGGGCTGTTCGTCTGCCGTCGACGACAACACCCCTTCGCAGGCGATCGATCTGGTCCTCTCTGGGCAATCCCTTGACTTTGGCCCGGTAGGTTTTGGTGCAGCCGTACCGCGGGTGTGCCACCCGCTGTGCAAATTCACCGTCGTCGGTCAGGATGAGAAGACCCTCGGTGTTGAAGTCCAGTCGGCCTACCGTCATCAGCCCTTTCCGCCAGCGGGCGGGAACGAGCTCGAAGACCGTTTTCCGTCCTTCGGGGTCGGCTCGCGTCGACAAGTAGCCAGCCGGCTTGTTGAGGAGAAAGTAACGCCGACGAGTCGGCGGCCGAACCCTCTTGCCGTCGACCTTGATCGCGTCCTGCGACGCATCGGCCTTGTCCCCTACTGTTGCCACCCGGCCATTCACCGTCACCCGCCCCTCACGAATCAGCTCCTCGGAATGGCGACGAGAGGCAACGCCGGAGCGTGCGAGAATCTTCTGCAGCCGCTCGGAGCTCATAGGGTCTCGAGCTCGAGCGGAGTCTGCGAGGTGCCAAACACGTCCTCGATTTCCTCCAGCGGCGGCAAGTCCTCGAGACTCTCGAGGCCAAAGTGCATGAGGAACTCGCGAGTCGTGCGATACAGAAAGGGCTTCCCCACCACCTGTTTGCGGCCGGCAATCTTGACCAGACGCCGCTCGAGCAGGGTCTTGAGCACACCCAAGGAGTTGACGCCCCGAAATTCCTGCACCTCGGGCCCGGTTACCGGCTGTCGATAGGCAACGATGGCCAGAGTCTCGAGAGCGGCCATCGAGAGCTTGGTTCTGCCGGTGACCTCGAAGAACTTCCGCAAATAGCCATGGAGCTCGGGACGGGTGACCAGGCGAAGCCCACCCGCCACCTCCTCGACGAGGATACCCTTGGCCGCCTCTGCGCCGTAGCGGCTGACGACGACATCGAGGGCCTCACCCGCCGCCCGGCGCTCCCCTTCGTCGAAGATCTCCAGCAGCTTGCTGCGTGGAATCGGCGCCGAGGCGACAAAAAGCACGGCTTCGAGGGCTGCCTGCATTTCTGCACTGTCGGTCATCCCTCGATCGCCTCCAACTCGTGCACCTGTAGCTCGCGGGCGGTGCGGTAGACCAGAATCTCCCCACCGGCCGTCTGATGGAAGCGCACCAGGCTGAGATGTGCCAGCTCGAGGACCGCTAGAAACGCCGCGACTATCTCGGCGCGACAACTTCGCTGGCGAAGATCGGCGAGCAGATCGAAGGGACGATCCGGGCTCACAGCCTCCAACAGACGCTGGAACTGGTCACGAACAGTAAATGTCTCTCGGGAGACGTGGAGCGGGTCGGGGTGCTCGTGATCGTACCGAACGAGCACATTCTTCAAGCAGCCAAGGAGATCATGGAGGGAAACATCCCCAAGATCGATCATCGGCTCGTCGTTTTCGAGCTCTAACGGATGGGACGGCCGGCTCCAAATGCCGCGCCTGAGACTGTGGATCTCACCCAACGACTGGGCGGCCTCCTTGATCCGCTGGTACTCGAGCAGACGCTCAACCAGCTCTTGGCGCGGATCCTCCGCCTCTTCGCCGCCTGCGGTGGCCGGCCTTGGCAACAACAGCTTCGATTTCAGGTGGATCAGCTGTGCAGCTTCGTAGATGTAGTCAGCGGCGATATCCAGATTGAGCTCATCCATCAACTGCAGGTACTCGTAGAACTGATCACAGATGACGGCCACCGGAATGTCGGTGATCTCCACCTCGTTGATCCTTACCAGGTGAAGCAACAGATCCAGCGGCCCTTCGAAAACGGGGAGCTGGACCCTCCACGACTCGGGCAGGCCACCCTGCTGTTCCGCGTTGGAGCTCAACCTACCCCTGCCTATCGCAGATCGCCGTAGTTGATCGACATCGCCGAGCGGACCTTGTCCAGGGTCTCTGCCGCTCTTTCCTTTGCCTTGCGCGACCCTTCGTAGAGGACGTCCAGCAAAGCGTCTCGATCCTGCAACAACTCCTGGCGACGTGCCCTGATGGGCTCTAGAAAATCGTTCAGCCTCTCGGCGATCAGCTTCTTGTCTTCCACGCAGCCTATGTGGGCCAAGCGGCACTCCTGAGCCACTCGCTCCTGCAGCTCCGGTGGTGAGACCAGACGGTGGAACTGGAAGAGGTTGCAGACTTCGGGGCGGCCTGGGTCCTTACGCCGGGCCCGTTGTGGATCGGTAAACATCTGCCGACACTTCTCCTCGACCACCTCCGGGGGATCCGCCAGGTCGATGGTGTTGCCGTACGACTTGGACATTTTCCGGCCGTCGACGCCGGGTACTCTCGGTGTGGGCGTGAATAGGGCCTTGGGCTCGGGGAAAATGTCGCCAAAATAGGAGTTGAACCGCCTGCCGATCTCGCGACTCAGCTCCAGGTGGCTGGCCTGGTCCTCGCCCACAGGTACCAGATTCGCCTGATAGAGGAGAATATCGCCGGTCTGCAGCACCGGGTAGCCGAGGAAGCCGTAAGTGCGGAGATCCCGATTGGCGAGCTCTCGCATCTGCTCCTTGTACGTCGGCACCCGTTCCAGCCAACCGAGAGGAGTAATCATCGACAGCAGTAGGTGCAGCTCGGCGTGCTCCGGGACCAGCGACTGGGCGAATATGACCGACTTGTCCGGATCCAGTCCCGAGGCAATGAGATCCGCCAGCATTTCCAGCGAGGTCTCCGCGATCCGGGACGCGTCGCTGTAGTCGGTGGTCAATGCATGCCAGTCGGCGATGAAGTAGTAGCATCGATATCGCTCTTGGAGATCCACCCAGTTCTTGACCGCTCCGAAGTAGTTGCCAAGATGGATCCTTCCCGTGGACCGCATTCCTGACAGGACTACCTGATCTCGAGCATTGACTGGCACGCTTTCTCCTCGATCTCGCCGTAGACTGGGTCAGTGGCTAGGGTGTAACCCGCCGGTTGATGTCGGAGATGAGCCGCTCATTGGCTATCAGGACCCGGGTCTCCCGTCGCAGGGTGACGATCTGGACGACCACGGTGACATAGAAGAGAGTCTGATGAGCCCAGGCGGGTACCGTCTTGGTAACCACAGCCCCTCCCAGGACAAAGGTGGCGATCGCCAGAATCATGGCGAGAAGCAGCCACGGGCTGGTCTGGTTCTTGAATTCCCGGATCTGATCCAGCATCTCCGGGTCGAGCCCATACTCGACCACGGCACCCTTTATGACTTTGCCGGTGCCGATGAGATAAAAGAGGATCCAGCAATGGGAAAAGAGCAGCAGCAAACTGGCCAGCAGTGCCAGAAGCACATGGCGGCTCAGGCCATCGGTTCCGTCGACGCTAAAGCCTTGGAACCCGGCTATGAGCAGACCAAGGGCCGCCAACCAGCCGATCATCAGTAGTGCTCTGCCCATCATCAGGGTAACCCTCCTCGGCTCCGAGCCGGAGTCAGGCGTCTATTCTTCACGCTCTGACTCCTGGGTCAATGCCGGCACCTTTGCTCCTCGCATCTCGCCAAGCCAAATGCGGGTCGCTGCCGGTGGGCTGAAATCTCTTTCGAACCGGTGCCGACCTGCTGACCCACGCCGGCTGGACTCCTCCGGGTCCCGCCAGACCTCCTCCAGCGCTCGGGCCAGCTCGTCGACGTTCTCGGTAGGTACCAGCCAGCCCGTAACCCCGTCCTCGACGACCTCCGGAATACCGCTCACCCGGCTGGCAACCACCGGCACCGAAGCCTCCATCGCTTCCAAGATTACCAGCGGCATGCCCTCGTAGATCGAAGGGACGACCAGCGCCCGGGCGCCGGCGAGCAGCTCCCGGACCTCGCCGCCAGAGCATCTGCCGAGGAATCGCACGCGGTCGGTCAATTCGAGTGACACCGCCTTCCGCTCCAGGGAAGGCCCCTGCTCGCCGTCGCCGGCCACCAGGAGGCGAAGCTCCGGCAGCCGCGAGCCAAGGAGGGCCAAGGCCTCCAACAGGATCTCCACCCCCTTGCGGATTCGGAGCCGTCCGACAAAGAGAAGGTACTCTTCGCCGGTCCTTTGAGCCTGAGGCTCCATCCGTTCCACCTCGACTCCGCCGGTAATATTGGGCAACACCCGCACCGAATCCACCTGATAGTCGCGTTGAATCTCAGCTGCCGTCTGTTGGCTGGGTGCGAGCACGAGGTCGGCCATCCAAGCCGTCAGGCACCCAAGAGCCACCTGCACCGGCGCTTTGAAGCAGAAGAAAGCACGCTCGCGGAGACTCGGTTCCCCGACGACCCGGCCATCGGCCCTCAGCAGTCGAATCGCTTTCATCTCCTCGACGTAGCTCACTTGGAACAGGCCCACCAGCAAGGGTGAGGGCTGAAGCAAGCCCCTGACCGACGCCACCACCAGGGCCGCTGCCGCGCCATCCGATTCGTGAACCTGGACGACGTGGGGTCGGAATCGCCTGAGCGCACGCCAGCAGGGTCCCAGCACCGTCAGAGGGAAGAGGAATTTGGGGCCTTGCGCCCCCTCCGCACCTCGGCCCAGCACCTCCACTTCGTGTCCTTCGTTACGGAGAGCCGCAGCCAACTGTAGGACTTGCTCACCGACACCGGAGACATCCGTCGGTGGCAGGGTATTGACAATGAGAAGAATGCGCAAAACTACCCTCCAGTAAATCGTTGACGGCGAACCGCCGCCCGTTTCTCCGCCGATGCCAGCAGTGGGCGAAGATCGTCACGCTGACCGGAGCTCTCGAGGATCTCCCTGGCATCCCTGCGCGCTATCTCCAGCCACTCTCGATCGGCAACCAGATCCGCCACCCTGAACAGCGGCACGCCCGACTGTCGGGTGCCTAGAAGATCACCCGGACCACGCATCTCGAGATCGGCTTCGGCCACCCGGAACCCGTCCGTGCAACTGCCGAAAACGTCCAGCCGCCGGGCCGTCGAATCGCTGCTCAGTCTGCCATGGATAGCGATACAGGTAGAGGGCTCCGAACCGCGACCAATACGGCCACGCAGCTGGTGAAGCTGCGAGAGGCCGAATCGCTCGGCGCTCTCGATGATCATGATAGTCGCCCGCGGTACGTCGAGCCCCACTTCGACCAGAGTTGTCGCCACCAGCACCTTGACCTCGCCGGCGGCAAAATCGCCCATGATCCGGGTACGCTCCTCCCTCGAGCTCCGGCCATGGAGAATCTCCGAGCGGTGGCCGCTGAGCAGTACCCGTACCTCCTCCCCAAAACCGGAGACGGCCGCAGCATCGATGCGCTCGCTGTCGTCGATGAGGGGAAAGACCACATAGGCCTGGGCACCGAAATCCAACCGTCTCCGCAACCAGCGGTAGACGGCGGGGCGCGAGCTTCTCGCGACGACGCGCGTCGAGATCGGAGACCGACCGGGTGGGAGCTCATCGATCACCGACAGGGCCAGGTCTCCATAAGCCGTCAGCGCCAGTGATCTGGGTATCGGTGTGGCGGTCATCACCAGCAGATCGGGCCGCACACCTTTGTCCTGCAGAAGTCGTCTCTGGGCCACACCAAAGCGGTGTTGCTCATCGATAACGGCG
>Ga0255057_10002041_pt1 | contig 11084 bp, 13 predicted proteins | sample Cases_109_6_MG_FD_189022 | JGI IMG/M metagenome (GOLD analysis project Ga0255057, IMG submission 189022) | Seawater microbial communities from Amundsen Gulf, Northwest Territories, Canada - Cases_109_6 | ecosystem: Environmental > Aquatic > Marine > Gulf | place: Canada: Northwest Territories... | reverse complement strand
CTGGAGGCGCTCGCCCAGGCCGGCGTCGAGATCTCCGAAACCAACCGCGGCCTTTCGGTCAAGCGGGCCAACGGGCGGCTTTCCGGCGTCGACGTCATGACCGAGCCGTTTCCTGGCTTCCCGACCGATCTGCAGGCCCAGATGATGGCGCTGATGGCGACCGCCGAAGGCGCTTCGATGATCACCGAGAGCATTTTCGAGAACCGCTTCATGCACGTGCCGGAGTTGATGCGCATGGGCGCCAACATCAACGTGCACGGCGCCTCGGCCCTGGTGCGGGGCCAGGCCGGCCTGACCGGCGCGCCGGTCATGGCGACCGATCTCCGGGCCAGCGTCAGCCTGGTGCTGGCCGGGCTGGTGGCCGAGGGGGAGACCCTGATCAATCGGGTCTATCATCTCGACCGCGGCTACGAACTGCTGGAGGAGAAGTTGTCGGCCTGTGGTGCCGACATCGAGCGGATCTCGGAATAATCCCTCTGGTGTGGTAATACAGCCCGCATGGTAACTCCCCGCCACCTCAAGCTGCGTGCCCGCGACCTCGACGACATGGCGGTGATGGCCGCCATGTTGCAGGACGCCGTCGTGCGCCCCGCCGAGATGACCTATCAGGCGCGCGAGAAGCGCTTCGTCATGGTCATCAGCCGCTTCCGTTGGGAGGACCCCGAGGTGAAGCCCGATCCGGCCGGCGAGGGGGTGTCGGACGGCGAATCGCAAGCGCCGGAAGCCCAGGCGGTTACTCAGGCGGATACTCGGGCGGACACTCAGGCGGATGGCCAGGAGGATGGCCAGGAGGACGCCCGTTTCGAGGACGCCGGCCCCCGGCCCCATTACGAGCGGGTGAACGCAGGTCTCTGCATCGAAAATGTGCGGGGCGTGCGGACCCAGAAGCTCGACCTCAAAGACAAGGACCAGGTCTTTAGCCTACTGACCGTGGAGGTGCGCCCCCGTGCGCTCACCCTGGTGTTTTCCGGCGGCGCTCTCGTTCGCCTCGAGGTCAGCTCTATCGCTTGCTTCCTCGAGGACCTGGGCGAGCCCTGGCCGACGCCCTGGCTGCCGCTGCACGAGACCGAGGAGAGCGAAGCCAGCGCGGCGGACACAGCTGAGTCCGGGGCGGGCGAGTAAGCCGCGAGAGGGTGGAGATGGCCGCCAACGACAGACTCACCCTGGCGGTGCCCAGGGGGCGCATCCTGAGCGAACTGGTGCCGCTTCTGATGCGCGCGGGCATCGAGCCCGAGGCCGCCTTCGCCGATGAAGACGCCCGCCAGCTGCGCTTTGCCACCAACCAGCCGGCGCTGGAGATCGTCCGGGTGCGCAGCTTCGACGTGGCCACCTTCGTCGCCTTCGGCGCGGCCCAGCTCGGCGTCGCCGGTAACGACGTCATCATGGAGTTCGACTATCCGGAGCTTTATGCCCCGGTCGACCTGAAGATCGGCCAATGCCGCTTGTCGGTGGCCGAGCCGCGGGAGATCGGCGAACGCGACGATCCGGCGCGCTGGAGCCACATCCGCATCGCCACCAAGTATCCCCGCATCACCCGGCAGCATTTCGCCCGGCGCGGCGTCCAAGCCGAGTGCATCACGCTCAGCGGCGCGATGGAGCTGGCGCCGGGCCTGGGGCTCTGCCGGCGCATCGTCGACCTGGTCTCGACCGGCGCGACGCTCACCGCCAACGATCTGGTGGAGGTCGAGCAGATTGCCCGGGTCAGCGCGCGGCTGCTCGTCAACCGGGCGGCGCTGAAGACCCGGCCGCAGGAGATGGCCGGCTGGATCGACCGCTTTCGCGAGGCGGCCGATGCCGTTTAGCCTGACCACCGCTCAGCCCGACTTCGAGGCGCGCTTCGCGGCCTTCCTGGCCGCCAAACGCGAGACCGAGGAGGAGGTCGATCAGGCGGTGGCTGCGATCCTTGCCGAAGTGCGCGAGCGGGGCGACGCCGCGGTCATCGACTACACCGAGCGCTTCGACCGGCTGCAACTCACGCCCCAGGAGCTGAAGATCACCGCTCAGGAGATCAGGACGGCCGAGGCCGCCTGCGCCGAGGCGGAGCTCGCGGCGCTAAATGAGGCCGCCCGGCGCATCACCGACTATCATCGCCGTCAGACGCCCGAGGACCTGGACTACCACGACTCTGCCGGGGTGCGCCTGGGCCACCGCTGGACGGCGCTCGCCTCCGCCGGCCTCTACGTGCCCGGTGGCACGGCGGCCTATCCCTCCTCGGTGCTGATGAACGCACTTCCTGCCAAGGTGGCGGGCGTCGAGCGCCTGGTCATGGTGGTGCCGACGCCGGACGGGCAGATCGCCCCGCTGGTTCTGGCCGCCGCGGCGGCCGCCGGGGTCGACGAGATCTACCGCGTCGGCGGCGCCCAGGCCGTCGCTGCGCTCGCTTACGGGACCGAGAGCATCCGACCGGTCGACAAGATCGTCGGGCCCGGCAACGCCTATGTGGCGGCCGCCAAGCGCCAGGTCTTCGGCACCGTCGGCATCGACCTGATCGCCGGCCCCTCGGAGATTCTGGTGGTGGCGGACGGCCTGAACGATCCGCGCTGGATCGCCGCCGACCTCTTGGCCCAGGCCGAGCACGATACCGCGGCCCAGGCTATCCTGATCACCGACGACCGGGACTTCGCCGCGGCGGTCGAGCGCGCGGTCGAGGTCCACCTGCAGGCCCTGCCGCGCAGCGAAATCGCCGGCGCGTCCTGGCAGACCCACGGCGCCATCATACTGGTGGACGAGCTGGATGAGGCCCCGGCGCTGATCGACCGGATCGCGCCCGAGCATCTGGAGATCGCTACCGAGGCGCCCGAGGACTTCGCCAAACGCGTGCGCCACGCCGGCGCTATCTTCCTCGGCCGCCATACGCCCGAGGCCATCGGCGACTACATCGCCGGGCCGAACCATGTTTTGCCGACTGCGCGCAGCGCCCGCTTCTCCTCCGGCCTCTCGGTGCTCGACTTCATGAAACGCAGCTCTCTCATCGGCTGCACGCCCGAGGCCCTGGCGGCAATCGGCCCCGCGGCCGTCACGCTGGCCCGCGCCGAGGGCCTCGACGCCCATGCGCTCTCGCTGACCATCCGCTTGGGAGATGACCGAGAGCGTTAATCCCACCCTTGTAGGATGGCGCCGAATTCCCGAGGATTCGCGAAGGTCAATACACGCGGGAAAAATATGAGCGGCGGGCAAGAGAACAGCGGGACCAGCCGGCTGGTCAACATAAACCTCGACGAGCGCACCGTTGTGCGGCGCAGCGCCGACGTTGAGCATGAGCGCGCCGTGGCCATATTCGACCTTTTGGAGGAGAACCACTTCGCGCTGCCCGGCGACCACGCCGGCCCTTACTGCCTGCATCTCTCGGTTCAGGATAACCGGCTATTGTTCGATGTGCGCGACGAGGCGGACCAGCCGATCAAGACCGTGGCGTTGCCGCTCGCGCCCTTCCGGCGCATCGTGAAGGACTACTTCACCGTCTGCGAAAGCTATTTCGGCGCCATCAAGACGGCGAGCCCCTCCAAGATCGAGGCCATCGACATGGGCCGTCGCGGCCTCCACAACGAAGGCTCGGAGGTCCTGCGCGAGCGGCTCAATGGCCGCATCGAGCTCGACTTCGACACCGCGCGGCGCCTTTTTACCCTGCTGTGCGTCCTGCATATCCGGGGTTAGGGTCGAATGGAGGACCTGCCCCGCGCCGTCCTGTTCAGCTGCACGCTCAATTCCGTCCGCTCGCCCATGGCCGAGGGCCTCCTGAAGCACTTTCTGGGCCACAAGATCTACGTCGATTCCGCCGGCGTGCGTGCCGGCGAGATCGATCCCTTCGCGATCTCGGTGATGGAGGAGCTCGGCATCGACCTGTCGCGCCACCGCGCCAAGTCCTTCGACGACTTGGAAGACACGTCCTACGACCTGATCGTCTCGCTGTCGCCGGAGGCCCAGCACAAGGCGGTGGAGCTCACACGCACCATGGCCTGCGAGGTGGAATTCTGGCCGATCCTCGATCCCACTTGGGTGGAGGGCAGCCGCGAGGTGTGTCTGGACGCCTACCGCCAGGTGCGCGACGAGTTGCGGCGCCGGGTCGAGGCCCGCTTCGCCCTCGACCTCACGCCGGTACCGTGAAGCCTGGATAAGAACTGTCGTGTGTTGATCGGCGCCGGCCCTCTCCCTTTTTGGTTGGTAGGGCTCGGTTCCAGCCCGCTCCCCCTCCCGTCCACCCAATGCCATTGTATGCTGTGGGTGGACGGGAGGGGGAGCGGGCTGGAACCGCGACATAGCGAAACGGAATTGTACTAGTGTTGCAGCAGGGCGGGAATCGTGGTGGCGCTGACGACTTTGCGGGTGGCGCGGCCCAGACCGATGAGCGCGGTCAACCGCTTCTCGCCATAGGCCCCCATGACCAACAGGTCGGCGCCGACCTCGCCAGCCGCGGCTAGGATGGCGCGCCCGCGGCCCCGCGCGGTCAGGCCCGCGCCGTCGTAGCTGCGGAGCTTGGAGGTGATGCCGTGGGCGGCGAGATAGCCGCTCAGGGCCGAAGGGTCGGCCTCCGTCCTCGCGCTGTTGGTGATCGTGGTGACCGAGTCCGCGTTGCGCAAGATGGGCAGGGCGGAGCGCACGGCGCGGGCCGATTGCACCGTCGGGCTCCACACCACGGCGACCGAACGGCCGACCGCCGCCGGCGCCTTGGGTGGTGTCACCAGGACCGGACCGGGCGTCTCGAACAAGGCCGTGTCGAGGGTCAGCGCCTCTGGGCCTTCGTCCTTGGATAGGCGCTCCAATACCACGGCATCGCTATAGAGTCCGTGTCTGACGATGGCTTCGGTCCCGGTCTCCTCGCTCTCCTGCCAATCGACGAAATCGAGCTCGCCGCAGGCCTCGTCGTAAGCGGCCCTGGCGTCGCTGCGCCGCGCCGCTTTCTCCTCTTCGTTCTTCACCAGGACGACGGACTGTCCGTCCGGACTGGCGACCACGTCGTCAGGCGGCCGCGGATGGACGACGCTGAGCTGGCCGTCGAGACAGCGGCAGAAGGCCAGCGCCGAGGCCAGGGACTCCCGGTCGTTGGCGCTGCCGTCGATGAAGATGGTCACCCGTTTCATGGTCTGATTCCCCCTGGGCACGGCCGCACTGGCACCCACCTTCGTGCTGCCTCCGAGTCTGCTCAACCCAGCATGCCTCTCCGATGGGCGGGGAGCAACGGCGTAGATGGGCCCGTCGCCATCTACCGCCGGCGCATGGCACCCGAATTCATGTAGAGCCCCTATGCGCAGCTTGGCGAGGCGGTGGCCGGGGCGTTGTGCTGCAATTGCGAGACCCGCAATTCGTAGGCGTCCGCAGGGGGCGCCGGGGAGGCCAGGCCAATGATCTCGCTCACGGCGCTGACGAGAGTTCTGACGGTGGCGATGCTCGTCGCCCTCGTTCTTCAGTTCAACGTCATTCCGGGGATTTGACAGCGCGCCAGCCGCGGTCGTCGCGGTTAGCGGCCCAGGCGTTGAAACGGCCGCAGCCACTGCAGGCGCTGAAAGATCGCCAGCAGGAAGATTGCGAATACGGCCAGGCCAATGGTCAGCTCCAGGAACTCCAAGGGGTCGTCCTGGCGCCCGCCGTCACCGCTCCGCGCGGTTGGACCAGAGTTCCCAGGCGAAGCGGGCCTCCACGCCGATGTCGAGGAAGGGCCGGGGCGGCAGCTTGTCCGGTTGGCCCAGGTCTTCCAGGTCGGCGATCATCGGGTTGTCGCGTCCCGTGGCGAGATCGGCGGCGAGCAGGCCCGAGATGGTGCCGCGGGTGACGCCGATGGCGTTCTGGCACACGGCGGCGGTGATGTTGGGCGCGACCCGGCCGAAGCCCGGCGCATGGTTGCGCGACAGGCAGACAAAGCCGGTCCAGGTGTGCTCGAGGCTCACCTCCGGCAACATGGGAAAGCGCTGGCGCAGCGCCACCTCGTGGCGCCGCCGCACCGCCCGGCGGTCGGCATCGCTGCGGCGGAAGCTGGGACCATAGGTGAAGCGTTGGCGGATCAGGATGCGCCGGTCGCGCGTAAAGCGCATGGTGACGCCGGCAAAGGCGTTGGCCGGCGTGACGCCCCAGTCGTCGTTGCCGCCGAGGGCCTGGCGCTCGGCGGCGGTCAGGGGCCGGCTCAGGCTGGCGTGGGCGGCGAAGATCAGCAGTCTACCCTGGAAGAAACCGAACTGGCTGGCGAAGCCGTTCGCAGCCAGGATCATTTTGGGTGCGAAAACGCTGCCCCTTGGCGTGGTCAGGCGGATGCCGTTGCGGTAGTCGGTCTCGATGACCGGCGAATTCTCGTGCAGCGTGACGTTCTCGGACAGGCTGTCGGACAGGCCGCGAGTCAGCGCTGCTGGATTCATCAGCATGCAACCGGGCGTGTAGACGGCGGCGTGGTGGTAGGCCGTGCCGATCTCCGCGGCGAGCGCGTCCCGGTCGAGCCAACGATATGGCTCGCCCAGGGCCTCGAGCTCCTTGACGATCGGCTCCAGCACGGTCTTCGCACCCCTGGGCGAGACGGCGCTGTGGTACTTGCCGCGCTGGGCCCAGCCGCAGTCGAAACCGCCGGCCTTGATCCCGGCCTCCAGGTAGGCGATGGCGGCCCGGCCGAGGTCCATGAAACGCCGCGAGCCTTGCAGCTCCTCCAAGGTGTTGCCGACGTTGTGGGGCAGGTCTATGGCGAAGCCGGAGTTGCGGCCCGATGCGCCTTCGCCGACTTGCTGAGCCTCCAGCAGGATTATCTCGTCGCCGGGGCGGTTTTCGGCGAGGCGCCGCGCGGCGGCGAGTCCGGTAAACCCCGCGCCGACGACTAGCCAGTCCGCCCGCCGGTCGCCGGCGAGAGCGGGCCTCGGTTCGCGCGGCGGCAGGATGCGGCTCCAGCCGTTCGTCGTATCGTCCGCCGGCAACACGCGGATTTTCGCCACGGAGAGAGCCTCCCGGTCCCGGTTTTGGCGGCAGTTTGCAGGATGGATGCGATCTTGCACAGGGCCTGGATTCGCAGATCTTTGGACGGGAAGCGGCATGCGGCACGGTATAAAGATTGCACGGCCGTAAAGAGAGCGCCCGCAAGGTTTGTTTCGTGCCAACCTTTTATGTATGATCCGCGCGCTTGCGCCCGGTCCGGGCTGCCTCGGCGGCGGGTTCGTGCGCAGAGACTTGAAACCAGAAGCGGAATGAAGACTGAATGGCGAAGGAGGATTTGATCGAGTTTCAGGGCACCGTGGTCGAGCTTTTGCCCAATGCCATGTTCCGGGTGAAGCTGGACAACGATCACGAGATCCTTGCCCACACCGCCGGCAAGATGCGAAAGCACCGCATCCGGGTGCTGGCGGGCGACCGCGTCAACGTCGAAATGACGCCCTACGACCTCACCAAGGGTCGCATCACGTTCCGCTACAAATAATCGATTGGTCGGCGACGGCCGGCCGGCCGCCAGCGCCGCCCGATAGCCCCACTCGATTGCCCGCTGCGGCCAATGCCTGACACCCGCCCTGCGTCCCTGGTTTTGGCCTCGGCCTCGCCGCGGCGGGCGGAGCTCCTGTGCCAGATCGGCATCGTGCCCGACGTCATCGCGCCGGCCGATGTGGACGAGCGGCCGGGCGCCAAGGAACGGCCCACCGATTATGCCCGGCGCCTGGCCGAGGCCAAGGCGGACCAGATCGCCCTGCAGCACGAAGGGAGCTTCGTTCTCGCGGCCGACACGGTGGTCGCCGTGGGCCGGCGCAGCTTGCCGAAGCCGGCCGACGCGGCGGCGGCCGGGCGCTCGCTCGCGCTGCTGTCGGGGCGCCGGCACCGGGTGCTGGGTGCCGTCGTCCTGGTCGCCCCGGATGGGCGGCGCGCGCGCCGCCTGGTCACCACGGCGGTGCGGTTCAAACGCCTGGAGCCGAGCGAGATCGAGGCCTATCTCGAAAGCGGCGAATGGCAGGACAAGGCGGGCGGCTATGGGATCCAGGGCCGGGCGGCGGCCTTCGTCCCGGCGGTCAACGGCTCCTACAGCAACGTGGTCGGCCTGCCGCTCGCCGAGACGGCGGCGTTGCTGCACGGACTGGGCTACCGGTGGTGAAGCTGCTGGTCTCCGCCCAGCCGGGCGAACTGCGGGCCGCCTGGATCGACGGCGGACGCCTTGTCGACCTGATGATCCAGCGCGACGATCACCCGAGCCGGTTGGGCGAGATCCGTATCGGCCGGGTGGCGGCCTTGGACCGCGGCCTAGGCGCGGCCTTCGTCGAGCTCGGACTCGAGCGCGCCGGATTCCTGCCGCTGTCGGAGGCGCCGGGAGAAAGGCTCACCGAGGGCGCGGCCGTCACTGTACGGGTGCTGCGCGATGCCACGGCCGATAAGGGTCCGCGCCTCACCGCCCGCCTGATCGATCCGCCGCCCGATCTGGAACAACTCGTGCGCGACGCCAAGCCGCCCTGCCGGCTGCTGCCGGGTGGCGATCCGCTGACCCGCCTGCTGACGGCGCAATCACCGCCCGAAGAGGTTCTGATCGATCACGCGGAGACGTACCAGTCGCTCAGGGCGAGGGCCAGGAATGTGCGCCCCGATCTTGCCGAGCTGCTGCATTTGGACCACGAGGCCGAGCCGCTATTCGAGCGTGAATTTCTGGCTTCCGGAGACGGCGGTGAGACGGTCGAGGGGGCGATCGAGGCCCTGCTCGATCCCCGGGTTGCATTGCCTTCAGGCGGGCTGCTGTGGATCGAGCCGACCCATGGAATGGTCGCGATCGATGTGGACAGCGCCCGGCAGGATGCCGCGGATCCGCAGGCCCTGGCCCGCACCGTCGACTTGCAGGCGGCGGCGGAGATTCCCCGCCAGCTGCGGCTGCGCGCGCTCTCCGGCCAGATCGTGATCGACTTCCTGGAACTGGCGGACATTGGGGAGCGAAAGCGCGTGGTCGCGGCCCTGCGCGATGGCATGAAGGGCGACCGCGAGCCGGGACGGGTCCAGGCCATGGCGGCGTCGGGCCTGGTCGCGATGACCCGGCGACGCGGCGCGCCGGCGCTCCACGAGATCCTGACGACGCCCTGCGGCGATGGCGACAGCGGGCGCCGCAAGACCGCCGCGACGCTCGCCTTCGAGGCGCTGCGGGCCGCCCGCCAGGCGGCTGGGCAGGCACCGGGGGCCGGACTTACCCTGAAAGCCGAGCCCGCTGTTCTCGCAGCCCTCGACGGCGCCGCCAGCCGGGCGAGGGCGGAACTGGAGGACCGCTTGGGACGGAAGTTGACGCTTGTCCCCACCGAGTTTTCAGGGGCTCGCAGGTATGACGTGGTGAACGAGATTCGCGCGCTCGAAAGGGGCTAGCATCCGAACGTGCAAAGCGGGACGCGCGTGCTAGTGGATAGAATCTAACATATGATACCCGTACGACGGCTTCGCGAGTTCACCCGGCCCACTATGATCTGGCGCGCGCGATGCGCCGTGATGCCTTCGCATCACAAGTGCCGCGCAACGCGGCCGGTGGGCTCGCAAAGCCGCCCTTCGGGTCCCGTATCCCGGTTTCTCGGGGCGTCGAAGACCCTCGACGATGCCCAGTGGCGCCATGGGGCATCGCCAGCGGGCCCTCTCCTGCCGAGAAACCGGGATACGCGATTGTATGGGTATCATATGTTAGATTCTATCCACTAGAGTGGCACCCATGAGCAAAAGCTCCGGCAAAACGGGTGAGAAGGTCGTGACCCTGGCGGCCAGGCCGCGGCGGCCCTGTCCGATTTGCGGGCGGCCCGCGGTCAAGGCCCACCGGCCGTTCTGCTCGGCGCGCTGCGCCGATGCCGATCTTGGGAACTGGGTTTCGGGGCGTTATCGCATTCCGACGGACGAGGAACCGGAGGAAGCGTTCGAGAGCGGGACCATCCAACCTGACAGCGATGAAGACTAAGGGGCGATCGCGGTCTCGGGGTCGAGGGACCGTCTGCCGGCTTGCCTTGGCGGTGCTTGTCCTTGCCATTTCTGCCGCGCCTGCCTCCGCCTTCGAGGCGCGAGTGCTGGAGTCCGTCGTCAGCGTCCTGCCGCTGTGGCCGGGTCAGAAGATGGGCGGCACGCCCGGCACGCCGCCGGGCAGCGCGCCGGAGGCGACGGCGGTTGCCGTGCTGCCGGGCGGACTCCTCGCCACCGCGCTGCACGTGGTCGACCGCGCCGAGGCGATCACGGTGCGGCTTGCAGACGGGCGCCGCACTGCTGCGGAACTGGTGGCGGGGGACGGCGCAACCGACCTCGCCCTGTTGCGCATCCCGGTCGATCTACCAACCCTCGAGATGGCGCCCGAGCCCGCACTGGGCGCGCCGGTCTGCGCCGTGGGCAACGCCTTCGGTCTCGATCTGTCGGTCACCTGCGGCGTGGTCTCCGCGACCCGGCGCAGCGGCGTCGGCTTCAACTCCGTGGAGGACTTCATCCAGACCGACGCCAGCGTCAACCCCGGCGCCTCCGGTGGCGCCCTGGTGGACCGGCACGGGCGGTTGGTGGGCCTGCTCTCGGCCATCTTCACCAAGGACGCCGACGCCGATATCGGCGTGAACTTCGCCGTTTCGTCGGCGCTGCTGATGCGGGTGGTCGAGGATTTGGCGGCCTATGGCCGTGTGCTGCGGCCCAGAAGCGGGTTTCGCGTCGCGGACCTGGACCCAACCGGTCCTGGAGAGGCCGTGGGCGTGCGTGTCGTCGCTGTCGAACCCGGCGGCGCGGGCGAGGCGGCGGGGCTTGCCGAAGGGGACCTGGTCACCAGTATTGCCGGGCGTGCGGTGCGCAAGGCAAGCGATGCGACGGCGGCCATCCAACTCCAGCGCCCGGGCGACCGGGTGGACCTCGAGGTGTGGCAGGGTGGTGTCCAGCAGACGCTGACCTTGGACCTGCCGCCTTAGGCGGGTTCCGGTCTTGAGCGGCACCGGGAAAAACGATCATGAAGAGCCGGTCTGTAGGACTGCGATTTTCGGGGCGGGGCTGGACAGGTCCCGGCTCTTTGCCTATAAGCGCTGCTCGGCCCGGCGGTCGGCGGAGCTTTCGCGCCGGCCCGCAGCGCGGCCTATGCCCAGGTAGCTCAGTTGGTAGAGCACATGACTGAAAATCATGGTGTCGGTGGTTCGATTCCGCCCCTGGGCACCACTTTTTCC
>Ga0255057_10002039_pt1 | contig 11089 bp, 10 predicted proteins | sample Cases_109_6_MG_FD_189022 | JGI IMG/M metagenome (GOLD analysis project Ga0255057, IMG submission 189022) | Seawater microbial communities from Amundsen Gulf, Northwest Territories, Canada - Cases_109_6 | ecosystem: Environmental > Aquatic > Marine > Gulf | place: Canada: Northwest Territories... | reverse complement strand
GGCGCTGGCGCAAGAGCACGGCCTGCTGCTGGTCGAAGACGCCGCCTGCGCACTGGGTGGGCGCATCCGCGGCCGCCCCGTGGGCTCCTCGCCCTGGCCGGCCTGCTTCAGCTTCCATCCGCGCAAGATCCTGGTGACAGGCGAGGGCGGCATGATCACCACGTCCGATTCCGAGCTGGCTGCACGCCTGCGCCGGCTGCGCCATCAGGGCATGTCGGTGTCGGACCTGGAACGCCACCACGCCGAGCACGTGGTGCTCGAGGCCTACCCGGAGCTGGGCTTCAACTTTCGCATGTCCGACCTGCACGCGGCGGTGGGCCTGGCGCAGCTGGCCAAGCTCGACGAATTCCTGGCCCGGCGGCGCGAGCTGGCGGCCCGCTACGGCGAGGCGCTGGAGCGCTTCCCCGAGGTGGTGGCGCCTGCTGCGCCCGAGCACCTCGAGCCCACCTACCAGTCCTACATCGTGCGCCTGCCCGGCAGCGGAGAGCGCGGGCGCAATCGCGTCCTCGACGAGCTCCAGCAGCGCGGCGTGGGAAGCCGGCGCGGCCTGATGGCCTGCCATCTCGAACCCTTCTATCGCGAGGCACGCCTCTCGGGCTCGCTGGCGCAGACCGAGCTCGCGGCAGCGCAGACCCTGCTGCTCCCGCTCTTTCACGGCCTGACGCAGGAGGACCAGGACTACGTGCTCGCGGCGCTGCGCGACTCACTCGCCGCCGCCGAGATCTCGGCGTGAAGTGGATCCTGTGCGGCAAGAACGACGCGGCGGTGGCCGCGCTCGAGCACCTGGTGAGCCGGGGCGACGAGGTCCTTGCCATCGGTGCGCACGGCGACAGCGGGCAGGACGGTTGGCAGCGCTCCTTCTCGAAGGCGGCCCACGCGCTGGGGGTGCGCTACGACGCTCCGAGCCGCATCAACGCGCCCGAGGTCGTGGAGGCGCTGGCCGGCTTCGGCGCTCGGGCGCTGGTCTCGATCCAGTACGACCAGATCCTGAAGAACGCGCTCTTCGAGAGGCTGGGTTGTCCCTGCCTCAACCTTCACTACGCCCTGCTGCCGCGACACCGCGGAGTTGCGCCCATCGCCTGGGCGATCCTGGCCGGCGACGCCGAGGCTGGGGTCACGCTGCACCAGATGGTGGAGGATATCGATGCCGGCGACATCGTGGCCCAGCGGCGCGTGCCGATCTCGTCCGAGACGACAGCGCGCGAGCTCTACGACGCCGTGTCCGCCGCGGCAACGCAGCTCTTCGCGGACAGCTACCCCTTCCCGGATGAGCTCCTCGCCACTCGGCTGTCGCAGCATGGCGCGGGCGCCGTCTACCATCGCGCCGGAGACTTCGACTTCTCGCAGCGCTGCGTCGACTGGAGCCGGCCGGCGGCCGAGCTCCAGCGCTGGCTGCGCGCCATGATCTTCCCCCCGCGGCAGCGCCCGGAGACGCGGCTCGGCGAGCGCGGCCTGACGATCGAGCGCGTGGGGGGCGAGCTGGGGGCGCGGGCCGAGGCGCCCCCGGGTACCGTCCTGGAGCTGTCGCCCGAGGGCGCGCGGGTGGCCTGCGGCGCTGGCAGCGTGCTGCTGCGTGCGCTCTCGGAGCCCTTCTCCGAGCTGTGCGTCGGAGACCGGCTCGGTTGATGCGGAGGCCTTTGGCTTGAAGCTTTCGGACCGCAGGATCCTGGTGACCGGCGCGGCCGGCTTCATCGGCAGCCACCTCTCGGACCGACTGGCCCAGGACAACGAGCTGTTGCTCGTGGACGACTTCTCGATCGGCCCGCGCGAGAACCTCTCCCAGCTGGAGGGACTCGCGAACGTGCGCATCGTCGAGGCCGACATCACCGAGCCCGAGCGCATGCGTGCGCTGTGCGCAGGCATCGACGTGGTCTTCCACCTGGCCATCTCGTGCCTGCGCAGCTCGCTCAACCAGCCGATCCTGAGCCACGACACCAACGCCGGCGGTACGCTCTGCGTCTGCCTCGCCGCGCGCGACCAGGAGGTCGAGCGGCTTGTCTACGTATCGTCCTCTGAGGTCTACGGCAGTGCGCGCAGCGTGCCCATGAACGAGGATCACCCGCTCCACCCGACCACCGTCTACGGCGCCAGCAAGCTGGCTGGTGAGCTCTACGCGCTCGCCTTCTGGCGCACCTACGAGATGCCGGTGAGTGTCGTGCGTCCCTTCAATACCTACGGGCCTCGCGAGCCCTGGCAGGGAGCCCGGGCGGAAGTGATCCCGCGCTTCATCCTCCAGCTGCTGGCGGGCAAGGCGCCCGTGGTCTACGGCGACGGGACGCAGACCCGGGACTTCACCTTCGTGGAGGACACCGTGCGCGGCCTGGTGGCCGCGGGTGCCTGCGACGAGCTGGTGGGGGAGGTGGTGAACGTGGCGCGGGGTAGCGAGGCCTCGATCCTGCAGATCGCGGAGCAGCTGCCGCCGCTGGTCGGACGCGAAGTTCCCGTGGTGCACGAGGCGCCTCGCCCCGGCGACGTCGATCGTCATTTCGCCGACGTCTCCAAGGCCCGACGCCTTTTCGGCTACGAGCCCCAGGTGGAGCTCTCCGATGGACTCGCGCGCACCGTCGAGTGGTTCCGCAGCCACGACATCGCGAGCCGGGCGCCGGCCGAGGCGGCCGGGACACCCAACTGGTGAATGCGGCGTGACGGCCGCCGCTTGGCGTCTTGAAGCCGGCTCCGATAGTATCTGACACACCGTCAGATTCTCGGGAGGTCCCCCCATGCGTCTCGAAGACATGATTCTCGTCTCCGTGGACGACCACGTGGTCGAGCCGCCCGACATGTTCGAGCAGCACCTGGCGCCGGAGTGGAAGGACAAGGCGCCGAAGGTGGTTTCTCGCAACGGCACCGACGTCTGGATCTTCCAGGGCCAGCCGATTCCAAACATCGGACTCAACGCCGTGGTGGGCCGTCGTCCCGAGGAGTACGGCGTCGAGCCCACAGCCTACTCCCAGATGCGTCCGGGCTGTTTCGACGTGAACGAGCGCATCCGAGACATGAACGCGAACGGCGTGCTCGCCTCGATGTGCTTCCCCTCCTACCCCTCCTTTTGCGGTGCGCTCTTCGCGCGCCAGGAGGACAAGCAGCTCGCCCGCGTGATGCTCCAGGCCTACAACGACTGGCACATCGACGAGTGGTGCGGGGCGCACCCGGGCCGCTTCATTCCGCTGGCGCTGCCGCCCATCTGGGATCCGCAGCTGATGGCAGAGGAGGTACGGCGCGTGGCAAAGAAGGGCTGCCACGCCGTCTCGTTCACCGAAAACCCCGAGAAGGTGCTGCCGGGCCTGCCGAGCCTGCACAACCCGCACTGGGACCCCTTCTGGCAGGCCTGCAACGACGAGGGCACGGTGGTGGCGATCCATATCGGATCAGCCTCCGGCATGCAGTTCACCAGCATGGAGTCGCCGGTGGACGTCATGATCACCACGACGCCCATCAGCATCATGAACTGCGCGGCCGACCTGCTGTGGTCGCCGGTGCTGCGCAAGTACCCGAACATCAAGTTCGCGCTCTCCGAGGGCGGGATCGGTTGGATCCCCTACTTCCTCGAGCGCGCCGACTACGTCTACGCCCACCACAAGGCCTGGACCAACCAGAGCTTCGGCGAGAAGCTCCCCAGCGACGTCTTCCGCGAGCACATCATCACCTGCTTCATCGATGACAAGGTGGGCGTCGGGCTGCGCGAGCAGGTCGGTCTCGACATCATCTGCTGGGAGTGTGACTACCCGCACTCGGACTCGACCTGGCCCCGCGCGCCGGAGATCCTGTGGGAGAGCGTCGGCGATCTTCCCGAGCAAGAGGTGCACAAGCTCACCTGGAAGAACGCCTGCAAGCTGTTCCACTTCGACCCCTTCCAGGGCCGGCCGCACGAGAAGGCCACGGTCGGGGCGCTGCGCGCCGAGAGCCCCGATGTGGACCTCTCGCCCCACAGTGCCGGCGGCAATCCCGCCGTCGAGGGCCAGCGCCCGGTGACGGCGGGCGACATCACCAAGCAGCTCGCCGCGCTCTACGCGCCGGTGCCGGGAAACTGAGGGGAGCTAGCGGTCGCTCTGACGGGCCTCGAGCCGAGCCAGCAGGCTCGAGGTGTCCCAGCGGTTGCCCCCCATGGTCTGCAGCTCGGCGTAGAGCTGGTCCACCAGCGCCGCCACGGGCAGCTGGGCGCCGTTGCGTCGCGCCTCGTCGAGAGCCAGGGCCAGGTCCTTGCGCATCCACTCGACGGCGAAGCCGTGCTCGTAGTGCCCGTCGAGCATGCTCTGGTGGCGGTTTTCCATCTGCCACGACTGCGCCGCGCCCTGGGAGATCACCTCCACCACGGCCGCCGGGTCGAGGCCGGCAGCGCGGGCGAAGTGAAGCCCCTCGGCCAGGCCCTCCAGCACCCCGGCGATACAGATCTGGTTCACCATCTTGGTGAGCTGGCCGCTGCCGGCGGGGCCCAGGCGTTGGACGCGCCGGGCGAAGCAGCCGATCAGCGCTTCGGTCCGGGCGAACGCGGCCTCGTCGCCTCCCACCATCACGGTGAGGATGCCCTGCTCGGCGCCGGCCTGGCCGCCCGAAACCGGGGCGTCGAGGAAGCTCGCCGTGCGGGCGCGGGCCGCCGCGTCGAGCTCGCGGGCGATGGCGGCGGAGTCGGTGGTGTGGTCCACGAAGACCGCGCCCTCTTCCAGTGCCTGGAAGGCGCCCCCGGGCTCGAGAGTCACGGCGCGCACGTCGGCGTCGGCCCCCACGCAGCAGAATACGAAGCGGGCGCCCGCCGCGGCGGCGGCAGGTGTCTCTGCCACGCGGCCGCGGTGCTGCCCCGCCCACTGCTCGGCGCGCGCGCGTGTGCGGTTGTAGACCGTGACCTCGTGGCCGGCCGCGGCCAGATGGCCGGCCATCGGGTAGCCCATCACCCCCAGGCCAATGAAGGCGACCCGTTCAGCCATCGGCGTGCCCGGGCAGGGAGAGGTCCGGCTGCTTCAGGAACATGGCGGTCTGATCACCCTGGTAGACGTGGCGCCCCTGTTGCTCGAAGCGGAACTCGTAGCGGATCACCAGCCGGCGGGAGCCCGCGCGCGTACGCGTCTCACGTGAGTAGAGCTCGAGCGGCGCGCCCACCCGGGCGAGCTCCTTGAAGTCCGCTCGGTGGATGCGGTTGCCGAAGCCCGTCCAGCCCTCGTCCCAGCGCACGCCGTGGAAGAACCAGGCGTGCAGGCAGCCGAGGCTCCCGGTCAGCGTCAGCATCTCCGCCGCCGCTACGTGGGGTGGGTGGTGTGGTCCACTGCGCTGGAGCCGCGTGTAGGGCAGCGGCTTCTGGGTGTCGAGGCGCGCGTGCACGCGCTGCTCGTCCGTGTTCACATCGAGCACTTCGTCGAGCAGGAAGCCCTCCTCGCAGTAGAGGAAGCTGTCGAGGAAGCGGCGCAGCTCCGCCGGGTCGGGCTTGGGCATGGCGGCGGCCAGCGTAGCGAATGCGCGAGCCGTGACGGAGCACTGTCACGCTGCTGGCCTTCCCCTACTGTGGATGGTTCAGATAGCTCGAGGCGTCTGCTTCGATCGGGCCGTCGTAGGCGTCGAGCTCGATCACGTTGCGGTCCGGATCCCGAATGAAGATCGCCGACATCTCACCGAACGAGAATGATCCCGTGATCTCGATCCCCTGCTCGGTCACGAAGCCCCTGGCTTTCGCGAGCGAAGACACAGTGAGCGCGATGTGCGTGTAGCCGGGATGCTTCTCGGCGACGTCCATCAGAACGTTGCTGTCTCCGGCCGACGTTGCGGGGCCCAGCAGGTTGAGCACGACTCCGCTCGGATGCCGCATGATCACCGGGTGTCCCTCTGTGAACCCGGCATCGGCCACGAGCGCGAAGCCGAGAGACTCGTAGAACGCGATCGAGCGGGCTTTGTCGCGGATCCGGATGCCGACGTGGTTCACCGCTTCGATTTCGAGCACTTTCATTCCTCGCGAGGGAAGCTCCGCTACGCGGAGAGTCGTCAAGGCGCCGTCTCCTTGCAGCCCGTGCGGCCGCGCTGCGGGCCGGGGCTCATTCGGCGCCGACCTCCAGTGCGCGTCACCCGGGCCCGGGCTTCCAAGCGTACCAGCTCTGCTCTAGAGCGGATGGCGCGTGAGGAACTCTGCAATCGGGCGAGCCACGAGTCCCGAGTCGCGCATCTGGAGCAGGTGATCGAGCCCGGGCAGAACGACGTCCTCCGCTTGGCCCACCGCAGACATGAACAGCCGTCGGGGGCCCTCGAAGAGCTCGCCGCTCTCGCTGCCGATGCCAAAGAGGACGGGTGGGGTCAGGCCACGCGCCGCGTCCTCCTCGAAGCCCCACGCCAGCAGGGCCGGGACTTCCACCTCGAATAAGGCCGCAGCGTCCTCGCAGGCTTGATCCGTGCTGCCTGGAACCGAGCTCTCGACGGCCGCTTGCCAGCCGGGGCCGCTCACCGCCTGCATGAAGGCGTCCAGGGCGGCGCGCGGGTCGCCCGAACGGTACAGCTCGATCAGGGGCGCAAAGATCTGGGAACGCGCCGGAACATCGGCGGAAGTTCCGAGCGGGGGGCTCGAGCAGCACCAGGGAGTGAACCGCCTGGGGGGCCTGCAGTGCGAGCTGCAGGGCGGTGACGGCCCCATACGAGTGTCCCACCACGTGGAGGCGATCGATGCCAAGCTCCTGCACGAGAAGCAGTGCGTCCTGTGCCTGCTGCTCGATCGTGAAGGGCCCGGTATGTCGGATGCTGCCGCCGAGCCCTCTGCGGTGGTAGCGGATCAAGCGGAAGTGATCTCTCAGCTCGGACTCTCGTGAGAGCGGGAGGAAGGCGTCAGCGACGACACTTCCGTGGATCAAAAGCACCGGGTCTCCCCGGCCCTCGACGGTGTACTCCAGCCCTTCTGCGCTCTGCATCCCTCGCCTCCTTCGCGTCCGCGACCCGATGATTCTCGCCCAGCGAGCGCTCCTTGCCTCGGACCCGGATGCCGACGTGATTCACGGCTTCGATCTCGAGCATGTTCACTCTCCTCGCTGGGGCAAGCTGCACTATGCGGAGATGGCCAGTACGAACAGCCATACGCAGCAGGCCAGGCCCACCACGAAGACGGCCGTTCTCAGGGGCGCTCGGTCTGTGATGTACATCGGTCCGTGGAGCAAGCGGGCAACGACGAAGATGCTGGACGCGAGAGCCGATTGCCGCGGGTCGGCCCCGGCCAGGTGGGCAACCAGGACGGCAGCGCCGAAGACGGCCAGGGCTTCCCACGCGTTCTGCTGAGCAGCATACGCTCGGGCGGCGATACCCCGGAGCTCCAGTGCCTGGACGCGAGGGTGGTGGGCATCCAGGCTCCCCAGCTGCTGGATTCTGAGACGCGCTCCGATACCCGCCAGGGCGAACGGGATGACGGCAACGATCAAGAGGCACCAGAAAGGAGTGGTCAAGGTCGGATCTCCTTGCGGCCAGTCTGGCCGCCTTGGACTGGGTAGCTGGGCTCCAGCGCCCCGCCATGTCAGTCTACCCGCCCTTGGTAGAGTGTTGCCGGATGATTCGTGGAGCCCGGAGTGACTACCGGGGGGAGTGGTGCGGACTGGGGGCGATCTCGCGTTGCCAACGCACACTCACTCGCGGCCGAACGGAGCCGCGATGACGGGCGCGGTCGGGCGCTCGCTCCGGTCGCCCGTCGTGGCGGTGCTTCTGGTCGCTGGCCTGGGGGCCTGGCTGAATTTCTGGCGGCTCGCGGAGGCGCCCTACAAGATCGACGAAAAACAGTGGATGAGGGAGGGGCAGCGCTCTCTGCAGCTGTTCCTGAAGCGTGACTTCGACGACCCATTCTGGAGTGGCGATCGCGCCACCTACGGCTATCCGAGCGCGCCGATCACGAAGCTCTTCATCGGCGCGGCGCTGCGCACAGGAGGCGAATCCGTGATCGCGCAGACCGCTGGGCAATCGCCCGAGCGGCTCGCTGCGGGGCGGCGCTCGGCTGCCCTGGCCGGCGTAGTGGGCTCGCTCGCGTTCCTGGCGATCGCCCGACGCATCCTCGGCCCCGAGGCCGGGCTGGGCGCGGCGCTCCTGCTGGTGACTTCCCCCGCCTGGCTCTCCACCTCGCGCAACGCGCTGGCCGACATCCACGCCGTCTGCTTCCTGCTGCTGGCCACGGCCCTGTTCTTGCCGAGCTGGGAGCGGGTGCACCACGCCGTGCGGCCCTGGTGGTCGCTGGGCTGGTTCGCGGCAACCGGCGCCACTCTCGGCATCGCGGTGGGATCGCGCTTCTCGGCCGGGGGGCCGGCGATCGCGCTGGGGTTGCTGGGCGGGGCGGGGGCTCTGTGGTTGCTCCGCTCGCCGGGGAGCCGCAGCCGGGGCACGGCGCTGCTGGCCGGGACTGCGCTGATGGCCGGCCTGGCCACGGCGGTGTTCGTGGCCGGCTATCCGTACTTGCACGAGGACACCCTCCAGCGCGCGATCGGCTTGATCGGCTACTGGGAGGAGCTGTGGGAGTCGCGGATCCGGGGCGAGGGCCGCTTCTGGGGATGGAAGCCCGCCTACCGTCCCGGTCTGGTCTCCGTTGGGGAGCTGGCACGGCTGCTGCTGCTCCCGCGTGGCATTGCGGCCTGGCTGCTGCTTCTCGCACCGATCGGTGTCATCTGGTGCAAGCGGCTCGGGCCGGATCGCGCGCGGCTCGTCGGCCTGGCCCTCGCCACGCCAGCGTTCGTGGCCGGGATCTTCGGCGAGTCGCGGATCCTGCTGTCGTGGATCGTCTGGGTGGGCTTCGTGTTGGCCCTGCTCGGGACGCTGGCTGGGCCGGTGCGCCTCGCCACGAATCGCCGCGCACGCGAGGCCGGGCTCGTCTTCGCGGTGGTGGTGGCCGCGAGCCTGGTCCTCACGCTGCGGCAGACCTACGTAAGCTGGCCGCGCTACTACCTCCCCCTCGTTCCCGCCTGCTGCGTGCTGGCCGCTTGGGCCTTCGACTCGCTTCGCAAATCCCTCGGGCGCGGCGCCAGTCCCGGGGCAGCTCGCACACTGGTTGGAGCCTGCGTGCTGGGAGCGCTCTCGGTCGCCGCGAGCGGCCCGGCTTTCGACGCGTCGATGCGGGCCGTGGCCGCCTCGATGCGCGCGGGATCTTGGGGCGCGCCACAGGCACTCGGGCTGGCAGCGGCTACCGCACTGGCGCTCACTCCATTGTTGTGGGCCGCGGGGCTGCGCTCGCGCCATGCGCGGCCCGCCTGAGTGTTGCCGTTGGATGCGGTGGAGTTCATTCGACGCGTCTACGACCTCCGTGCCCGCCGACGGCTGCTGTTCATCTCTTTCGCGTGGGCCGTCGCCGGCTGTCAGGCAGGGCCGGGCCCGCCGAACCTGGTACTGGTGTCGATCGACACCGTGCGGGCCGACCATCTCGAGGCCTACGGCTACGAGCGCTCCACCGCGCCGAACCTCACGGCGCTTGCGCGCGACGGCGTCCTGTTCGAGGACGCGATCAGCCAGGCATCGTGGACGCTGCCCTCGATGGCGACGCTCTTTACCTCCCTGTACCCGTCCCAGCACGGCGCGGTACGCGGCAACCACCGGCTGTCCGGCGAGGTGTGGACGGTGGCCGAGGCTCTGCGCGAGCGCGGCTACCGGACCCTCGGAGTGGCAAGCCACCTCTTCGTGGGCAAGCGCCGTGGCTTCGCGCAGGGCTTCGACGTGTTCGACCAGTCGCAGGTGCGCGGCCACGACGCGGTCACCTCCTCGGCGTTGACGGAGATCGCCGTGAAAATGCTCGGCGAGCACCGGGACGAGGGCACGGGCCAGCCCTTCTTTCTGTGGGTTCACTACTTCGACCCACACTTCAGCTACATGCGGCACCCGGAGTTCGGATTTGCGGACGGGTACGACGGCGAGCTGGGCGAGCGGATTCCCTACACGGCGCTGAAGCGCCGGAACGACGCCGGACGGGTGAGCAGGGCCGACGCCCTCTACGCGTCCGCGGCTTACGACGAGGAGATTGCCCACACCGACGCGCAGCTCGGGATCCTCCTGGCCGAGCTAGAGAAGCTGCGCGGAGAGACCGTAGTTGTGGTGACGGCTGACCACGGCGAGGCCTTTCTCGAGCACGGGCGTTTCTTCCACCAGGACCTCTACGACGAGGTGGTGCGGGTTCCACTCGTGCTGGGCGGTGCGATCCCGCGGGAGCTGCGCGGGCGCCGCATCTCAGGCGCCGTCGAGCTCGCCAGCGTTCCGCGGACGCTGATGTCACTAGCCGGTGTCAGCGACTCACCCTTCCAGGGTCGTGACCTGATGGCCGTGGCGCTCGAGGGCGCGAGCGGGGGCGTCGCCTTCAGCGAGGCGATGCGGCCCTTCTTCCTCGACTTCGGCCGCAAGGCGTCGATCAGCCGAGATGGTTGGAAGCTGATCCACAGCCTCGATCAAGGCACCTACGAGCTCTACGACCGGCGCACCGACCCCGCGGAGCAGGTGGATCGCATCGCGGACTCGAGCGAGGCCGTGCACGAGATTCGGACGGAGCTAATGGCGAAGCTCGAGGAGCACCGGCACGAGGCAGCGGTGCCCGAGACGATCGAGGTCGGGGAAGAAGAGCTCGAGCGGCTCCGCGCCCTGGGCTACGAACGCTGAAAGCTCGCGTCCAGGCACCTGCACACACGTCCTGTGGACGCGACTAGAGCGGTCGCGGAAGTCGGCTCCAAGAAGACGTAGAGAGGACCGTTGCCGATGATCGGAGTGAGCGGGTGCAGCCGCGCTCCGATCTGGGTTCTGACGGGCGACAAGATCATCGGGTACTCTGCCTCGCATGGCGGACAAGCCCTTCCGCATGCTGCCCCGGCTCACGGACACCAATCGCCACTTCTGGCAGGGGGGCGAGCAGGGCGAGCTGCGCTTCCTGCGCTGCGGCGACTGCGACACCTGGGTCCACCCGCCCTCGCCGCGCTGTCCCGAGTGCCTGAGCAAGAACCTGGCTCCGGCGGCGGTGTCGGGCCGCGCCACGGTGCTGACCTATACACTCAACCATCAGCCCTGGGTGCCTGCGCCCGACCATCCCTACTGCATCGCCATTGTCGAGATCGAGGAGCAGCCGGGCCTGCGGCTGATGACGAACGTGGTGAACTGCCCGGCCGAGAGCGTCGTCTGTGGC
>Ga0255057_10002038_pt1 | contig 11090 bp, 9 predicted proteins | sample Cases_109_6_MG_FD_189022 | JGI IMG/M metagenome (GOLD analysis project Ga0255057, IMG submission 189022) | Seawater microbial communities from Amundsen Gulf, Northwest Territories, Canada - Cases_109_6 | ecosystem: Environmental > Aquatic > Marine > Gulf | place: Canada: Northwest Territories... | reverse complement strand
TTGGCAGGCACCACCCACCCCTACCCCCTCCCACTCCGCTGCGAAGACTCCGCTCCGCAGGAGGGCTCCTGCCTCCTGCCTCCTGCCGACTGCCGACTGCTGACTGCTGACTGCTGACTGCTGACTGCCAACTATGCTGCGTGCCCATGTATCGGCGTGGAGAACGAGGATGGATCGAGGTCATCACCGGTCCCATGTTCTCCGGGAAGAGCGAAGAGTTGATCCGGCGCCTCGTCCGGTATCAGATCGCCCGCGTGGTTGTTCAGGCCTTCAAACCCGAAGTCGACACCAGGTATGCGGAAACCAAGTTGGTCTCACACTCCTCGTTGTCCGTCGACGCCGAGCCGGTTGCATCCTCACAGGAGCTGCTTCATAAGGTGGGAGACAAGACCGTCATCGTCGGTGTCGACGAAGGCCAGTTCTTCGACCATGGTCTGGTGCCGGTCGCCGAACAGCTAGCCGGCCTTGGCAAGCAGATCATCGTGGCCGGCCTCGACCTCGACTATCTCGGCCGCCCATTTGGCCCAATACCCGAGCTCATGACCCGGTCCGAGTATGTGTCCAAGCTCCTGGCCGTGTGCCACCGGTGCGGCGGCCCTGGCATGTTCACTCAAAGAGTCATCGAGTCAGATGAGCTGGTGGTGCTGGGGGCAACCGACTCCTATGAAGCCCGCTGCCGTATCTGCTACGACCCCAAGGAACCGACCCAGTCCTCCCTCGACATATAGCGCGCCCCGGGACGACCGGTCTTATTACGAGAGAGTGAGCCGTGGGGCGCGACAGCAACGCAGGCCGAAACTATCGGCCGCGCTCAGGCGAGGGTGCGACGCCGGGGAGGCACCTTGCTTCGATGCAACCAGATTCCGTGCACCACCCCGAGCCCGAGAGCCATGGCGCTGAACGAAGATCCACCCGCCGACATGAACGGGAGGGGAATCCCCGTCACCGGCAGCAGGCCCAGGGTCATGCCGACGTTGATAAAGACGTGGAAGGCAATCATGCCCGCGACTCCCGTCGCGACCAGCATGCCGAAGCGATCCTCGGCGACAGCCACCGTCCGCAGCAGCCGCCACACGATCACCCCGTATATCGTCAGGAGCAGGGCACCACCGATGAAGCCCAGCTGCTCACCGACCGCTGTGAAGATGAAGTCGGTGGTTTGCTCCGGAATGAAGGCCAGGTTGGTCTGGGTGCCCTCGAACAGGCCGTTGCCGGAGAATCCACCGCTGCCGATGGCGATCTTGCTCTGCTCGGTTTGGAAGGCGCTGGCGAGGGCAAACTTTTCAGGATTGAGCCAGGCGTCGATTCTGACTTCCACGAGGCCCAGCCAACCTCGCTGATAGGCGAACAAGGACATCAGGCCGCCGCCGCCGGCGATCAGTCCGAGCTCGCGGAGGGAAGCTCCGGCCGCAAAAAGCATCACCAACGTCAGCACCCCGAATACGACCAGCGTGCCGAGGTCCGGCTGGCGGGCAATGAGGAAAACAGGCAAGGCCAGGATCAATAACGCCAGCCCCACCCGACGCCAGCCGACCCTGTCTTCGGCCGCGGGGGCCAGGACGGCAGCCAGGACCAGAATCACGGCAAGCTTGGCCCACTCTGACGGCTGGAAACGGAAACTCCCCACCGGGAACCAGCTCTGAGCTCCGTTCACCACTGTTCCAAAGAGCAAGACGGCCCATAGCGAGATCACAGCACCGACGTAGAGGAAAGGAGCCGCGGTATGGAGCGAGCGATGCCAGGCCACAGAGCCAAGCCCGAACATCGCCAGGCCAACGAAAACGATCACCGCCTGCCGCCTCGCTTCGGCAACGGTGTCCCCTCCCAGAACCTCGGCCTGCGGAGCTGAAGCCGAGTAGATCATGAGCACACTGAGAACGCCCAACAGCAGCAGTGCGAGCGCTAGCACCAGATCCGGGCGGCGAGCCTCGTACGAGCTTGCCACCACTCCGCGGGTTCGGACCCACGCCGTCATCGGATTGTCCCCGCAGCCTGAGCCTCCTGGCGGATAGCAGGAGCCGTCGCCGGGTCGAGCAGATATTCGAGGACCCGGCGGGCAGCAGGGGCCGCCACCGCCGAACCACCACCACCCTCGTCGATCACGATGACCACCACATAGCGGGGATCGCTGATGTGGGAAATGCCAATGAACCACGACGTATCGATATCGTCGACGGCAGGACCGATCTGAGCAGTGCCGGTCTTGCCTCCGATTTGCTCGAGGTAAGGCGAGCCTCTGAACGCTCCCGCGGCTGTGCCTCGCGCCACGACCCCGGCGAGGTCCTGGCGCAGGGAGGCAATGGTCTCCGGGGCCAGGTCAAGCTTGCGCACTGCGGCCGGCTCTCTCCGATCCACTATCCGCCCCTGGCCGTCGACAAAGTGGCCGACAACCCGGGGCCGCCAAACAGTGCCGCCATTCACGAGAGCGGCATACGAAACCGCCATCTGCAGCGGACTAGCCACCATGTCTCCCTGCCCGATAACTGTGTTCATCAGATCGCCGCCATACCAGTCACCGTTGGGGAATGCCGCCGGGTTTTCTGCGTGGCGGCGCTCCCGCCAGGTGCGATCCGGCATGATCCCGGCCGACTCGCCGGGAAGATCAATACCGGTTGATGCTCCGTATCCGAGGTCTCGGGCATAGTCCTGGATGATGTCCTCTTCTTTGCTCTGGTCCTGCCAAACGCCCAGCGCCACCTCCCAAAAGTAGACGTCGGCCGATTTCTCGAGAGCGCCGTGCAGGTTGGTCCAACCGTGGTTGGGATTCCAGTCTGTGAAGACCTGGGGACTTCCTTCGCCGAAGGAGGGGAACTCGAGCCGGGGCTCCAATACCTTGCCATCCTCGGGCCCCGTCAAGCCCTCCGGCCACACTTTCTCCTCGGCTGCCACCACGTAAGGCACCACCTTGAACGTAGATCCGGGAGGGAACGTCCCCCGCACCGCCAGATTGAGGAGCGCATCGTTTTCCTGGATGACTTCGAACTCCGCCTGGCTGAGCGTGCCGACAAAGGCGTTCGGGTCGTAACTCGGTACCGACGACATTGCGACGATAGACCCGTCGGTGACGTCCATGACCACCCCGGCCGCCTTGCCCGAAGGGGCTTCCCCGAGCGCCTCGCTCGATGCGATGGCGTCGACCAGCACCTGTTCCAGCATCCGGGTCACATCGAGGTCGACAGTAAGGACCACGCTCCATCCCACCTCGGCCGGTCGCTCCTCTGCGAACTGCCAGACGCTCCGGTCGGCGCTCGCGGTAAAGACCTCCGACCCTTCGGTTCCCCGCAACAGCGTGTCGTACTGCCTTTCAACTCCGGCCCGCCCGAAGATGTCATCGGTCCTGATGCGGTCTCCATAGCGCTCGAGGTCGGCAGCGGACCCCTTTCCGACGTATCCGAGCAGGTGAGCAGCAGTCGGGCCATTGGGGTAAACCCGCACAGGAGTCAACGCCACCTCGACCCCCGGGAAGTCTTCTTGAAACTCCTGGACCTGGAAGGCGATTTCGTCGGTTATGTCCAGCGCCAGGATGATGACCGAACCCGGTCGGGCAGAGGTAATGCGATCGCGCAGGTCGGCCTGGTCGGTTGCCAGCAGGACGGCCAAGCGCTGGACCAGCACCTCCTCTAACTCTGAGGACCCTTCGGCACGCTGCATCAACAATGACTGTGAGGGGCGGCTCCCGGCCAGCAGGTTGCCATTGATGTCGAAGATCTCACCACGGGGTGGCTGCTGGTAGGTAACGCGCACCTGATTGCTGGCGGCGTCGGCTCGGAACTCGTCACCAGCAGCCACCTGGAGGAACCAGAGGCGAATCACCAATACGAGAAAGAAGGCGAAGAAGGTGACGGCCATGGTTGCCAGACGCCACGGATTGATCATGCCCAGACTCCGGAGGGACTCTCCGGCTTCATGAACCAGCCAAAGAAAGGCACCACTGCGCTTGCCAGGATGAGGTTGTAAACCGCCGCCAACAGAACCTTCTTGAAGGCGTTCACGTCTGAGAACACCTGCTGGCCAAATAGAGTACCGAGGACTGCGAACAACAACTCCCCGCCAAGAGTGAGCGCGAACACGGCCCCCAGCGTGAGAAGCGGGTTCCCTTCAATGCGGGGCCGCAAGCGCACCGCCGCATAGCCGACCACCGTGAGCACGAGAGCCCAGAGGCCCAGCAGGGTATTGCCGAGCAAATCGTTGAGCAGCCCGGCCGAGAAGCCGAGCACCATGGCGGCTTCCTCTGCCAGACGAAAAGACGCCACAACTACCACCAGAAGCACAAAATCGGCTGTGACACCAAAGGGATCCACGTAACGGTCGAACAACGTCGTCTGCAGAATGACCGCGCTGATGGAGACGGCAATGGCAATGTTGAGAAAGCGGGACCTCATGGCGTCGGCTCACCAGCCGGGGCTGGTTCCTCTCCGTCCGGTGTCTGATCGGTACCGGGCAGAAACAGGATGACTCTCACGAAATCGAGCTGGTTGAAGTCCACCGCCGGCTCAATGGTCGTCTGCACTCCTGCCCCGATTGCCGGCGCCGCGTCTTTGGCAACGCGACCCACCAATAGGCCGGCCGGATACCGTCCGGCGAGGGTCACCGCCACTTCGCCGGACCCGACAGGTCCATCAGCCCTGCTGCTGACGAACTTCAAGTCGCCGGCACCGCGACCCGAGGCAGTCCCCACAAAACCGGAACGGGCCAACTGCACAGCCACCGCGTGATCCGGGTCGGTGAGGAGCTTGACCGTGGAGCTCGAAGATGTGACAGAGACGATACGTCCCACAAGACCTTGCAGGTTGACCACAGGTTGGCCCTCGGCGAGGCCATCGGCTGAACCCTTATTGAGCACGAGGGAGAAGTCGAAGTTCGAGCTACCGCCGGACTGGACTCTGGCCACGAGACTCTGCTCGAGAAGATCGCCGGGGAGGTCGAGCTGGCTGAGCTGAAGGAGAACTTCATTCTGGCTGCGGATCACTTCGGTCTCGGCCAGCTTCCGAGTGGCCTCGTCGAGTTGTTGGCGAAGACGATCGTTCTCAGCACGAAGCCCGGCCAGGTTGATGAGGGCTTCAATCGAGCTGTCGATAGGGCGTACCACGGAATTGACCGCCGCCTGGACCGGCTCGAACAGCGTGTGAGCTCCGTCGCGCAGGGTTCCGGTGATGCCGCCCCGCTCGCTGCGGACGTCGAACGTCATCAGGAGAAAGGCGATCGTTACCAGCGTCAGAAACACGGCGGTAGAGCGGGCGAAACGCTGGTTGGCGAGCATTAGACCCTCCCCGGCCGCGTCCTATGGACGGGCAGAGGAAATCAGGACACTTTGCAGCACGTCGAACTCCTCGAGGGTTTGACCGGAGCCCATAACCACCGAATGGAGGGGACGGTCGACAGTGATAATCGGCATTCCCGTCTCGTGAGCGAGCCGAACATCGGTTCCTCGCAACAGCGCCCCGCCGCCTGTGATCACGATGCCCTGAACCATGATGTCTGCAGCAAGCTCGGGTGGGGTCTTGTCGAGTGTGAACTTGACCGCATCGACCACTGCCTGCATCGGCTCCTCGATCGCCTCCCGAATCTCCTGCGACGACACAACGACGGTTTTGGGCAAGCCAGAAATGAGATCGCGGCCTCTCACCTCGGCGGACGGCTCGTCACGGTAGGGGTAGGCCGAACCGATGGCCATCTTGATCTGCTCGGCCGTGCGTTCGCCGAGCATCAGGTTGTATTCCTTCTTCACCCACTGAATGATGGCCTCGTCGAGCTCATCGCCCGCAACGCGGATGCTCTTGGAGACCACAATCCCGCCGAGGGAAATGACCGCGACTTCGGTGGTGCCACCACCGATGTCTACGACCATGGAACCGGCCGGCTCGTGGACGGGAAGCCCGACGCCGATGGCCGCCGCCATGGGCTCCTCAATCGTGTAGGCCCGCCTGGCTCCGGCGTGATAGGCAGCCTCCTCCACGGCTCGCCGTTCCACGCCGGTGATCCCGGACGGCACACAGATGACGATGCGGGGCCGGGCCCAGCGGCGCCGGTGGACCTTTTGGATGAAGTAGCGGAGCATCTTCTCGGTGATGTCGAAGTCGGCGATGACGCCGTTTCGCAAGGGGCGGATGGCCTGGATGTACGAAGGCGTGCGGCCGATCATGCGTTTGGCTTCCATACCGACTGCCAGCGCCCGGTTGGTCTGAGTGTTTATGGCTACCACCGAGGGTTCGTTGAGAACGATGCCCTGGCCGCGCACATACACAAGGGTGTTGGCAGTGCCCAAATCAATGGCCATGTCCCGGCCGGCGAGCGAAAACAGCGAGTCAGCCACGGTTCCCTTACGTGTCAGCGAAGGGTCAGTCTAACGGAGGGGCGTTTTTCGCGCTATATGGTTTTCGCGGTTTCTTGCGTTCGCCGAAGTTGCGTGCCGGTTCACCGCACCGATCCCGACATGCCTCAGAGCTCGATCCGATAGCGGACCGCCGGAATGGGCACGCCCATGCACTCATCCTTCTCGGAGCCGTCAGCACCCCAGCCGAGATGCTCGTAAAACTCGCGGGCAGGCTGGTTGTCGGTCATCACCCACAGCGCCCCGGCGACGAACCTGGCCGACTGCAGCTGCACGTGGATCTCCGACATGAGGCGCGACCCCCACCCCCGGCCGGAATAGCCCGGGTCGAGGTATAGGGCATAGATCTCAGCGGATTCCTTGCCGGCTATGTCCTTATCCCCGGCAGGTCCGGCATGCACGAAACCCACTATCTCGCCCTCTTCTTCGGCAACCAGAATCAGGCGGCGCTCACTGTGGCTCGACAACCAATCCTCCCATTGGGCCGACCTCTGCTCGAGCTCGCCATCGAGACCCGAGAGGTAGTCGTCGGGAAGCAGGCCCTCATAGGCCGCCTGCCACGCCGCGATGTGTATCTGGGCGATCCGGGGACCGTCGGTGGCTTCGGCCTGGCGGATCACTCCTCTCCTCGCTGTCTGTGGAAAAAGATGTCCAATTCCCGCGCGGCGCTATCCGGGGAGTCGGAGCCGTGAACAATGTTTTCGGTGATCACTAAGCCGTAATCGCCCCGAATGGTTCCCGGGGGGGCTTCGATGGGATTGGTGGGCCCCATTAAGCCACGGGCCACCGTCACGGCCGACTCACCGGACCACCACATTGCCACCACCGGCCCACTGGTGATGAACTCCACCAGCTCACCAAAGAAGGGCTTGTCAACATGCTCGCCGTAGTGGGTGTGGGCAGTTTCCTCAGAGATCACGAGTCGACGGATGTGCTCCAGCTTCAGGCCCTTGCGCTCGAGCCGGCCCACGACTTCCCCAACCAGCCCCCGGCGGACCCCGTCGGGCTTGACCATCACAAACGTGTCCTCAAGCGCCATACATCAGCTCCTCTTCGTTACTCCCAGCAGGCTACGTGCCTCCCCGACCACATACATGGATCCCGTGACCAGAACCGCTCCGTCGGCACCGGCGGCCTCCGTAGCCGCCGCCAGGCCCTCCGCGATAGAGCCCGCCACATGGATCTGACCCGGCTCGAGCACCGAAGCGGCAGCCTCGGCGATCGCCTCGGGACTTATGGCTCGCTCGCTGGAGGCGGAAACGGCAAAGAGCTCGCCGACGACCCCATCGAGAGCACCGATCATCCCCTCGAGGTTCTTGTCGCTCAAGGCGCCGAAGACCACCTTCCACAGGAAGGGCGGAAATTCCTCGTCGAGTGCAGCGGCGCCGGCGTCGATCGATTCAGGCGTGTGAGCGCCGTCGAGAACCACCACGGGGGCGCGACTCACCACCTCCAGCCTCCCCGGGATCTCGAGGGCGCCCAGGCCGCTACGGACGGATTCCAGATCCAGTGCTCTCCCGAAGAACTCCTCGGTGGCTGCCACGGCGATGGCGACATTCTGGAGCTGGTGGCGCCCGTGCAATGGAACTTGGAAGTTCTCGTACGTGTCATAGATTCCGTCGACGCTGACCAGCCACCCTCCGACGGAACGGGTCTCGTCGGCAACTTGAAATTCTCGTCCAAAGGCCAGGTGGGGGCTGGCAAACTCACCCGCCCGGGCGGCGGCGACTGCGGCGGCCTCCGGCGGCAGCGCGCCGGTCACCAGAGAGCCGGGCGACTTGAGAATTGCTGCCTTTTCTCCAGCAATGGCTTCGAGGGTTTCTCCCAAATACCCGGTGTGCTCGAGGGCGATCGAGGTAATGACCGCCACAGCTGAGTCGACAACGTTGGTGGCATCCAAGCGACCTCCCAGGCCCACCTCTACGACGGCGAGATCAACCGCCCGTTCTGCGAACCATGCGAACGCGGCAGCGGTGACGAACTCGAAATAGGTGAGACGACCCTCGGCCGGACCTTCTTCAAAGAAAGCGTCGAAGGCGGCGGCGTCGGCGATGGCCCGGGCGAATTCCTCGCGGGAAGCGACGTCGTTGTTGTAGGCCAGGCGCTCCTCAACGGCCTCCAGATGGGGACTGGTGTAGGTGCCCACCGACAAGCCATGGGCAGCAGCGATGGCAGTGATCATCCTCGCGACTGAAGTCTTACCCTTGCTTCCCGTGACATGGATCACCGGATAGCTCCTGTGCGGGTTGCCCATGGCTTCGAGAACGCCCTCTATCCGTTCCAGGCCCGGCCGAACGCCTCTGCCGGCGTGTTGATCTAGATAGGCGACAGCTTCGTCGTAGGTCACTTGCCACCGAGCGCATCGAGTTGCGGCTGGAGCTTTTCTACCGTGGCCCGGGCCTCGGCCGCCTTCGCCTCTTCCTTGGCGACGACGTCCGGCGGAGCTTTGTCGTGGAAATCGGAGTTGGCGAGCTTCTTCTCGGCTTGCGCCAGGTCGGCCCGGGTGGCGGCCAGGGCTTTTTGGATCCGCGCCCGCTCGGCGCCGATGTCGACGACGCCTTCGAGCGAGAGGAACCCCTGGACGGGCCCGGCGACCACTCTCGTATATCCATCATCCTCAGGGGCACTGCCGGTAGTTGCCGTCACGGCGGCCAACGATTGCAGCTGCCCGTCCCACCATTGCTCGGCAACGCCTTCCGGATCGACCAGGGTCATTTCCAGAGGCCGGCGGGGTGACAGCTGGTGGGACGAACGGAACTGGCGGACACTGCTCACTAGATCCTGAAACACCGACATCGATGGAGACCCGGCAACGGCCGGCACCTCGGGCCACTCGGCTCCGGCCAGCAAGCCTTCCCCCACCAACTCCGACCACAACTCCTCCGTGAGAAACGGTATGGCGGGATGGAAGAGCTTGAGGAGGTCGCGCAGCACAACTCCGAGAGTTTGCCTGGTCTGATCGGCGCCGGCCGGGTCGGCCAGGGCCGCCTTGGACAGCTCGATATACCAGTCGAAGACCTCCGACCAGGCGAAGTTGTACAAAAGGCCGTAGGCGTCGCTGAATCGATACTCATCGAGCAGCTCATCGAACCGGCCTTGCACCTCACCGAGCCGGGACAATATCCACGCCGCCTCCGGACCCGGCTCCTCCGGATAGCCACCACTGGCCGGGACGCTGTGGCTCTCCAGATGGCCAAGCACGAAGCGGGTCGCATTCCAAATCTTGTTCCCGAACTTGCGAGTGCCTTCCACCCACTCGAGGTCAAACGGGACGTCCTGGCCGGGGGCTGCCGCCTGGATGACGGCCAGCCGCAAGGGATCGGCACCGTGTGACTCGATGATGTCGAGCGGATCGATGGCGTTGCCGAGCGATTTGGACATCTTGCGCCCGTCGCCGGCACGCACCAGCCCATGGATGACGACGTCGAAGAACGGGACGTCATCCATGAACTCGAGGCCCATCTTCATCATCCGGGCCACCCAAAAGTAAATGATGTCGAATCCTGTGACCATCACGGTGTTCGGGAAGAACGTCGCCAAATCCTCGGTCTCGTCCGGCCAACCCAGGGTGCTGAACGGCCACAGCGCAGATGAGAACCAGGTATCGAGCACATCCTCGTCCTGCCGGATGTTGTGCCCTTTACACGACGAGCATTGCGTGGGCACGTCGCGGGCGACTGTCACCTCGCCGCAGTCATCGCAATACCAGGCCGGAATCCGGTGCCCCCACCAGATTTGCCGGCTGATGCACCAGTCGCGCAGATTCTCCATCCATTGGAAGTAGCTGTTCTCCCAACGGGTCGGAATGAACCGCGTGCGCCCGTCCTTCACGGCCGCAATCGCGGGCGTTACCAGCGGGCCAACCTTGACGAACCATTGCAGCGACAGGTAGGGCTCGACCACCGTGTGGCAGCGATAGCAGTGGCCAACCGAGTGCTGTCGCTCCTCGATGTGATCGATGAACCCTTCTTCGCTCAACGCTTGCTTGACAGCCTCCCGGGCCTCGAGGCGATCAAGGCCGGCAAAGCGCCCGCCGTTGTCGTTGACTGTGGCCTCGATGGTGAAAATGTTGACCGTTTCCAGACCGGCTCGCCGCCCGATCTCAAAGTCGTTGGCGTCGTGCGCCGGAGTGACTTTCACTGCACCGGTGCCGAAATCCGGGTCCACCGTCGTATCGGCCACAACGGGGATCTCACGCTCCATCAAGGGAAGAAGCACCGTCTTCCCGACAGCGTCCCGGTACCGGTCATCATCCGGATGTACCGCGACCCCGGTATCGCCCAACATGGTCTCAGCCCTCGTGGTGGCAACCGTGACGTGGCCGGAGCCGTCGGTGAACGGATAGTTGATGTAGACCAGCTCACCATCGGTGTCTTCGTACTCGACCTCAATGTCGGACAACGCGGTGTGATCTTGGGGGCACCAGTTGATGATGCGGTTACCGCGGTAGATGAGTCCTTTCTCGTAGAGACGTACAAAGACTTCCTTCACGGCACGGGAGGAGTGTTCGTCCATGGTGAAGCGCTCCCGTCCCCAGTCGACCGAGGTGCCAAGCTTGCGCATCTGTTGGCTTATGGTGTTGCCCGACCGGGCCTTCCACTGCCACACCTTCTCAATAAACGCCTCCCGCCCAAGATCGTGACGGTCGAGTCCTTCGTCCTCCAATTGGCGCTCAACGACATTCTGGGTCGCGATTCCGGCATGGTCGGTCCCGGGGAGCCAGAGGGTGCGGTATCCCTGCATCCGCTTGCGGCGCACG
>Ga0255057_10002037_pt1 | contig 11090 bp, 10 predicted proteins | sample Cases_109_6_MG_FD_189022 | JGI IMG/M metagenome (GOLD analysis project Ga0255057, IMG submission 189022) | Seawater microbial communities from Amundsen Gulf, Northwest Territories, Canada - Cases_109_6 | ecosystem: Environmental > Aquatic > Marine > Gulf | place: Canada: Northwest Territories... | reverse complement strand
GTCCCTCGAAAAACAGCGGTCGGTCAAGCACTTCAGCGAATGTCTCGATCGTTGGCGGGACGTATGCAGACAAGGAGTTTATCTGTGTGAGGTCTGTGGCGGCCTCCGTAGTCACGGCAGCATCGGAAGTGAAATGCGGCATCGACAACTCAATCGCCACAACAGCCGCAAGGCCGAGGCAGGTTCCGCCAAGGAGACTCGTAATTCGATCGAAGTCGTGTTGGAGCTTCATGAGATTTCCGACATGTAGGCGATCAGATCGAAGCTCGCTTCGAAAGACTGGTTGTGGGCCGGGACCCGGAGTCGCCTTGTAGCGGTCTGATGCAAGGACAAATTGTCGAGAAAAAGCAACACCGAATTCGATTCGAGCGCATACAGTGACTCGACGAGTCCGGTAAGCGGCCCTTGAACGCGGACTCGCAACGATATTCGTGTGAGATTGTTTTCGCTGGTCGCTGGCAGTATTTGCGTACTTACGAGTTGCGTATGGTTTGAGGCAGAAATTCGCTTGAGTATGCGCTGCAGATCCGCTGACGCGATTGTCTCTGAGTCACCCTTTAGAAAATATCCTCGCGAAGATTGCGCTCTGCGCAAATTCGCGTATTGCTGACGAAGCTCGTCATCTTGCGCAGAAATCTGCCGCAGACGTAAGAGACGCTCCTGAAGTTGCTCGATGTCGTCTTGATAGTGAACATTCGCCAGTACCAACGGTAGAGCCGTCACACTCATCGCGCCGGTGACGACTATAACGAGAAGTGCGATCGCAAGAAATCGTTGCCGTGCAGGGCTCATACGTTCAATCACTGCGTGTCCTCCTCGTGCCATTCGGTTGACAGGTGAAATCTTTCCGAATCGGTACGCGGAATCTGCGTCACAGGCGATCGAAATTGGGCACTTCCAAACAAAGGTGAGGCCTCAATCAGGCTGATCAGGGAAGCGGCGGATTGTGACTGCCCTTGCATCTGAATTTCCTGTCTCGAAATATCCAGTCTCGTGAGCCAGGTATCGTCGGGAATAATGCGCGTCATTTCGTCAACGATGTTCATCACCATAGGCTGCGATTCTTTCTTCAATAACAGGTCCTGAGAGCCGACAGCGATTGTCTCGATGTTATGCCTGAGTCGGGTGCCTTCCTTCGCGTCTTCCATTGCGGCCGCGACTTGTGGCTCCAGTGTCGCGATCGCATGCCGCTTTTGGATCAGCGGCACGGTCACTACCGTTGTGAGCAAGAGCAGAGCGGTGGCTGCCAATCCGACGTTCAGCCATCGAGTCGTATCGCGGCGCCTGCGTAAGGCGACAGAGGGCAACAGATTGATGTCGTGCATTCGACTGCTGTCGCGTCGTGTGGAAATACGGTCGGGGAAAACGTCGAGTTTTTGCAGTGACGCCAGGAGTCTGTCGACCATGTCGCGGGCTGCCACAAATAGCTGTACACCAATGGTTTCCCGTTTACTCGACCGAGCGCAAACTGAGAAGTCGTAATAGACCTGATCTGCCAAAAAGGGCGTAAGTACATCCATTTCGAAGGCAAGAACCTCACGCAGATTCTCTTCTGTTATCGCGGGCAGGGTGACCTCAGTTTGAAGTATGGAGTTGGGCGGCAGGAGCAGCACTACTTCCTGCACGGGGTCATCGAAGGTGATGGCGCCTGGGTCGTCAGCGTCGATCGGGCAGCGACCGATTTCCTGCATTCGTTCAATCGTTCCGCTAAAAACCAGCAATTCGGGCTCGGAAATCTGAATAAAGAGACACTGCGAATTCGATGCTATCGAGCGACGTATATTCTCAGGCAACAACTCCAGTAGTTCGTCACGCCACCAGATCCAAAAGCCCCTGGACTGGCGATGCAGTGGCGCAACGTAGTTAACGCGCCACCGACGGAGCAGGCTGTCCAGAGTCGAGTTCATGCCATCGGATCCTCGTTCCAGGCCGCAGCTGCCCTCGAAGTTTCGCGCCACTCGATTATCTCGAACAGCTCTTTGCCGACACCGCTTAACGACACGACTGCCTCAGCCGAGACTAGCGAGTTGTTCTTGCCGCGAACGTATACGTTGACATAGTAGGTCCCGTTTCCGGTTCCTCGCTCGACATCCGATTGCCCGGAGTAGATGGTCAAGTGCGGCGAGACGATTTCGAAAAGTGATTTCGACATGCCCATTACGTAGCGGAGCTCGTCGATGCTCGCGAACTGATTATCGCGCGCGGTCCACGCGAGGCCCGCCGCCCGATAGTCCTCGTCCTCGGCACCGTGCAGACGCGTGAGATTGTCAGTGTCGCGCCAGTCCAGGATGCAATCGACAAGCCCGCGACTGGAGGACTCATCAGCACCAGCGGCGACAAACGTCGTGTATAGAAGCCGATCGCTGGCGGTGTTCAGATCGACGAGACTGGTGGCTTGGCGAACGCTTACAGTTGCCTCGTGGCCAAGAACCTCCAGTCGCCCGGGGCGACCGTCAACATCGAATTGTTGAACGCCATCGGACGACAATAACTGCAGTATCGTAAGCTGGACCGCGGCTTCGGCAATGTAACGTGATGTCGTTGTATCCACATGCCTTGCCGCGAGGCGCGTCTCAACGTGTACGTTGCGGCTGTGGCCAGCGGCGATAACGGACATTAATACGATTAGCCAAAGTACCAGTACCATTGCGAATCCGCGCTGGGTGGCGGCGCTACCGCTCTGATCGCGATTGCGTATTGCAAGGTTCACAGTTCCCGCCCCGCCAGCAAACGAAATACATACTCTGTGCGAGTCGCTGCCGCGTTGTTTGCAAGTGTCTCGAGTCGAACTGCATCGGGAAAGCGAATAGCGTCGTCTGCCCATTCGCTGTGCCATTTCGGTTCGCCAAATGCGGCTGGTTGTCCATAAAAGCTAATCGCCGCATCGGCGAGATCACTTGCGAGCCTCGTCTTCGCAGTCGGCGATCTCGAGATCCACACTTTGCCACCCGGATCATACGGCGCGACGCTGACCCACACTTCAGTGGTGTCAGCGATTGGCTCAGATGTCACCCTGATTACGAACAGACCTGCACCGTTTGACGACTCCGCAGCGGGTGCAATGAAAGTCACTGAGTCCGCGGCGCCGGCGAACGCGATCTTTTCGTCTGTGCCGTCGTTCCAGGTCGCCGCTATCAGGTGCGTAAATTGGCGTCGCAGGAAATTCTGAGTTGTGCGTATTTCTTCATTGCCGTCGGCTCGATCGATGCCGGACGCAAGGCTGCGAGCGCCTGTTCTTAACGAACCGAATGCAAGGCTCATGAGAACGCCAAGGACGGTCATTGCTACGAGCAGTTCGACCAGCGTAAAGCCGTTATACCGACGACGCTGCATCAATGACATGTGCCTTGTCACAACCGACCCTCCAGAATTGGTGAATCGTCGAGTCGGATGGTTTCAAACTGGATGCGCCGCACACCGCCGCCGGCGGGCCATTGCACTTCGACAGAGATGATGTAGGCGGGTGGAACGTGCACCGCATCGGCGACAAAATGTTCGGCCCGGTATTCGGAGACCGATCGCGTCCATTTGAATCGCCCGGCGACATCTCCTTCAGTCTGGCCGGGCAGTAATGGGTCCACGGAACCCGGCAACGCCATCTGTGTGTCTGCAATCAATACCGCCTGAGTGTAATCCGAAGCGGCATCGACATTGCGCAATCCGCTCGAGAAGATTCGGAAGAGGACCGTTAGTGCAGTCGCGAGTATGACGAAGGCGACCAAGACCTCTATCAGGGAATAACCGTGCTGTCGGTTGTTACGGCTGGTCATCGTCAATCCCCGCAACTCGCAGGCGGCTGGTCAACCAGTCCACATCAACCCGGTAGCCGGTCGTGCCATTACGCAGGGTGATTGCGGCACCGGTACTACTGCCGTCAGGATAAAACGTCAGCTCGTACCCGGGCTCGATCGCCGACAGGCTCTGCCAGTATTCGGACAGCGGATTGGCCACCGTCAATACTGTGCCGGCGCGGAGGACAACCGGGGTTTTGTCACCGATTGTGTATCGTGAGCCGTCGGAGTCGAACAATATCCGGACGCCGCCGTGACTGCTCACTGCCCGATATCGACTGTTGCGCAACGACGTCGCAAGCTCAAGTACTTCGGTTCGTAGCCGTGCGCCGGGTACGGCGGCCGAATACATCGGGCGTACCAATGTAGCGAGCATCGCCGCAATCGCAATCACGACCAGCAGTTCAAGCAACGTGAACCCTTGACTCTTGTGTGCCCGTATTGACATGGCTACCAGCTGACGACGTCAGCGTCCTCACCTTCGCCACCGTCCACATTATCGCGGCCGAGCGAGTAAAGATCGTATTCGCTGTTTTCGCCGGGATACGTGTAGCGGTACGAATTGCCCCACGGGTCGGGCGGGATATCTTTTTTCTTCAAGTACGGTCCATTCCAGTCGGGTAGGCTGGTCGGCGCGATTGCGAGCGCCTGCAGGCCCTCATCGCTGCTGGGATAACGGCCGACCTCAAGGTGAAACAGGTCGAGGCCCGCTCCGAGTTCCGCGATCTGCAATTGGGCTGTGTCGGATTTCGCGCTGCCCAGGTACTTCAACACCCGAGGCCCGACCAGGCCGGCGAGCAGGCCGAGTATCACCAGGACGACAAGAAGCTCGATCAGCGTAAAGCCGTGAGGTTTGTGTCCAGCATGTCGAAAGGGTTGCATCGTCTTTGTCCTCCCACTCAAATTACGAGTTCGTTGATGCCAAGAATTGCGACCAGAATTGAGATAATCACGGCGGCGATCACGGCGCCGAGGACGAGAATCAATATTGGTTCGAGTAGTGCCAGCGAACGCTTCAGAGTTACTTGTGTGTCACGGTCATAGGTCGTCGCAACCTGCAGCAGGATATCGGGGAGATTGCCGGATTCTTCGCCAACCTTGATCATGTGGACCGCGAAGGCCGGAAAAGCAGTCGATTTTGCAAGCGGATCTGCGAGGCTCTGTCCCTCCTTAAGTCCGTCGACGACGTGCTCCAGTCCGGTGGCCAGTACGCGATTGCTCATAGTGTCCTTGACGATGGCCAGCGCCTTGAGCAAGGGGATGCCGTTTTGCAGCAAGGTAGCGAGAGTGCGTGCAAATCGAGCGACCTCGATCTTGAGAATAACGTTACCTGCGAGCGGTGTTCGCAGGACGCGCTTATGCCAGCTATAGGCGCGTCGTGGGTCATCGAGTTGTCGCCGAAGCAGCAGTGTTGCCAGAATCAGCAGCGCGCCCATAAGCCAGCCGTAAGACTGCAGGAATTCGCCGGCGCCTATTGTTATGCGAGTTGAAAGCGGTAGTGCCTCGCCAACATTTGCGAACATTTCCGTGAACTGCGGGACGACGTAGCCCAACAGAATGAATATCGAAAGCACGGCGACGATGACCAGAATCGCCGGGTAAACAAGCGCTGACTTGAGTGCGTCTTTGATTTCAATATTACGGTCCAGATGTTCGGCGAGGCGCTCGAGCACGATTTCGAGTGCGCCACCGGATTCACCGGCGCGCAATAAATTGACATAGAAGCGGCTGAACACATTGGGGTGGGCTTCGACCGCATCCGCGAGCGACCCTCCCTGTTTAACATGCTCGCGAATTTCGACGAGGACCTGTCCGAGTGGCCCGTTTTCGGCCAACGTTGCAAGGATACCGAGAGCGCGATCAAGGGGCATACCTGCACGCAACAAGGTGCTGATCTGGCGTGTCATATCTGCCACCTGTTGTTCCCGGATCTTGCGTCGCGAAAAAGACAAGCTGCTGCCGCGCTGTGTGGCCACGACGCTTTTTTCATCGATACGGATCGGTATCTGGCCAAGCGCACGTAGCTGGCGCACGACGTGCTCGCGGTTCTCGCCGGCCAGAAATCCGTTGACGACACTTCCGTCCGAGCTGGCTGCCTTGTATTGAAAACGCATCATTCCGCGTTCTCCGGAGTGACTCGTAACACTTCTTCAATTGTGGTGACCCCGGCCAGCGCTTTTTGAAAACCATCGACCTGCATTGCCTGCATGCCCTCGGCCAACGCCTGCCGGCGGATACTACTGGCGTCCGCGTTGCCAAGCACAAGTTTGCGAATCGCATCCGTCATGCACAGGATTTCGATTATCGCCGTGCGGCCGGAGTAGCCTGTATGGCCACATGATTCACAGCCTGTGGCGCGATACAAAGTCACGATTTTGTTCTTCGTCATGCTGTGCAGATCGCAGCGCTCAACTACTTCGGCCAATGGCTGATAGGCTTCCTTGCACGACGTACACAGTTTTCGCACCAGTCGTTGCGCCTGCACGGCGTTAACGGCAGAGGTCAGGAGGTAATCCGGCACTCCCATATCGACGAGCCGCATAATGCTGCTGGGCGCATCGTTGGTATGTAACGTCGACAGGACCAGGTGACCTGTCAGTGCCGACTGCACCGCAATCTGTGCGGTTTCATCGTCGCGCATCTCGCCGATCATAATGACGTCCGGGTCCTGGCGAACGATGGATCTCAAGGCGTTGGCGAATGTCAGGTCAATTTTGGGTTTGACCTGTATCTGATTGATTCCATTTATGTTGTATTCGACAGGATCTTCGACCGTGATGATCATTCGCTGCGGGTCGTTGAGGTGAGTAAGCGCTGCGTACAAGGTAGTCGATTTGCCGCTGCCGGTCGGGCCCGTGACCAGCAAGATACCGTGTGGCATCGCAAGGATGTCGTGCATCGCTGTGGTTTGTGCTGTCGAAAAACCCAGGGATTTGAAATCCTGCGCATGTTGGTCTCTTTGCAACAAACGCATGACGACGCTCTCGCCGTGCATCGTGGGCACGGTCGATACCCGAAAGTCGTAGTCCACACCGCGAACCCGATACTTAAAACGTCCATCCTGCGACAATCTTCGTTCCGCGATATTCAAGCTGGCCATGATTTTGACGCGTGATATTACCGCCGCGGCGAACTCCAGTGGCGGTGCGTCGCCTTCTCGCAGCAAACCATCAACGCGGTAGCGAACCTTGAGTTGACTGTCGAATGGCTCGATGTGAATATCCGACGCACCTGACTCGGCCGCAATGCTGATTATCCGATTGACCAGTTTGATGATCGGTGCTTCGCCGGCAAGCTCCTTGAGCTGTTCTACGTCGTCAAGATACTGTGTTGTCTGCCCGTTCGACATGTCTTCGGTGCTGTCTTTGTCGAATATGTTTTGCAGTGCGGCTTCAATCTCTGACGGAATGCCGATCTTGATTACTATCGACTTGCCCGTGCATAGTTTCAGCGCACTGACCGTATAGCCGTCTTGCGGATCAGCCATAACCAGGGTCAGCGACGTGTCGTCCTCGTCGATAACCACTGTTTTCCGCCTTTTAAGAAAATTCTCGGAAATCTCAGTGACGTGAATGCGTTCGTCGGGCAAGCAGTTTTCTGCCACCAGCGGCATGGCAAGCTGTTCGGACAAACTCTCGGCAATATCACGCTCTGATACCAGGCCAAGCTTTATCAGAATCGAGCCGATTTTTTCGTGTTCACTCTGTTCGCGTTGCAGACGCAGTGCCCGAGATACATGCTCTTCGGAAGTCTTTCCTGAGCCAAGCAGGTACTCGCAGATTGGCGGCCGCGACTGGCTTGCCTTTTTATCGACAGCACATTCATGCAGGTGCAGTTGCACTTTGGCACTCCAAGTTTGCCGGAACAGCGGACCGCTGCCAGCCCAGGCTGCCAGCGGCAGGGCAAATCGGAGTCATCGCGGACGTGTTGTGCGGTACGGGCTTTTGCAGGACCGCAGCGTGCCTTTCCGACGAAGGCTCCTACGTTTTGCCACTGCATTGAATAATAAAGAAATAGACCTGATTTCGGCATCGCCCATCAGGATTGCTTACGGCTCTCCTTTGTATAGGTTTTCGTGCGCGCAAACCTGATCGAAAGTCGGGTTCATTTTTGATCGCGTCGACGTACCCTGAACGGTACAAAACTGCGGAACAAAACCATGAGCAACGAGGCAAAACGGGTTGTCGCAATTTGTGCCGCGATCCTGATTCAGGTGTCCTGTGCGACAACGACGGACAACGCCGAACAAGCGCGGCGCGACGAGCCTGTTGCTATCGCCGACCCTGCGATGGTCGCAGCGGCTCCCGAAAGCACAGTTACAAGCTCCGACGATCAATCGTCGTCTCGAACCCAGGACAAAGTCGTTCTTGGCACCGGCGAGTTTGTGCAGGGCGCAAGAGGTCCGGAGCGAGTTGTGTTTGCAGCCGGAGACGGTGTAACGCTCAATTTCGAACAGACCGAGTTGCAGGAATTCCTGCGAATAGTCTTTGACACTATTCTTAAACAGAATTACATCCTTGATCCGTCGGTCAGAGGAGTCGTGACGCTGCACACTACACGGCCGATCACGATCGATGCGGTTTTGCCCACAGTCGAGGCTGTGCTGCAGCTCAATAGCGCTGCACTGCTATTTGACGACGGGATATACCGCATCGTGGCGCTGGCAGACGCGGAAGGGAATTCCCGATCGCCGACCGTGGGCCGATTTTCGTCCAGCCGTAGAAATGGCTATGGCATTCAGGTAGTGCCGCTTCAGTTTGCGTCGGCGACTGAGATTCAAAAAATTCTGACACCCTTCGTTGCGCAGGGCAGTTCGTTGCGCGTTGATGCGGCGCGGAATGTTCTGATTCTCGCCGGACCGAAATTTCGCATAGAAGAGTTGCTCGCGACGGTACGTACGTTCGACGTTGATTGGCTTGCGGGAATGTCTTTCGCAATGTTTCGACTCGAATATGCCGACGCGGAAACGATGGTGGAGGAGCTTGAGCAGATTGTTGGCAAAGATAGTGATACGCCGCTTGCCGGAATCGTACGGCTGTTGCCGATCGAGCGGCTAAACGCGGTACTCGTCATTACCCACCGACCCGACCACATCGCTCGAATTCGCGCTTTGATCGAAGAGTTTGACTGGGGCGTGGAGGGAAGTGGAGGGCGCAGGTTGTTCGTTTACGAACTCGAAAATGGCAAGGCAGAAAATATAGCTCGCGCACTACAGGCGATTTACGGATGGGATGACTCCGCATCAGGCGGGTCGGAATTTTCAGGTCCTGAGACGCAAGCGGTTTTCAGGCCCGCGACGGCTGTGTCCCTGCCGGTACCGGTGCCCGGTACGATGGGAGCATCATCCGAATTAAGCGAATCCGCAACGGGCGGGATTGCGACGGAGCGCCAGGGTGAAGTCAAGATTATTGCGGATACCGATAATAATTCGATTCTGGTACTCGCCAACCAGGAGGATTACCGATCGATTGAGGCGGCCATTCGTCGCCTTGACACGTCGCCACGGCAGGTACTCATCGAGGCCACCATTGCCGAGGTCTCACTGTCCAATTCACTGGATCAAGGGGTGCGCTGGTTCCTTGAGAAAAGTAACTACGAACTCGGCTTTAACGCGCCGGTCCCGGGGGGCGCGTCAGGCGAGGGGCTCGCTTTCGCCTTTTTCGATCAGGATAGCGATGTCAGCGCCTTTTTCGATCTCCTGGCAACCAAGTCGCACGTCAAGTTCTTATCGACACCGCAGGTGATGGTGCTCGATAACCAGACTGCAAATATACGTGTGGGCGACCAGATTCCGGTCACGACACGAAGTTCGCAAAGTACCAGCAATCCGGACGCACCGATTGTCACGGAGGTGCAATTTCGAGATACAGGAACGCTGCTTACGGTAACGCCGCGAATCAATGCAGGCGGCCAGGTCACCATGGAGATTAGCCAGGAAGTGAGTCTGCCGGGCACCGTGCCCGCGGTCGGTGGTGGCGGCAATGTCTCCATTGCTCAGCGAACCATTACCAGCAGCGTCATCGTTCAAAGTGGTCAGACCGTTGTACTGGGTGGTCTGATTTTGGAAAACACGAGTGAGGGACGTTCGGGTATTCCGATCCTGATGGACATTCCATTGCTGGGCGGGTTGTTCAGTACGACTTCCGAAGACGTGTTTCGAACGGAATTGCTAATCACGGTAAAACCGCTCGTCATAACCAACGAGCGCGAGATGCAGAAAGTCACGGAAGAATTACGTGCGCAGATGTTGAAGGCCAGCGAGTATGAGCAGGCCGTAAAGTTTCGCGAATCCGAGCTTTGATCTTGTAGGCATGGCAGACAGGTAGACCTATGACCAGGCGATTCTGGCGAATTGCGCTAACTGCGTTGGCAGGAACCATCATCGTTGCTGTGGTGATGGCGGTCGCCTATCGCGAAATCGCGATAGATAACCTCAAAGAGATGCGTGCCGAGCAAAATGTTGAACTCGCGCGCTCAATGTCCAATTCACTGGGTGAGGATGTGCGCAGGCTGATCGACGTCGCAGCGGTCAGCAGCTGGGTAGAGATGCAACAAAGCCCGGTTGTCGCCGAGGTGGCTCAATCTATTGGCGAAAAAGTCGACAATCTACCGATCTTCAGAGTGAACATTTTCGCGCCGGATGGGCTAACGCTCTATTCGACCGAGTCCGAAAGAATCGGTGCGAGGGTAATGGAAAATCCTGGTATCGAAGTCGCAGCGGCCGGAAGTGAGATCAGCAGAATTGTTTGGCGCGACTCGCTCAACGAGTTCGACCGGGTCATAGAGCAACAAGACATGATTGAATCCTATGTTCCGTTACGCGATCAGACGGGCAAGGTTATCGGCGTATTCGAAATCCACTCCAATATTTCGCCACTCATCAGTCGAATCTCGGCTACCCGGGCGAACATCGTTCTCGGCGTATTCGGGATAATGAGTGTTTTCTATCTGCTGCTGCTTTACCTACTTAGGCGAATGGATTTACAGCTCGTCACGGAACGGACCGCCGGCAAAACCCAGTCGACCTCACTGGTCTACGAAAAGGGTGAAGAACTGACCGCGTCGAAATTCGTTGCAACGATTAGCCATGAAGTCCGTACGCCTCTGAATGCCGTGCTCGGCATGACAGACCTGCTAAATCTGACGAGCCTGACGCGTAAGCAACGAAGGTATATTCAATCGATCCAAAGCAGCGGTGACATGCTGTTGACTCTCGTCGATAATTTGCTCGATTTCTCCGACCTGGAACTTGGTGCACTACGGCTTCAGGAAGGCGAGTTTGATGTGGTCGACCTGTTC
>Ga0255057_10002036_pt1 | contig 11091 bp, 8 predicted proteins | sample Cases_109_6_MG_FD_189022 | JGI IMG/M metagenome (GOLD analysis project Ga0255057, IMG submission 189022) | Seawater microbial communities from Amundsen Gulf, Northwest Territories, Canada - Cases_109_6 | ecosystem: Environmental > Aquatic > Marine > Gulf | place: Canada: Northwest Territories... | reverse complement strand
GCTCGCGAGGGCCAATTCCGTCAGATAGACCGGACTTTCAACCGGCTTCGGTCTTGCTCTCACCCAGGGCGTCGGTCGCGGCGATGACCGCCTGAGTCCGATTCTGGACCTTGAAGGCCCTAAGGATCCGGGAGATGTGAATCTTCACCGTGCCCGGCGCCAGACCCAGGACTTCGGCAATCTGCTTGTTCGATTGACCTTGCGCGAGAAGCCGCAGGACATCGCGCTGACGCGGCGTCAGGCGAGCCAGTTGGTCATCGGACTCGTCGCTGCCGTTCTCGGCCGCCGACGAGTGGCCGGCCGGCACCTCTTGGAGGAGATGGGGCGGCAAATAAATTCCGCCGGAAAGGACCAGTTGGAGCGCGCTCATCATCACTTCGGGCGTCGACGACTTGGGTATGTAGCCCATGGCACCGGCGTCGATCGCCTTGCGGACATCATCTGGGGTCTCGCGCACGGAAATGACGATGATCGGCACATCGGGCGCCAAGGCGCAGAGTTCCTCCACCGCCGCAATGCCCCTCATGCCCGGCATGTTTAGGTCCAGCAACAGAAGGTCGAGATCGTCCAACTCCGACAAGAGTGCCGCGGTATTGTCGTAGTCATAGGCTTCTTCGATCTGCAAGCGGTCGCCGAAGTCCGTCAAGAGATGGCGCAGACCCGCACGAAACAGCGCGTGATCGTCGGCCAAGAGAATTCTGAGCGGCGCATCGCCGATATTCGACGCGCCGACCTTGTTGAGTGGCTGATCCATTTTCACCAATACCATCATAAGACTTCACTGAAAAAGAAAATGCTTTCTAAGCCAACTACTTGAAAGTCTTTACCATTTTTTTTAGCCTGTCAATATGGATATCCAAGCATTTGGATAAATGACAAAGAATTTCTCAAATATAGCACCTTTGACAATGATCATCACTGTGGATAAATCCGCCGGCTGGCCCTCCCTAATACCAAATCTCGATAATAATCGCTCATTTCACCGCGGTCTCTTTCGCTCGCTAGGCGCGGGCGGCGCCGTGGTGTGGGTCGCCACAAGTCGTCCGTAACGCGGCGAGGGGGCAAGAGACCGCAGCCTTCGGTGGGGCGAATCGGCCCTCCGGAGGGCCCAAATAGGACATGCGGTGCGGCCCTTGCCCCCTGAACATCCAAATTGGGCTCCAGCATCGGGCTGCGTGAGGCGCCTATCCAGCGGACCGCTTCGCCCTACGAAATGGGTGATTATTATCGAGACTTGGTATTCATCTACGACTCCAGTTGCGATCGCGGGCCATGAATACATTTTCTCTATGGCCGAGGGCCGCTCGCCTTCATTTCCCGGACGCGGCTCGAATACTCGAGCCTCGGGCCGGCGAGGCATCGTGCTGCAGGTCCAAGGCGCGACGATGGAGCTTGTCTATAATCCGGTCCAAAGCGCGCGTCTCGGCCGGGGTAAGAGCGCTCGTCAGCTCCCGTTCGCGCGCCTTCGCCAACGGCACGATCCGCCGGTAGATGGCGCGGCCCTCAGACGTCGGCCGCAGGGGCGCGCGCCGACGGTCATTCGGATCGGTCTCGCGGGTGACCCGGCCGGCGGCGATCAGCTTGGCAATCGCCCGGCTGACCTGGACCTTGTCCATGCTGGTGCGCTCCGCGATTTCCATCGCCGTGAGCGGCGCCTCCTGGGAGAGCACCGCGAGCGCCCGCCATTCATGGCGGCTCAGATCGAACCGTGTGCCATAGATCAGCGCCAGGGATCGGCTGACGGCGAGCTGCAGTATCGAAAGCCGATAGGGCAGGAAGCTGGCCAGATCGAGACGCGAATCCGCGTCCGTCGCCAACACCTCGCTGTCGGCCGCCGGGCCGCCGGCTTCCCGTCTTGGCGGCTCATGCGCCAAAGCTGGTCCCGCCGATACTTGTTAATAGTTTCATATGAAACTATATATAGCTTTCGATCTCAACTGCAAGCGCGCCGGCCAATTCGGCCGAACCTCGAAGGAGGGCAGCGATATGCGCCATTGGATCTCGTTTCCACGGGTCGAAGGCACGGCCAGCCGGCAGGCCCATTGCGATCTACCCGCGGGCACCTTCGAGCGGGAGGCGGGGCGCGAGGGCTTCTTCGGGCCCGCCAGTCATCTCCACCACAGGCACCCGCCGACGGGCTGGAGCCGGTTCGAGGGCCCTTTGCGGCCGCGCGCCTTCGATCTGAACGCGCTGGATCGGGTCACCGCCTCGCCGTGGGAGGCGGCGACGGTTCTGGCCAACGCGGCGGTCGAGATCCGCTATTGGCGGACCGAAGGGCGGATGGACCATCTGGTGCGCAATGCCGACGGCGACGACTGCCTCTTCGTGCACCAGGGCCAGGGGCGCCTGTTCTGCGATTACGGGCACCTCGAATTCCGCGACGGCGACTACATCGTGCTGCCGCGGGGCACCGCCTGGCGGCTCGCCTGCGACGGTCCTGCCAGTCTGCTCATGATTCAGGCGACGGGCGGCGCCTACAAGCTGCCGGACAAGGGGCTGGCCGGCGGCCACGCGATCTTCGATCCGGCGATGCTGGATACGCCGGTGATCGACGAGGCCTTTCGCGACCAGCAGTCGGAAGAGGAGTGGCGCGTCTCGATCAAGCGCGCCGGCACGCTCTCGACCCAGGTGTTTCCCTTCAATCCGTTGGACGCGGTGGGCTGGCACGGCACGCTCGCGCCCGTGCGGATCAACTGGCGTGACATCCGGCCGCTCATGTCGGCGCGCTACCATCTGCCGCCCTCGGCCCACACCACTTTCGTGGCCGACCGCTTCGTCATCTGCACCTTCGCGCCGCGGCCGCTGGAAACCGATCCGGGCGCGCTCAAGCTGCCGTTCTATCATTCCAACGACGACTTCGACGAATTCCTGTTCTATCACCGCGGCCAGTTCTTCAGCCGCGACAACATCAAGCCGGGCATGGCGACCCTGCACCCGGCCGGCTTCGCCCATGGCCCCCATCCCAAGGCCTACGAAGCGGCCATGACCAACCCCCGCAGCGAGACCGACGAGGTCGCGGTCATGGTCGACACGCGCGACATGGCGACGGTCGGCGACCTGCCCGACGGGGTCGAGTGGGCGGGCTACGTGGACTCCTGGAAGCCCAAGGGCTGACGACGCCCCGGACCGGGCTTATGTAGGGGCCTTCACTATCAGGGCGAAGTCCTCGTCGTCGAGGGCCACGTAGCCCTGTCAATTGTGCGATCCCGCCGAGGCTCGGCGGCGTGCTTGACTCCGCCCATTTCAGCCCGGACTGTGCCTGCGCGGGATCGCGTGCCGGACGCCCCGCTCGGGCGGGCTTCAAGGACGAGGCGCCCTTGCTTCGAAGACCGCTTTGGAGCAAAAAAGGTATTGGGAGGAATGTCATAGGCCATGCCTAATTTCATGCTTCTCGCTACCGCCTGGGGCCCAAAACACGGCGGCATCAACGCCTTTAATATGGATTTTGCGTGCGGCCTCGCAGCGCATCTTGGGGAAAGCGGTAAGGTCTTCTGTGCCGCTTTTCGGCCATCCCTAGAGGATTGCGAGAAGGCCAAAGAAGGCCAAGTCAGCCTTGTGTCGATCGATCGCCCTGTTGACAGCCCTGCCTATGACAAGAGCTGGGCCTACGACGTTTGGCAAGAACTTCAGAAAATGCATCCGAATGAATGCATCGATTGGTGGATCGGGCATGATGTGACAACAGGGTTGGCGGCGATAGAAGGCCCAATCGTGGCCGAACATGGCCACTCTGCCCTCATCATGCACATGAACTACGCTGACTATCAGGCTTACAAGGATGGCGTCGGCGAACGTGCCGTCAAGAAGGAACGGCAACAAAGCAAGCTGTTCAAGAAGGGCGATCGGCATTTCGCGATCGGCCCGCTCCTCCGCGACGCGCTGAAAGACATCGTCCGTTCCGACGTCACCATGCTCGTGCCCGGCTTCGCCGAGGTGCCGGTGCAGCCGTCATCGCATCGGCTCACCCTTATCACATTCGGTCGGATGGACCGCGAGAGCGACCGTATCAAGCAAGGCGGGCTTGCCGTTGCCGGCTTCGCCAGTGCCGTGCATGACGCTTGGGAGCATGCTGGCTCACCGCCCAAGCTTAAGAAGGCCCCGCAGATGCGCGTGATTGGGATCGAGGAGCCAGGCGGCGACGAAGAACACTCCCTAAAAGCGCTCGCGAACGAGAAAGCGGGCCGCAAGGTTAACCTCATCGCTCGTCCCTTCGACGAGAACCGTCAAGCCCTTTTTGATGAACTCGGTAAGGCCAACATCTCGCTTATGCTGTCGTGGCACGAAGGCTTCGGGCTGACGGGATGGGAGGCGGTGGCCGGCGAGGTCCCGCTGATCGTAAGCAGGCAGAGCGGACTCTGGCAGCTTCTCAAGGAGACATTCGACGAGACCTTGGCTGAAGCCTATGTGCGGACCATCGACGTTGGTGGGCAGGACGGCGACGACGATACCGCCAACTTCAGGCCGGCAGACGAGGCGGCCGTTCGTGACGCGATCCTCGACTGGGCAGCCGACATCGAATCGGCTCGCCAAAACGCGAAGAAGCTAAAGCACGAGCTCCGTGAGAAACTGGTCTGCAGTTGGAAGCACACCGCCAAGGAGTTCTGTGATGCCCTCGGTCCCGAGCGAGCAGCAGAAACGCAAAGGGGGAGCACAGAGCCGCCGCTACCAACGAAGCCCACGCTCCAAACGGGCTCGCAATCCGACTTCATCGCCATACCACAGCCGAGCTGGCCTGAGAATCTTGGCGTGGAGATGCCGGACAGCATGATGCTGCGACCCGAAAGTCGGGTGGTACGCTTCCATCCTTTACGGGAGCCATTGAGGGACGAGATTATCGGCTGGGCCATCGATCCTGACCAGCCTATCAAGCTTCGGCTACAGGTCGGCGAAGGTGGTGCCGGGAAGACGCGCCTGATGATCGAGGTTTGTGAAAAGCTGGAAGGCTCTCATGGTTGGCGCGCCGGCTTTCTCGCGCGTTACAGACAGGTCGACAGCGCGTTTCTGGCGCTTCTTAGAGAGCGCAAGCCCTGTCTCGTTGTCCTCGACTATGCAGAGAGCCGAACGAAAGAGATAATCACCCTCACCAAAACAGCCCTGCATTTCGTCGATCGGCCGTCCGTTCGTCTCGTCCTGCTGGCCCGCGAGGGCGGCGACTGGTGGGACAGGCTCGGGGAGGCAGCTGATAGCGATCTAGCCACGTCCGCTATCCTCCGAGGGGTCGATACGAAGACCGGTCCCTATCGCATGACCAAAGAGCGCATTGAGGAGGGCGACCGACCGACTATTTTCAGAGAGGCGCTCGACGATTTCGCTAAGCGCCAGAAGATCGCCGCTCCACAGATTGGCGTGCCTGATCTATCGGCCGAGTTCTTTGGCAAACCGCTCTTCATTCACCTCGTCGCCCTCTCAGTTTTGCGGGACCGGGTGAGTGTCGATGACCACGAGCTTTTGGCGGCCGCCCTTGCCCACGAGCGGTCCTACTGGCGGCGACTCCTGACCAGCGGTGGCATGACCGAGCAGATGTTGCCCGCTCTCGAGCAAACCATTGCTTTCCTAACGCTCACCGGTGGCATGCGTTCGGCGAGGGAAGCGAAGTCGCTGCTTGCGCGGACACCAAGACTGCGGGAACTGAATTCGGCGATGCGGATAAGCCTGTTCGATCTGCTGCGGCAGCTGTACCGGCTGGAGGGGGGCTGGCCGGCTTGGAGCCGGATTTGCTGGGAGAGACCCTCGTCAGTGAAGCGCTCACCATGGACGACGAGCTGTTGGACGCGGCTTTGGGCGAACACAGCAGCCAAGAGGAAGCCCGCCAAGCGCTAACAGTGCTGACGCGCCTGGGCCATCGCGTGCCAGCCGAAAAGCGATGGCTGAAGGTGGCCTTGGATCGGTATCTGATCAGGCGGGCCGAGGATGCTCTTTTCGTCGGCATGGAAACGGGACCGCCGATGCCCGAGATGCTTGAGCAAGCGATCAAAGAAGCAGAATCGCGACAGCGCCGGAAGGCGGTCGACACGCTACGGCTCAAGCTACCGAAGGAAACGGTCAACCTCAAAAGTCTGAGCGTCGAGGTGAACCGTGAGCATGTAACGTTTCTCGAGATTAGAAAGTCCGGACGAGGTGCCAAGCGTAATCTCGGGCTTTGCAAGGCGCTTACCACTTTGTTCCAAGCACAGCGAGAAGCTGGGCTTCACGCGGAGGCTGCAGTCGCCGCGCTGGACGCCTTGCAGTACGCCAGCAAGGTCTTCCGCTCCGACAAACCCAACGACCGCGCACAACTCGCGGTGACGCTCAACAATGCCGCTATCGCCGTAAGCACGATCGGCCGCTTCGAGGAGGCGCTCGAGAAGGCGCAGCAGGCCGAGGCGACTCTCCGTGAGCTGGCAAGAAAGCAGCCCGACGCCCTCAACGCCGATTGGGCAACATCGCTTGGCAATCTCGGTAACCGGCTCAGCGATCTCGGCAGCTACGAGCAGGCGCTCGAGAGGGCGAATCAGGCCGAGGGGATCTCCCGTGAGCTGGCAAGAAAGCAGCCCGACGCCTTCAATGCCGATTGGGCAGGACAGCTTGGCAATCTCGGTAACCGGCTCAGCGAACTCGGCCGCTTCGAGGAGGCGCTCGAGAAGGCGCAGCAGGCCGAGGCGACTCTCCGTGAGCTGGCAAGAAAGCAGCCCGACGCCTTCAATGCCGATTGGGCAGGACAGCTTGGCAATCTCGACATCCGGCTCGGCGAACTCGGCCGTTACGAGGAAGCGCTCGAGAAGGCGCAGCAGGCCGAGGCGATCCGCCGTGAGCTGGCAAGAAAGCAGCCCGACGCCTTCAACGCCGATTGGGCAAATTCGCTTGGCAATCTCGGTGGCCACCTCGCCGAAGTCGGCCGCTTCGAGGAGGCGCTCAAGAAGGCGCAGCAGGCCGAGGCGATCCGCCGTGAGCTGGCAACAAAGCAGCCCGAGGCCTTCAACGCCGATTGGGCAACATCGCTTGGCAATATCGGTGTCCACCTCGTCAACCTCGGCCGCTTCGAGGAGGCGCTCGAGAAGGCGCAGCAGGCCGAGGCGATTTACCGTGAGCTAGCAAATAAGCAGCCAGAGGCCTTCAACGCCGATTGGGCAAAATGGCTCACCAACCTTGCCGAAGCCCAATTGGCCGCCAGTGAGCACACCGTCGCGCTCGAGACCGCCAACGCGGCAATCGCGCTGATCCGGCCACTCGCCGATCGCTACCCGGCCATTCACGGGCCTTGGCTCGCTTTTGCCGAGCGAGTGCTGGCGGAAGCCCTCCTCGACTTGGGTAAAGGTGAAGACGCTGTTGCCGAGGCCCGCTCCGCAATCACGATCTGGACGAACGTCGTGGCCTCACGTCCGGGCTATGAAACGATCCAGATCGCGAAGGCATTTCGAGCACTTGCGCGTTGTGAGATCGCACTCGATCAAGGCGAGGCCGCCGTGGCGACACTAGAACGTGCCTTTGAGGTTTTGCGCCAGCCAAACGAAAAGCACTCGAAGCTGCTGGGACCGGTGATGTCGGATATGGTCGAATTGGTATCGGCGGTCGATAGGGCCGCTGTCGAGCGTGTCGCACCGGCCGATTTACTAGCGGCCCTCAAAGCCTCTTCATGATCCTTTGCACGTTGCCGAACCATGGAAGGAGCGGACAACTCACACCATCACCCCGTTGGGCTTCGCTTCGAGGTACAGCCAAACCGCGGTGACCTCCAGGCTGTGCCCTTCGGCCTTTCCCCATTCGTCGTTGAGCCAGCGGGCGCAGACCGGAAGCGCGTCGAGCGCGTCCTGCAGCGGCACGATGGTGATGGGTTGCGCGGTCATGTCTCGATGGCTCGGCCAAGTCAGTTCAACACCTGAAATGAACAAACGACGGCCGCCCAGCCCTGTCAAACATCGGATGCGTGCATGCCTGTGTGGCCCGCTTGACTCCGCCTGTGCCAGCCCGGACTGTGCCCAGCTGGATCGCAGGCTGGACGCCCGGCCCATTGGACAAAAAATCACGGAGGCATGAAGTCGATGAGCGACGCCTTTTCGCTGACCCCTTGGCAGGCGGAGGGATTCCTCGAAGCGCGGGGCGATTGCCTGGTAATGGACGGGGTCGACCTGGTCGCCCTGGCCGAGGCCGAGGGCACGCCGATCTACGTTTATTCGGCGCGGCGCATTCGCGAGAACGCCGAGGGGCTCAGCGCCGCCTTTCGGGCCCGCCACGCCAACACGACGGTGGCTTACGCCAGCAAGGCCTGTTCGTTGATGGCGGTGCTGCGCCTCATCGGCGAGTCGGGCTGCGCCCTCGAGGTCAACTCCGAGGGCGAGCTGTGGAAGGCGCGTCGCGCGGGCTTCAAGGACGAGGCGATCGTCCTCAACGGCGTCGCCAAGGCCCGGTCCGAGATCGCGGCGGCGATCGACCCGCCGATCAAGGCGATCAACGTCGACTCCCTGTTCGAGCTGGAGCGCATCCGCGACGTGGCGGCGGCGCTGAACAAGCGCGCCAACGTGGCGCTGCGCCTCGTGCCCGAGCTTCAAAGCGGCACGGCGCCGGGCATCGAGACCGCCTCCAGCCGCACCAAGTTCGGCATGACGGTGGACCAGCTGGGCCCGGCGCTGGAGGTGCTCAAGGCCGGTAAGGCGCAGCTCAACCTGGTCGGCCTCCACGTTCATATCGGCTCGCAAGTGACCGACCGGGCGAGCTACGCCGAAGCCGGCCGCTTCATCGCGGCCCAGGCCCGCGAGGTCGAGGGCGCGCTCGGCGAGACGCTACCTTGCATCAATGTCGGCGGCGGCTTTCCGGTGGATTACGTGAAGTACAACGACCAGTCGCGGGCGATCGGCTACTACCGCTCCGGCACGGAGCTCGAGGACTTCGCCGAGGCCCTGCTCACGCCCGTGCACCGGACGCTGGGCGAGGCGGTCGAGATCGTCACCGAGCCGGGGCGGTGCCTAGTGAGCGATGCGGCGGTCCTGCTGACGACGGTAGAAAACGTGAAACGGCGCGGCGAGGAGACCTGGCTCTATCTCGATGCCGGCTATCACACCCTGCTCGAGACCTTCGCTTACCATTGGTACTTCCACGCCCTCACGGCGAACCGCGCGGCGGACGCGGAGACGGGCCTGTTCCGGCTGGTCGGGCCGCTGTGCGACAACGGCGATTCCTTCTACGACGTGGACGGCGAGGCGTTGATGCGCCGCCTGATGACCGAGGCGCCGGGGCTGGCCGACCATGAGGCGACCTTGAGTGCCCATCTCGTGCGGCTGCCGAGCTTCCGCGAGCTGCCCGCCGCCACGGGGCCGGGCGACCTGATCGCCTTCCTCGACACCGGCGCCTATTCCCAGGACCAGCTCTACGCGGTCAACGGCCGCGGCCGGCCGAAGGTGCTGATGATCGGCGAGGATGGCACGCCGCGCGTCATCCGCACGGCCGACAGCTTCGACGACATGCTGCTGAACGAGGTGGAGTGAGCATGGCCTCCGCCACGACGCCCGGGCACACGGGCCGGGCGCAGCTCATCCTGCGCGGCGGCACGGTGATCGACGGCAGCGGGGCCGCACCCCGGCGGGCCGACGTGGCGGTCGAGGGTGGGCGGATCGCGGCGGTCGGCGAGCTTTCAGGCTGGCGGGCCGACGAGGAGGTCGACGCCGCCGGCTGCGCCGTCGCGCCGGGCTTCATCGACGTGCACACCCACGACGACAGGGCGGCGCTGGCGAACCCCGCTATGGACTTCAAGGTCTCCCAGGGCGTGACCACGGTGATCGCCGGCAATTGCGGGATCAGCCTGGCGCCCTTCCGGCCGGGGGAGTCGTTCCCCGAACCGACGGCATTGCTCGGCGGGCCGGACGAATTCTTCCCCACCGTGGCCGCCTACCGGGCGGCTCTCGACCGGGCGCCGCCGGCCCTCAATCTCGGCCTCCTGACCGGCCATGGCATGCTCAGGGTGGAGGCCCTGGGGCGCGATTTCGACCGCGCCGCCGGACCGCAGGAGATCGACGCCATGGGAACCCGTTTGCGCGAGGCCCTGGCCGAGGGCAGCCTGGGCCTCAGCAGCGGTCTCGACTATCCCAATTCTTGTGCGGCTTCGACCGACGAAGTGGTCGCGCTCGCCCGGCACATTTCCGATGCCTCGAACGCGCTTTACGTCTCCCACATCCGCGACGAAGGCGACGAGGTGATGGAGGCCTTGGAGGAGGCCTTCGCCATCGGCCGGGGCGCCGACCTGCCGGTGGTGATCTCCCACCACAAGTGCGCCGGGCCGAAGAACCATGGCCGCAGCCGCGAGACCCTGGCCGCCATCGACGCCGCCGCCGAGGGCCAGGCGGTGGGCCTCGACGTCTATCCCTATACGGCGAGCTCCACGGTGCTGTTGGCGGATCATGCGGCCGAGGCGACGGACGTCCTGATCGGCGCCTCCGAGCCCCATCCGGAGGCCGCCGGGCGCTGGCTCGAGGACATCGTCGCGGAGTGGGGCTGCGGCCAGGCGGAGGCCATCGAGCGCCTCAAGCCGGCCGGCGCCATCTACTTCCAGATGGCCGACGAGGACCTGGAGCGCATCCTCGCCCATCCGCGCACCATGGTCGGCTCCGACGGCCTGCCGGGCATGGCCCACCCGCACCCGCGCCTCTGGGGCACCTTCCCGCGGGTGCTCGGCCGCTACGTGCGCGACAAGGGGCTCTTGAGCCTGGAGCAGGCGGTCCACAAGATGACCGGCCTGCCGGCCAGGACTTATCGCTTAGTGGACCGCGGCCTGATCCAGCCCGGCTATTTCGCCGACCTCACGGTGTTCGATCCGGCCACCATCGTCGACCGGGCGACCTACGAGGACCCCGAGCGGCCGGCGGACGGCATCCGCCAGGTCCTGGTCAACGGCACGCCGGTTTGGGCGTCGGACGGCACGACGGGCGAGCGGCCCGGACGCTTCCTGGCCCGGGCCGAGGCAACGGCCTGACCCCGATGTCTCGCGATCCGGTTCTGCTGGTGACTGGCGCCACGGGACTGGCGATGAGTCATGTCGTGCGGTGCTGGCTTGAGGCCCACCCGGACGGCCGGGCGGTCGCGGTCGATCTGAACCCGCCCGATGCGGTGGTCTCGGCCTTCTTT
>Ga0255057_10002035_pt1 | contig 11095 bp, 5 predicted proteins | sample Cases_109_6_MG_FD_189022 | JGI IMG/M metagenome (GOLD analysis project Ga0255057, IMG submission 189022) | Seawater microbial communities from Amundsen Gulf, Northwest Territories, Canada - Cases_109_6 | ecosystem: Environmental > Aquatic > Marine > Gulf | place: Canada: Northwest Territories... | reverse complement strand
TCCGAGGGCTTCGACAGCTCGGTGCTGGTCGGAATCCAGGGTGAGACCCAGGAGGATCGGGAGCGACTGGAGGAGCTCAGCCGCGCCGTCCAGGATGGGCAGACCTGGTTGGTGGACAGCGAGGAGCGGTACGGCAGCGGCCAGGCGCAGTCGGCCCTCAATAGCCTGCTGGAGGCGTTCCGGCGGGCCAACTGCACCATCCAGTCGATCGACATCGGCCGGCTGGTGGCCGGCCGCCACAACCCGAACCAGGCTGGCCTGTTTGTGATGGCAAAGGACACGGGGGGAGAGCTCTATACGAACTACAACGACCTGGGCGTGGCGATGTCGGAGATGCTGGAGCGGACCAGCGTTACCTACGTGCTGGCCTTCCAGCCCACCAAGCTCAACTACGACGGCAAGTATCACCGCCTGAAGGTGCAGTTGAAGGACCAGCCGAGAGGCGTAAGGCTCGTTCATCGGCCCGGTTACTACCCGCCCAAGCCCTACGAGCTGCAAAGCCCCATGGAACGCCGGCTGACCAGCGCCGAGCAGATTTTGGATGAGCGCCAAAGCGGGGTGGTGGGGACAGCTGTCCTGGCAGCTGCCATCGAGATACCCGGAGAAAAGGCCTACGTTCCGGTTATCGTGGAGGTCGATGGCGAGAGCCTGGTTGGCGAGTCCAAGGGTACCACCATGGTCGAGATCTACGCCTACGCCTTGGGTCCAATGGGCACCGTTTACGATTTCTTTGCGCGCCGGATCGGACTCGACCTCGATGTGGCCGGTGCCGCCCTCAGACAAAAGGGCTTCAAGTACTGGGGTCACTTGGACCTGGATCCCGGCGAGTACCGAGTGAGGGTTCTCGTGCGCAACGAGCAAACCGGCGCGTCGGGTGTGACGGCTGGACAGGTCAGGATTCCGTCTGCGGCCGAGCAGGAGGCGCTGCTCCTGCCGCCGCTGTTTCCCGAGCCCTTCGACCGCTGGGTTTGGGGACGCGAGGAAGAGGCGGAACAACGCCCCGGGGTGCAGTATCCGTTTCAGTACAACGGCGAGCCCTTCTTCCCGGCGGCCATACCCCAGATCCGTGGGGGCCAGGAGATACCGGTGGCCTTGATGGCCTACAACCTGGGCGCCGGCGAGCTTGCCGTTGGTTGTCGGGTTCTGGACAGCGGCGAGAACGAGGTGCCTGATGGCGGTCGCTTGAGTCTGACAGGAGTGACACCGGGGAGCGCGGGTCTGTCGCGTCTGGCGGCCACCTTCAAAGCCGGCAAGCTCGATCCGGGGGACTACATCCTCCAGGTCAAGGTGAAGAACCTCGACACCGAGCTGGAGCGGATCAGCACCATTCCCCTGCGCGTCGTCGAGGGATCCTGACCCTCTGTCGGGCTAGGTGCCCGCCCGAACCTCGACTCCCTGGCGCAAGAAGGCGTAGTCGCCACCCAGTTCGTCGCGCACCCCGACGGCCAGGTCGTGGTAGCCGCTCTCCATCGTCAATTCGATGCCGTAGGTGTAGTTTTTCCCCTCGGTCTCGCCGATGCGGTCGGTCGGGATCCGGATATCGACCGGGATCTGCTGGGGCTCGGTGGAGTGATCCTTTTCGTCCTTGGCGACGAGCCATAGACGCAGCTCTCCGAAATAGTTACCGTCCTGCTCGATCAGCGTGAGTCTGTCGAAGGGCACCTCCAGGAAGATGGGGGTGTCGAAGTTTCCGTCGCTGCGTCGCTTGGGTTGTCCGACGAAAACCCGTGCTCCGAGCGAGTTGGCCTGTAGGTTCAGGTTGAGCGCCGACAGGGTCCCATCGATCATCCGCTGTTCGATCGTCTTGTCTCGATAGCCCGAGCGGTGGCGCACTCTCATGCCCTTCAGCCCTTTTCTCAGCTTGACTTCGATACGGTGATAGCGGCCGCCTCCTGGTGTCAGGGGCGCATAGCCGAGCGAGTAGTAGTTCTTGAAGTCGGTCCCCATCCGGAGTAGGTCCGGCCCGATGCGATTGGCGTTGATAATGGCTCGGCCGCCGGTCTCATCGGCCAACAGCTGCAGAGGGGCCTGCAGATTGGTGGTCCACACGGAGTCGACAAAGGCCTGCTGACCCGGCTCTCCCGCGGTCGCCTGGTCGACGGTCCCTTGTGTCCCTACGGTCAGGCCACGGGCATCGATGGTGTAGAAGGTCACCCGATTGGCGTTGGCCTTGGCGGCCAGTTCTTGCAAGCGTCGGGAGAAATCGAACTCCGACATCGTCAGCAGCGACATCGAATTCTCATATCTCTGTTTGACCAGGTAGAAGAGATCCTCGCCGGCGATCATCGGGATTCCATCGCTGACGTAGACGAGGGCTTTGCGCCCCGGGGAGCCCGCTAGATTCTCCACCACCCTGGCCAGGGCGTCGAGGGTGAAGTGAATGTCGTTGCGCTCCGATTCCGCATACATTCGGAGCTGGTTCAAGGCGACGCCCTCGTAGTAACCGACTTCACCGGTGTCTTGCTTGTGGCCGAAATCGGCATCGTTGAGCAGGGCGATGAAATCTTGCCGCTCGCGGTTGCGGTGGATCCTTTGGGCCGAGATCTCCTCGAGCTCGAGCAGCGCCTCATTGATCTCCCGAGGATCGCTGGTGAAGGGGTAGCGGAGGTGGAGGGAGCGGTCGAAGCTGGCCAGCATGACCTGATCATCTGGACCGAGCTCCTCGTACAGAAAATGCCGGAGCTCCCGCATCACCCGATTGCGATTGAACGGCGTCAGGTTGAAGTTGTCGATGTAGACGACAACGTGCAATTGCTGGTCGGGTGGTGTCGCCGGGGAGGTTGGGGGTACAAAGTCGGGCACTCCCACCGGCCGATCTTCCTCCACCTGCAGGTCGCGCCTGGGCTCGGGCTGGGGAGCTGCGGCGTTTGCCTCCGAGGTGACAGCGTAGAAATTGCTGATCGGGACCCCCCGACGGTCCACAGAGAGGACGAAATCGTCCTTGGTCAGACCACGGATCGGCTCGCCGTCCTTGCCGGTTACATAGACATCGATGTTGATGACTTCGACCTCGACGGTCTCGACATGGATCTCGCCGTCGGGCTCCGCAGAGGGCTCTTGGGAGCGAGCCGGAAAGGCGCCCAATGCGACCCCGAGGGCCAATACGGCAAATAAAAGCGCCAGTTTCTTCATCACAGCAACCTCCTGGAGAGTGAGCGGACCAAACAGACCCGGCTGGCCATGGGCGACGGGCGTACACGACCGCCGGCGGAGAGTAAAAGTCTAGCACACAGCGGACGCGGGCCCCCGGGAAACGGCACCCGGCCCCAGGATTGGACTAGACTACATTTCCCACCGACGATGTCTTCCGGGGCACAAAGACGCGCACTGAGACCAGGGAAGTAGATGAGAGCCACGATGACCCTCCTCGCCCTCCTGGGGTCGGTGCCCCTGGGCGCGGGTGAGATCCGCTTGGCGGAAGTGGCGCACGAGTGGGGACTCGTCTTTCGTTACCACCATGGGGGTCGAGGTGACTTCTATATGCCCGAGTCCATGGGCTCCGGAGTTGTCATCATCGACTACGATGGCGACGGCGACGAGGACGTCTTCTTTGTCGACAGCGGCTCGCCTGCCCCCTACAACGGCGAACCGGCGCGCCCACGCCTCTACCGCAACGAGGGCGGCAGCTTCCTCGATGTGACGGAACGGTCCGGGGTGAGGATCGCAAGCTATGGCATGGGGGTCACGGCCGGCGATGTGGACGGCGACGGCGACCCCGATCTCTATCTCACCGCCTTCGGCCCCAATCAACTGCTGCTGAACAACGGCGACGGGACCTTTCGCGACGTGACCCGGGAAGCCGGTGTGGGGGACCCGAGTTGGGGCATGTCGGCCGCCTTTGCCGATGTGGATCTCGACTCGGACCTGGACCTCTACGTTACCAACTATGTCGACTTCTCCTATGACAACAACGTGCCCTGCGGCCTGAAGGCTCAGGGCTTGCGCTCCTATTGCCACCCCAACGTCTACAGGGGGCTTGCGGACCGCTTCTACCGCAATCGCGGCAACGGCACCTTTGGCGATGCCACGGTCGAGGCAGGCTTTGGTGCTGCAGATGGCAACGGACTGGGAGTGGTGTTTGGCGACCTCGACGGCGATGGCTGGCCGGACCTCTATGTCGCCAACGACATGACGCCCAACTTCCATTTCCGCAATCAAGGAGACGGCACCTTCGAAGACGTCGCCCTCATAGTAGGTACCGCCCTGAGCGACATGGGTGAGCCCGAAGCGGGGATGGGAGTCGGCATGGGCGACCTCGATGGCAACGGGCGGCCCGATCTGATGATGACCCACCTCGACCGGCAGACCAACGCCGTCTATGCCAACATCGGTGCCGGCATCTTTCTCGACCGCCGCTTCGCCTGGCGGCTCGCCGAGCCCTCGGTAGCCTACGTCGGTTTTGGGATCGCATTCGTCGACCTCGACCTGGACGGGGATCTCGACGTGGCGGTGGCCAACGGCCACATCATCCACAATATCGAAGCCTGGAACCGGGGCGGCACCTATCGCCAGCGCAATCAGATCTTCGCCAATTCGGGTGGCGGCCTATTCGAGGAAGTTCATGCAAGTGGCGTCGAGGTGGAGCGACCTAGCCGTGGATTGGCGGTTGGGGATCTGGACGGTGACGGTGACGTCGATCTGGTCATCAGCAACCGCGAAGACGAGGCCGAAGTCTACGAGAACCGCAGCGAAGAAAAGGGGGGATGGCTCAAGGTGGACCTGTTCGACCCGGTAAGGGGTAACCGGTACGGCATAGGAGCCCGCCTCGAGCTCGAGACCGGCAGTGGCCGCCAGGTGCGGGAGGTACGGAGCGCTTCGTCTTATCTGTCGCAGAGCGCCACCTCCGTGGTCTTCGGCGTCGGGCAAGCCGAGCAGATCGATCGGCTCCACATCAGGTGGCCCGGCGGCCCGCCCCAGACCATCCTGTCGCTGCCCGCCAACCACAGAGTGCGAGTGGTGAGAAAGTAGCGATGTGTAAACGGTCCGGGCCGTGCCCGGAGGGGTTCCTGCTCCTTGCTCGCGCGGTTCTCCTCTCGAGTCTCGTCGCTCCCTCGGCGCCGGCGGCGGAGCCGTGTGCCCGCTTTCCTTTCAGCGAAGTCGCGGCTTCCTCGGGTGTCGAGTTTCGGCACCTGAATGGAGCGACGGGTGGCAAGCACCTGCCCGAGACCATGGGTTCCGGGGCTGCCTGGCTCGACTTCGACGGCGACGGTTGGCTCGATCTCTACCTGGTCCAGTCGGGCGACTACCCACCAAACGGCGGCGCCGAGGCTGGCAACCGGTTGTACCGCAACTTGGGGGGCGGGCGTTTCATGGCGGTCGAGGGGACGGGAACGGAAGATCGAGGATACGGACAGGGGGTGCTGGCCGCGGACCTGAACGGTGACGGTTGGCTCGATCTCTACATCTCCAACGTGGGGCCGGACACCCTCCTGCACAATCGAGGCGGCGGATCTTTTGTTCGCGTTCCACTCCCCCCGCCCCCGCCGGATGCCGTCAACTGGAGCTCCTCGGCGGCGGCGGCCGACGCCGATGGTGATGGAGCTCTCGATCTCTATGTGGTCCGGTATGTCGACTTCGACCCCAAGGCCGAGATCTTCTGCGGGAATGTCGAGACGGGTGAGCGCGACTACTGCGATCCCTCGATCTTTGTCGGCCAGGACGATCGCTACCTGCGCAACCGCGGCGACGGCACCTTCGCGGACGCCACGGCCGCCTTGGGATTCGTTGGTGCCCGGGGGCGAGGTCTCGGGGTGGTTTTTGCCGACCTCGACGACGACGGTGCCGCCGACATCTACGTCACCAACGATCTCAATCTCAACCTCCTCTACCGAAACCGCGGCGATGGGAGCTTCGAGGATCTGACGCTGCTCTCCGGTAGTGCGGTCAGCGTCGAGGGACGGCCGGAAGCCGGAATGGGCGTCGGGGTGGGTGACTTCGATGGCGACGGCGACCCCGATCTCGCCGTGAGCAACTTCGACGTCGAGACCAATACCCTGTACCTCAACAACGGTGATCTGTTCTTCGAGGATGTGTCGGCGATGAGCGGCTTCGGCCTACCCTCCTTCAACCTCCTGGGCTTCGGTCTGGTAATAGCAGACTATGACCGGGATCGTCACCTCGATGTCTTTATCGCCAACGGTCACATCTACGAGCGGCCGAAGCGGGAGAATGTCCTCTTCCGCCAACCCAACCTGCTATTGGCCGGGGATGGTCGCGGCGGTTTCAAGGACCAGGAATGTTCCTGGCTCGAGGCGGAACCCCGGGTGTCGCGGGGTGCGGCGGGAGCCGATTTCGACAACGATGGCGATATCGACCTGGCGGTAATGAGCAACGACGCCGAAACGGTGCTGCTGCGCAACGCCGCTCGCACCGGCGGCTGGCTGGGGATCGAGCTCCTGGGACAACCCCTCAATACCGGGGCAGTGGGATCAAGAGTGGCAGTGGAGAGCGACCAAGGGCGTCAAGTGCGATGGGTGCTGGCGGGACAGAGCTACCAGTCTTCAGCCGACCGGCGTCTCTTCTTCGGCCTCGGTGACTCTGCTGTCACGGCTCTCGATATCCGCTGGCCGAGCGGCAAACAGCAGCGATTTCTCTCGCCGCCCACCAGTCGATACTTGCGGATCGCGGAAGCAAGGAGCCCGTCCGAGTAGCCCACGCAGGTGCGTTACGGGCGCCGTGGGGTCGAATGCCAGGCGCATCGACTCCTCCTCGCGCCTTGTCTGCATCGCGCAAGACCCATGCGCGCAGCTACGTGGGCTACTCGGACGGGCTCCTGGCGTGAACTAGCCCGACCTTGGGCTACTTCGGCTCGATGATCTCGAGTGTTGTGTTGATGGTGATCCCCTCGGTCACCAGCTGCCGGGTCCCCGACGGCCACTGGACTTCGATCTTGTCCACACTCGCAGTCGGGCCCAGGCCGAAGTAGAGCGGGTAGGAGCTCTGCGCCAGATAGCCCGATTTGCCGTCATGGTAGCGAGTGTAGGTTTTGCCCCCGGCGCTCAACTTGACGAGCGCACCGAGCCCGTCGCGGTTGGAACGACCTCCGACCAGGCGGATCGCGAGAAAATGAACCTCGGTACGCTGGCTGAGGTTGCTGATCAGGACCTGTGGCTCGGCGTTGAATACACCGGTGACGATGTCGAGGTCGCCGTCGTTGTCGAGGTCGAAGATGACCGAGGCCCGGGTGCCGAGCGTCCCGTAGACCGTGTGGATTCCACGACGCTTGCTACAGAGCTGGTACATCTCCTCGATCGCGGACAGTGCCGCCGGCTCCACGTCTTCCCCTGTCGGGCACTCGATCTCGAACCACGGCTTCTGAGTGCGGCCGTCCGGGCGCGGCTCTATTCCGAGAATGAACTCGCTGTGGCGAAAGATCTCTCCGCGGTCGTTGAGTAGCACCGAGCTGACCCCGTAACGAAAGGGATAGCTCATACTGGCGGCGATAAAGGCATCACGATAGCCGTCGGCGTTGATGTCCCCGATGCTCAGCCCCCAGGGCCAGTAGTTCTCCGCACCGAGAGAATCGGAGATCTCTGCAAAACCGGCCTCGCCCCGGTTTTCGTAGAAAGCGTTGCCGAAGATGTTGTTGTCCCCTCCCTGTAGATGGCGATCGTCCCAGGTCATGAACGATTTCTGGCGCTCGAGATCGGGGAGTATCGCCATGCTCATGTCGGAGTGCATGTCGGTCAGGAAGAGGTCTTGATCGCCGTCATTGTCGTAGTCGAAAAAGGTGATACCCATGGTGCCCCAGGGCGTCTTCGGAAACAGCTCGCTCGTCCGGTCGATGAATCGCTTACCCCCCTGGTTCTCGTAATAATGGTCGTCTCCCTGCATGTTGAGCACGTAGAGATCCGGGAAGCGGTCGCCGTTGAGGTCGACGACGCCGGCATCGCCGGACCAGCTGTGGTCCACCAGTCCGGTCTTCTCGCTGACCTCCTCGAACCGTAGGTCACCCAGATTGCGGTAGAGCAGGCTGCGCTCGGCGCGCTCGGGGAGGAGATGCCCGGAAAAGGCATCGGGAAAGCCGATGTAGTAGCCGCCCGGCCCGCGCTTGTCCGATGTGTAGACGCCGACGTTGGTCACGAACAGGTCGAGGAGACCGTCCAGGTCGTAGTCGAAGAATACGGCTCCCGAGGAGTGTCCGACGTGACCGAGGCCGGAGCTCTCGGTGACATCGGTGAAGCGGCCGCCGCCATCGTTGCGCAGCAGGACGTTCCCCATCTTCACGGTGGAGACGAAGAGGTCGGGATCGCCGTCGTTGTCGGCATCGGCAAAAGTCGGTGCGACGCTGATGCGGTCCGCGAGGGCGAGGGCCGGCGAGCGGTCCGTAATGTCTTCGAAACGGCCCCCCCCGAGGTTGCGCCACAGCTCGTTGCGTCCAATCTGTGTCACGAAGTAGAGGTCGAGACGCTCATCGCCATCGACATCTGCGATGGCGACACCGTTCCCATGGTCGTAGTGGACCATCTTGTAATGCGAGGTCCCGTCCTCCGTGGAGATGTGTTGGAAGCTGATCCCGGATTGGGATTGACGGTCGGCGAAAGTGAAGTCGTGAAACACCTGGATCTGATCAACCTGCCTCAGCTGTTCGTCTCGTCGGTGGTCGAGCTGGAGAACCCCGACGTCGATTGCCGGGACCTCCAGCTTCTGCGCCGCCGGCTCTGCTTGGCCTGACACCGTCGGTGCATCCAGAGCCAGGGCCACGGCCACTATCGCCAGACCGGATGGGAGGAGGCGAAAGCCATGTCGAGCTCCGTCTGTTTTTCTGACCCGCGGTCCGCCCTGGCGGTGAGATGGTGCCTGAGTGTTGGTCGGTGCCATTTGGTCTACCTCCGATTGGATCGATTCTCCAGCCGTTCCAGGTTCTGGCGTGCCATGGTGTCCTCGGGGCGGAGCTCGAGTACCCGCTGCAGAAGCTCCCTGGCCTCATCGGCCCGCTCGGTGTTGGCGAGCAGGACCGCGAGATCGCTCATGGCGGCGGTGTGATTTGGTGCCATCTCCAAAGCCGTGCGCAACTCGGTTTCGGCCTCCTCCAGGCGCTTCAGGGCCAGCAAGACCACCCCTCTCTGGTAGTGGGCGTCCGGATTCTGCGGATCGATGGACAGCGAGAGGTCGACGGCGCCCAGGGCCTGCTCCAGCTCGTCTTTGAGGAGCAGGATGCGCGACGCCAATAGGGGTGGACGGGGATCTTCCGGTGTGAGGGCGGCTTCGCGGCTCAGCATCTCGAGCGCTTCGTCGGTTTCGTCGTTCTGCAGGTGCTCGAGCGCATCCTCAATCACCGTCCCAGTAGGGTCCCGGAGCTCCCGCTCCCGCCGGTTGACCGACTCGGGCGGCTGTTGCTTGCCGAGCTCCTGAAAACGCGTCATGGCGACCTGCGCTTCTTCGCGCTCGCCCGCCATGGCGAGCGCCTGGCCGAGAGCCTGCCAGGCTTGCTTGTTCTCCGGAGCCTGCCGGGTGGCGAGGCGTAGGTAGGGCAGCGCCTCGCTCCGCTGGCCGGCGGTGAGCAGCAGCCGACCATACTCGAGGGTCACTCCGAGGTGAACCTCCGTCGCCGTCTGCGGATCCTCGTCGAGGAGGGCCAGGGCAAAGGGCTCGAGGGTGGCCAGGGCTCTCTCGAGATCGCCACCCTGGTAGTAGGCTCGACCGAGCTGCAGCGCAGTGGAGGGATCTTCCCCAACTTGGCCCTCGAGGGCCTCGATGGCCGCGCTCGCTTCGCCGACCGCGAGGTAGGCCTTGGCCAGGGAGCGGCGAAGGTCGTTCTCCATAGCAGCAGGAGCGTCGGCCAGCAGCGGTTTGAGGTAACCGAGCGCACCCCAGGGGTCCCCTTTGACCAGCAGAACCTGGCCCCAGAGCAGGCGTACGCCTGGGTTGTCCTGGGAGAGATCGGAGAGCAGACGCTCGGCGTCCGGCACTCGCTCCAGGCGCACGGCGATCATGGCTGCGGCGAGGCGCGCTTCAACATCGTCGGGATTCTGCATCGCCCACGGCCGCAGGTGGACGTAGGCCTGCTCGTCGTAACCCGTTTGCGCCATGAGCATTCCCAACTCACGACCTGCAGGCGAGTTTGGCGCCGCTTGGGCCGACCTCGAGAGATAGCGGCCCGCCTGCTCGATTTGGCCCAGGCCAGCAGCAGCACGGCCCGCGTTGTAGAGTACTGCCGGGTCGGCGTCGACCGCGTCGGCCAGCGGTCTGAGGATCTCCAAGGCCATCTGGGGGCGCCCCGTTTCCAGGTAGAGCGCGCCCAGTGCGGCGAGGGCGGGAAGTGGCGCCTCTCCATCGGCGCGCAGCGATTCGAGATTGGAGATTGCGGCCGCTAGATCGCCCTGGTCGATGAGCTCCAAGGCCTCGAGAACCGGCGCGGGCAGCGGCTCCTGCTGGCCACACAGGGCGGTTGGCAGGATAGGCAGGATGAGGAGGATCGAGAACAGCCGGAGAGCAAGGTGGTGGCTCATAGGCATAAGATACAACACCCACGGCTTCGTTGGCCCCCCCAGGACGCTCTGCACGGTGAAACGGCCATCGGTGTGCTCGCGCTTTAGACCGGCCCCGATGGTGTCCATCTGCCTGCTGCTCTGGCAGTTGCCTGCTCACGGCACGTTTGCCACTCCGCAAGAGAGCGCCCTCCCCGGCGACCGCGCGATCGAGGCCGTGGCAGAAGGCGACAGTGTCACCGCGGAGAAGGAGTTCCGCCGCCGCCTGATCGAAAATCCGCACGACCTCGAGGCCCTGGTCGGTTGGGCCCGTGCTCTCGCCGTGCAGGGCCGAGGTGCGGAGGCCTTGTCGGCTCTCAACCAGGGCGCCGAACGGCGCTTGGCTACGGGAGCCTACGGCGAAGCCGCGGAGCTCCTGGAGGTGGCTGCGGCTCTCGATCTCGGCTCGCCTGCGGCGAAGGCTCGACTCGGGCGTGCGCTGATCCTCGATCGCCGCTATGTTGCCGCCGAGGCGCCGCTGCGGCAGGCTCTGGAGCAAGGGGGACCACAGCTTGCTTGGCTCCTCCAGCTGGCCGCTGTGCTGTGGGAGACGGGGGAGCTGGGCGAGGCCGAGGAGCTGTTGCAGGAGGCGGTTAAGCGCGCTCGAGCGTCGGCCGTGCCCTGGC
>Ga0255057_10002034_pt1 | contig 11096 bp, 6 predicted proteins | sample Cases_109_6_MG_FD_189022 | JGI IMG/M metagenome (GOLD analysis project Ga0255057, IMG submission 189022) | Seawater microbial communities from Amundsen Gulf, Northwest Territories, Canada - Cases_109_6 | ecosystem: Environmental > Aquatic > Marine > Gulf | place: Canada: Northwest Territories... | reverse complement strand
GGGAGTGCTGACGGGTTTGCCCTCGTACAGCACGGTGGTGCAACCGTGGAGGAGCGGCCCGTACACGATGTAGGAGTGCCCAACCACCCAGCCCACGTCTGAGGCCGCCCAATAGACCTCTCCCGGACTGACGTCGTAGACACTCTTCATCGTCCACTTCAATGCGACGGCGTGACCTCCGTTGTCACGGATGATCCCTTTGGGCTGACCGGTGGTGCCGGAGGTGTAGAGGATGTAGAGCGGATCGGTAGCAAGCACCGGAACACATTCGTGCGGTGCCGCCAACGCCATCTCCTCATCCCAATCTCGGTCACGACCGGGCTGCATGTCTGCCTTCAGCATGTCGCGCTGATACACGACACACACCGGTTTGGTATCGGTCATCTCGAGGGCGGCGTCGAGCAGCGGCTTGTACTCGATGATGCGATCGACCTCGATCCCACACGAGGCAGACACCACCACCTTTGCTTCGCAGTCATCGATCCGGATTGCGAGCTCCTTGGATGCAAACCCGCCAAACACAACGGAGTGAACCGCGCCAAGCCGGGCACAGGCAAGCATGGCGATGACCGCTTGCGGGATCATCGGCATATAGATGACTACGCGGTCGCCGCGACCGACGCCGTTGCGGCTCAAAACGCCGGCAAAGAGGGCCACCTGGTCGCGCAGCTCCCGATAGGTATATGTACGCGTTTCCCCGGTCACGGCGCTGTCGTAGATCAACGCCGGTTGCTCAGCACGACCACCTTCGACATGGCGATCGAGTGCGTTGAAACAGGTGTTCAACTCACCACCGATGAACCATCGTGCTGCCGGCGTTGCCGAAGAGTCGAGGACCGCATCCCACGACCTCGTCCACTCGATCTCGTCTGCGGCAGCTCCCCAAAACTCTTCGGGCTCATCCAACGACCTTCGATGGATGGTCCCGAACGCGGAATCACTCACCCGACCAAGCTAGCCGCCGGGCAGGCTCCATGTTGCTGGGTTCGGGCCATTCCCGGACCCATGGAAAATGAGTCCGCTCAGGCCGACAACCGACGAGCGGGGTGGCCGTCGACTAGGCGTCTGGCGCGACCGCCCAGGTTCCTTCGGCGAGTCCCGGAATGTTGTAGGTGCCACCGAAGCCGATGTCGGTCAAACCACCCTCGATCTCGAGCGGCAAACCCAAGGACAGCGGCTCAGCGTTGAGGGTGAAGTTGCCGAACTCGTCGATCTCGAAGGATGACGACCCCAAGAACTCGCTGAACCCGACGTGGAGGTTTTCGCCGTCGATGCTGATCTCGATCACGAAGGCATCCGGGTCGGCCAGACCGAACACGTTGCCGTCTAAGTCGATCTCGATCAGGATGAAGCCGAACTCGGTGCTGACCTCGAGCACGTTGACCGACATCGCGCCGGTCGAACCAAACGTCGTGTTGTTCCAATCTCCGCTGTAACCGCCAACAAAGTCGCCTGCGGCCGCAAAGAACGCGTCAGGTCCGGTCAAGGCAACTGCCGTCGTGGTCTCAGCAGCGGCAGCTGTTGTCGTGGTCTCGGCGGCCGTGGCGGTGGTCGAATCCGCGGCAGCGCTAGTAGCAGTGGGCGCGGACGTGCCAGAAGTTACGTTCGACTGGCCGTCGTCGTCGCCGCATGCGGCAACCACCAATGACAGACCCAACAGGATCATTGCGAATCGTCTCAAGTCCCCTCCTGTGTGACGTGGTCGACGCACGTTAACGCAGGCCGCCAGTGAGGGCCAGTAGCCCGACAAAGGACAACCTTGGATTTGGAGCCGGGCTCCGCTCAGCCACCGGCCACGACAGAGATGACGGACCAGATATGGAGTTCGGGGATCGTCACAATGATCCCGACTTCTGATAATTCGACGTCGAGTTCCACCGCCGCTTGTCCCGGAGCATGAGTCGAAACGGTCAGCTCCGCTCGGTCAAAACCGTCGGGTAGAACGATCTCGACGGCCACTTCGCCGACCGGGGTCGTGGTCAGGGTGTCGATATCCCAGTTGTAGTTGACCAAGTGGACCACGAGCTGATCTTCAGCTGCATAGACCTGGGCGGCGACCATCGGGCCGGCGTCGTAGCGGACCTCGGGGCTCAAACCCAGATCCGCCATCACGTTGAGCCATTCCTGGCGGAGCACCGGGTCCGGGTCGTTGCTGTAATCCCGTCCCAGGTTCTCGTCGAGACGGACCACCTTGCCGCCGGCAGCGTTCTCGGCGCCGCTGCGAAGCATCTGCAGCAACACACCGACAGTCGGATCGTCTTCCCGCTGGAATTCGAGTCCGAACTCATCGACGACGTAGGTGACGAGCACGCCTCCACCGTCGACGTACTCCATCAGCGTCGCAGCATGGGATTCGATCAGGTCACTCATCTCCGGGAGCACCACCACCGGATAACTCCGCAGCGTCTCTAGGTCGAGCGGGAAATCCGGCGCCGGGTACATCGGTATTTCGCCCCGGCTCAGGTACTCCTGCGCACCGAAGACGGTGTCGAATTGCATGCCCGAATCGGCCAGAAGGCTGTTGGCGCCAAAGTACGCGGTGAGCCGGTAGGGATCGGCTACTACGTTCTCCCAGAGAAGGAGCACCGCCACCTGTGCGTCGAGCGGCTCTACGTCGAAGATATCGGAGTTATCGCTGCGGAACCGGTAGTAGGGCGCCAACGCGTATATGTCCTGCTCGATGGAACCCACCCCGAGTTCGACGGAGAACTCGCCGCCGCTGGAAACGGCATCGGCGATCATCGTTCCATATAGATCGACGGTTCCCGCCGCACCCCATTCAATGAGATCAAATTCTACGGCAGCGGACGTCCGCAGCACCGCCGGTTTGTCGAAGAACCGGGCCAGCTTCAGCGCGGAGATTCCACGCCCATTGCGGAAGTATCCGAAATCGACGTATATGAACTCCAGATCGATCATGTCGAGCAACGGAACGAACAAGAATGCGTCGGGGGAGGCCAAAGTATTGATGTTGGCCGAGAATGGGATGTCCTTGCCCGTCGTCTGGAGGGCGTATTCCCGACCGGTCTCGATCATGGCGGCCGCCGCCTCGTAGTTCTGCAAAGCAAGGAAACGGCGGTAGAGGGTGTACAAGGGCAGGGAGCCCACATCCAAGTCACTCCAATCTTCCATCGACAGGGCCGTGGCGCGTGCGGGCAGCTGCTCTCTCACCACAGCGGCGTAATCAAACGAAGCCAGGTCATCTACCCCGACGCCCTCCAGCAGTGCTTGCAGAGCTGATGGCTCGAACTGCTCCTCCAGGAAACGGCTGAACTCCTGGAGCGTGTGGGAGTTGAAATCGGGGAAGTCGACGGTGCCGTAGGCCCACTCATCGACCAGATACCCGTCCACGCCGGCATCGATCAGGTTCTTCATATGCTCGGTCATGTACTCCTGCCACGCTGGATGCGGCACCGAGTACTGGAGATACTCAACTCCATCGGAGAAACCAAACATCTCGGCGTACATGGGATTGCCGTAAGGATCGACCAGTGTGGCCACGGCCAGCTCCGCTGGATCGTCCATGGTGAAGTCGAAGATCCCGGCACCCTCGTCCCAGAAGAGATCCGGATTGGTCCGATCCGGCTGGAACATATGGATCATCCCATCCTCTCCTTGGACCGCATAACCCCTGCTGTGCAACTCATCGATCGCCACCGGCGAGCCCTCGAACCAAGAGACGACGCTCACGTTCATGGCCTCATATGCGGGAAAATCGAATGCGGCAATGACGCTGGCGTTATCCCACGCCCTTTGAGGGAAGACCGCCCAAAGCTGTGGCTCACGCCACCAACCATCGGTAAACACCCAGGGGGTGGCTCCGGTCGATGAGACAGAAGTCGACGCCGACTGAGAGCCAGTGGTCGACACCGATACAGCCGCATCAGTCTCGTCATCCGAACTACACGACGCCGCCCCGACCGCCAACAGCAACGCCACCACAAGTAAGAGCGCTTTGTGCATGACACCGTGCTGTCGCGAAAAGGTCACTATTCCCCCGATCGCCCCACACCTACTGACACCTGCCAACACCGATGCTGCCGACTCGCATCAGGGGTGACTAGGGGCGAAAGTCCTGACCATTGGGCCGGCACGATCCAAGGGATCGGATCTGGCCGCTAGCCGAGGTAGAAGTCGGGCAAGGCGAGAAGCAGCATTGCCAGCGAAATCAGGAGTGAAGCGCTGAGCAACGGCCCAGGCCGCGAGAGAAGGTCCATCTGTAAGGCCCTCAGATACCAGACGACGACGGCAGCGACGGTGCGTTCAGCTTGCCAGCGTGTCGGCCGAAGGGCGCAGAACGACGACGGGATGGGTGGAGCGGGCCACCACATTCGTCGTAACGCTCCCGGCGAAGACCCGGGCAAGCCCGGATTTGCCGTGGGTGCTCATGACCACCAACCCGTCGTCTTCGGCGAAGTCCAGAATCGCCTCTGCCGGGTCGGAGATGTGAAGCACCTCGAATTGGGTTTCGAGATCCGAATCGATGGCCGCTTGGCGCGCCAGCACCCTCACATATCCCGACTCACTGGCGGTGGCCTCGGAGCCGAGCGCCGCCGCCGCCGCGCTCTGTGCTCCGGAGGAGATGACGGTGACGATCCACAGCGGAAGACCGAGAAACCCTGCGAGCGCAGCCGCCGGCTTGATAGCAGCCTCGGATCTAGCCGAGGTATCCACCGGGACGATGACCCGACTCAGACCTTTCGACACCGAGGGATCGGCCTTGGGCCCGAGGAGCACGACCGGGCGATCGATCCTGCGAACGACATCCTCCGCAATCGAGCCGAAATGCCCCTGGTGCGGCAGCAGCGACGCCGCCGTCGTCATGCAGATGATGTCGCGGGGTCCCGCCGCAGCAACGATCTCCCCCGCGACGTCCGACCCGACGACGACATCGACGTCGGTAGCGAGGTCGGTGATCCGCTCGGCGAGGCCTGAGAGTTGCGCAGACCGCTCCGCTACCGCGTCTTCGCCGTCGACGACACTCAAGAGACGAACTCCGCCTTCGATGCGGCTCGCCAGCTGAACCGCGGTATCGATCGAGCGGTTCGCATCATTGGGATCGTCCACGGGCACGATCAGCCACCTGGCAGGCTCCGCCTTGGTGCCGTCCGCCATATCCACACCGTCCTCTCACATCACAATCAGGTGTTCGAGAGTCTGGCACGGAAAGTACCGGCCGGGTAGGGCCTTACGACCGGGATCACGCCGGTACCGTCGCAAGAACCAAGCGTGCACTCCGACTCGGGCGGCATCGCCGCAATGGTCGCCTCGGTATAGTCACGGACCCGCGAGAGGGGCAACGATGCGTCGAACGGTTCTGGTGGCGGTTGCGTTGCTAGCCGCTGCCTGCGGCAGCGATGACCGCACGACCGTTTCGGAACCCTTGCCAGACCGCACGAGCTTTTCGGAACCCTCGCCAGACGCCGCGGCGCAGACGGTGACCAGCAACGACGGCCGGCTCGTGATTGGCGCCCCACCCGGATTACCGACCATCACGGTGACGACGGCAGATTTCGATGAGTCTCGCCTCGGTCCCGGACTCGCCCTGGTGGCTGCGTATGAGTTCGGACCCGACGGTGCGGTTTTCGACCCGCCGGTGTCAGTGACCCTCACGCTGAACGAGTCGACCGAGGATGGGGCGAGCCCGGTCTTCCTACTTCTGGAGTCGGACGACGGTTGGGAGGTACCCCCCCAGCGGGTCGAGATGGGTGAGGGGACGCTGAGCGTGATCGCCGAGGTCGAGCACTTCAGCGGCGGGTCTTACGTGCGAGCCGAACCGGCACCCGATGATTCCACACCGCGGCGGCTCCCGGTGGTCACGGACCTCGAATTGGATCCCTTTTCATTTACGGAGGCAGTAGGCCGACAGCAGGCGATCACCGGGGCATTCACCGTGACCGTGCCGGGGGGTAAGCCGGAGAGCGGATCGCTCAAGCTGGGCCGGGATCCCGGCGGCCTCGGGGCGGCGGCCGACAGCCGAGGAGTGATCGAGGTGCTGAAGGGGGATCCCGACCAGTTAGAGGCTTCGGTCGCTTGCATCGGGGAGGGGACCGGTCAATACCAGTACGACGTCTCACCGGAGGATCTATACGTGCCTCTGCGGGCGGACGAGCGCATGGCCTTTCTGGTCGACGGCAAAGAGGTGGAGGCCAGTTTGTCCGACTGGAGTCTGACGCTGACAGGATTCGCCCACTGCGAAGCGGTGGGATCAGATCTGACCTGGGCGGAGGAGCCCACCGACGACTGCCGCGAGGGTTACGGCTTCGAAAGCGCCCCCTGCGGCGAAGGCGTTGAGGTAACACGTTATGCCGTTGTTCTGACGGACGGCGTGCTCGAGCTGTGGATGCAGTTGGCGGGCGACCCCATGATCTCGGAGGAGACCCAGTGGTTCGCCGACCTGTTCCTCCAGATGGATGGGGCGAGCTTCGGATGCGGAGTGAGCAACGTGCCAGAGAGCGGCCCGGCGACCTCGACTCTCCAACCCTACGTCTTCGACCAGCAAGGTACGCCTGACCTCGAAACCACCCCCTGCACCGCATCCTTGGAAACCAACGATCGCGGTCCGGTGGCGCATCTCCGGCTGGATGCGCCGGCCGCCACCGGCATGCCCGCCACTCCCGAGAGCTTCCTTGCGGCGGGCACGTTCGGCTCCAACGCTGATGGTTCGATGGCGTCGGCAGACGACCTGTTCAACAGCCTGGACTTCGTGAGCGAGACCGGACTGGTGAGGCTGGGCGATCTGTGCGACTCCGGGCTGCAGGACCGCACCTGCAGCGAGTGACGCCCATGCCGCGCACCTTCGCGGCAGAGCCTCCGATCGCTAGTTACCAGGCGCAAGTCGAGAACTTGTTGGAGGCGTAAGCTCCTCGGGGTCCGCCAGGCAAATCGATGTAAGGGGATTCAATTCCGGTGAAAACTCCATTGCTAGACACACCCGTAGGCCAGAGCGTGCTCGAAGCCATGCCGTTTCGCTGCATTGGGCCACCGCGCGGCGGCCGGGTGGTCGCCGTCGCCGGCGATCCCACCAACCCGGCGGTCTTCTACTTCGGTGCTGTCGCCGGCGGCATCTGGAAAACGGATGACGCCGGCACGACGTGGCGCAATATCAGCGATGGATATCTGAAGACCTCTGCTGTCGGAGCGCTGGCTGTCTCCGATTCCGACCCCAGCGTCATCTATGCGGGTATGGGTGAAAGCACCATCCGCCTCGATGTGTCGCACGGCGACGGTGTCTACCGATCCGGTGACGGGGGCCAGACATGGACTCACTGCGGCCTGAGCGACACCCGCCACATCGGCGAAATCCGTATCCACCCCAAGGATCCCGACCTCGTCTATGTTGCAGCTCTGGGCCACGCCTTCGGCCCCAATGAGCAGCGGGGCGTCTTCCGCTCGCGTGACGGAGGCAAGACCTGGGACAACGTTCTCCACCAGAGCGACAAAGCCGGAGCGGTGGATGTGACGTTCGACCCGCGAACGCCAGATGTGCTTTACGCCACGATGTGGGAGACGCACCGCAACTTCTGGGAGATGAGTAGCGGTGGCCCTGACAGTGGCATCTGGAAGTCGACCGACGCCGGCGACACATGGACGGACATCACCCGCAACCAGGGCTTGCCGCAAACCGGCATCATCGGCAAGGTCGGCGTCGCCGCCTCGCCGGTGAAGGCGGGGCGGGTATGGGCCCTCGTCGAATCCAGCGAAGATCCGGGCCTGTACCGCTCAGAGGACTTCGGCGAGACGTGGCAACTGCTTTCCGACAACCATGATCTGCGGTTTCGGCCGTGGTACTACATGCATGTGTTTGCCGACACCCAGGACGCCGACACGGTCTACGTAAACAATCTGATGATGTGGCGGTCCAACGACGGCGGCAAGACATTCACCAGAATCGGCACACCGCACGGCGATAACCACGATCTTTGGATTGATCCCGCCAACAACCAGCACATGGTTCAGGGCAACGACGGTGGAGCCAACGTCTCGTTCAACGCCGGCGCGTCCTGGAGCACCATCTACAACCAGCTCACCGCCCAGTTCTACACCGTCACAACCGACACTCGAGAGCCGTTCTACTACGTCTACGGAACCCAACAAGACAACTCAAGCATCGCGGTTCCCAACAGAACCAACGACGACGCCATCGTCTGGAGTGATTGCTACCCAGCGGGTACGGGCGAGAGCGGCTACATGGCGGTTCATCCTGACAATCCGGACATCGTCTACGTCGGAGCCGTCGGCAGCTCCCCCGGTGGAGGGGGTGCACTGCAGCGGTACGACCACAGCAGTGGGCAGATACAGCTGATCAACGTGTGGCCTGCAGACCACGAGGGCATCGGGCCAGGGGAATTGACATATCGCTTCCCTTGGACGTTCCCCGTCCTGTTCTCGCCCCACGATCCGGGCATCCTGTACACGGCCGGCAACGTGGTCTTTCGCAGCACCGACGAGGGGCACAGCTGGGAGCCGATCAGCCCCGACCTCACCCGCAACGACCCCACCAAGCTGGGGCCCTCCGGCGGTCCGATAACCAAGGACACCAGTGGCGCCGAGCACTACTGCACGGTGTACACCTTGCGTGAATCAGCTCACGAGCCGGGAGTCTTCTGGGCGGGCTCAGACGATGGATTGGTTCACGTGTCGCGCGACAACGGAGCAACGTGGGACAACGTCACACCACCCGATCTGCCCGAATGGAGCTTCATCCGGACGGTCGAGCCCTCACCGCACGATGCCGGCACCCTGTATCTGGCGGCAACCCGATACAAGTCGGACGACAACACGCCGTACTTATACAAGACCACCGACTACGGCCAGACCTGGGATTCCATAGTCGGCACCGGAGAGCGGGCCATTCCCGAGGAGGACTTCGTCCGAGTCATCCGGGCCGACCCGGAACGTGATGGGATGCTGTACGTCGGAACGGAGACCGGCCTCTACGTGTCGTTGGATGACGGCGTCACATGGCAACCGTGGCAGTCGAACCTGCCGGTCACGCCGATTTATGACCTCACCGTGAAGGGGTCCGATCTGATCGTCGCCACCCACGGGCGATCGTTTTGGATTCTCGACGACCTGACTCCGCTTCGTCACATCGACGACCCATCTGGGGACGATGATCTTCGACTGTTCAAACCCTGTGAGACCTGGCGAATCTTGCCCGATCTGTTCCACGCCTGGACCTCAAAAGAAGGCACCGATTACATGATCGGACTGGGCAAGGCGGCGATGTTCACCGCCGGACGGAACGAGACCGGACACGTCGAGCGCAAGATCGTCGACGCCGGTCAGAGCGCCCCTTTAGGGGTCACCGTCAGCTACTACCTGAGCGAAGAGTTGGCAGCGGCGAGCGACGGCGCGACAGTCGCCTCGCTGTCGTTCCTCGACGAGCGAGGCGACTTGATCCGCCAGTTTCATCCGAAACCGGCGAACTACGACAAGCTCGAGGACCACGAGAAGGACTATGCGCCCAGCCTGTGGATTCTCACCAACCGCGGTGTGAACCGCTTCCTATGGGATTTGCGGTTCGCAGGCTCGACGAAGGTCTTGGGCAACAAGCGAGCTGGTGACGCCAACCTGGGTCCGCTGGTCGTGCCGGGCACCTACCAGGTTCGATTGCAAGTGACGGACTCGAATGGAGAGGAGCGCACCCTCACCGAGACCTTCGAGGTTGTCAATGACGCGCGAGCTGCAGCGTCTCAGCAGGACCTGGAGGAGCAATTGGAGGTTCTGTTGCGAATCCGCGACAAGATCTCTGAGGCCCACGCCGGTGTCCACAGAATCCGGGCCGTGAAAGCGCAGATCAAACATTGGCAGGAGAAGCTGGCGACCAACGCTGGGAACCATGGCGACGTCGATGCGGCTGCCGGTGCTCTGGACGGCAAGCTCGGTGCCATCGAGAACGAGCTGATTGTGCCGGGCCGGCACAAGTACGCATCTGAGCCAAACGAACCGGCGCGTCTCAACGAGAAGCTTGCTTCGCTAATCAGCGTTGTGGGCAGCGCCGACGCCCGGCCGACGAAACAGGCCGTTGAGCTGGTCGAGATCTACTCGAGCCAGATCGACGACCAACTAGAGCAGTTGCAGGCCGCGATGACTGCCGATCTTGTCGATTTCAATGCCCTGGTCGAAACCACCAACGTGCCTGCGGTCCAGTAGGGCTGCGGAGCTCTTGGGAGTGGCCGACCGGCGACAAGTGGCGTAAGTCCGATGGACCCTCTAGTGATGGCGGCGACGTTGGTGGCGATTGCCGTGGCGTTCGCGGTGTCGGCGTCGGCCGGGCTGGGTGGCTCGCTGATACTTGTCCCTACCTTGGCTCTAGTGCTCGGGACGAAGGAAGGTGTCGCCATGGCCGCCCTGCTCCTGGCCGGCAACAATGTGGTGAAGGTCTTCGCCTACCGAGAGACCTTGCCTTTCAAGAAGGCAGCGATGGTCGTCGGACTCCTGGGGGTCGGCGCCGCCATTGGAGCGCGGCTTCTCGTCTCATCGCCTGAGGACGTCGTAACTGTGGCCGTGATCATCAGCTTCGCGTTGGCGCTGATTGCTGAGCGATTCGATCTGTCCCGTTTCCGGGCCGCCGGTGGACCCTTCCTGGCGTTCGGCTCGGGGGCCACCTCGGGCTTCTCCGGGACATCCGGTCCGCTCAAGGGCATGGCGATTCGACAGCTCGATCTCGACCGGGGGCATTTTGTTGGTGCGGCCTCCCTGGCCTCGCTGGTCGGCGACGCCACCAAGACCGTGGTGTTTACCGAAGCTCGACTCCTGGACGGCTCGGCCGTCCTGCTGGCGATCCTGGCGGTGCCGTTGATGCTGGTGGCGACCTTCACCGGACGAAGGATCAATCAGTCGATCGGGGAGAAGGGGTACTCGGTCCTGTTCTGGGCGGTAATGGCCGGATACACGGTGCGACTGCTCGTTGCTTAGGCCCAGGGGAGTCAGACCGATTTCGATGATTCGAACGATCGACGCAATAGAGAGTCAGTTCTTGATGTCTGTGCCGATCAGGGTCATCAGAGTTGCGGTCATTACCGCAATGGGTTCGCTCCTGTTGTTCCCCGCAGTGGCAGTCGCGGTGCATACGGTGAGGGTGCGCCCAG
>Ga0255057_10002033_pt1 | contig 11100 bp, 8 predicted proteins | sample Cases_109_6_MG_FD_189022 | JGI IMG/M metagenome (GOLD analysis project Ga0255057, IMG submission 189022) | Seawater microbial communities from Amundsen Gulf, Northwest Territories, Canada - Cases_109_6 | ecosystem: Environmental > Aquatic > Marine > Gulf | place: Canada: Northwest Territories... | reverse complement strand
CTAAGAGGGAGATTTCTCGCAACGGGCGTCGCCAGTCGCGGAAAAACATGTACTATCCCTCGTGCGACTCGGATGACTGTCCCCATATGACAGTGAGAGACGTTCGAGGACGGGATAAAACAGATCGAGGCGTCGCCGGTGATGGTCGAAGCCCAGATACCCAAGCCACCGCCGGAGCCGCCCCCGGAACCAGTCCCTGGCGTTCCGCCCCTGCCTTTCCCCGACCAACCGCCGCAACCGCCCCCAGCGGAACCGCCCCCGCCGGGATTTAGGCCGCCGGGATTTGCGCCGCCGTCAAATAACCCCTGATGCGAGATCGGTGATCGCCATGTCGGAACACGAAGCCAAATTCCAGGTCGGGCAGATCATTCACCACAGGCTGTTCGACTACGTCGGGGTCGTTTTCGATGTCGATCCGACCTTTCAGGGGACGGACGAGTGGTACCAGCAAGTGGCGCGCTCCCGCCCCCCGAGGGACGAACCCTGGTATCACGTGCTGGTGAATGAAGCGGCTCATACGACCTACGTCGCGGAGCAGAACCTGGCGCCCGCCGAGGTGCCGCGGAAAATCGTTCACCCGTTTACCGACGGGCTCTTTGGTGAATTCGATGGCGAGCGGTATAGATTGCGCCAGCAGGCCCATTAGCCTCTGCCGCGCCGGGCCTGGGGTGCGCCGGAAATATTTCGCCCTACCTCCCGGAAGCCTCGCCGAGATCGTTCGCCGCCGCAGGGACTTGCGCACGGCAAACAACTGATATCAAGAAGCGGTGATGAGGTGCCCTTCGGCCGAGGCATGGTCTCGGGTTCGCGCATCGGCCCCCCAGTCCCCCCAGTCCCCCACGCTAGGGTGAAAACGCCTTGAAATGTTTGCTCAGCTTAAGGCCCTGGGCTTGGTACGAAGAACCCATGCCGGCGCCGTAGAGCTCGTCGGGCGCGCCCGCCATGCGCTCGTAGACCAGGCGGCCGACGATCTGGCCGTGTTCGAGGATGAACGGCACCTTGTGGGAGCGCACCTCGAGCACCGCGCGGGTGCCCTGATTGTCGCGGGAACCGTCCGCGGCCCGGTAGCCGAAGCCGGGATCGAAGAAGCCGGCGTAGTGGGCGCGAAACTCGCCGATCTGGGTGTCGTAGGCGACCATCTCCGCGGCGTAGTCCGGCGGCACCTTGACCGGCTCGCGCGAGCGCAGGATATAGAATTCGTTGGGGTCGAGAATCAGGCGCCGCGCCGGGTCGGCCGGCAGCGGGTCCCAGAACGCCGCCGGCTCGTAGGCGCCGACCCGGTCGACGTCGATCAGCGCCGTGTGGCGCCGGGCGCGGAACCCGACCAGTCCAGCCCCGGGGCCGCTCCCGAGGCCGGCTCCGGGGCCACTCGCCGGATCGCCGGAGAGGTCGATGGTCAGATCCAGGGTCGCCTTGCGGACCGGCGTCGCCCCGGGGCCTTCACCCGGCGCGCCGCCCGGAGCCCCACCCGGAGCCCCACTGGGCGCCTCGCCGACCAGGCCGATCTCGGCGTGGACCGCGCGCAGGGCGGCGTCGTTGGGTGTCGGCGAGCCGCGGCCCAGGCGCAGCTGGTTGAGGCGCGAACCCTGGCGCACCAGGACCGGGAAGGTCTGGGGCGAGATCTCGGCAAAGAGCGGGCCCTTGTAGCCGGCCGGCACGCGGTCGAACTCGGTGGCGCGGTCGACGATGAGGCGCACGAAAACATCCAACCGGCCGATCGAGGACTTGGGATTGGCCCAGCCGGCCAGCGCCGGGCTCAGCGCCAGACTCTCCTGCAGTTCGACGATGTAGACGCAGCCGGTCTCGAGCACCGCGCCCCCGGTCAAGTCGATCTCGTGCAGACTGAATTCGGCGGCGGCCTCGGCGACCCGGCGGCGGTGGCCGGGCAGGAAGCCGGCGCGCACCCGGTGCGCCTTGGCGCCCAAGCGCAAATCCAGACTGGCGGGTTGGAGTTGGTTGGCGGTCGGCGGCGTGGTGGTGACGATCTCGCCCACGCGCAGCAGCTCGCGCAGCACCTGGATCGGCAGGATGCCGGTCGTGGGTCCGGTTTGGGGCGCGGTCTGGCGCCCGGCTTGGGAGGCGGCGCCGGGCTTGGCGCCCGGGGGCAGTTCGCGTAACGGTCCGCTCTCGGCCATACTATGGGTGATCCTCGGTTTTCCGCGCCGCCCTGTCATAACAACCGCCCAGGGCCCGGGCAACGACGATCGGGAAAAAGATATCCCATTGTTTCCACAGAGTTATTCACAATGCCGCCAAGCCCGCCATGGCGCCCCCAGACGGCCCGCGCGAACTTAGCGGCACACCCTCGCAAAATATTCCACATTTTCAGACGGCGTAACGGCGGTAAGATCGCGCCAATTGCGTTTCTCGACCCACTGAAATGGATGGAGCTATGACCGGAACACTTCTGATCACCGGCGGCGGGCGCGGCATCGGCGCCGCGGCCGCACGCCTGGCCGCGGCGGCGGGCTACCGGGTCGCGGTCAATTACCGGGCCCGCCAAGATACCGCCGAGGCCCTGGTGGCGGAGCTCACCGGCGGCGGCGGCAAGGCGGCCGCCTTCGCCACCGACGTCGCCGAGGAAGCCGGCGTGGTCGCGCTCTTCGATGCGGTCGAGAAGGAATTGGGCCCGCTCACCGGGCTGGTCAACAGCGCCGGCATCAGCCCCAACAAGATCCGGGTCGTGGACTTCGAGGCCGGTACGCTCGAGCGCCTGATGGCGGTCAACGTGATCGGCACGATGTTATGTTGCCGCGAGGCGGTACGCCGCATGTCGACCGCGCGCGGCGGCGCCGGCGGGGCGATCGTCAACGTCTCCTCCATGGCCGCGGTCACCGGGGGCCGCCCCGGCAGCTGCCACTACGCCGCCTCCAAGGCCGCCGTCGACGCCTTCACCATCGGCCTGGCCAAGGAGGTCGCCGCCGAGGGTGTGCGGGTAAATTCGGTCCGGCCCGGCATGACCCGCACCGATATGACCGAGAAGCGGCTGGCCGATCCGGAATCCCATGCCCGCATCGCCGCCACCATCGCCATGAACCGGGTCGGCGCGGCCGAGGAAATCGCCCGGCCGATCCTCTGGCTGCTGTCGGACGCGGCCTCCTTCGTCTCCGGCGCCTGCCTGGATGCCTCCGGCGGCGGTTTCGTCATCGGCGCACCGGCGGGCGCACCGGCGGGCGCACCGGCGGGCGCACCGGCGGGCGCACCGGCTACTCCTTCGCTGCCTTCTGGCGAATGATCCCGTCGAGAAGCTGGCCGCCTTCGGGCCGCTCCGGATGACGCTCGACAAATCGCCTGGCTAGGGTTTCGGCTTCATCCAGGCGCCCGCGATTCAGATAATGAAAAGCCAAGGCGTAAAGTATTTCGGGGTCGTTGGGCGCGAGCCTCATGGCATTGCGCAGCGAGCTTTCGGCGGCGTCGCGCCGATCCAGCCGCTCCAGGACCAGGGCCAGGTTGTAGTGAACCCGGGGATCGTCCGGCAGGAGTCCCGCGGCGCGGTCGAGCCGCTTGGCGGCGCCATCGTAGTCGCCACGTTCCGCGAGGATCAGCCCCAGCGAGTAGTGAAGCGCGCCGGACTCCCCCAAGTTCGCCAAACCCGTGCGCAAGGTCATCTCCGCCTCGTTGCTCCGTCCCGTGATGCTCTGCAGCTCGGCCAGCCGGAGCCAGGCCTCGCCGAGCTGACGATCCATGTTCAGGGCGGTACGCAACGCGACCTCCGCCGCGCGGGGGTTCCCGGTCCGGTACGCGAGGCCGGCCAAATTCATCTGGGTCTCCGGGAAGTCCACGGCGGTGAACAGCGAGGCCTGGTATTCGGCAATCGCGGTCCGCAACGCCGGCCTTGCCGCACGCGGGATATCGCGGGCCGGCACATCGACGAGCTGCCGCGCCGCCTCGATCCGAACCGAACGCCGGGGATCGCTCAGCAGAGGGACGAGGCGCGCGGCGCGTGTGCGCGGTGGCGCGAACTCCTGCAACGCCGCCGCGCTTCGCCGGACCAGCGGTTCGGGATCGGCCAGAAGGTCCTCCGCGGCATCCGCTTGGGCGGGGCCATAGCGGCGCAGCAGGTCCAGCGCCGTTGCGCGGACGATTGCCGGCCGGCCGCTCGTATGCGCCAGCGCAATTAGCCCATCAAACGCATCGGGATCACCGGCCCGGCCGGCGGCGAGCACCTCCGAGAAATGCGGCCGTCCCGAGCGGCCTTCGGGATACCAGGCTCGTGTCTTTTCGGCGGCCCATGAATCGGTCTTGCCGTCGTGGCATCGGGTGCAGGCGTTCGGCGTATCGAGCCGTACCGACAGGTCCGGCCGTGGCACCCGGAAGCTGTGATCGCGGCGTGGGTCCACCCCCATGTAGGTCCGCGCCGGCATATGGCAGTCCACGCAATTGGCGCCTTCGCCCTCCGCCCCATGAAAATGGTGGGAGGGCGAGTCGAAAAGGCCCAGTTTCAGGGTGGGAAAGCGCGGATTCCCCTCTGGATTATGGCAACCGGTGCAGAGCGCGTTGCCTTCGGCCCGGGTGCCAAGCCCGTGCGGCTCGTGACAATCGGTACAGCGCACGCCTTGCGCATGCATCTTGCTCTGCAGGAACGATCCATAGACATAGACCTCGTCCAGGATTTGCCCGTCGGCGTGGTATAGACCGCTGCGCAGCAATGCCGGAACGAAGTTGTCGAGAAAGGCTTCTCCGGGGGCGCTGCCTTGGGATGTCAGCGACTGGCGCCGGGCGTGACAGGCGGCGCAAACCTCGATCTGCACCTCTGGACCGGCGTTGGCGAAGTCGACGGCCAAGGCCTTGGAGCCAGTCCCGGTGAAGCGGCTTTCATCGTAGGTATCCGGCGCCTTGGCCCAGGCAACATGAGCCTCGCCGGGTCCGTGGCATGCCTCGCAGCCCACGCCGATCTCGCTTTGAACGCTCGAATAGGTTCGCGCCCGCGCATCGTAGTTCTTGGCATAGCCCGTGACGTGACACTCGGCGCAGCGCGCGTTCCAGTTCTTGTAGGGCCCGGTCCAGTGGAGCCCATCGCCACCTTTCAGATCTTGGTCGGGATAGAGGTGATACCAATGCCGGCGGGTTGTATCCCAAGCCAGGTCGAGCGCCTGGAGCCGGCCCGGTTCGGTCTCCACCAGGTATTGCTGCAAGGGCTCGACACCGGCCGTGTATTTGACCTCGAACTCCTTGGGTTTGCCGTCCGGCCCATCGGTCTCGACGTAGTACCGCCCGCCGCGGTTGGAGAACCGTGACGTGGCCCCTTTGTGGTGGATGCTGGCATCGTCGAAATCTCCCAACACGTTCTCGGGCCGGGGCTGGCGCCAAGCCCAATCGTGATGCGAGTCGGACCAATCCCGGAACTGCTGGTCATGGCAAGACTTGCAGGCCTGCGACGTGACATGACGCGGCGGCCGCGCATCGTCATCGCCGGGTTCGGCGACCGCCGCGCTCGCCACGAACAGGAATACGGTGGCACAAACGCGGATCAAGTGAGATCCAATTGACAAATTCATTACAGCCGGCGGCCTTGCTTCCATCTGCGAGTACGGAGGTAGCTGCGCTTAGCATCGGCGCCGAATCTTTTTAGTCAAGGGTGAAGGGCCTCGAACAACGGTGAGCCGGTCGATCCGGACGGCGGTTTCACGCGGATCGAAAGCGAGAGTGTCGGTGCAATATCCGTCGTTTCCACGGGGCGGCCGGTCAGAAGGTCTACCGGCGCCCAGCGCGCTGGATGCCGGATGCCGGACGGAATTGTCCTATTCTATTGCGCCAGCTCGAAAGGAAACACGACCCGCCAGTCGGTTTTCATGTCGACAACGCTCCAGTCGCGTTTGCTGGCCATGTCAAGCGCCTTGTCCAGCTTTCCGATATGAGACTTCCTGTCATAGGCCCATTCGCGCTCCTTATCGGTATGGTGGACCAGAATGCCAAATCTCGGGCCTTCACCGGAGGTCACCCATTCCAACATCTGCAGATCACCGTCGGAGTTCCCTCCGGCCAGGATCGGGCGGCGGCCGATGATCCGGTCGATGGCGATGGGCTTGCCCTCCTTATCGTCGAGAAAGGCGATGCCGGGCTCCTTCATGATGATCGGCTTTCCGCCATCTACATTGTAGGAGGTTTCTGACATGGATCCGATCACCTGCTCGGGCGGAATACCATAGGCCTCCTCGGCGAAGACGCGCATGAAGTGGATCCCGCCACCGGAGACGATGTAGGTCTTGAAGCCCTTGTCACGCAGATAGCTCAAGAGCTCCAACATTGGCTGATAGATCAGCTCGTCGTAGCGCCTGCCGGTCATTGCGTGGCGCGTTTCCTCCAGCCAGAGCGCAACCTCGGCCTGGAAGCTGTCGACACTAATTCCAGAATGAGCCACCGTCACGACCTCCAAAAGGCCTTCCTTTCCGGTTGCGAGCAAAGCCTTGAAATCGCCAGAGGCCGCCGCTTTCAACGCCGGCGAACTGGCGACCGCGGGGTCGGCCTCGACCATTTTGGCAATGCGGTTGACGGCGAAGAGGAGCTGAAAATAGGCAGGCTGCTCAGCCCAAAGCGTCCCGTCGTTGTCGAAGACCGCGATGCGTTCGCTAGGTGCTCGGTACTGCGGGCCGCCGATTTCGGTGACGGCGTCGACGAAGGCGACAATGCCGCTCTTGACCTCCCCATCGCGCCACGAAGGCAGCGGGTCGGCCAGCGCAAAGCCAGGAGCCACGCAGAAAGCAAGAAGTAGGAGAAAGAGTCTCATCGTACGCTCCTGCTAAAGAGAAAAAAAAGAGTGCGGCTGCCGAGCAAGGAACCGCCCCGGCAGCCTCAATGTCGCGGTGCTATCTCGCGTCAATTTGACCCGAGATTTTGCTGTAGCTTCTCCATCACTTGATCGACCGTGAAGCTTGCCGCCTTCTGGCGCGGCGGGAATTCCTTGAACGTCTTCAGGAAATTACCCACATAGTCCTGAGCGGGGAGCATCAAATACACGCGATCGAGCATCCAGTCGTAGAACGTGTTCGACGTGGTATAGGCGCTGATGTTGCTCTGGCCGATATCGTCACCCCAGATAATGAGAATGTTGGGTTTTTCTTGGGCCACGGCCGGAATCACGGGAGAAAAAGTCGATAAACCGGCTACGGCGATGGCAATACTTAGATTTCGAACGCGCGGCCGAATACCCTCAATCCAGGGAAACAAATTGGACACTTGTCTTTCTCCGCCTCTTGAAATAGGGCCGCCAATCGTCGATTTGGTGACCGAAAACGTGCTGGGCGTAATCACTATGAGCAGCCGAACCTGCACCGCGCAAGTAGATTGTCAGGCCGCACATTTCGCACAATCATTCATCGCTTCCTCATGACGGCACGTGATGCGGCGGGACGCGAGGCCAACCCGCCGGTTGGCGCGATCGGCAGCCAGCCGGCGAAAATTTCCGATAGTGCCGGGATCCGCAAGGAACTTGGCATGGCGAGCGAAAAAAACTAAATCGAATCGTCCTCTAAAAAGTCCCGACGACTGAAAGGGCGCGCTGGCCGGTCCAAAAAACGGCAACCGCGGCGCAGCCGGCGGCGACGGCCCAACGGCCGATGTACCACGCCCGCTCGCTTAAATGATTGACGAGACGGAACAGCGGCCAGGCGATCACGATGATCGAGAGCTGACCGATTTCCACGCCCACATTGAAGGCAAGCAGGCTCTGCCATATATCCGGTGAATCGATCTGAAGAATTTCATGCAGGACAAACGAAAAACCCAGACCATGAAGCAAGCCGATCGCGCAGGTGACAACAAACAGGTTTCGCTCACCGCCGTTCTGTTCCGAGCGCGGCAGCACGGCGATTGCCGCGGCATAAATGATCGACAACGCGATTCCGATTTCGACGGCGGGGATGAACCAGGCGCCTGACGGGACGAACCCGAAGAAACCGGCCGTCAAGGTTACGGTGTGACCGATCGTGAAACCGGTGACGCGCCAGACCAGATTTTTGATCTGGATCGCACCGAGCACAAGACACAGCACGAAGAGCACGTGATCCGATCCGCCCAGAATATGCCGCACGCCTTCCTTGATGAAAGTGACGACCGCAGATAAGGCCGATCGGGATATGGCAACCGGTTCGGCCAGCAGACCACGGGCGCGGAATACCTGGGTGCCCCCGGGGCCGTAGTCCAGGATCAGGTTGGCCGTGTCCTCCTGACCCGGAAGGTCGGGGTCGAGGGTGCTGGATAACGCATATTCGTAGATCGGTGCGCCGACTTGATAGCGCAGAACGATATCCACGACGGCATCGCCAACGTAGAGGGGGTCCGTGGCCTCCGGATAGACGAGCCGGCCGGCGAAGGCAGCCTTGGCTTCATCCAGCGTGGCGAATTCGGGCTGCTTCCCGATCGGATAAACGCGCACCTGTTCGACGCTCGCTTCGAGCGCCTTTCCATCGGCATCGAACCGGAAGCCCTCCGCGGCGAGCACGCCGAGCCCAATAGGGTCCCCGCGCAACTGGCCATGATCGACAAAATGAACCAGCTTGTCCGCTTCCATCCGGTTGGTCGTGTAGGGCGCCGGCTCCGGCAAGCCGTTGGCGCCGACCGGCCCGACCCGGCCCGCCACAAGATAGGGCATCGGCGTGCGCAAATAGACTCTGAGGCCGTCGGCCAGGTGGTCGACGTGAAGAATGCGGACATTGAGGTTTAAGAGAAAATGGGCGCTGACCGGGGCGATTGCACAGAACAAGACAAAGAGCGGCAGGATCATCCGCCATAACATGTTGTGTCTCATCGCTGGCATTTGCTGACCCACACGCCGAGCCGGTCAGCTCTGTTGCTTCGCATCGACGACGGTCATGCCGATGAGCTTCCACGTTCCCTCGACCTCGGCGAGTTCCATGAGGGCTCGAAAGCGAATTGTGCGCCGGTGGATATGACCCCAATGTCCCGCGCTGGCCTTGGCGGTCCATTCCGCCAGCGTGCGAAACCCAGAGGCGTCATCCAGCTCGGATATATCATTGACGACGAGGTTCTCGATCGTGTTCACGCGAGCGAGTCCGCCGCCAGCGACTTTTATGGCAAGGGCGCGTCCCAATTCCGTCTCGACATCGCCAAGTCGATCCCCGGCGACGATGACCCCGAGTGCCTGGCGCAAAGCCCCCGGCTCCTTTTCGGCATAAGCGTGGTTCACGTTATTCAACACACCCATCACGATTTGCGCGGAAGTTTTTTCGTCCGGGGGACCGGCAAGGGGATTTTTCACGTCGATGATGGCAATGCGGATAGATAGCACCGCCGCCACGGCGCCCAATACCGACAGTGCCGCCCAGCCACGCCGTGGCAACAGTCTTGGCCGCAGCGCAAGCACACCCGCACCGAAACAGACGATCAACAGCACCAGCGACAGCGCCGGAACGCCGATCGAGCGGCCGTCATCGAGGATAACTGGCGAAACTTTCGGCTCCTCATATTGAAGCAGAAAATTCTGCCACTCGATCATCGGGTCGTCGGCCGTGACGAAGCTCCGCAGAGAACCGGCCGGATCGATTGCCGTCGTCGGGATCTTGTCGGTCCGTCCGTTGAACAACTCCCATTCGACCGAAACCCGTTGCGGCAGGTGCGTAACAGGGTAGGACAAAATGAGGCCGATGATTGCCGTAGATAATTCCAACGGTTTTGCTTCCTCGATCACCTGCAGTCCGGTGGGCGAGATGTTGAGGAATTCAGCCCGCGAAGAGGTGGGTTCCGACAGTACACCGTCCACTTTCAACGGATTGAGCTTGGCAAAAAAGGCGCGCGCGCGGTCCTTGACGCGGGCTTGTTCATCGGCGGTTATCGTGGCACCGCCCTCGAGGTCCAGATCGGTCCAGTCTTGCAAATCGCGGACACGGATCAACACCTCGTGGCGCACCTCGCGGGGTTCGACATAGAGGAAGGACATCAGCGCCGACTTGTGATGGCGCTTCAGGTTCGGGTTGTCGAACTTCGAGTACCAGGGATCCGCCCAGTCGAGCCGCAGGCGCGCCGGCGCCCCCAAATGACGAAAGTCGATGACGGGAACCGCCTTGTGATAGGCGATGAAGCCGATGGTGACCACCGGCCGGCCCTTCTCGTCGAGCGGCGGAATGATGGTGAGTTCCTCCGGCCTGCGCTCGAAAGGATAGACGATTTCGGCGTAAACGACGCGTTTGTCGGTCGGCGCCTCCCGTACTTTCTGCCGGGTAATGGGGTTGGTCATGCCGGCAAAGGGCGAGACGCGATCTTTCCTCAGGCGCGCCTCGATCAACTCGATCTGGGCCGGTAGATGTTGGCCGGTCTCGGTGACGAACTGAAAGGTCTCTTGGGCGAAACGGCGCAGCCGTTCGGCCTGCGCCGGCCGCGCGCCCTCTGCCGTTTTCAGCCAGTCGTCGGGCAGCAGCTCGGCGAAGCTGTCGAGATCGCCGATATAGATCTCGAGCGCCAGGCGCACACGGTCGTCCAGCACCGTGATCTCGGCGATATTGGGTGCCGTCTCGGCACCGGTCAAATTCATCCAGTCCGCTCGCGCGGGTTCGGCGCAGAACCAAAGGATCGCAAGCAACGCCGCAATCCGCCGGAACATCGATCGCGCATCGGACAAGGAGGCAAAAAGTCGCATTATCAGAGACCGGTTCGCGTTTGGCTAACACCGCCTTTCCGGACACAGGAGAACCCAAAAATCAGGCCGCCGGATGATTGCGGAAAAAGCTCTGTCCCCACAACGGTGGTAAGGCAAGTATGATCTCCGCAAACCTGGAAGTCATCCGGGAATTGCCAGCCAAGGCAAACACAGGCTGATAGAGCCTTCGAGTAAATCCTATAGACAGTCGGAATTCGACCATGGGCACTTGAACCCGCCGCGGGTGGGGCGGCACCGGGGCGATATCTCCGGGGCCGTTCACGCAGACTCCGGGTAACAATGATGGTACGGGTTATTGGAAACGGAAGGTCATCGCGACATAGGGTCCGTGCTGGAAAAAGTCGTAGGCGAAGGTACCGTCGCTGAGGGTCGTCGACATATCGATGGAATAGGCTCGCCAGCCAAATTTCAGGGACGTCGTTTCCCAGGGGCGATAATCGAAGCCCCCCGTGACCGACCACTGCAAGTCGGCGTCGCTGACCCCAAAT
>Ga0255057_10002032_pt1 | contig 11101 bp, 15 predicted proteins | sample Cases_109_6_MG_FD_189022 | JGI IMG/M metagenome (GOLD analysis project Ga0255057, IMG submission 189022) | Seawater microbial communities from Amundsen Gulf, Northwest Territories, Canada - Cases_109_6 | ecosystem: Environmental > Aquatic > Marine > Gulf | place: Canada: Northwest Territories... | reverse complement strand
AGATGAGGGGCGCACTGATATGGCAGAATTGCGGTGTATCGCACTAAATGCACGTGCAAAGGAGTGCCTGCGGCGGTTCGTCGGGCGCGTTGCGTTGATACGGCGTTGATCCGTGCCCGTACCCTCCCGGTATGGACGACCAAGAGGCGAGGATCAGGGAGCTTCTCTTGCAGCCCCCCGACCGGGGCTCTTTCCCGTCCGTCTGAGGCGTGTCGCGCCTGGTCCGCCCTTCCCGCGCCGCTCTACCGCGCTCAATCTACGCACCCCCACCCTCCACCGGGACCAATCTTCCGTCGTGCCAGAGACGAAGCGAGAGACCCGTCATAGGCCTGGTCCAGGGTGGGAGTTGGGGGAGGTGTTTGGTCGGTAGTGGTCCGGATAATCTGAAGCCCGGTGTCGAATGCACTCAAGCCTCCTGACCGTACGTCAGGAGACTACTGCACATGCTACAGTGGCTTACCCAAGCCCGCCGACCGCAGGATAGCCTCGTCTGGGCCGCAGTCCGCGCAGCATCCGGCCAGCTCGCCATCAATCGCGACCGCGGGTACAGAGCGCACTCCGAGCTCCCGGGCGCGATCGGCCACTGCCGGATCATTCATGTCGAGCACTAGAAGCTCGCATGACGGACAGGCCGCCTCCCTTACCATCTGAACGGTCTGGTCGCACGCCGGGCACCCGGCTGTAAAGACCTCGATTCTTCTCGTGGCCATGGTTACCTCATCATCATCGGTCATCGTCTATGGGTGAACCCCAGTCCGGGCGGCTACAGCTTTGTTCCCGTCCCAAGCAGTCCGATCCGCACGATGCGCTCGCCCGCCGCCCCCTCGATGATCTGGCATCGGCAGCCCTCTGCCTGTCTGCTCGCCTCCGCTTCGTGGAGAGAGGCTCGCAATCTCCCGCGTAGAGCCTTCAGCTCATTGATGCGCCGCTCCACCTCCGAGAGCCGCTGGCGGAGCCGATCCCGAACATGGTCGCAGGGCTCCGCGCCCCCGTCCGTCAGAGCCAGGATCTCCCTGATTTCCTCAAGCCTGAGTCCCAGTGCCTGCGCGTGTCTGATGAACTCGAGTCGCTCGACGTCCGCCGGGCCATATACCCGGTACCCGCTGCGAGACCTATCGGGCTCCGGCATAACGCCGATCTCTTCGTAGTACCGGATCGTGTCGGGTGTAAGGCCCGCCGCCTTCGCCAACGTTCCGATGAAGAACTGTCCCTCACCCATGCCGGTTCCGCCTTTCAGGTCATCAGCTAGCACAGTGTAAGGGTTGGAGTGGACTCCAGAGTCAAGGGGCTCTCCGTTGTCTTGACCTGACCGTCGAAAGCGAGACCGATCGTAGAGTTCGCATTGTGGTCGGTGGGGTGAATCCGGAGGAGATCACAGATGACGAGGAAGCACTGCACAGCGGAGCATGAGACCGCCCCTCTCCCGCGCTCAGCAAGCGCACCCCCACCCTCCGCCGGGACCAACCTTCCGTCATGCCAGAGACGAAGCGAGAGACCCGTCATAGGCCCGGTCTGCGGTTGGAGTTGGGGGAGATGTTCGGCTGGTAGTGGCGCAGGAGTTACTTCCGGTGCCCTGTATCACGCCGGGCGCTTGGCTTTGCTCGCACGGCGGCGGGCGGGCTGCAACGGGCGTCGGTGAGATAACGCGTTCGCGTCCTGACTGACCGGCGGCGACGCGCGCGTTCCGAGTAGGGACGTACTCTCAATAGACGGCCATCTCCGGATCGAACTTCTGCCCCCAGGCCAGGATGCCACCGCGCAGGTTGAAGGCGTCGGTGTAGCCTGCCTGCTGAAGGAACTCTACCGCCTTCGCGCTTCGGGCTCCCGAGCGGCAGTACACCACGAGCCGAACCTTGGGGTCGATCTCGCCGAGCCGCCCGACCAGCTCGCTTTCCGGGATGAGTCGTGCCCCGTAGCGGCCCAAGTTGCAGATCACCCACTCGTACTCTTCACGAACGTCCAGGATCGCCAGCGGCTCGCGGGCGTCGAGGGCAGCTTTCAGCTCCCCGACTCCGATCTCCGGTACATCGCCGTCGCCCTCCATTCCCGCGTCCGTCATCCCGCAGAACAGTTCGTAATCGATCAACTCGGTGATCGACGGTTCGTCGCCGCAGGCGGGGCACGCCGGGTCTCTTTCCACCGCCACGGTGCGGAAATCCATCCGTAAGGCGTCGATCAGAAGGAGACGTCCGGCGAGGCTCTCTCCGAGGCCAAGGATCAGCTTCACGGCCTCGGTGGCCTGAATCGTTCCGACCACGCCGGGTAGCACGCCGAGCACACCCGCCTCCACGCAGTTCGGCACCAGCTCGGCCGGGGGCGGTTCCCGAAACAGGCAGCGGTAGCAAGGGCCGCCCGGGACGCCGAACACCGACGCCTGACCATCGAACCTGAAGATCGCCCCGTAGACGGTGGGCACGCCCAGCAGGACACAGGCGTCCGAGACCAGATATCGAGTCGGAAAGTTATCGCTGCCGTCTACCACCACGTCATATCCGCGCAGGATCTCCAGGGCGTTGTCCGCTGTCAGCTTCACCTCGTGCGGTTCGATCTGAACCCAGGGATTCAGATGGGTCAAACGCTCGCTTGCCGACTCGAGCTTCGATCGCCCCAACCAGCGCGTGTCGTGCAGGATCTGTCGCTGGAGGTTGGTGACATCGACCGTGTCGAAGTCAACGATACCGAGCCGACCCACGCCGGCCGCGGCAAGGTATAGAGCGGCCGGAGAACCGAGCCCCCCCGCGCCTACCACGAGCACGGCAGACTGCTTCAGCTTCTTCTGCCCCTCGAGGCCGATGCTCGGCATCGTCAGGTGACGGATGTAGCGGTGGATTTCCTGCGGTGTAAGCTCGTCCGCCACCGCCGTTCCGTTCGCGCCCGTGGCGCGTTCCATTTCTGCCGGCCGGCCCCCGGCGATGGAAGGGACGATGCTGAGCTGCTCCCCATCGGCCAGCGGAGTCTGCTCGCTCTCGAGGTCCCGGATATTGCGATCGTTCAGGTAGACGTTCACAAAGTTCCGGAGCCGCCCTTCACTGTCGAGCAGCTGCTCGCGGAGGCCCTGATGCTCCGCGCACAGCTCGCGTAGCACGTCACTCACCCGGTCTCCTTCCAGGATAAGTTCGGCCCGCTCGCCGACCAGCGGGCGCAGGGGAGTCGGGATCCGTACAGTCACCTTGGCCATCGGTGGCTCCTTCCGTTCTACGGTTGGCGACCCGCAAGGTCGGCTTGCCCAATCTGTAGCTCGATCTCTACGAACCGATTCTCGGCCAGCCTCCACGCGCGCGGGACACCGGCCACGCCTTCCCGCACGGGCCAGATCACGTAAAAATACCAGGGCCACGCCAGCTCCCGGTCGGTGGAGGAGGGCTCAGGATCGGCGTCGGGGTGGGAATGATAGAAACCGAGGACCCGCAGGTCGTCTTCGTCCCCTTCCGCCGTCAGCAATTCTCGCAGGATCTCCGGATCGATCTGGTAACGGTCGGACCGTCCGTCCCAGACGTTCTCGGCCGGGACGGCCCGAATCACCTCGCGCCGATCCATGCGGACCCGGCCCAGGAGCACCCCACATCCTTCGTCGGGATACGCCCGCGCGAGATCTTCCCCGATCCGCACCAGCAGGTCCGTCGCAAGGAGCAGGGGCTCCACTGCGGGAGAGCTCGCCTCGCGCCTTTCCGCTTGACTCACGACTCGGCCCACCATCCCTCGCTCAGATAGCGGCTACCGCCGTCCGGGAGCACCGTGACGACCATACCGCTGTCCATTTCGCGAACCAGACGCCGGCACGCCGCGTACACCGCGCCCGACGACACCCCGACAAGCAGTCCTGCGTCGCGGGCAAGCCTTCTGGCTGCGGCCTGTGCGTCCTCCGTCCGCACCTGCTCCCGACGGTCGACCGCGCTCTCATTCCAGATCGCCGGACGGAGTGCCGTGTCGAGGTGTTTCAGCCCCTCTATCCCGTGCAGGGCGCGAGCTGGTTCGACCCCCACAATACGGATGTTGGGCCTCAGGCGACGCAGCCGGCGGGACGCTCCCACCAAGGTGCCCGTAGTTCCGAGCCCGGCAACGAAATGGGTCACCTCGCCACCCGTCTGATCCCATATCTCAGCCGCGGTCGTGGCCTCGTGCGCCCGAGGGTTGGCGGCGTTAGCGTACTGATCCGCATACCAGAAGCGGACAGGATCCTCCTCGGCCAGCTCCCGTGCCCGCAAGATGGCACCGTCGCTTCCCTCCAGAGCGTCCGTTTCCACGAGGGTCGCTCCATATGCCTTGAGCGTCTTCTTCCGCTCCGGATTCGCGTTCGCCGGCACACAGAGGGTGACGGAGAAGCCAATGGCGGCACCCAGCATGGCATACGCGATGGCCGTGTTGCCGGAGCTCGCATCAAGAAGCTCTCGTTGCGGTAGATAACCACTCGACAGAGCCCCTCGCACGATCCACCAGGCGGGTCTGTCCTTTACCGACCCGCCTGGATTGAACCATTCCGCCTTCCCTAGGATTCGCACGGCCGGGTTCGGGGAGGGTAGCGGGAGCAACGGCGTGTTCCCGATGTGCGCCACGAGTGCCCGCGCATGCGACGGGAGCCGGGCTCGTACCTCCCCAGGTCGTTCCGCCTCCGTCTCCTGCTGCTCCCACGATCCGGCCAGCGCCGCTCGTTTCCCGTGCATCTCCTCTGCAGGTACCGGGCGCACAGGCGCTTTCATCAAAACTCCGCCGCCTCCCGCTTCACCTCGCGCAAGCGCCCGGTCTCCACGTAGGCGTCTTTGTTCTTCAGCAGTTCTTCAGTGATCGCCATCTGCACGTCTCCCAACGGTCGATCAGAGAGTCAACAACCGCAGCCTCTCGGGCCGAGGAGGTTGGCGGACGGGAAGGAGCGCTCTCGGGCGGTTTGTCTAGAGGGAGCGCGACGAGGCAGCCCTCGGGTGGACCTCCCGAGAGCCGGTACAGACGATTCGTGGCCTCGGTGCGGCACCTATCATCGTATTCTCCTAACATCCCGCCGGGAACCGGGGTTCCTGGCCGCTCGAATGGTCTCTTCTCTCATGCCTCGACCAGCGCGATGAGCTCCTCGTGTCTCAGGTCGCCCAGCGATCTGCTGCGGGAAAGGTCGGCGACTCTCGACGTCCGTTCCAGGCAGCGGAGCGAGACTCGCTCAGCCGGTTCTGCTTGTCTCGCGACGCTTTCTCTCAGCGGATAGACGATCCATATGCTTCCTGAGCTGTCCTCGAATCGGCGTCTCGTGGGCTCCTTTGCCAGGCGCTTGATAGCCTCCTCGGAGAAGTCGTCCCAATCCAACGTCAGCTGATGCGACATCCTGTTGATCGCGTTGGCCGGGTCTTCAAACTCGAGGTGCTTGGCCGTCACGGGAGACGTGGCCCACGGGCTGATTTCCGTCACAACCCACTTCCAACTGCCCGACCTGGTTTCAATCGCTCCGTTCTTCGTGACACGTCGCACTACCTTCTGTTTTGTCGTCGACTTCATACGAAGACATCAACTCTCGCCTGAGATGTCCTGCACTTTGCCGCGCTCCGCCTTCTGCCACGAGCTCGTCCCGCCTTCATCCTCGAAACGAGATATCTGCACCAGCTCGGCTTCGGAAACAGAGTCAGGCGGCCGGGCACGAGCGCAGAATCGGTCGAACGCATGTCCGAGGTCGCGCGCGATCTCCACAGCCTCCCGCCCCTCGATGTGATGCCGCTCCAGCACGAACACCGGTTCTCCCGCCGCGAACAGGGCCATGAACGGACTCGAAGGGCGGAACCCCGGGAGGTACTCGCGCGCCTTCTCCGTCGCCTCGATGTCCTGGCCCGCGAACACGGTCACCAGAGTGTCGGGCTGCGCTGGGCCACCCCTCGCGATGGACAACGCCGGGCGAGCATTCGCGGCAGCACAGCCACAGACGGAGTTGATCACGAGGAGGGTGGTTCCGCTCCGCCTCCCGAGAATCTCGTCCACCTCTTCAGCAGTACGCAGCTCAGATGCTCCCAGCCGCGTAAGCTCGTCGCGCATGGGCTGCACCAGCTTAGGATCGTAGGGCATCAAGACTCCTTTCCAGCCCAGGCCTTGGAGGACAGCGGATCTGCCCTAGGCGGGGGCCTGAAGCCGCAGGACCGAGATCCGTGACGGCTTCGTTCTGCGGCATCGCGTTTGCTTTCAGTGAAGATAATAGTTTCGATATCAAACTATAATCACCACGCTTGCCTTGTCAAGATAGTTTCGAAGCCATACAATTGGGCCATGAGTGAGCGACAGGCAAGCAAGCGTGAAGTAGCCGACCTAATGGGGCATATCGGTCGCCTCGCCTACAGCTTTGGCCGCAGGGAAGGTCTAACGCCCGCCCAGTGGACGGCGCTTCGTTTCTTTGCGCGTGCCAACCGGTTCTCACGCACCGTGTCCGCGTTCGCCGAGTTCCATTCGACGACCCGGGGCACGGCTTCACAGACGGTGAAAGGGCTGGTAAGACACGACTATCTCGTCAGACACCGTTCGAAACGGGACGGTAGAAGTGCGCTCCTGGAAGTGACCGACAAGGCGTTGGCGGTTCTCGCCCACGATCCGCTCGAAGATCTGGCGCTGGCTGCAGGCGTTTTGTCCGCACAGGCGAGGTCCGACCTGGCCTCGAACCTCGCACGCGTGCTGGGCGAGCTCGCGGAGCGGCGCGGAAGACGACGGTTCGGTACATGTCCCACCTGTCGTTACCTGGAGAGTGACACAGGCACACCCGAGCGCGCTCAGTGCTGGTGCCGCCTCATAGACGAGAGCCTGAGTGAGGAAGAAACGGAGCAGATCTGCGTGGACTTCCAGGCAGTCGAGCTTGTCGATTGACTGATTCCACGGCAGGATCGGATAGATCGTGATCACCTTCACCGATGCAGCCAGGGAGCACGTAGTCTCCTTCCTCGAGCTGGAGAGCGAGGAGCTGGCAGTGCGGATCCGCCTGCTGGACTCGAGCCCCCTGTCCCCCCGGTACGACCTGTCTCTAATCGAGCAGTCGGAGCGGGAGGACGATGACCGGATCCTTGACCTCATGGACTTCCAGGTCGTGGTCGATTCGCAGAGCACCGAGCACCTGGAGGGCGCCACGGTGGATTGGATCGATAACCTTCAGGGTGCGGGCTTCATGATCGAGAATCCCAACATCAAGCCCATCGGTGGGGAACTCGTCGAAGGACCGCTGGCGGATCGCGTCCGGCGGGCGATCGATGCGCAGATCAACCCGGCCATCGCGAGTCACGGAGGCAGAGTCAGCCTCGTGGATGTCCGGGACCGGGTGGTCTACCTGGAGATGCACGGCGGCTGTCAGGGCTGTGGCATGGCCGCCGCCACGCTGGCGCAGGGGATCCGGCGGACTCTCATGGAGACGGTGCCGGAGGTCGAAGAAATCGTCGATGTCACCAACCATGCGGCAGGAACCGATCCCTACTTCTCGCCGGCCAAGTAACGCCTGGCAGGAGCCGGGCCTGGCTCCGCGCCGGAGTGAGCCGCAGCGTCTCGCCCACGAGGTCCGGCCGCCAGACGTCAGCGATACCCTCGATCGGCCGCTCCGGGATCTCCGTGTTTCGGTCACGGATCGCTGTAATTTCCGCTGCACATACTGCATGCCGAAGGAGGTGTTCGGGCGGGACTACCGGTTTCTTCCCCGTAAATCCTTGCTGACGTTCGAAGAGATCACCCGCCTCGCCAGGATCTTCATCGACCACGGTGTTGGAAAGATCAGGATTACGGGAGGTGAGCCTCTGCTGCGCCGGAATGTGGAACGGCTGATCGAGATGATCGCGGGGCTCGACGGCCTGAGGGATCTGACCCTCACCACGAACGGCGCGCTTCTGGCGAGGAAGGCTCGAGCGCTCAGGAACGCGGGCTTACAGCGTGTAACCGTGAGCCTCGACTCCCTGGACGATGCCGAATTCAGGGCTCTGAACGACGTCGATTTTCCGGTCGGGCGGGTGCTGGAGGGTATCGAAGCGGCGAGGGCAGAAGGCTTTTCTCCGATCAAGATCAACATGGTTGTGAAGCGGGGGGTGAACGAAGACAGCGTGCTCGACATGGCGCGCTATTTTCACGGCACGGACATCATTCTCCGCTTCATAGAATTCATGGACGTCGGAAACACCAACGGCTGGAGACTGGATGACGTCGTTCCCGCCGCGGAGATCGTCGAGGCGGTCGGTGCCGAAATGCCGCTCGAGCCGGTTGATCCGAACTACCGAGGCGAGGTTGCGCGGCGGTACCGGTACAAGGACGGTGGGGGTGAGCTGGGCGTGATCGCCTCGGTCACCGAGCCCTTCTGCGGCGATTGCACGCGCGCCCGTCTTTCGGCGGAGGGCATCCTGTACACTTGCCTGTTCGCCGCGGCGGGCCACGACTTCCGCGCTCTGCTTCGCCAGGGGCGGTGCGATGGGGAGATCTCCGAGTTCTTCGGTGCTACCTGGACGGCCAGGAAAGATCGCTACTCCGAGATTCGCACGTCCGAGACCGTCCTGTGGCCGAAGGTAGAAATGTACCACATCGGCGGTTAAGTGCGGTCATCAGGGCCGCTACCCCGTAGTGCTTCAGGTGGGAGACGAGCGCCATGATCTTCAACGTGCGAATTGAGGCTACCGAGGATGGGGAGTATTCGGGCAGCTGCTCCGACCCAATGGTCAGCGTGCGAGGACTGAGTCAGACCAATGTACTGGAGCGCCTGGGCGCCGAAATACGCTATCGCCTCGAATTCTGTCCGTGTTCCAGCGTCGACGACGACTACGTCCAGCTTAGGGTCGAGGAATAAGGACCGCGCCGTTAGCGCGGCCGAGTAGGCGTGTGTCCTTTTGTCTCGCCAAGGCTCGAATGCCTGCGGCGGCACGCCGGGCGCTTCGCTTTGCTCGCACGGCGGCTGGCGGGCGGCAACAGCGGGCGCGATTCGCACTCCCCGGACTTCTCCCCGAACTTTGACTGCGCAACTTGCGCTATTCCGGGGTCCGCGAGTACGCAGCATGAGCTATTGACTGGCCGCGCGAATAGCGCACAATCGGATCCTTCATCCGAATGCGAAAGCCCCGGCACTCGCCCATGACATTGCCGTAACTGATAGGGATCCTTGACCTTCTGCTGATCGTATTGCCGATGCAGCCGAAGTGAAATCGCGGGGTGAGTCACTTTTGGGGTCACTTTGGGCCGTGATTTGGGCGCCAAAGCGGTACGCAGCCTGTGGGAATCGCGTAGCAAGTACAGAAGAGGGGTGAGCCGCCCGTCCGCCTAGTCTTCCTCAGGCACTTTCGGACCCTCACGGCGCCCTAGCGCCTTCAGCACTGCATCTCGGGCCCAGTCCTCCGGATCGAGACCGTGCTCTGCGGCTGCCTTCTCGATGCGCCGGAGTTCTTCCTCGCTCAGTTCGATGCGGAGCAGCTCTTCGTCTTTCACCGTTCCTCCTTCATCTTGTTCTTTGCTTGCGTCCGCGATCTACTCAGCCACCCGTGTCCGCAGGGGACGCCCTCCATTAACGACATCTTCCATCGTCGCGATGTCGGGCCGTTGGTAGAGCTCCTGGAGCACCTGAACCTGCGACCAGCCTCCGACTGCCGCGACATCCTGGACCGGCAAGTGCTTCCGCTGCGTGGCCCACCGGCGCCGGAGGGAATGCCACCCGAAGCCACGGGGATGAACGAGCCCCGCCAACTTCTCAGCCGCGAGCAGCCAGTTCCTCGCTACGTCGGTGCTGAGGTGGCCGCTGCCGCGTGGAGACGGAAAGACCCAGGCCTCGCCGACGCCGGGTCGCTCCGTCTTCAGGTCTTCGAGGGCTTGGCGCACCTCTGGTGACAGGGGGGCCCGCCACTCTCGCCCCAGTTTGTCCGAATCCGCCCGCCAGCGAAGCATCCCGTTCGCGCCATCGTCCGGGAACCAATCGCTCCACCTCAAGGAGACGATCGCGCCAATCCGCCGGCCCGAAAATCCGGCGAGGATCAGAAGCTCCCGAAGGTAGGAGCGCTCCTGGCTCCATCGAGTCAGCGGTACCCGGTCGGCCACGGCCAGGAGTCTCTCGAACCGCTCATCATCGCATATCGGGCGAGCCGGGTTCTTCTCTTTGGGCAGCGGAAGTCCTCGGGTGGGATCGACATCGAGTAGGAAGCTTCCGTCGGGTCTCCGGTAATGAGTCCCGAACCGGCAGGCGTGCCGGAGTACGGTGAGGCTCTTGGCGACGCTTCGAGGGCGACAGGTCTTCCTCACCTCCGGATCGCTGATGAGATGTCCCTTGCAGTCCCGCGCCCCGGTCTCGCGATCCCGGCGCGCGGCATTCCATTCTCTCGGGCCAAACCGGGCAATTCGGAATCCGCGGCCCAAGTAGGATTCCCAAAACTCGAGGGCAGATTTCACCTCGTGCTGATACGTGCCCGTCTTCTCCGCCACAACCTCGTAGCGGAAGAGGTCGAACAGCTCACCGAGGCTGAGAACATGCTCGACCGGGAGCTCCCCCTCGATCACCCGGTTCGAGATCTGAACCGCGATCCGTTTCGCCTTGCGGATGGCCTCGGGCAGCAGCCGGCCCTCGGAATCCCTGACCCGGAAGCCAAGTGACTTCCATCTTCGCTGTCCATCAGGTCGGGGGAAGGTGGCATAGACGGAACCTCCGAACCTCCGCTCGGCCACGCGAACCCGGACTCCATACGTTCCGGCAGTGTGTATCCACGGTTTACCCAACGTCCAACCTCCCGCTCAATGGCGCTGAGAGCGCCGACAGCTTCTGTCCCGCCGTTACCCTGCGTTCTTGCTCTCCCTAGCCCCTCAGAGCGAATCCTGAGGGCGCTTCCGGCGAGAATAGCAATCCACACATCTCCCTACCTGACAGTATCTTACCCGGTTTGTGCCGGAGCTTCACCGTCACGTTCGCTCTCACCGGTCGATCAGACGCTCGACATACGCATCCTGCCACCAATGCTCCCACGCCTGCTCGAGCTCATCGGCATGCATGCGACACGTCTCGGCCAGGGAGGAACAGCCGTAGCCGGAGAGCATCTCGGCCTCGGATCTCCATCGGTTTGTTAGCTCGTTGAATGGCTGCTCTTGGCTCAACGTCTCTCCTCGTGTTCCTAGACATGGCGGGCGCTTGCCGGGGGGGGGAGGACAT
>Ga0255057_10002031_pt1 | contig 11102 bp, 7 predicted proteins | sample Cases_109_6_MG_FD_189022 | JGI IMG/M metagenome (GOLD analysis project Ga0255057, IMG submission 189022) | Seawater microbial communities from Amundsen Gulf, Northwest Territories, Canada - Cases_109_6 | ecosystem: Environmental > Aquatic > Marine > Gulf | place: Canada: Northwest Territories... | reverse complement strand
TCGGCGCCGGTTAGAAGTACCGCAAAGAGCGCAACGAAACTCGCGTAAATCCAACGCCTCTTGCCTAGCGCATCAGCCACGAATGGCCAGATAAATGCAGAACCAATCGCGGCGCACGCCAACGCTATGGCAACGACAAGCGCCGTGTACCGGTTCGCCGACATGGAAAGCCCAAAGGCGAAGGTGAAGAGGGCTGAGACGGCGGTGATCGCTCCCCCAACCCAACGAAACATTGTGCGGACATCAGTCATTGCGGGTATTGCCTCCCGCGGCCTCGATGACCAATCACGACGCAAGAAATACTCGAAAGCGCTAAATCGTCCGTCTCTTGAGACGACAGTTGGCTTGCACGCATCCTCGCATACAGTGACTGCGTTTTGCAAGGCGATGGCGTGCGTACGCGTCTTGCTGCGTGATCAGAAAAGAGCTGGAGACGTGTACCGTAGGGTGTCCGCGTGACGGCGCGGCATGTCGGGCATGTGACTGCAACGGATATCGATCGCGGTGCACCGCCACGATGTATCGTTCTAAAGGTCGATATATCTCGGCACATATTCAGTTAGTCTAAGCGATCAGTCCTCAACGTTCATTGCGACGACCATGCAAGGTCACATTGAAGCAGGTTCGTTGGGCGATTGTCCGCGTCAAGGATGATCTGTCGTTGACGGTTGTTCGCAACAAGTCAGCGCGGGCTCGCTGAAGCAAATTCGTTTGGAGAGGCTCTGCTTCGATGACGTTGATGCATTTGCGTAAGACGTGGCTTCGCAAGCGCTGCGGATGTCACATCATGTCGTCCATGGGGCTTCGAAAGTTTTCGGAGTAGGTAATGCGTACCGGGCGCTACAATTGCGTGCAAGTTCGCCCGCATCCTTGGCGCTTCCTTGCCGGAGCGCTCTCATTTGCACTTGTTGTTTGCACGATTTCTGCGTCTCCGGTTCTCGCCAAGTTTCCGGGCAAGGTGCATTGTTATCGTGGCATCTGCCATCGCGTTATGACGATCGATGAGACCGAACGGCTCATCGGAAACACGCGCACTGTCATCACGACATCCTATGACGATCCGCGCGTCGACCGGTTCAATCGTGGCAAGTACACGTCGTCAGGCGAAAGGTTCGACGCAAACAATCCTAGTCGGGCGGCAAGCTCGACCTTTCCCGATGGCACCGAGCTCCTCGTTTGGAATCCCTTGAATGGTCGCGCTGGGCATGTCCGCATCAATGACTTCGGCCCATTCCACACCAACCGCACTCTGGACGTGACGCGGGTGTTGGCAGAGCACCTCGGCATTGGACGTGCAGGTGTCGTCGCTTTGCGTGTAACCGTGATTGCAGCACCGCATCGCGACGAGCCGAGATATCGCCGAAACCGTACGTTTCAAGGGGCCAAAGGTTACCTCGGCACTTACGATGAACACGAGATAGCCGGGCTTGCCAGTGAGCTTGTCGCTCAGGCACAAAGCGTTCGCCCCGCTTGGCTAGGAAGCAGGTCGCAGATAGCGAACATTCCTATCCCCGTACAAAAAAAGGTGATGCGCTCAACACCTCAAGTTGCGGCCGCAGCACTCGCGGCGGGTCAACGCGTCGCCGCCGCGCAGCTGAGACGGCCGCCCGGGGACGAGAGCGACGCTCATGTCGAGGACCCGGCATCAATCACGGAGACAGGTGTTGAACGCAAGCGTGAGCGCTCGGCCGAAAGTGCGGGCCAGCGGTTGCTTCCTATGAGCGTGACTGCCGCGCTTCTGCCGTCTCCGCCCCCGGCGGTATCTGACGCATTGCTGCTATTGCCGCCCACGCTTGCCAGCGCAACCGAGGAAGCTTCGCTTGTTCAGGGCTCAGCGGTTGCCGCCTGGGCGGCGCGTAGTGAGACTGCTGCTGGAAACCTCAGCAGATCGCCAGCTGTTCCGGCAATGGATTGGGTGGGCTTTTTGGCAAGTGCCCAACGAGTTGACGCTGCCACGGCGCGTTCCTTCGTTGTTGGGCTAACGCTGTTGGTCATGACTGCTCTTTCGCTGCTTCTTCTGAGCGGCGGGGCTAATCATGCAACATTGGACGCAGCGCCCTTACGCCCCACGATAAAACGCGTGCTCAGCGTTGATGCGGACGCTCCGTTCCGCCTCTCGAAGCGCGCGCAGTCCGCACTTCAGGCATTGTTGCCCAGCGAGGCACCGAACCCCCTGATCGAGCCGCGCCGAATACAAGCTGATGCGTCGTTCATTGGGCGCGAACTTCGTCTATCGGGGAAACTGACCACGCGGAGCGACGTTATTGTCGAGGGCCGCATTGTGGGCGACTGCGTTTGCCCGCGCATTGTGATCAAGGCCGGCGGTAACGTAACAGGCGATATTCTCGCTGAGGAAGTCGTCGTCCAAGGCACGGTAGAGGGCAAGATTCAGGCAAAGATTGTGCGTCTTGAGAGTACCGCTCGCGTCATGGGTGAGGTCAACTATCGCGACCTCAATGTCCAGAGCGGTGCGTTTCTAGAGGCGAGGTTCTGTGACGAGTCGTCGCTTCCCCGGGCTAGGATTGAGCGCGGACAAAGCTGGGAAACTATTGCGCGTGCGGCAGTCGGCGCCTGATCGAATATTTGAGCGCGGTGGTTTTGCGGAACAGCTCGTCAATCATTCTACCATCCTGGGTGGCACGCTTGCGTGGGGATATTGGCCGGCCGTCGAGGCAATGCCATTGACGCGCTAGAATCCGGGCCCTCACTCGTTTGGCACATGGCCCCCACCAAATCTTGAGCGCGGAGACATTTTTGCCATGATTCATAGGGCAGTTTGGCGGCCAATTCAGGGTTTAGGAGAACTCGCCGCCCGTCTGAGAACTGGCAGGATCGATGGTGTCTTTCGATGGGGCCACCTCGGAAAACCATGCGCAGTTTCGGGTTAGTGGCGGGAAGTTACGTCTGTCTCAGCAATCCCACGCAGGTTTTTGAATACGGTTGCCGAAATTGTCGTGCCCCGCGCGCGCCGGGGGCCAGTGTACAGAAAAAGGGGAGAAATCATGTCGCTTACATTTGGTCGTGCTGCTTTCGTATGCGCCGCTGCGGTTGGGGCGGCCCTCGCGGCGTCCGCGCCCGCCACCATTGCGAACGCAAAGGGCGCAATAGGAACGCTGACTTGCGAGGTTGAAGGCGGAAAGTCATTTATTTTCGGCTCAACGAAAGACCTCCACTGCGTCTTTCGCCGGTTCAAGGGACGATCGGAAGCCTATACCGGCAAGATCAAAAAGTTTGGTATCGACATCGGCGTCAGTGGACCCGGTACGCTGGTGTGGACAGTCATCGCAGCCACGAGCGCCCCTACGTCCGCCGAGCTTGCTGGTAAGTACGTTGGCGTGAGCGCGGGCGCTGCTGTAGGTATCGGCGGCGAAGTAAATTGGCTCGTGGGCGGGAGCAACAAAACGATCTCGCTGCAGCCTTGGAGTGTCGTGGGTGAAACTGGCGTCGACATTACGGCCGCCGTCGCCAGTTTGACGCTGAATCCAATGTTTGTGCCGCCGCCGAAGATGACCGTTGCCGCGATCATTCCAAACTACAGATGTGGATCGTATGTTGTCGTCACACCCGGCGATACGCTTGCCAATATCGCTGGAGCCTGTGGTGTGACCGTTAACGCACTCTTACGAGCCAACCCCGAGGTCAAGAATGTCCGCGATCTCAAGGTTGGAGAGAGGATTGCCCTTCCGATATTCAGCGGGAAATTTGGCACACCTCCATGCGGTACGAAGGCAATTTTGAAGCCGGGAGAGACGATTGTTCACTTGGCAGACCGGTGCGGCGTCACGTTGCACGGGCTCGTGGTGGCAAATCGGAATACGCGCAACCTGGCGGACATCAAGCCCGGGGTCGTGCTCAACATTCCCCCGTTCTGAGTGGCTGATTGGTTTTGGGGCGCCCGGTGAAAAGATCGCCTGGGCGCCCAACAACGGAGCAAACGACTCATGGTCAATGCGGTGTCTCGACGTGTGTTCGTGGGCCTTGCTCTTGCTGGTGCGACAAGCTTTGCGCTCGGGCACTTTCGAGGCGCCAGCCATGCCGCAGTCGCCAAATTAAAAGCGGGTCAGTTTGTTTGGCAGCCAGAAAGGTCGCCGGAGGGTGCCGTTGTTATCGTCGTCTCGTTGCCGGAGCAGCTCGTGCATGTCTATCGCAACGGTGCCGAGATCGGCATCTCGACCTGCTCGACTGGGCGCAAGGATCACAGAACGCCAACCGGAGTTTTCACCATCCTGCAAAAGCAGCGTGTGCATCACTCCAGCATCTACAACAATGCGCCCATGCCCAACATGGAGCGCTTGACCTGGAAAGGCGTTGCGCTTCACGCCGGTCATCTACCTGGGTATCCGGCGTCGCACGGTTGCATCCGGCTGCCGCACAAGTTTTCCGAGCTGTTATACGGCGTGACCCATACCGGCACTGTCGTCATCGTTGCCGATGAGCACACGCAACCGCGAAAGGTCGTGCATCCTGGTTTGCTGCTGCCAGCCGCTGCCAAGACTGAAGCCCGTCTTTTAGCTCGGCAAGTTGCAAGCGCGGTCGCAAAGAGGCGGGCACCATCTCCGTGGTCAGCCACCGTGAATTATGCGACCGTATCGCTCGTCATTTCTGTGGCTGATGGCATGGCCTACCTCATGCGCGATGGGGTCCTTGAAGCATCATTGCCAATCGTCATCACAGGGCGTGGAAGGCCGCTTGGCTCACACGTCTATTCCCTCGTAGCTCAAACGGCGGATGGCTCCGGGCTTGCCTGGCTGGCGCTAGCTGTGGGCAAACTAAAGTCCGAGGCTCACATCGTAAAATGGAGTGGCGACAAGGTTTTGAGCCGCATCCATTTTGCGGATCCCGATAGGGCGCGCGCCCTTGCGCGGTCGTTGCATCCCGGCGCAACACTCGTTGTTACGGATAATGCGGCGCCGCGGGCAACACGTGATACTCCTGACGACTTCTCCGTCATCACGTCCGAGTCGTTCTGAAGCGCCCTCAATTAAGTTTCGTAGCGACGTTGTGATCGGGTGCATTTCTTTGCGGGCATCCCGTCGCCGAGGAGAAGAATACAATGCCGCATTCCGGTCCTTTGTTGGAGGAGCCCGTTCGACTCTCTGAGTTGTTGCAGGTAGGGCTTCAGATTCATGCGGACGCGCCTGCCTTGATCTCGATGGAGAGGCAATGGACCTGGGCCGAGCTCGAGCGCACTACGAGCGGACTTGCAGCGCACTACTTGGCGCTCGGCTTGAAGCCAGGCGATCGCGTCGCCTCTCTTATGCCGAACCGAATAGCGCTCATCGCCCACTACCTTGCTTGCTTCAAGGCAGGGCTCGTCGCGACGCCGCTCAATTACCGCTATACCCCGCCTGAGATAAATCACGCTCTAGAGGTTAGCGAAGCGTCGATCGTTTTTGCGCATGCGGAGCGCGCTAACGACATTGCTGGCAGCAAAGCGAGCAGCCTTCCGCTTGGTGTCGTGACATATGGTGCGAGCGAGAACGGAGGGCCGAGCTTCGAGCGATTTGTGGAAGAGGCCCCGCCGGCCATTGCACTTCCTAAACCAGATCCAAGTGCGCCGGCGGCTATCTTTTTCACTTCAGGCAGTACGGGCCCAGCGAAGGGAGTAACCCATACGTTCGAGTCGCTTGGTTGGGTGCTCGCGAGTGCGGCTGCGGCGTTTGAACTTACTCCGGAGGACGTCTTGCTGCCCGGCTCGTCGTGCTCCCATATCGGCGGATTCGCATTTTCGTTCGCGGCACTTTCGGCCGGCGCGAGGGTCATTATTGCAAGGGCTTTCGACCATGAGGAGCTGGTGCCTCTGTTGCGCGCCACGCGACCGACGGTCCTCTCAATGCTGCCGACGTCCCTGCTCCGTCTCATCCGTGAGCATGACGTAACGAAGGATGATTTCAGCTCGTTGCGCCTCTGCCGCTCTGGAGGGGACAAGGTCTCTGCTGAGCTTGAGAAGGAATTTATCGCGCTTACTGGGCATCCGGTGAACGAAGGTTATGGCATGTCGGAAATTGGGCTTGCCGCGCTCAATCCGCCGTCAGGAGTCGTCAAGCTCGGTTCGGTTGGCTCGCCTAGCCCAGGTTTCATTGTCTCCATTCGGCATGAAGAGGGCTATGAGTTGCCTCGCGGGCAGCAAGGCCGCCTATGGGTCAAAAGCCCGACCCGAACTTGCGGATATTGGAATAATCCTCAAGCTAGTGCCGAGGTGATCCGAGATGGCTGGCTGGACACGGGCGATGTGATGAAGGCCGATGAAGACGGCTACCTATGGTTCTGTGGGCGCAAAAAACAGATCATCGTGCATGACGGCTCAAACATCTGTCCGCAAGAGGTCGAAGGTGCCTTACTGGAGCATCCCGCTGTCGAAAATGCCGGCGTTATCGGCGTGCACGATCTCATGCATGGTGAGAACGTGCGCGCCTATGTCGAGATCAAGTCCGGGGCGACCCGGCCGAAGGCCCGAGAGCTGATCCAATTTTCCCGGGAACGGGTCGGATACAAAGCGCCGGAAGAAATCGTATTTCTCGACGCGATGCCGCTCAATGCCACAGGTAAGGTCGATCGAGTGACACTCAAGAAGCTCGCGGCAGGGGACCACGCCCATTGCGTGTAGGAGCGTTACCCGGCTTTCAATTTCTTCTCTGCCTCTTCCCGGCGACGCTGGAATTCTGCTTCCACGTCGACGACGCGGCGCTGCACGTTCTCTAACGCTTCTTTTGAGGATTCATCGTGGGCCTCCTCCACCCATGTCGCGAATTCCTCGCGCAGCGTAAAGAGAACATCGAGCGCGCCCAAGGTTTGTTGCAGCCCTTCGGCGATCTGCTGCCGGCTTTCGTTAGACATTTTTTCAGACTCCCCTCAGGCGGCTGTTGAATTGCCGCGTAACAATTCATCGAGATACCTTGTCGTTGCATCCGCCAGGACGTCGCGATGCAGTCGTTCCCGATCGCCAAAGATTGCATCCGATGCCACAGCGTCCAGCATCGTCGTGCCTAGGCGGTCGAAGGCACTTTGCAGGTCATCTCCCTCAAAATAAACGAGCCGTCTGTCGGCCTGCGCAGGAGTATCCAGAATCCTGGCGAAGTACTGAAGAAAAAGTTCCCCTTCCCGTGCCATGTAAGGGCCTAGCACAAGCACACAGATTTCCCGCCACTGTTCTGGCGATAAGATGTTCTGCCTGATGTGCTGTACCCGTTCATGACAGGCCCGTAGCTGGTCCTGCGCCGCTGCCATAAGAACGGGGCCGATCTCGATGCAGACGCCTCTGGAGAATACTTTTAGCTCGTCGTGAGAGACGCATCCTCGGGCAAGTACGGTGTCAAGAAGCGCCGTCGATTTTGCGTAGATCTGAGTGGGCTTGTGCAAAATCCCCTGCTCTACCGCTGCGCGCGTATCGAGTTCATCTGCCAAAGTGCCAAGCGCGGCGCGGTAAGAGGAAATGCGGGCCAAGTGGTTTTCTGGGATCGGCCTTTCTGTCGCCCAGTCGCTCAAGAGGCAGTAAACTGCAAGCGTGATATGGCCGAGAGTCTTCATCTTGTTGAAGATTGGCGTCTCCAGACCGGGAAAGTCCTGGTTCAAACCGTCCCCGTGGTAAAGCCGCAGCAGATCGCCGTGGATTACGATAAGCGCTTTGCGCTTTTGCGACTCCACGACTCGCGCTCGAGCCGCTTCGTAGATCTCGATAAAGCGATCGTCGAGTTGTTGGAGTGTGGTGACGTCAGCCATTGGATACTCACCTCGTCAACGTACAACCTTAAGAAGTCCATCTGGTAGGCTTCATGCCATACATTGCCGCCCCGGTCTCTGGCCTTGGACGCCGCGATAGGCGCAAGGGTTGACTCGATGCGGCCGCCAATTGCTTGATCTCGTTGACGGGGAAGCCCGTTCGGCATACGCGTCCGGCAGGGCGAAGGGAAGGGCGATGACACGGGTCTGGCTTCGCGTGCTCTTGATCACTTGCGGCGCAATGGCTGTAAGCGTGATCGCAATTGCGGTATTTGCGGCGGCCGCGCTCTACACCGGGCCATTTGAGGCGTGGCGTCGTGCGCAGGCCGAAGCTCTTCTTGGCGAAGCGCTGGACCTTGAGACGAAAGTCAGCGGTAGCGTTGAAGTCGGTTTCGGCCTGACGCCGAATGTTGTCATCTCCGACATTTCGAGCGTTCGCACCGGAGCGGAACCCAACCTAAAATCTGTCTCGGCGAAGAAAGTGGACTTCAAGGCCTCTCTCTTATCGCTCATTGGTGGCGACGTCGTTCTGACGTCTCTTTTCGTCGACGGTCTGAGGATAGACATCGAGCTGCCCGAGGGCCGTAGTGATCGAAGGATTGGCGACCCTGGCGCGCTCATCCATGATTTTGTGCGGCTGCCATTCAGCGCAAATCTCTCATTGCAGAACTTCGAGCTGAACTACAAGGATCAAGAGACGGGCTGGACTGCCGACTATGTATTCGATCGCCTTGGCGTTCATCGCCAGGCCGGCGCGGTGCTCGTTGCGGGCGTTGGCCGCATTCACGGTCACCCGCTTGAGCTGATGGGTAAGATCAAGCCGGCGGGCGATGGCACGGATCAGCACTCCTTTTCTTTTTCGGCCAAGCAGTCGGGTCTTACGGTCGAGTTTGCCGGGGACTATCAGACGGCTGGCTCGGGGGACACGATCGACGCCGCTGTAAAGGCGCGTTCGGGCTCGCTCAGTGATCTTCTCGACGTTTACAATGTGCGGCACGACTTTGACGGCAAAGGTGATCTAACATTCGCCCTGTCAGGTCCAATCGGCGCCGCTGGGATCTCGGCACTCGACCTCAGCCTTAAGTTCGATGCCGGCGATACGTTCCAGTTGACTGGCAGCATCAGTGACGCGGTTAAGCGTACTGGCATCGATTTGCATATGGAGAGCTCGCTGGTTCCGCCGCCATCAACGCCGGGCGCGCAAAAACCCATCTACGATCTCAGCATCACGGGCTTCTCGGGCCGCATCGCCGGTTCGATGGATGGGCTTTTGGTGCGTGATTTGCGCATCGTCACCAGTTCCTTGAAGGCCCAACTGCATGAGATTGGTCCAATAAGTGCTGAGCGCGTCTGGAAAGACCCGCAAGGGCGCATCGGGCTTTACGACGTCCTCATACTTGCCGGACCTACTGAAAGACCGACGGTGCGCATCCGCGGCACTGTGAAGGACGTCCTTCAGTTCCAAGGCGTCGATCTGAAAGGGGAGATCGACTTTCGGACTTCCGATGCGCTTGGGCTTGAAGCGGAGGATAGGGCGGCCTTGTTAGGCCGATTGCAGGGCAATGTCGCAATTTCCGATGCGGATGGCTCGATCGGTATCGAAACGTTGAAAGCGCAGGTGACAGACACAGACCTGCTGTCAATGAGCATCGAGTTTGTGCTCGATGATCTACGCGAGAAGGATGAATTGAAGTTCAAGACCTCGCTGGATATCCCGAGTTTCAAAAAATTCTCCGCGGTGCTGGGAGATGATGTGGATGAGCTCGGTGTTGTGAGTTTCGAGGGCACTGTTGCGGGCAGCGATGAGCACATAAAGGCGGAAGGTGTGAGCGTCGTTGGCATGACGACACTGACGGGCACGCTGGTCGGCTCAAATGCAGACGGCGTCCCCCTGTTATCGGGAAGCGTATCTACGCCGCTCCTGCACCTAGAGGACGTGATGAAAATCATGTCCGTCCGCTCAGTCTACATCGAGAATACTGACGACGAGGACGAAGGTGATCGGGATGTGTTGGATCTGTCGAAGATCAAGGACACGATCGAACTCGACATGCAGATCGATGTCGAAAAGATTCATGGCGGCGGGAAGGACGCGAGTAATATTACAGGCCGGGTTAGATACAAGGACGGCATCATAGGACTTGATAACGTATCGATGCACTATCTGGGCGGCAGAGCATCGACGAGCGGTAAGATCAACACGCACGGCGACGTGAACAGCTTCTCTCTCGTAGGCGACATCGACGACCTAAGCATCGGTACGGTGCTCAAGCGCTTGCAGCTCGCGTTCCCGATCAGCGGTGCACTAGGACTGAACTTCGCTCTGACAGGAAAGGGCGACACCGTAGACTCAATCTCGAAATCCTTGAGTGGTCACCTTGCGGCGTCGCTACGCCACGGAAAGATAGGGACCAGCCTTCTCGATTTGGCGGGCCTCAATTTTCCCACGTGGCTTTTTGTCCGGCACAGCAAGAATGGTGAGGCGGATTTGGTATGCGCGATTGCGCCGTTCTCGTTCGTCAACGGCCGCGGAACGACTCGCTCCTTTGTCTTGGAAACACGTGATGTTCAGGTGCGAGGTTACGGGTTTGTCGATTTTGGCAAGAACACCATCGATATGAGATTTGGGCCCCGTCCACTACGGCCACAACTCATCGATATCGTGAAACCGTTTAGCATCAGGGGTTCGCTGTCGAAGCCCCATTTGCATATGGAAGGTGCGACCGTCGCGAAAGTAGCCGCCGAAATGATTACGTTTCCGCTCAATCTGATTGGAACGTTGCTGGAGCCCTTGGAAGCGGGAACTCATCACGTACCCTGCCGGCGCATTGGCCGTACGGCACAGCGCTAGCCGGCAGCGGTTGAGAGCCGCTACCCGGGACGATCTTCCCGAGTAGCTATTTGAGCCTGAGCGCAACACGCTGCGGTCGTGATCGCCGCGCCTAGGCTCGGTCGTAGCGCGCGGCCTCCTCTGAACCCTTGGTCGCATCGCCTGCGCTGTAGGAATGCGCGCCTGTACCGGCGAGTTTTCCTCCATCAACGATCAGGTATTCGTCGCGGATCGGCTTGCCGCCCAAGAACGCTTCGAGGATCTCTCGCGTTCCCGCCGCGTAGCGTGCCTGCGCCGACAGCGATGTGCCGGAGATGTGCGGTGTCATGCCGTGATGCGGCATGGCGCGCCAAGGATGATCCTGGGGGGCCGGCTGCGGGAACCAGACGTCACCCGCGTAGCCTGCGAGCTGCCCGCTCTCGAGCGCCCGCACTATGGCATCACGATCGCAAATCTTGCCGCGCGCCGTATTGATGATATAGGCGCCCCGCTTCATCTTTGAGATCAGCTCGTCGTTGAACATGTGCTCGGTCTCGGGGTGCAGCGGGCAGTT
>Ga0255057_10002030_pt1 | contig 11105 bp, 10 predicted proteins | sample Cases_109_6_MG_FD_189022 | JGI IMG/M metagenome (GOLD analysis project Ga0255057, IMG submission 189022) | Seawater microbial communities from Amundsen Gulf, Northwest Territories, Canada - Cases_109_6 | ecosystem: Environmental > Aquatic > Marine > Gulf | place: Canada: Northwest Territories... | reverse complement strand
GCAATTCACACCATGCTCCGCGTTTTGGACGAGCAAAAGTCGGTCGACTTCTACAAGAACGCCTTCGACCTCGATATCGAGGCTCGGTTCGACTTCGACGGCTTCACCCTCGTTTATCTTCGCAATCCAGAGGCTGACTTCGAGATCGAATTGACCGTCAACAAAGAACGAACCGAACCCTACACCCACGGCGACGGCTACGGTCACGTCGCGGTTGCGGTCGACGATCTGGACAGCGAGCACGCCAAGCTGACCGAGCTGGGGCTCGATCCAAATCCGATCAAGGAGTTCCACCGCGAGGGCAGCTTGATGGCCCGGTTTTTCTTCGTCCAAGACCCGGACGGCTACAAGATCGAAGTGCTGCAAAAGCACGGTCGCTACCAGTGATTTCAACCCTCCCCTCGAAGGCGGGGCAGGACGGAACATGACGACACGGAGGAAGCAGATGAAACAAACAGGCTTGAAGCACGCCGAGGAGGCGCCCCGGCGTGAGACCCTTGACCGCAGGCAGCTACTGAAGGGCGCCGCCGCCGGCACCATCCTGGTCATGAGCGGTGCGCTCATCTCGCCGTCGGAGGCCTGGGGGCTGGAGGTCGTCGTCTTGCAGCCCGAGACGATGCGCACCCTGGTGTTGATGGCGCGCGATATCTTCCCGCACGACCGCTTCGCCGACCGCTACTACGCAATCGCCTGCAAGGCCTATGACGACGAGGCCATGAAAGATCTGGTCGAAGGCGGCATCGCGGCTTTGGATGCCATGGCTCAGGCACGCCACGGCACGCCCTATGCCGGCGTCGGGTGGGAGGCCGATCGGGCCGCACTGCTGCGCCAATTCGACGGAAGCCCGCTGTTCGCCAAGGTCAGGGGCGACCTGGTCGTCAGCCTATACAACCAAAAAGAAATCTGGGCGATCCTGGGGTACGAGGGCGAGTCGGCCTCCAAAGGAGGTTATATCGACCGCGGCTTCGACGATATCGACTGGCTCTGAGGCGGGGAGGACAAGTCAATGGCTACCTTCGACATGAATGACGACTCGGTCGTCGTCGTAATCGGATCGGGTGCGGGCGGCGGCACGCTTGGCACCGACCTGGCGCTCAAGGGCGTGAAGACCGTTATTCTCGAGGCCGGCGGGCGCCACGAAATCGAGGATTTCATCAACGACGAGTGGACGAGCTTCGGCCAGCTCGCCTGGACCGATGCGCGCACGACCTCCGGCTCGTGGCGCGTCGCACGCGATTTCGCCGGCCTGCCGGCGTGGATCGTAAAGGCGGTCGGCGGCTCCACGGTGCACTGGGCCGGCGCCTCGCTGCGCCTTCAAGAGCATGAGTTCAAGGTCAAGACGACCTATGGCGACATACAAGGGGCCAATCTTCTGGACTGGCCGATCACCCTGGCCGATCTCGAGCCCTACTACGCCAAGGCCGAAGACCGGATGGGCGTGACCAGAACCAACAGCATAGAAGGCTTGCCCGGAAACAATAACTTTAAGGTGCTCGAAAAGGGTGCGAAGGCACTCGGCTACAAGAACGTGCATACGGGCCGCATGGCCATCAACTCGGCGCCGCGCAACGACAGAGCCTCATGCCAGCAAATCGGCTTTTGCTTCCAGGGGTGCAAAACCGGGGCCAAGTGGTCGACGCTTTATGCCGAAATACCGCGTGGCGAGGCCAGCGGCAATCTGGAGGTTCGCCCGCACTCTCATGTTCTGATGATCGAACACGATGCAAGCGGCAAGGCAACCGGCGTCGTCTATGCGGATAAGGACGGCAACCAGCAGCGGCAAAAGGCCCGTGTCGTGTGCGTGGCGGGTAATTCATACGAGAGCCCGCGCATTCTGCTCAACTCGGCCTCATCCATGTTCCCCGACGGTCTCGCCAATAGCTCGGGTCAGGTGGGCCGCAATTACATGCGCCACATGACCGGATCGGTTTATGCGGTGTTCGATAAGCCGGTTCGCATGTGGCGCGGCACGACCATGGCCGGGATCGTCACCGACGAGTCCAAGAGCGACCCGTCGCGTGGCTTCGTCGGCGGCTACGAGATGGAAACGCTGTCGATCGGCGTGCCGTTCATGGCGGCGTTTCTCGACCCCGGCGCGTGGGGGCGTGAATTCACCTCCGCGCTGGACCTTTACGAGAACATGGCCGGCATGTGGCTGGTCGGCGAGGATATGCCGCAGGAAACCAACCGGGTCACGCTGAACCACAGCGTAAAGGATCAGCACGGCATGCCGGTGGCGAACGTGCACTTCGACGACCACCCCAACGACGTCGCCATGCGCAACCATGCCTATCAGCAGGGCAGCGCCATCTACGACGCCGTCGGCGCTACGCGGACCTTCCCGACCCCACCCTATCCGTCTACCCATAACCTGGGGACCAACCGCATGTCCGAAAACCCGCGCGATGGGGTGGTCAACAAGTGGGGACAGACCCACGATGTCTCCAACCTGTTCATATCCGATGGTTCGGTGTTCACCACGGGCGGAGCCGAAAACCCGACCCTGACCATCGTGACACTGGCGATCCGGCAAGCCGATCACATCGCCGAGCAGATGGGTCAGGGCAACCTCTAACGATCCGCCGAGGACACCTGGTTCGATGAGCCGGCCCGCAAGGGCCGGCTCTTTTCTTGTCCCAGACAAGCAAAACCGATCTCTTTCGCGACGCCCGTTAGGCGAAGGACTGTGCCGCCTTCACGATGATGTAGAAGCCGAGCGCCAATAGGAAGAAGAAGAAAATCCGCTTGAACTGCGCCTCGGAGAGGTGCTTGCGGACCTTCCGGCCAAGGACCATGCCGATCAGGGCCGGGATAAGGGCAATGGCCGACGTGGCGCCAAGGCCGGCGGATATCAGCCCATTGCCCTGCAGCGCAACGGCAAGCGCAACCGTCGATACCGTAAACAGTATGCCCATGGACTGCACCAGCATATCGCGCGGTAGGCCGACCGCTTGCAGGTACATGACGCCGGGGAAAACGAATGAGCCGGTCATGCCCGTCAAGACACCGTTCACGGTTCCCAAAATCGGACCGGCCCATATCTGCTGACGGGTGGAAAGCGAAAGGCGGTATCCTGCAAGGTTCACCAGCGCGTAAATGATGATAAGCAGACCAAGCAGGCCGGACAGGACCCAGACGTCCAAACGTGTCAGCGCTATCGCGCCGATCCATACGGTGAGCGTCGCGGCAACGAGAAACGGCCAAATGCGGCGCGCGATGTTCTTGGCGTTACCGCCGGAAGCCGCCTGCCATACATTTGTCGCGAACGACGGGATCAGCACCAGCGCCATGGCCTGCGGCAGACCGATGACGGTCGTCAGGATGCCGAGGCTGACCGTGGGAAATCCAAGACCTGTCACGCCTTTGACAAAACCCGCCAGCAGGAATACCGCAACGACCAAAATCAGGATGGACGGATCACTCATCGCGCGATGATAGCGTAGCTCATTCTCAAAAATGATCCTTTTCGCGACGAATTAACAACAGGAGTGCGGACTTGGCTGCTCTTAGATTTCTGTGCGGCTATCCGCGCTTCTAGGATCGGCGCGCCGCCCGCCCGTAACAGCCAGTCGAGACGATGATCGCGCATCTGGCGGCGGGCGCTGCCGGTCCGGACCACGCCCATCAGCGCCTTAAAGTCGTCGAGCCTCTGCTTCACCTCGGCGCCTTCTCCCGTGAAACCGTTGCGCCGGTCGAACGGAACGCTCTTCTCGCGAAGGGCGATCTTGACCTTCTGGGCGAGGGGCGACAGCCCGAATTCGTAGAGCACCAGCATCTGTGAACTCCCCTTTTATCCAACATTCCCCAGATGGCTCCCAAACTTGGCCCTGAGCCCCATGTCATAATCGGGCGACAGCCGGTGGGTGTACGGCGTTATGAACGTCGCATCGCCTCAAGCGTATTGCGCGAGGCCGTGGCCGATGGACCAATTTTCTTTCGCGACCTCGACTAGGCTCACGAACACGTCCTCCGGCCGGATGCCGGGGCTTTCGCCGAGCAGCTCCGCGATCCGCCGGAACAGCGCTTTCTTCTGTTCCAGGGTGCGGGTGTTGCTCACCGTGAGCTGGATCACCACGAGATCGTCGCTCCGGGCGATGTCAAGATAAGACGCGCCGTAGCGGAAGTTCGCAGCGTCATGCTCCGTGATGGTCATGAACTGGTCGTTTTCGGGCACGTCGAACGTTTCGCGCATCGCGCGGTAAAGGCTGTCGAAAATCGCCAGCCGGTAGGCTTCCGGCTTTCCGGCGCGCAGTGAGATGCGAGAAAGCGGCATCGCGGGCCCTTTCCATTTTTTCCTGGCTTTACATTAAATGCCGCCTGACTATTTTGGTACGCTATGGATATTGATATCAGCGATAAAGATTGGAAATGATCGAACGCCCCCTTGACCTGGATGCCGTCCGGGCTTTCATCCGCATCGCCGAGCTTGGTAGCTTCACGCGCACGGCCGAAGCCACGCGGACGACGCAGTCCGCGGTCAGCTTGAAGCTGAAGCGGCTCGAAGAGAGGCTCGGCTGCCGGCTCGTCGAGCGGACGCCCCGGCACGTGCGGCTTTCGGCGCGGGGCGCAGCCTTCCTCGAACACGCCCGCGAACTCTTGGAGGTACACGATCGCGCGTTCGCCGTATTTGCCGGAGCCCGGCAGCGTTTCACAATTGGCATCAGCGACCATGTTGCGGGGCCGGAGCTCCCCGCGCTGATCGCGCGCATGAACGCGCAAGACCCGCAGCTGTTGATCGAAATCCGGATCGGATCCTCGAGCGACCTGCTTCAAAGCTTCGACCGGCGGGAACTCGACACGGTGATCGTCCGCCTGCATGCCGGACGGAGCGACGGGGAAATTCTTGCCGAAGAGAAATTCGGCTGGTTTGCGGCGCCAGGCTGGCAGCATCGCGCGGACGAACCCCTGCCAATTGCCATAATGCCCGAGCCCTGCGGGGTGCGTGTCATGGCCGGGCAGCTTCTCGATGAGGCAGGCGTGCCCTGGACAGAAATATTCGTCGGCGGCGGCGTTGCGGCAGTCTCTGCGGCCGTTATGGCCGGGCTCGGCGTTTCTGCATTGGCTCGGCGCATGCTGCCATTCGGCGCAGTCGACGTAGGCCCCAAGCTCGGGCTTCCCGATTTACCGCGCTTGCCAGTTCTACTTCACTCAAGGGTCAAGGACGGCCGGCCGCGCGATGCTCTTGCCGCGCTTTCGGCCGCCTTCAGGAGCGCGGTGCGAGACTAGCCAACGCTCCCAGCGAAGGTGACGTGGCCGATTGATGAAAACGGCCACGTCACCTTCGGGATTTAGCGACAGTGCAAGGGCAGCTTTGTCCGCATAGCCACTATCTGAATGTTGCAAAACCCATCCCTTTTGCAACTTCGGGCCATTTGCGGTGCGGCGCCGGAGGTCCACTCCCGACGGCAAAGCGAACCTCGCGACCCGGCTTCGGATCTATGCTATCCCTGTGCGATGCGCGGCCCTGACGTCGTCCGCCGAAGAGGGCCGGGCGGCCGAGGGGGCGCGGTTCGTTTTGGCTTAAGAGCGAGACCGTCCAATGAACGACGATCCCCTGTCACCACACGCCGAAGAGCTTGAGATCATTGATCCGCTTGAAGCCCAAGCCGAGCATTTCCGGCGCGCTCGGGCGCACCTGAAGGGCTTCAAGCGCGGGCTGATCGACTTCTTCGAGGCGCCCAAGCGCTCGCTGGGCGTCTGCTTTCCGGTCGAGATGGACGACGGCTCGGTGCGCACCTTTCGCGGCTACCGGATCTTGCACAACCATGTCCTCGGCCCGGGCAAGGGCGGTATCCGATATCACCCCGACGTTACGGAGACCGAGGTCGCCGCATTGGCCACGCTGATGACCTGGAAGTGTGCCTTGGTGAAGGTGCCGTTTGGCGGCGCGAAAGGCGGCGTCGCCTGCGACACGAAGTCGCTGAGCGAGATCGAGCTGCGGCGGATCACGCGCCGCTTCGTCCACGAGCTGGGTGACAACATCGGACCCCACACGGACATCCCCGCGCCCGACCTCTATACGAACGAGCAAACTATGGCCTGGATCTACGACACCTACGACTTGCTGCATCCAGGCCACAACAACCGCCCCGTCGTTACCGGCAAACCGCTGGAGCTGGGCGGCTCGCTCGGGCGACGGGAAGCGACCGGCCTTGGCGTCTATTTCGCGACCGAACGCTTCCTCGAAATCGAGCCGCCCGCGAACCTGCCGCGCCTCGCCGGAGCCACCGTTGCGATTCAGGGCTCGGGTCAGGTGGGTCAAGTCGCGGCCCGGGCGTTTCGCGAGGCCGGTGCGCTTGTCACTGCCCTCAGCGACTCGCAGGGCGGCATCTATTGCGCGGAGGGATTGGACCTCGTCGCGGCCGAGGCCCATAAGCGCGAGCATGGTACCCTCGTGGGCCTGCCGGAGACCACGACGATCACCAACGAGGATCTTCTGGCGCTGGACTGCGACATTCTCGTGCCGGCTGCGCTGGGCAATCAAATCCGCCGGGACAACGCCCGCCAAATCAAGGCCAAGCTCGTCGTCGAGGCGGCCAACGCGCCGACCACACCGGCCGGCGACGACATCCTCCGGCAATGTGGGGTGGTGGTGCTTCCGGACATCCTGGTGAACGCCGGCGGGGTCACGGTCAGCTATTTCGAGTGGGTGCAGAATATCGAAAATCAGGAGTGGGCGCTGGACGACATAAACCTGCGGCTCAGGCACAGGATGAACCGGGCCGTGGATGCCGTCGTCGAGTGCTGGCGGCAATTGCGCGCCGAAGCCGACCAGGAGGACCACGCCGAGAAGGGCGGCGACGCGACGGCGCAGGACGCCTCGGTCGACCTGCGCACGGCCGCGCTGGTGGTCGCCGTGCGCCGTGTCGCCAAGGCCACCCTACAGCGCGGTATCTGGCCCTAGAGCATTATCCGACCTTACGGGATCATTTGACCGGGACAAAAGAACCCGGCCTTCGGTGGGCCGGAGCGGCTCATCGGGTGTGTTGCGGCACTTGCCCGATGAATGACATCGCGCCGCGCGCCGCGCCTGCCCGAATGAGCCGCTCTGGCCCATCACCGCTCTGGCCCATCAAATAATCCCGTAAGGTCGGATAATGCTCTAGTGCCCCCGAGAAGGGCCGCTTATCGCGCAACCATCCGGCCCACCGTCGCCCGCGCGGCATCGAAGCCTTCACGCACCAGGATCTCATAGAGCGGGATCTGACCGACTTGCGACCAGACATAGTTCTTCAGCTGATTGAAGGGGCGCCCCTCCAAGTCGTTGCCGGAGATGCCATAGTCGTCGGCCGCGATCTGCTTCAGCAGCGGCCAGGTATAGAGTTGCGCCGCGCCCATCGTGTAGGGCCAGTTCATATCGGCCAGATGGGTGACCCATTGCTCGGCCGGGACCGGGGCTAGGACCATCTCCCCGTTCTTGCGCTCCAGCAGCCCATAGTCGACCGGATCGACTTGAGCCATGATTGCGGCGGCCTTGATGAAGTGAGCCACACGATCGTGGCCGATCCAATTGCAGACCACCCGGCGCCCGTCCATCGACGCGTCCAACAAGGAAAGCTGGTGGGCGGCCGCCATGGCCATGACGATGCGCGAATCGAAGCGCCGGTACATCAGCTCGGCCGTCACGTAGATACAATGCGCATGCCAGGTATCGTCGTAGACCGTGCGTGGCTCCTCCAACCAGGAGCCGTCGCCGAGCCATTGATAAAGCCAGACCTTCGGATACTCGTGGACGCACAGGGCTGCGGCGGGAAGGTCGCGGTTGATCGGCAGGCCGAACATCTGCCGGTAGTTCTCCGTATAGGCGTCGGCCGTGCGGATGTTGCAGGCCACGGTGATCGCCAATCCGCCGGGATGGGCGTTGTAAAAATCATTGTGGCTCGACGGCGCGCTCAGGTAGGTCTGCGGCGTCATGTGCCCCTGTGGCCAGACATGTTCGGGGGTGTCCTCGGCATTGAAGAAGCCGAGCTTGACCATCTCGCCGTAGAGCTTGCGGCGGTCGTCGTCGCTTGGATACATCTCCAAGAAGGTCACCTGCGGCTTGGCGACGCATTCGGTCATCAGCCGGCGATAGCCCGGATCCTCCAGGCTGGCCGCGGTTTGCAGAAGCTCATCGTAGGCACCGCAGACGGCCCGCGAGGCCTTGGCCATATCCTCCGGGCTCATGGCGATGATCTGGTCCAGGCTGCGGGCCGGCGGCAGGTCCAGGTCCTCGGAAAAACTGGTGTACTGGAACTTGCCGGGAAGCGGCCCCGTGCCGCGGGTGTTCACGTCGTTGATGGTCATTTTATTCCTCCTCGTCGCTTTCGGCCCGCCGGGTACAGGCATCGCCACAGGCTCACCGGAAAAACTCCTCGCTTTGTAGGTCCAAGAGGTAGTGCGGCTTGGGGTCGAACCCGAACCAGGCCGGGCCCTCCCGGGAAACCACGTGATCGGGCCCCACGACGGCCTTGATCGTGGCATCGCCCAAGCGCGCATCGAGCACCGACTTGGAGCCCAGCCGCTCGATCCAGAAAACCTCGCCGGCCAGCGGCGTCTTCTCGCTTTCGCTCGGGCCCACGCGGACCTCCTCGGGGCGCACGCCGACCGCCAACCGCCGCGGCAAGCTGTCATAGCAGGCAAGGCCCCTGAGCGCCGGAACGGCAAGACGAAAGCCGCTTGCCACGAGGACCGGGTCATCGGCTTGACTTATCAACTCGGCTTCCATGAGGTTCATCGGCGGTGTTCCGATAAAGCGGGCGACGAAGCGGTTTGCCGGGCGGTGGTAGATGCCGTCCGGCGTTCCGATCTGCTGAAATCGCCCCTGGTGCAGAACGGCGATGCGGTCCGAAAGGCTCATGGCCTCGACCTGGTCGTGGGTCACGTAAATCACGCTCTGGCCGGACTCCTTCTGCAATTTCTTGAACTCGATCCGAAGCGCGATGCGGATGCGCGCATCCAGGTTGGTCAGGGGCTCGTCCAACATCAGCAAGTCGCTGGCCTGGACGATGGCGCGGCCGATCGCCACGCGCTGTTGCTCTCCGCCGGAGAAGGTCTTTGGCAGACGCGCCAAAAGGTGCTCGACCTTCAGCAGCGCGGCCACCTCCTGCACGCGCGTGGCAACCTCCGTCTCCGGTACCTTTGCGGTGCGCAAGGGAAAGGCGATGTTCTCGTACCCGGTCAAGGTCGGGAAGAGCGCGATGTTCTGGAACAAGAGGCTGACCCGCCGGTCCTTGGGCTGTTCGGCGGTGACATCGCGACCGCAAATGTCGATCCGTCCGGCATCGGGTTTGTGGAGGCCGGCGATCGTCTTCAGCAGGGTCGACTTGCCGGCGTTCGTGGGACCGACGACGCAGAAGAATTCGCTATCGGCGACCTCGCAGGTGACGTCGTCGAGCGCCAGGACCTGCTCGAAGCTTTTGCATAGCCCGTGCAGCGCCAGTGCCGTCATGCCGGTACTCCGAGCGCTGCGCGGGGGACCGTGTTCTCGCTGCTCCGGTCGATCAGGTGGACCGCCGAGAGGTCGAGGCCAAGATGGACCGTATCGAGGTTTCCAGCGAAGCTCGGGGGCACCACGACGCGCACCAGCCGATCGCCGTATTCGACATGCAGCACATGCTCGGCGCCGAAATTCTCCACGAAGCGCACTTCGACCGGCGTCGTGCCCTCACCGGGCTCGTAGCCGGCCCTGAAGACGTGCGGGCGCACCGCAAGCCAGTGCTCGCCGGCATCGATCTCGGCCTTGCCCAAGCGGAGGTCGCCATGGCAGGCGGTGCGCGCGCTGATCTCGGCGCCCGATTTCAAGACCTCGCAGGGCAGGATGTTGATCGGTGGATCGCCGATGAACTCGGCGACGAAGCGGTTCGCCGGTCGGCGGTAGATCTCCTCGGGCGAGCCCACCTGGATGATCAGTCCCTCGCGCATGACGGCAATGCGGTCGGACATGCTCATGGCTTCGACCTGATCGTGGGTGACATAGAGCACCGTCTGGTCGAGCTGCTTTTGCAGCTGTTTCAGCTCGCCGCGAAGGTCCGCGCGATCCGCGGCGTCCAGGTTCGACATGGGCTCGTCCAGCAACAGCAGCTTAGGTTCGGTGATCAGCACCCGGGCCAAGGCCACCGCCTGCATCTCGCCCATGTTGAGGCTGGCGCCGGCGCGGCTCAGCAGGTGCGTGAGGTGAAGCTGCTCGGCGAAGTCCGCGACCCGACGCTTGCGCTCGCCACGCGCCACCCCTTGCGCCTCCAACCCAAAGGCCAGGTTGGCGCGCACGCTCAAGCGGGTGAAGATCGCATAGTCCTGGAAGACGAGCCCGATGCGGCGGCGCTGCGGTGCGACCTGGAGGATGGAGCGGCCGTCGATCAGGATGTCGCCCTCGTCGGGCTGCAGGAAGCCGACGATCATGGCGAGCGTGGTCGACTTGCCACAGCCCGAAGGCCCCAACAAGGAGAGAAACTCGCCCTCGGCCAGGGTCAGCGAAAGCCCCTTTACGGCCTCGACATCGTCGAAACGCTTATGTAGGTCCCGCAGTTCCAGCTTTGCGATCATGGCGCTAACGCTTGATGGCGCCGAAGGTCAGACCACGCACGAGGTGGCGCTGAATGAGGTATCCGAAGACGATGACGGGAACGGTGGAGACGGTTCCCATCGCCGCCTGGACGCCGTAAAGTTTGCCGGAGCTGGCCGAGACGTAGTTGGCCACCTGAATGGTGATCGTCACCACGTCTCCCGAGGTCAGGACCAGCGCGAAGAGAAACTCCGACCAGTTGAGAATGAAAATAAACAGCGCCGTCGACAAGACGCCGCCCTTGATGAGCGGAAGGGTCACAGTCGCAAAGGCGCGAAACTGTCCCATGCCATGCACCATGGCAGCACCCTCCAGCTCGGCCGGCACGTCCTCGATGAAGCTTCGGATCATCCAGATGCTGAACGGCAGGGTAAAGGCGGTGTAGGCGAGGATGAGGCCCCAATAGGTATCCGACAGTCTCAAGATGCTGAACATCGCTACCATCGGCACCACCACCGCGATCGGCGGGAACATGCGCACGGTCAGGAACTGGAATGGATAGTTGTCGCCGCCGGTGCGAAACCGGACGATCGAATAGGCGGCCAGCGTGCCGAAGGCCACC
>Ga0255057_10002029_pt1 | contig 11109 bp, 11 predicted proteins | sample Cases_109_6_MG_FD_189022 | JGI IMG/M metagenome (GOLD analysis project Ga0255057, IMG submission 189022) | Seawater microbial communities from Amundsen Gulf, Northwest Territories, Canada - Cases_109_6 | ecosystem: Environmental > Aquatic > Marine > Gulf | place: Canada: Northwest Territories... | reverse complement strand
GCTGCGGAGGTGGCTGGGCGGCCGCGAGGCGCTGCATCCGACTGTCGACGGCCGCCAGCCCCGGTCCCCCCAGCAGCAATGAAAGCAGGCCCGCGATCAGAAGCAGGTTGAACTCGTAACCACCAGCGGCGTTCGGACCGACCACATAGAAGCCGTTCTGGGCATGAAAGAGGATGATGCCCGCCAACATGTGGACGGCGAGCAGGATCGCCGTCGGCACGACGAACAGGCCGACGATCAAGAACATGCCGCCCACGAACTCCAGCAGCGTGATCATCCAGGCCGCGAGAACCGGAACCGGAATGTCCAGCGAGCCCAAGAAGCCCGCGAGGCCGCCAGTCCCGCCATCACCGAACATCGTGGCGGCGCCGTGGGCGACGAAGATGACGCCGAGCACGACACGCAGGATCATCTGACCCAGACGTGGATTCAGTGGCTTCTTCATTCTGCAAACCTCCAGCGTGTGAACCGTATGGAGCGCACCCGGCAGCGGGCCGAGCGCTACACGTCGATGACGCGCCCTCGTCGAGGCTCATGCTCGCCCCCGTCCGCGCCTGGCCACTCGGCGGCATCGGACAGCTCGTCCGGACCGGTCCTTCGCGTCCCGCCGCGCGGCTGTGGGGAGGTCTCGTGCACCGAGAAGTGCACGTCACCCGACTGAATGCTACGGTCGATCCTGCTCCTCACTCTTCGGATCATGGCCGCTCGAACGGGGCGGATCAACATCAGAAGCCCGAACGCGTCGGTAAGAACGCCGGGAGTGACGAGGAGCACGCCTGCGATGACGACGACGAGGGCATGCAGCAGCTCCTCGGCCGGCAGTCGACCTGCGGCGAGCTCGGATTGGACCGCGCTCCAGCTGCGGAACCCCTCTCGCCGGGCAAGCCAGGCTCCCGCGGCCCCCGTTCCGAGGACGAGAAGAATGGTCGGTCCCGCACCGATCAGGCTTCCCAGGCGGATGAGCGCGTAGAGCTCGACCAACGGGACGAGCGTGAAGAGCAGAAGGAGTCGCAGGAACAAGCTACCGCCCGGCCGGAGGGCGCGGAGGCTTCGGGAACAGGGCGATCACCGCGTCAGTAGCCGAGTGCGGCGCGGACCTTGGGGTCGATGCGGTCGGCCGTCCAGAAAGGCTTCCAGACAAGGTCGACGGTGGCGGACTCCACGCCTTCCACCGACTCGGCCGCTGTCTTGGCGTCTTCCATGATCTGCCCGCCCGCCGGGCAACCCGGACTCGTGAGGGTCATCGTGACCGTCACCGCACCAGCTTCCTCGTCCACGCCGTAGATGAGGCCCAGGTCGACGATGTTCATGCCGAGCTCCGGATCCTTGACCGACCGGAGTGCGTCGTTCACGAGGTCCGCTATCCCGGCGTCGCCGGTCGAAGCCTCGTTCGTGTCCATCGGGGTCTCGCCCGTATCCATTTCTGAAAGCCTCCGTTCAAGGTCAGTTTGCACTTGCTGCGCTGCGCTCATCGGGCATGGGTTTTGATGCCACCTTTCCCAGCTCGCTCTCCGTCTCCTCGAGCTTCTCGCACGCTTCATCCATGGCGGGTCGTCCCCGAACGAGCTCCCGGCACGCCTCCAACCGATCGGTGGCGTTGATCAGAACCACCCCCGCCAGCTTTCCGTGCTGACCGCACACCACGATGCTCCGTTCCGAGCTCAGCTCTCCCAGCACACGAACGTCATCGGCGCCCGCCGGACGGCCGAGCACACTGAAGCCGAGGTCGAACACATCCGAGTAGAAGTACGAGACGTGGTCGAAGGGCTCCCTCGCCCCCGCCATGTTCCGTCCGGCCACCTTGCCGTGGGTCCTGGCGTGATCCCAATGCTCCAGGCGCGGCGTGTCTTCGAAGACCGAGTCCGGAAAGCGCGCCAGGTCACCCGTCGCGTAGATGTGGCCGTGGCTGGTCTCGCAGAACCGATCCACGATCACACCGTCCATCACTGCCAGGCCCGCTTCTCCGCCGATCTCCTCGTTCGGGCGGAGGCCCACTCCGATCACGGCGAGGTCACAGGCCACCTGCGTGCCGTTCGCGAGTCTCGCCCCCTCCAGACGCTCCGAGCCCAGGAGCTCCTCCACCTCGGCATCGAGCTCGAAGCGGATGCCCCTCTCCTCGAAGTATCCCTGCACGAAGTATGAGAGAACCGGCGGCAGCATCTCCGACCAGACGCGGCCCTCGCGCTCGACGATCGTGGATGCGACGTCGAATCGGGTGAGCGAGGCGGCCAGCTCCATTCCGAGGAAACCGGCGCCGATCAGGAGCGCCGATTCGGCTTCTGCGGCGCGGTCGCGGAGCCTCTCGGCGTCCGCCACCGTTCGAAAGCTGGACACGCCATCCAGCTCCGTGCCGGGAATCGCGAGCGAGCGAGGCCGCCCGCCCATGGCCAGGAGGATCCTCGCCCCGTGATAGATTTCATCCGCCGCTGTGCCGATCGTCATCTCCTTCGGATCCAGCGACGTGGCCCGCACGCCGTTGAGGAGCTTGACCTTCGCCTCTTCCTCGAACCAACCTTCCGGCTTGACGTGCAGGAGGTCTCGGGTCGCTTCCGGCGTTTGGAGGAACTCCTTGGAGAGAGGCGGACGGTGGTACGGCGGCTCGCTCTCGTTGGCCAGGATGGCGATGCTGCCCTCGGCGTCCAGGCTGCGTATGCCGTCGACGGCCGAAGCGGCGGCGAGCCCTCCGCCCACGATCAGGTAATCGAAACTCTGCAAAGTCGGGTCCTTTCGGAGTTGTTGCTCGTATGACTCTCCTACGTACTCGCGGCCCCGCGGATCCCTCGTCCCGCATGCCGGAGGCCAAGGTCCAGGATCTCGACCGGATGCGCCACGCCCACGCGCGAGCGCCTTCTCCGCAGCCCGGCCCCGATCTGCATCATGCACCCGGGATTCCCGGTCACCACCGTGTCGTACTCCCCCTCCTCGATCTCCTGGAGCTTCGCCTCCAGAATCCGGCCCGAGAGCTCGGGGTGGACCAGGGCATAGAGTCCGGCGCCTCCGCAGCACCGCCTCGAGGACGGGAGGTTCTCGATGGCCAGGCCCCTGACCGCCGACAATGCCTCCAGGGGCGCCTCGTCATCCCGAAGACCGAAGGAGAGATGGCAGGGAGCGTCGTGGGCGACTGCTGCCCTCAGCTCCGCGTTCAGGTCGGAGCCGTTGGCCACGAGCCGGGTGACATCGCAAGTCACGGATGCCACGTCCTCGGCGCGCTCGCGCCACTCCGCGGAGCTCGCCAGCCAATCCGGATACTCCTTGATCGCGGCGCCGCACCCCGCCGCGTCGACCACGAACCAGCGCGCCCCCGACCGCTCGAAGGCCTCTATGTTGCGCCTCGCAAGGCGCCGTGCCGCGTCCGCAAGCCCCGCGTGGGCATGAAGAGCGCCACAACAGCCCTGGCCCGCCGCCGGTCGTTCCGAGTAGCCGGCGGCTCCGAGAACACGGCGCGTCGCATCATGTACCCGTTGGAAGAGTCCCTTCATGATGCACCCTTCGAGGAGAGCGTAGGCGGGGGCCGACTCCGTCTCCTTCTCCGGCGGAGCGAAGGGCGAGGTGGAAGGCGAGGCAGACGTCGACAGAGGCGAGGTCGCCGCGAGCCAGGCGAGGGCATGGCCGATGCGGCCCGGCAACCGAGCGCCCGCGGCCGCCGCCCCCGAGCCTCGCAGCACTCGAAGCATGGCGTAGGCGACCGGTGACGCCCTGCCGGTGAAGGCTCCGATCAGCCACCTCGCTCCGGCGTTGCCCTCGCCGGCCGCGCGGTCCTCCCGAGCCCGCTCCAGGAGCGACCCGAAGCGCACGCCGGCCGGGCAGGCGGCCTCGCACGCCCGGCAGCCCAGGCACCGGTCGATGTGATGGGAGAAGGCACCATCGGTCGACAGGCGGCCTTCGACGGCGAGCCTCATGAGATTGATTCGGCCCCGGGGCGAGTCGTTCTCGTCGCGAGTCGCCTGGTAGGTCGGGCAGGCCGGGAGGCAAAGGCCGCAGTGCACGCACGCGGCGAGATCGGACCGGCCATCCAGCAGTCGCGTCGGGCGCCCGAGCGCCGCCGTCACCCGGAGGATCCGTCGGCGCGGCTCGTCGAATCCTCCTCGGCGGGCGGGTCCGACGCGCTCTGGTCGTGCACGATCCTCCAGCCCTCGTCGGTTCTCCAGAGGACGAGAGTAAACGGCCCGGAACCGGTGACGTTCCCCTCCCGGAAGAGCACGTAGCGGGCGGTTGCCAGGGCATGGTCCTCGCCGAGGGGCCGAGCGGTCACCTGTTCGAAGCGAAGGCTGTCACGCAACGCGCCAGCCTGGAAGAGCGGAGCGTACCTCGCCCGGATCGCTTCCCAGCCCGCGACGCGGCCTGAGCTGCCGATGTACGTAGTCGCGGGCGAGCGCAGATAGTCGTCCATAAAGCCGTCGAGGTCTCCACGGTTCCACGCCCCGGCGGAGCTCTCCAGCATCCGAGTCACCTGCGTCTCGATACCCGGGATCGTGTCGGTCCCCGCCACGGGAGCACCGCCCTCGATCCGGCACGCCGCGGGCGCCGATCCCAGCGCCGCCACCAGGAGGACGAAGCCCGCCGCCGAGCCCGCGGGCGACGTCACGATCGTGGCCGCCACTCCGGGTCCTGCACTCCGGCCTCCCGGTTGGCGGCACGGGCGAGCACGAACAGCAGGTCCGAGAGCCGGTTCATGTACGGAAGGACGAGCTTACCGAGCTCAGGCTGATCTTCCAGCAGGCCGCTGATGGCGCGTTCCGCGCGCCGGCATACGGTCCGCGCCACCTGGAGTTGAGCGCCGACGGGCGAGCCTCCTGGAAGGAGGAACGCATCCAGCGGGGGCAGGGAGCTCTCGATCTCGTCGATCCATTCTTCGAGCTCCGCGATTCTTTCCGATCGAAGACCGGGGATCACCCCCTTCTCGAGAGCGCTTCCGGGATCCGCCGCCGCCAACCGGGCACCGATGATCAACAGATCCTCCTGCAGGTGAAGCGCGCGCTCGGTAGAGGGCACGTCTCCCTGCCGCAACGAGAGCGCCAGCCCCACGTGGCTGTTCAGCTCATCCACTGCGCCGTACGCGTCGACTCGGGGATCGTGCTTCGGCACCCGCACCCCGCCCAGCATCACGGTCGTTCCGGCGTCACCTTTCCGCGTATAGATCTTCATTCGCACCTCGTCCGAAGCGACATGGGCCGACCTACGGCCCCTCGAGAAGGACCCACGGCTCGACTGCGTACAGGAGCCGCGCCGTGGAGCGGTCACGCGGGGAGAGACGCGTCTGCTCGCTGGTCGGGAACATCATGTCTCCCGCGTCCTCGCTGTGCCCCAGGCCGATGAGGTGGCCGACCTCGTGGAGGGCGATCCGCCGAGCCAGGTGCCGGTCCACCGGCTGCCCGTCCCTTCGGAGAAGCGTCAGCGTCACGACCGCCGAGGCGATCCAGCCGTTCTCATCCGTCTCCCAGCCCGTGAGGCCGCTGTGCTCCGTCGACATCTGCGTCACCCACTTCACGATCACCTGGGCGGTGCCCAGTCCCGCCGCCTCCTGGAAGCGCAGCGCGATGCCCGGAATCGAGGTCCACTGCGAGAGCGCCTGATTCACGGCCCATCGATATCCGGTTCCGAACCGCACCGGATCCTTTGGAGCCTCGAAGTAGATGGTGACCGTCCGTGGGCTCCCGTCCTCCCCCGTGCGCCACCGCGGCAACATGCCACCCGAGGGAGACTCCACTGGCACGAGGTAGACGTCGGTCCCCGAGCCCAGGATCGACTCCGCGAGCTGGGTCAGGCCCACCGCCTCGCCGGGTGTGGCATCCGTGCGGTCGGGTGTCGTCTGGGCGGCCGTGGACACGGGCTGGAGAGTCGCGAGGGCGACGATCGCAGAGAGCGCGTACCGGGTCATTGGCTCAAAGGTAGTCAGACGTAGTCGCCTTGCCAGCATCGGTCTTGACCGCCCGCGGCGGCGATGACCCGGCTCTCCAACGCCGCGACGGGTGCCGGCCGCCGGCTCCACGACGACCGGTGTTCATCGGGTCCGCCGCGCTCAACGGCCACGGGGGCCCCGGCGGATGCATCGAGGATTCTCTCCACGAGCGGGGACGCCACGTCCGGATCTACCTCGTACGCGACGTTGAGGACCCCGGCACCGGGAAGCAAGTCGATGCGAGCCCAGCCGTCTCCCATCAGCGGCGCAAGTCGAGCCGGCATCTCCCAAAGGTCCGTCGCCGGAGCGGAAACCCGGAGCGCACAGCGGCGCACGTCGACGGTGGACCTCCGGCGAGTCGCGGGCGCTTCGCCCCATACGTCCGGATCGAGCCGAAGATCGAGCCCGAGCCGCCGTGCCAGCTTGGCGAGCTTATCCCGGCGCGACTCGGTCGAGCGCTCGGAGCCCAGGAGCCAGAGGACGACCTTCTCCTCGACCGTGCCGTAAGGGTTCCGCTCTCGACTCCACCGCACCCCATCCGGTACGGCCCCTTCCGCTTCGCTGCCGGCCGAACGGGCCAGATGCAACGTCCCCGGCCCCCGCGCCACAAGTTGACAGAAGGCGGCTGGAAGGGGCCAGAGTCGGAAGGTGGCTTCCGTGATCACCCCGAGCTGGCCGAAGCTGCCGCAGTATAGCCGTGTGATGTCGTAGCCGGCGACGTTCTTCATCACGGGCCGGCCCCACCGCTGCGCCTCTCCCCCGAGTGACACCGCCCGAATCTCGAGAAGCTGCCGGCGCAGGGGTCCGAAGGTGCCGTCGAAAGGTCCAGGGGGAGCGGCGGCCACGAGGCCTCCGACCGTCAGCGCCGGCGATGCGCCAGCGAGCGGGATCCACTGCCCCTCGCGCCTCAGCTCGGCCAGTAACTCTCCGACCCTCCTGCCGGCGCCGACGGTTACCGTGAGGTCGTCGCGCCGATGGTCCAGCGTGCCGTCGAGCGCGGCCGTCGACACGACGATCGCGTGCTCCGGGATCTGCGGAGCCCCCTCGCGGAGCCCGACGGCGCCCGTCGCCAGCACCGCTGAGCCGGCGGCTCGTGCCGAGAGGACCTCTTGCAGCTCCGCTTGCGTCGCCGGTGCGTGCCAGACGGAGCTGCCGCCTGCCTCCGGGCCCTTGTCCTCACCTTCTCCCGCAGCCGATCCGCGCTCCCGGAGCCCTTCGAGTCGCCGAGCCTCCGGGCCCGCCGGAGGAAGCACTTTGCCGGGATTGCACAGCCCGCGCGGATCGACGGCATCCCGCACCGAGCGGAGCGTACGGAGCTCCGTCGATGAGAACACGCGGTGCACGGACTTCAGCTTGTCGAGCCCGATTCCGTGCTCGCCGGTGATCGTTCCGCCGGCGTCGATGCAGAGATCCAGGATCTCCAACCGGGCGGCTTCGACTCGTTCGGCTTCGTCGCGGTCAGCGGCGTCGAAGACGATGTTCGGGTGCAGGTTCCCATCGCCGGCATGAAAGAAGCTGGCCAGACAGAGATCATGCTTCTCCGCGACGGCTTCGATCCGCGGAAGCAGCTCCGGGAGCATCGTGCGCGGAACGACCGTGTCTTCGACGAGCACGTCCGGGCCCAACTGCCCCAGCGCGCCGAAAGCGCTTTTTCGGGCACGCCACAGTCTCTCCCGCTCCGCCTCCGAAGAGGCGCTCAAGATCTCGCGAGGTGCCGCGGTCCGGATCGCGGCCAGAGCGGCGGACATCTCCTCCTCGGCCTCCTCCGGCGCGCCCTCACACTCGACGACGAGTGCTGCTCCGACGTCCGTCGGCAGGCCGACCGCGAAGGGCGAACGCTCGACCGTGCGGATCGTCGTTCGGTCGATGATCTCGAGGGCGACCGGTACGACACCGGCGGAGAGTATCTCGGTGACCGCCTGCCCGGCTTCGCCAACACGATCGAATAGCGCGAGCGAAGTAAGGACGGCCTCGGCTCGGGGTGCGAGGCGCACCGTCACCGCCGTGGCGATGCCGAGGGTGCCCTCCGATCCGATGAAGAGTCCGCCGAGATCGGCTCCGCCCGATTCGCCGCGGTCCAGAGCCAGGAGCTCGCCGTTTGGGAGGATCACCTCGAGGCGCAGCACGTGGTCGCTCGTCACTCCATGCTTCAGGCAGTGCGGTCCCCCCGCGTTCGTGGCGACGTTGCCTCCGATCGTGCAGGCTGAGGCGGAGCCGGGGTCCGGCAGGTAGCGAAGACCGAGCGGCGCAGCCCGCCGCGAGATCTCGTCCGTGATGACGCCCGGTTCCACGACCGCCAGGCGCTCGCCGGGATCGAGCCGCAGGAACCGGTCGAGCCGGCCGGTGCCGACAATCACCGCTCCCCGGGCGACCGCTCCACCGGTCAGTCCGGTGCCGGCTCCGCGCGGAACAAAGGGGATCTCGGCTTCGTACAGCATCCGTACCACGAGTTGCAGCTCCTCGCGGGTGCCGGGAAGCGCGACGGCGAGCGGAGTCCCGCGGATGCGGGTGAGCGCGTCGGATTCGTAGGCCAGGAGACGATCGGCTTCATGGATGAAGCCGGCAGGTCCCAGTAGGCGGCCGAGATCGTTCGCCAGAGCGCCTGGCAAGGCGCTTGCTCTCGAGCTCGGGCGGGACGCGTCGAACGCGGTACGAGTGGCCGGTTTCACGGCGCCACATTAGGCAGGTCGCCGAGAGTGGGCAAGCGGCGAATAGGCCCGTCATACGGGCGGATGTGGGGTGTCCGGCGCAGTCGCGCAGGCTTGACACTCATGAGTGCCGTGTTTACGATGGGCCGATCGCTGCGGGGTGGAGCAGTCTGGTAGCTCGTCGGGCTCATAACCCGAAGGTCGCGGGTTCGAATCCCGCCCCCGCTATCAAGGCCCTGCCGCGCGTCGCGCCTGGCGGGGCGTTTTTTACGTGCCGGACCATCTCGTTCGCGGCAGCGTCGCCGACGAGAGGGGCGCTTCGACATTCCGGGGTAGCTCAGTGGCCAGAGCGGGTGGCTGTTAACCACTAGGTCGTGGGTTCGAATCCCACCCCCGGAGCTGACGGCCGCGGACGCGATCGACAGTTCCGACGAGTCGGCTGGGTAGCTCAGTCGGTAGAGCACCGCGCTGAAAACGCGGGTGTCGGCGGTTCGATTCCGCCCCCAGCCATACGAAGGGGCGTAGCTCAACTGGCAGAGCACCGGTCTCCAAAACCGGCGGTTGGGGGTTCGAGTCCCTCCGCCCCTGCTGCCTTTGTCGCGCAAGGTGCTCGCGTAGCTCAGTGGTAGAGCGCGTCCTTGGTAAGGACGAGGTCACGGGTTCAACCCCCGTCGCGAGCTCTCTGCTTTCGGGCGGAGACGCGCCCGTAGCTCAGTGGATAGAGCATCGGCCTTCTAAGCCGAGGGTCGCAGGTTCGAGTCCTGCCGGGCGCATGCGGGCCGGATCGAGCGGTCATGATACCGAAAGCCCCCATCGTCTAACGGCCAGGACACCACTCTTTCAAGGTGGAGATAGGGGTTCGATTCCCCTTGGGGGCGTCAAGGAGGAGATCCGCAGCACGGGGCCGTAGCTCAGCTGGGAGAGCGCTGCAATGGCATTGCAGAGGTCGCGGGTTCGAGCCCCGCCGGCTCCACTGTTAGTACGATATTAGAGCGCGACAATACCAACGATTAGAGCGCGACAATACCAACGAGCGCCGCTAGCTCAATTGGCAGAGCAACGGACTCTTAATCCGTAGGTTCGGGGTTCAAATCCCTGGCGGCGCACTTTGTGTTTCAACAAGTTACAGCGTTTTCCACGTCGCCCGATGAGAGCGATGGGAACGGATTTGGGAACAAATGGGGCTAGTCCAAGGTGGACTGGCCCTCTTTTCTTTGGGTGGTTCGCGACTCTGAGAGAGGTCGCCGTGCCACCTTCCGGCGGAACCACGCAGGTGGTGAGTCAGGTTCTCACGATAGAACCAGAGATCGGCATCGTGAGACATGGCGAAGAAACACATCCGAATCACGCATCGTCCCAGCAGGATAGTCCTCGCGGAAGGACCGCTGGGCTGGGGAATCACCCCGTTCGAGGGTAACTACTATATTCGGCGTCGCCACCTGCGTACGGATCGATTGAAGCCCAACTACCTGCCCGGCCTCTGCCCGTACAAGTTGCGAACACCAGATTTCGGAGGAAACCACTAATCTCACCGTTCGGTTTGATCTTCCCCCGCCCCCGCCCCCACCAGGGTGCACGGGAGACCTGCGCCCTGGGAGTTTCACCGACGTAGACTTCGACGATGCCGATTGGGACCAGGTCGTTTTCTTCGACACCACACCCATGGAGGCGGCCACTGTCGGTGCAAGCAAACGGGCCGACGAGGGGAACCCGGAGCCCAGCCGATCGATCAAGCACAGCTACTGCGGCGTAGGCGGGATGATCGCCGGACACTGGAACACCGCCAACACGTTCGATCCGGGCAGTGATGGGCCGGCGACCCTCGTTTCCATCACCTTCGACGCTAGGATGTTTCCCTTTGCCGAGGGCAGCGGGGTGGACATGATCCTGCGGACTCTGATCAAGCAGGGAAATAAGTTCTTCGAAAGTGGCGCCATCGAGGTCGAGGCGGGGGACCTCGATTGGGAGACCAATTCCCGCACGTGCCTGACTGCCAACAGCTTCTTCAGGCAAGAAACGTTCGACCCGAACGACCCCAACCCCGAGAGACCCGACTTCAGCGAGTCGATGCAGTTCGGCTTCACGACGGCCAACAGCTCACCAAACGCCGGGGTTTGTGTCGAGAACAGGGAGGCCCTCGTCGACAACTTCATCGTCAACGTGCAGTAAGTCCCGAGGGCCCCGTATATGCCGAGGGGGCACAGTGGGGGGCTCCGGGGGTGCTGGCGGGAAGGCGCGCGGGAGCGGGGGGGGGGGTGTTCACCCCTGTATATCGACCGGGTGGCCCTGGGGGGCTGCCGGCCGGCCTGCTCGAAGGCGCGTGGGCGCGGGTGGAGTCTCTTGCTGGCACTGATCGTCGCGACGGTCGTGATGCTCCTCACTACCATCACTTTGGCGTTCCTCCTGACGGGCTGGCCGCTGAGCTAACAGACCCGGCCCCTCCACGCTCCTGATCTCGTCCTCGTAGGGCAGAGCCAGAACGTACAGCTGCGTAAGGGTGCACCAAGCCAGCTACCCGTAGATTTGTCGCTCCACCAGATACCGTAAGCTATTCTATAACAA